>Ga0098054_1000092_pt1 | contig 98776 bp, 118 predicted proteins | sample 16_taG_FD_75048 | JGI IMG/M metagenome (GOLD analysis project Ga0098054, IMG submission 75048) | Marine viral communities from the Subarctic Pacific Ocean - 16_ETSP_OMZ_AT15313 metaG | ecosystem: Environmental > Aquatic > Marine > Oceanic | place: Pacific Ocean | collected 2015-01-18
AAACTAATACATGATTCCACTTTACCAGAGGGTTTTGAACATTATGAATGATTGTAAATACTGCGGCGGTAACTGCCCAGAACAAGTAGACAAGAACGGTGAAGCTAGAGCAGAGTTTATATGCGATGGTTACGAGCTTTATCGGGAGCGAAATAGACCCATCGTGGAGAGTAAAACAACAACACTACATAAAGGCAAGTTTGTGTTAGTAGACTTAGTTGATGAGACTATTGAACTAACTGTAGAAAATAATGTATATAGCCGCTCAGAGGCTTTAGAGCTTTTAGATGAACTACAAAAGGCTTGCTCTGTAATTGAATTTGATAACAACCTAGCCAATCTGATAAAAGAGATTGAAGACCGAGCCAGATTAAGAAACGACAAGGACATTAAAAATGATTGAAGAATGTGATTTCTGTGACGGAATAGGTTTGGTTCAAACAAGTGTTGGAAACTTTCCTTGTCCTAAATGCACAGATGAAGATAATAGCACTAAGGAGATATAGCATATGAGCGAACACTTAATGAACTCCACAGGAGCAAAAACATTCAGTCGCCTTCAGACGAGGGTTATTAAAGTTGCTTTAACCTACTTAAAGAACGACTTTGACGAAGAGGACTTAGAGACTCTTGGGTACACAGATGACCAACTGAATAAAAAGATAGACCAGATACTATGGAAAATTAATAACTGAATAGGAATTATTATGAATAGGCTTACAAGGATGTTGCTTATTCTATTTATTACTATCTCTAGCTCTGGTACTACATCAGCGTTTGATAGACTAGATAGATTTATGAGACAAGAAAATCGTAAATTACAAAGAATAGATAAAAGGAGGATTAGGTATGAGATGCGAGATAAGAGAGATAGGAAAAAACTTCTATGCTATGAGCATAATAGACCCTTCGGACAAAATAGTTTTTATACGCTCTAACAAAAGCATCGACACCCTCTACAATAAAGCCGCAGAAGAATACGGCTTCGACAAAGACGAGGTGACTATGCACCCATTACAAGTACGGGGAGACGAAGTTGCCGAGCTAAAAATAAGAAGCCAAGAACACAGGCAGTTCATATCGACCTAAGAGGCAGAAACAATGGTAAAGAAAAAAAAGTTTAATGCAAATAAAACATCTGAAGAAGAGATACTTGAGATTAAAAAGCACCGAGCAATGATTGTTGAGAAAGAAAAGCAGCTTCTCATTAAGCATAAAGAGATGTGGGAAGAAAAAAAGAAGAGCTTAAAGGGGTTCAGGTCGGAACAGTGACAAAACTTTGCGAATTCAGAGATAGTTCAATTCATGGTAAAGGAGTTTTTGCTTTGCGTGAAATTAAAAAAGGGGAGATTCTCTTTGAAACACACGTAAAGGACTCTGAGTTCAGCGATTTTTGGATAAACCTAAAACCTAATTGCTTATACAATCATTCCAAGAACAATGCTAATTGTATTTCACGAACAAAAGAAAACTTTAAGGTTCTTGTTGCAGACAAAGATATTCAAAAAAACGAGGAATTGTTAGTGGACTACACCAGAGACAAAGACTTAGAACAACCTCAAGAAGATTGGCTAGGCTGATATTAATACATGGACTACTCAAACAAAAAAAGATACAAAAAGCACAAGGCTAAACAAAGAGCCAGAAAAAATAAAGCCGTAAGAAGAGGTAGGGCTGTTAAGGCTGAGAACAGAGAACAAAAAGCAATAGAAAAACTAAAATGGACTCACAGGGAAAAGCTAAAACCAGTCAGGAAAGACAGAGATGAATAACACAAGAGAAGAACTTTCAGATTTTTACGACGAATTGCTATTTGCAGATGGTTTCGACGATGCTATCATAGGAATATCCTCTGGCATGGACGAACCCAGAGTTGTTTATAGTATAGGTAAAATGATTGATATTTTAACCAAAGAACATGACATGGAACCCGACGAAGCTAACGAGTTCCTTGAATTTAATACTATCTTCGCTTGGGTGGGCGACAAAACTCCAATTTATTTACATACAAAAGAGGAACTACTATGCCAGAATATTCAGTGAGACTTCGCTCTAAAGAAACTAACAAAAGCCGTAAGGTAACTGTATTTTCTAGTAGCTATTCAGATGCAGAAAAGGATGCTGCAAGACTGGCTGGAGATAAGGATAATGTTGAGGAAATTGATAACATCAACTTTTGTAAAAGTAGTTTTAACGTAATAGATAGAAAGTAGCTAATATGAAGAAACAATATAAACTGCTGTGCTGTGGCTACATAAGTACACGCTGTCATGTTCCATGTCCTAGATGCGGCCAAGAAGAACCCTCGTGTGAGGAAGTTGACAAAGAGGACGAGGTGGTTTTGAACCTGCCTGCTTTTTCGGGAGACAAAAAATACGAACAAAGAGAGTGGGGAAACTTCTCTGTACTTTTAGACGAAGAGGGATGCAAGGTAAAAAAGATTGTTGTTAAGCCTAGTCATCGCCTGAGTCTGCAATTACATACTGGTAGAGATGAATACTGGACTATTATAAAAGGCTCTGGCTGGATGCACGTTGGAGGAGAAGAATATTATGTGACGGCTGGTGACAGAGTACAGATAAACAAATACCAGACCCACAGAATAGAGAACGACACACTAGAGGATTTGGTTTTTATTGAAGTACAGCTTGGGCAATGTAATGAAAATGATATAATCAGGATTGAAGACGACTACGGCAGGGAATAAACATAAGCCCCGTTCGTCTAGTGGACTAGGACATTGGGTTCTCATCCCAAAAACAGGAGTTCAATTCTCCTACGGGGTACTGGCCTTGTAGCTCAACTGGTTAGAGTACCGGATTGTCTATCCGGTGGTTACGGGTTCGAGTCCCGTCAAGGTCGCTTAATAATATGAGTAAAATAGAAAAATACGACTTAAAGTTTTACAGCAAGGCTACGCTGTACTTCTTCCTATCATTAGCATTAGGACTATTCTGTAGTAGGGGATGTATGTAAAATGTTTAACTTAGATTTATTTAACAAAGAACAAGCCAAAAAAAAAGAAGAAAACAAAGAGCGTAACAAAAAGATACTGGTTTACAGTGCTATAGTTTTTGCTGTTGCTCTATTTGCCTCACTAGCAATGGCACTAATAGGCTCTCCAGTAATTATTCAGTTTTTACTTGGAACATTATTGTTAGTTGTTGGTATAGCGGTAGGTATATGGAGTCAGGTATGCTTCTTCTACATAATCTACGCAGCGTTTAGGGAAAGCATAGCTGAAGGATTTATGCTTGTAGTCCTTAGCTCAATAACCTGTTGCATATTTTACATTTACTACGCTTATACAAAAAGCACCTTATTGATTGCTACCATTGCCGTTTTTGGAGGTTTGTTTGCCATTGCCTGTTTCGCTGCATCGGTTTATGCTTTTAGCGGAGGAACAATGACTTTGACCCCATTTGGTAATCTGATAAAGATATAGAAAAAGTATGAATACAGAAAAAAGAATATTAATATATAAATCAAAACTCAAATGGCTTTTTATATCTGGGTTTATTTGTGGGGCTATTCTAGGCACAGCTATTGTAGAAATGTGGATTAGATGATAGAAGAAAACAAAACAACAACCAAAAAGATTCTTGATACTGTAGTGATTTCATCCTTAACATCTTTGATAGCTTCTATAGTTGGAGGAGTAGCCTTTTATGTTTACAGTCAAGCTACCACAGCAACCGAAGATATTAAAGAAATCAAACTACAACTGAAAATAATTAGAGAAGAATCAATAGAACAACTCGCAGAATTACAAGCAGACCACGACAAAAACATCGAAAGATTTGATGAGATTAGTAAATTTTTAGATAACAGCATGGGAGGCTTTACCCTTCCAGAAGAACCAACACACGAAGAGATTGTAGAAGAGAAGGACAATCTCAAAGAGAAATTTAATCCGGTGCAACAACAATTACTACCAGAACTAAAATGAGCGATTATGATTTTTTTATTTGATGTAGATGGAACACTAACACCACCTAGAGAAAAGATAGAAAAAGAATTTGAATTATTCTTCGGTCAATGGGTAGGCTACCAAAAATCTAAACTAAACAAGGTTTTCTTGGTTACTGGCTCAGACAGAAAAAAAACAAAGTCTCAACTCACAGCCCCTCTTTTAAGACTGGTGGATGGTGTTTACCAAAACTGCGGCAATCAGTTATATATAAGAAACAGTCTCATAAAAGAATCGAACTGGAAGATGCCATCGAGCTTACACCTTGATATACTAGAAATATTAGAAAGTAGTATCTGGTTTGGTAAGGCTGGTAAAAACATAGAAGAACGTGTTGGTATGATAAATATATCGACGGTTGGCAGAGAAGCAGATGCGTTGCTTAGAAAGCAATACTTTGAATGGGACAAGATAGAAGAAGAGAGAAAAAAGATAGCAGATACCCTATCCAGAAAATACACTGAGTTATCCTTTGATATTGGTGGCGAGATAAGCATAGACATATACCCAAAAGGAAACGACAAATCTCAAGTCCTAAAAGACATGAACGGAAAGACTATATTTTTTGGAGACAGATGTGAAAAGGGTGGGAACGACTTTGAGATAGCCATTATGTCAGACCGATTCTATAATGTATCAGGATATGAAGAAACAAAGAGGATAATTTTGCGCAACTTCAACTGAGATGTTGTGTGAGCAAACAGTATGAGTAAATTAGTTATTATTTCTGGTTATTTTAACCCTCTCCATGTAGGTCACTTGGACTACATAGCAACAGCCAATAGCTTAGGAGATAAACTTTGGGTAATTGTAAATTCAGACAAGCAAGTAGGAATCAAAGGAAGTGTCCCGTTTCAAAGCGAGGAGGACAGGCTAAGAATCGTCAAACATTTAAAGCCAGTAGATAGCGCATTTTTATCTATTGACGACGATGGAACCGTAATAAAAACATTAGAAAGTCTATTCTGCGCAGGTAAAAAAGATGGCTACAAAATATTATTTGCAAACGGTGGAGACAGACTACAAGGAAATACTCCAGAGGAAGTATTCTGCGAAGAAAATGGAATAGAAACTATATACGGAGTTGGAGGCAACAAGGTTCAATCTTCAAGCGAACTTATAAGCAAGGCATCGGACAAAGAAGAAGAGCCTAGCGACAACACAAAGCTACCATGTCCGTTCTGTGGTGGTCAACCCCAAGCTCAAGCTATGGATAGCGTGGGGTTATACTGGTATGAATGTGATTCCTGCGAAGCATCCTGTGGTGGAACCGAGGATTGGGCTGAAGCTACAAAAAAATGGAATAAAAGGATTTGACTGTACAAGCAGAAGCACACCGATTAATGAATATTACCAACAAAAGCAGAGAGTTCTATGAATGTAAGATATACATGGGTTCTATCAATGAAAAAAATAAGAAGAAGATAAGACTCGGCAGAATCTCTAAGTTCATTAAAAACTTTCAAGACTGCTATGAGGTTATGATACCCATAAGAATTACAAAAACATCTTATTTATCAGGCTCTCAGTACGAAGAGAAAGGCTATGAGCTTGGTGTCATAAACTACCCTAGAATAAAAAATATAAAGAATGAGCAAGCAGAAATAAAAGACTTTATGATTTTATTAGCAGAAGCCCTTATAGTTGAATTCAACCAGAGAAGGTTGTCTGTAGTTGACGATAATTACGTTACCATGTATGAGGCAAAGATATAGATGTATGAGTACAAAGCAACAGTTGACAGAGTAGTAGACGGAGACACGGTTGACTTTATTGTTGACTTGGGGTTTAGCGTCAAGATAAAGATTAGAGGCAGGCTTGCCGGTGTAGACACTCCAGAGCGAGGACATACAGACTTTTCTACGGCTACTAAAAAGTGTAGAGAATTGTTAAATAAAGCCTCTGCCGCATTTCCCTACGAAGGGAAGGTGATAATTAAAACAGACAAGACGGGTAAGTACGGTCGCTGGATTGTACATATTCAAGGTGTAACAGATGAACTGGCTAAAATTTGGCCTTATGAATAACAACAGTAACAATTTTAAGCCATAGTATTTCGCTATGGAAATTAATTTTTTTAATTGGAGAATGAAGATGAAGATGAAGAACTTTTTATCAAATGGCGTAGACAACCTTTTTTCAGTAACCTCAATGACCCTGCTGGTCTTGCTATTTACTTTGGTTAATTACAGCATTACAATAGACAGAGAGAATGTTAGACTTCGCAGCATGTTTGAATTGTCAGAAATGCGTTCAGATATAAACAATGACTTTGTTTCTGAGCTTATGTGGTCTAGGTTCAACGACTTTGAAAACTTTGATGCCGACATTTTGGTTGCTCAAGGTCGAATCGAAGGTGTTATTGACTATATTAACAATGACAACTCTACATATATTGACGAGCTTTGGCATGAAGGCTATCAAAGAGGCTTGTCCCAAGTTGACTACGAGAGGGATGTGATTGCAGAGTCAAACTTTGAGAGAGGTTACGACAAGGGCAGGAATGACAACCTTTTTGTTTCAGATGAAGAGACTCAGAAAGTAAATGCTTCCCCCAGAGTGATAATCTCAGATGCTATCAAGCAGCCAGAATTTGATAATAAAACAATCCTTCCAGAGAATTCAGAAGTAATTAAATCTCTGAACAAGAAGATTGAAGAGATAGAAAATCCTGACAACTAACATAGCGACTGCCCCATTTAAGGATGGGGCGGTCTTTTTCTATGGGGTGTTAGTTCAACGGATAGAACAGTGGCCTTCTAAGCCTCCGATGCGGGTTCGATTCCTGCACGCCCTACTTACAAAATTTTTCATAAGGATTTAATATGCTTACGTTCATTGACATGTTATCTGGAGACAGGTTCTCGTATAACAATAGAGAGTACATGAAACTTGAAATAGAAGTTGCTGGATTCGCAAGGCCAGACCAAGAAACAAACCTAAGAATGAACATAGATAACGAAGAAGGACTACATGCTGTTGGTAGGATGTCCATAATTTTTAATGCAGTTGATGTTCTAAGCGGTGCTTTGATTAGCCTACAATCCGAAGATGTCGTTGAGCCTATGATAGCTAGTAAAACAGACAAGAATGTAGTTAAAGAAGAGCCACAAACTGACTTTGATTTTGACTTTTAAAAGTTGTCTTTTTGGTGTATTATAACTATATATTTCCACTTTAAAAGGTGTTTGAGTTCAAATGACAAATTCTCCCAAAGAAATCAAAGAAGCATACATAGAAGGTTGGATGGATAGGGATTATTCCAGCGATGATGATTTGGGATTAGTTTCTGTTGCTATAGAGAAAGATTGGGTTAAAAGCAACTCCTCTATCTCTATTGTTTCTATTGAAAGAAAATGGGAATGGAGATATAAAGTTCAGGATTCTAAAATAAAAGAGCTAGAACAAGATGTGTTAAATTTAAAAAAAAGAGCCAAAGAGCTTGAAAAGTTACAATCATAAGAAGGGCAAATCAAAAGAAGAGAATGGCGAATAGAGATAAAAAGAATTCTTTGCAGATGAGGCCAAGTAGAATCAAATTCCAAGACGACTACAAAGAAAAAAAAGTAGAAAATATATCCACCGGATACCGAAAAAACAAGGCTCAGAAAAAAAAATGATTTAGGCTGAATTTTTCTGCTTGACAAACCGATAAACTATGTTATACTTGGGTATCCTTTTGGAAAACACCACACTTAATTGGAGAGTTAAAGATGAAATTGCACAAACCAGAAGTTACTATCGAATCAGCAGGAGCTAAGACAACCTCACGCTTTTCTATTGAAGCGAGCCAGCAAGCATTTGCTGTTTTGTCCAGCACTATCTACGAAGATAAGATTAAGGCTCCTATCCGTGAGCTTTCTACCAATGCTCACGATGCTCACGTAGAAGCTGGATGTCCAGAGAAGCCCTTTGAGGTTCACCTACCAAATGCGATTGACTCAGAATTCCGTGTTCGTGACTACGGAGTTAGTCTTTCTCACGAAGATGTTATGCACTTGTATACCACTTACTTTGGTAGCAATAAAAGAAATTCAAATTCTTTAAATGGATGTCTTGGACTAGGCTCTAAGTCTCCGTTTGCTTACACCGACCAGTTTTGGGTAACAGCCTACAAAGACGGCAAGAAACGTAACTATGTTGCTACGGTAGACTCGGAAGGTTCTAGGTTGGATGAATACCCAGAATGTGATACAGATGAGGCCAACGGATTTGAAGTTGGCTTTGTTGTAAAAGAAGATGATTTTTCCAAGTTCAAAGATACTGCACAGCAAGTCTACAAGTATTTTAAGACACAACCTATCGTAACGGGTTCAGACTTTGAGCATAGCAAACCTTCAGAAGCAAAGATTACAGGCAAGGGATGGGAATTTACTGGTTCATACGGTGACTCTGTAGCTATAATGGGGAACATTGGATACCCTATTGATGACGACAAGTTCGTAGACTGGGAAAAGTCCTACTATGAAAGACAAGAAGACCCTGTTTTTCAGTTGCTCAACGGCGGCGTTGTAATGTACTTTGATATTGGCGAGCTATCTATGACAGCAAGCCGTGAAGGTCTTGAGTATACAGACTTAGTGATAGATGCGATTAAAAATAAAGCAATTTCTATTGTTGAGGAAATGCAAGAGAGAGTAGACACTGAGTTCAAAAACTGTAAGACAATGTTTGAGGCGAGAATGGTACGAGCTAAGTACGGTGATGCCATTAGGTCTATGACAGAGTTTGTAACCCCAAAGTGGAATGGTGAAGAAGTATCAGTAACCACTAGAGTTTCGTCAGAGTTTTTCGCTCACAGATTCTCACACGATGGTCGTGTCAAGATGAAAAGGTGTGTAGAAAGCATCAGCTTTAATGAGAAAACTGTTTACGTTATGCAAGACATAGATAAAGGTTCTCAGGTAGCATGTAGATATTTCGCAGAACAGAATCCAGATAAGACTGTCTACCTGTGTGGCTGGAATAAGGTTCAAGAACAAGAAGCTCTTGATGCTCTAGGCATGAGCAAAGACAACTTTGTTTTAGCCAGTAGTCTGCCAAAACGACCTAAGAAAATGGTTGTACGCAATGGTAAGAGAGTTCGTTCTTCAACAGTCGAAATATTTGAGTTTGACCGGAAGGGTAGTTGTCACAATACTTCCAACTCTTGGGACTCTCGGTATTGGGAAAGAAAAAACATTGATTTATCTTCTGGTGATATGAATATCTACGTTCAGCTTATCAGGTTTCAAGTAGAGGGCAAGCATAGTCAGTACAGTATTAAAGAGATATTTATTCTGCTAGAGACACTAGGAATAGATGTACCCACTGTCTATGGACAACCGACAGCTAAATGCAAGAGACTTAGCAAGCTAAACAACTGGATTAGTTTTGATGAGTGGGCAGAAACCGTTTTGTTGCAACAGCTAGAGAATAACTACGATGTAGATTCAATAGCAGAGCGAGCAGATATACTTAGCCGATTAGAATTGTCTAGTCTGGTAGACCTTGTAGACATGAGCAGTTTAAGCCTACCTAAAGACGGATACATCAAAAAGTATGTTGATGCTGTACGCTCTATGCAGGAAGCAGTCAGCAATAATAATGATGATAGTCAGGCTGTAAAGAAAGTTTTGGCTCAACTAGGTATGATTAAGGATTCTACTGGTGGCGATAAGTGGGAAAAGAGAGAGGCTAGATTGAGTAAGAGATACCCAGTTCTTCAACTCATAAACCTCAACAGACACGCATTTATGTACAACGGTCAAGAATGGGCAGATTCAGTTGTTGAGCTAATCAACCACTCTGAGCTTGCCTATGAACACAGCCGTTAAATTGATGATTTTTAATAAGCACAAACTATTAAACTTTTTGGAGATTTTAAGATGACAGTTCCATTTATGAAAACAGGAAACACAGTTAGCATTTTAGCTCAGGGCAAATGGTATCAGGTTAAACCTGAACACCCAAACTACGATGCAATTTTAGAGGCTCTTCATGGGAGCGAACAAGACATCATCAAGTTAATTGATGTGAGTTCTTCACTAGAAGATTATCTTGACGGTAATGTTCAAGTAGTCGGCGGTTCGGTAATGTATGACGGCGAAGTAGTCGATAATAGTCTTACTCGTAGGATTATTGAATTCATGCGAGAAGGCCTGCCTTTTGAGCCGCTAGTCAAGTTGTTTGAAAACCTGATGAAAAACATCAGCTACCAGACACGTACTCAGTTGTACGACTTCTTGGAGCATAAGAACCTACCAATAACAGAAGATGGTTGTTTCTTAGCTTACAAGGCAGTAAACAGCAACTACAAAGACAAATACAGTGGTCAGATGGACAATAGCGTAGGTCAGTCTGTAGGCATTGACAGAGGCAAGGTAGACGACGACAGAGACAAGGGTTGTTCTGCTGGTCTTCACTGTGGGGCATTAGATTATGTTCGTGACTACGGAAGCGAATCCGGAGGCGACCACATTATGATTGTTAAGGTCAACCCCGTTGATGCTGTGTCAGTGCCGCACGATTGCCAATATCAGAAGTTGCGTGTTTGCAAGTATGAAGTAGTCGCTGAGATGGAATGGTCTGACCAGCTTCGTAAGCCACTGTATTCTGCTGACGGCCAAGAGTACCAGTCATTTGTCAACGATGACTATGATGACGAGTGGTACGATGAAGACTGGGACGAAGAAGTAGAAGCTCTTGCTGATAGCGAAGAAAAAGAGTCATGGATTTCTTCCGAAGTGGAAGATGAGGCTCAGGATATTATTGATAGTGAGCCTGATACTGAGAAGGTTGAATACTTCAAAAAGATGGCGTACAATGACTCTGATACAAAGAGTGGCTATCTTAAGAAGCTGAAAGAATTGTTAAAAGGCAAATAACCTTTATGGTTTGTGCTTGAGGGGCTGAGGTTGTGGTGGCCTCAGTCCCTCTTTATTGACAAACACGTTCGGTTCGACTATAATATAGGTAGACAGTAATGCCAAAATATTACATAAGATGCGGAGACTTGAGGGCTATAGCCGATTGCGAAGATGCCAAAGCAGCAGCCGTGCTTTCTCTCGACATTGTAGAAAACTCAGGAAACATGGGGACTCTTAAGCTCGACCATTTTTTTGAGGTTAGCGAGAGAGGGTTTGAAAGCCCTGCAAGTCATTTGTTTGAAGTTGAAAAAATAATAAAAGAAGCAGGTTGGGAGTTGGGTGATGAATAAGATTCTTCCTATAGGATATGAAGTTCAATTAATATATGAGTGTGACTCTTGTGGGTGTGAACACTACACTACGGTAGAGGAGTCTGTATTCCCCGCAGGTATTAAATGCTACTGTGGGAAAGATATGAGGCTTGAGCCTATTGAAAAGACAAGACTTGTCCTGTCACCCAAGAGCAAAAAAGTTAAAAGAAGTAAAGTTCAAAAGGAAAAGAGCGTCCCAAAAGATACTGTAACTTTTGATGACATAGTTTCTACATTAGTCAATTTAGGTTACAAAAAGACTGAGGCAAAGAAAGAGGCCTCCGCCGCCTTGAATATACATACAAGTTTAGAAGATTGTCTGAAACACATTTTAGGAAAATAGGAGAGAACGATATGACGGAAACAAAATTTTTACTCGCACTATCAAAGACATTAAAAGCGTATAGATGGGAGATTGTAAAGAATAGAATTGTAGGAACTGCAAGAAACGGAAAAACTAAAGGTCTTAGGTTCGACCCAGTTACAGCAATCTGTAGGTCTAATGGTAGAGGTACTTTTACAGATACCATAAGAGGAAGAAAAAAGGCAGCCAGTAAAATTGGTATCAACAGTTGTATGCTGAGAAACTTAGAGGATGCAGTCGTAGCCAAGAGCAACAGAGGTCACAGTCAGACACTCAGAGGAAAGATTCGTCAGACACTAAACATATAATTGGAGTTTTTATGAATAGCATGAAAGAGAAAATGGTTAGTCCTTTGGCTACCAAACCCAACAACAAGGGGAATGTCATCAAGGATGAAAATATTTTTACAGAGGTTTTCAAAGGACAGATAATTGACTCTATCTACAGAGAACTTGGCAAGCCTGAAAACATAATAAAAGAAAAGCTCGCGCTGTATTTAGGCAGAGAGACTCCAGCAGGAGCTTATCAACCGCCGTGGAATGATGGCGGCTGGCAAAGAGGTAGACTTACTGTCTTCGTAGGTTACGAAGAAGATGGCTTACAAAAGCAAGTAGTAGGAGACAGTTGGTTTTTTAAGACAGATGGCAAGATACTAAAAGTCTCTGATGAGTCTGGTAGTAAGTTTGACGAGAACCGTCATGATAAATGGTTTGTCTTCAGTATTTGCGAGGGAGAATAAGATGGAGGCTGCACAATTTTTCTATCTTACCGGAACCATATTAATAAGTACAGTCTGTATAACTTGGTTAATTTTCTTTGCGACAAAAATGCTTTCTTCTCACACAGACATAGGAAAAGGAACTAAGAAGAAAAAAGAAAAGTCTAAGAACATACAGGAAACAAAAGACGATATTCCCCAAGTTGACTTAAACCTCTTTAAGAAGCCTAAGATAGAAACTTCTTTTGGAGACAGAAGGATAGGTGAAGTCCATGAACATGAAAAAAAGACATGAGACTTTATCTGGACTCCAACAACATATTGTAGACTTAGAACATTCTCAGGATAAAAAAGTAAAAACTAAACCGAAGCAAAAGCTAAAAAAACCTAACATAATAAAAACTGAAGAGGTTAAGGTTATTGCGGAGGAAGAAAACACAACATTTGATGGCAAGGATATATATTGCTATCATCCAAAAGTAAAAGAGGTATTTCAAATGACAGACGAATCAACAAACCCTCCAACCACAAAGAGAGCAATAGGAGTTGACATTGGCACAGGATTCATCTCCTCTGCCGAAGAGGAGGGTGGTAACATAAAATTTAGAAAAATTAGAGATGCCTTCTTTAAATTAAATCCTTCAAAGTTCCTTGAGGGGGCAGCAAATCAGTTTGGCGAGAGTATGCTCAAAAATGCTGGCGCACACTACGTCAAGGTGGATGATACTCTCTACGTGCTTGGTGACGATGCCTTCAAGTTTGCCAGTCTATTCCATCAAGAATGTCTTAGGCCGATGTCTCAGGGCGTTCTCAACCCCAAAGAACCTGTGTCTAGCCTGATGGTTTCTGAACTTATAAAGGCTGTTGCTGGTCGCCCCCAGAGCGAAGATGACATTCTTTACTACTGTGTTCCAGCAGAGCCTATTGATGCTGATTTTGATGTCGAGTACCATAAGCAAATCCTGAGTGGGACATTTGAGGAGCTTGGCTACAAGAACATTAATGTGATGACAGAAGGCTTGGCTGTAATTTACTCAGAACTAGCGGAGACGCAATACACTGGAATTGGAATGAGCTTTGGTGCTGGTATGTGTAATATTGTATATTCCTTTATGGGTATGCCAGTATTTGCATTTAGTCTAAGTCGTGGTGGAGACTGGATTGATGCTCACGCAGCTAAACACACAGATGAAACCCACAATGTTGTAACATCGGTAAAAGAAAAAGCAGATTTTAGCCTATATGACAACACAAATGGAATCCAAAGAGCAATATCAATTTATTATGAGTCTCTGTTAAGCTACGTTGTAGAACAGTTTAAAGAACTTTATGAAAGAACCCCTAAGAAGAAACTTCCAAATGTAACTATGGAAATGCCTATAGTTGTTGCTGGAGGAACTTCTCTAGTCATGGGGTTTGTTGAAAGACTCAAAGAATTAACAGCAGAAGACTTCCCCGTTCCTATCTCTGAGATAAGACATGCGGAGGAACCTTTGTTTGCAGTATCCAATGGTCTGCAAGAAGCAGCAAGACTATCAGCAATGAATGGTTAATATTATGGAAGCTGGATATGAGGTAGTTATACTATCTTTTTTCTTGATTATAGGATTTTTTCAAGGAAGCAAAAAAATCTCAGATGTTCGGTCTGGGAAAACTCAGGGTTCCACTCAATGTGATAACCTTTTAGATTACTTAACACTCAAAGACATATATAAGAAGTGAGGTCATTATGCCTGATAAACCTAGTGTATTAGATGATATAGATTCAGGTTTTGAGCAATGGATTCCTGTAATCAAAAATGCTCAAAAAAAATATTACAAAGATAATGGTAAGTATTGGCAAGGACTTTGGACTCATAGTGAGCCTCCGTCTGGCACAGTCGTGCCAAACAGTCTAGAAGACACCCCAACAGACCAAGATGGTAGTTGGTTCGATATAGTCTCGGCTGGAGAAATTAATTTTCCAGAGACTATGATAAGTAGGCTCGCAATAAATGTTTTTCAGAACATGGATGGTCATGGATACACTATGATTATTGAAAGACAAAACGGGACTGACACTTGGAGGAAAAGCATTACAGTACAGCCCGACAAAGAGGATTATACTGAGGGCTGGTATACGCTTTCGACTGGATTATAAATGAACAGAATAAGAGGAATGAGAACCTATCTAGCAGGGGCTATGGATAGAGTTCCAGATGGAGGGGTTGGCTGGAGAGACAAGATAACACCTTTGCTTGAAAGCAAGGGTGTCGTTGTGCTTAACCCCTGTGATAAGCCGGTAGAGGTTGGAATTGAAGACTCTTGCACAAGAGTCAAGATAGAATCTCTAAAAGAACATGACGAATATTCAAAGATTAAAAAAGAATATGGGGTCATAAGAACACTGGACTTGAGATGTGTAGACATTTCTGACTTTCTAATAGCCAGTATAGATATTGATGTTCATGCTTGCGGAACATACGAAGAAATCTCTTTAGCAAACAGCCAGAAGAAGCCCGTTTTGATATGGTGTCAGCAAGGCAAAAGGTCTGCTCCGAACTGGCTATACTTCATGCTACCTCATCAACACATATTCGGTTCTATTGACGACCTAATGCGATACCTTAATTATGTAGATTCGTGTAAGGATGAAATAGAGCATCATAAAAGATGGTTTTTCTTTGACCAAGAAAGGTTAAGTTAAATGTATAATATTTTTATAGGGTGGGACTCAAGAGAACAAGATGCTTATAAGGTTTGTGAGCATACCCTAAGAAAACACTCCACCGTTGAACTCAACATAGTGCCACTCAAAAGAGACTCTCTGATTAAAGAGGGTCTTTACACTAGAGACGAAGGAGGTAATGTATCAACTGAGTTTGCCTACACAAGATTCCTTACTCCCTATCTTGCGGGTTACAAAGGATGGTCTTTATTCATCGACTGTGACTTCCTGTTTACAAGGGACGTAGGAGAACTCTTTGGGCTTGCAGACCCTCAGTACGCTGCGATGTGCGTGCAACACGACTACACGCCCTCAGAGGCCACCAAAATGGACGGACAGAAGCAGGTAGCCTACCCACGCAAGAACTGGTCAAGCTGCGTACTGTGGAACTGTGGGCATCCTGCTAACGCCCTTATCACCCCAAGCATCGTGAACACGGAGACAGGAGCCTTCTTACACAGGTTCCAGTGGCTTTCAGACAACTTAATTGGAGAACTTCCCCTTGAATGGAACTGGTTAGAGGGTGAGTATGAAAAGCCCAATGAGATTCCTGCTGTGATTCATTATACTAATGGTGGTGTATGGTTTAAGGAATGTCAGGACGTTGATTACGCACAAGAGTGGTTAGACGCACTACAAGAAGCTAGTGAGTGTGAACTAACATAATGCAAAGGAGTAAGAATATATACCATAAAGGAGACAGGGTTGGTATGTTGACAGTCATCGAAGACCTAGGGGGTTCAAATAGCCAATATTACTATTTGACAAAATGTGACTGCGGTAAAGAGAGCAAGGTCAGAGCTAGTGACTTATCTCGCAGGAGAAAACGTAATAAATATATAACTTCTTGTGGTTGCATGAATAGGTTGTCGGGGAAGGATTCATATTCTTGGAGAGGGTGTGGAGATATACCGCGAGGATTTTTTAATAAAATTAAACAACGGGCAGAATGGAGAGACATAGAATTCTTGATAACAATAGAGGACATTAGCGAGCAATGGGAAAAGCAAGAAGGAAAGTGTTATCTTTCCGGAATTGAGTTAAATATAGAGACTAGGGATAACAGAACAGCATCGCTGGATAGGCTCGATAGTAATATAGGCTACACAAAAGAAAATATAGGCTTTTGTCATAAGCACATCAACATGATGAAGGGAGTGTACGATAAAGATTATTTTATCGAGATTTGCAGTTCTGTTGCGGAGGCTAATCCTTGCTAGTCGGAGTATGCTACACAAAGAATAGTCCCAACGCCATAGCTGCGTGTGATGCCTTTTGTGAAGGTGTTGAAGCTGCCGGTGACTACTATGTTAAAATATTTAATGAAAAGGGTCTGAGGAACCTGTCTGAATGTGATGTTTCAGTTCAGGTGTGCGACTACAATAAACACTGTGGTATTGATTTTAGATACCATTTAAATAGAATATCTAAGCTAACAAAGACCAGAAGAATCATTATAGACACTGGCTTTGTTAAGAACAAAAGATGTGATGACAATGACTTAGACAGATATATGCAAATTGGATATGATGGAATTAAAAGACACGCAAAATGTTACGCTGAAGATAGTAGTCTGGACAGATGGGCAGCCCTTGAGTTTTCTGAGAAGCCGTGGAGACACAACGGTGAGCATATTTTGATAATAGGTCAGCATGAGATTGGCATTAGCACACAACACCTAGATATAATACAATGGTGGGAAGAAACAATCCAAGAAATAAAATCAGTAACTAACAGCCCCATAAAATTTAGACCTCACCCAAACCAAAAAAAATTCCCAAAAGGTATGTATCAAGTAACTCACGATACTACAATAGAGGAAGATTTAGAAAAATGTTGGTGCGCCGTTGCTAGGACTACAAATGGAGCAGTAGACGCTATAATAAATGGTATACCAGTAATAACGCCAGACGAAGGCTGTATGGCATACGATGTAGCCTCTCACAGCATAAAAGACATTCTCTTCCCAGTCACACCCGACAGAACAAACTGGCTTGCTGAGCTAGGGTATTCACAATGGACTATTAGAGAGATGCAGGAGGGACTTCCGTGGAAACATCTCAGGAGATTTATAAATGAATAAAACTTTATATGTAACGTCTTTCAACAAGAAGCTATTTGATGCGACAGGCAAGGCTATGATTCAATCCTTCCTCTCTTCTAAAATTGAGGGAGATTTGTTAGTCACCTATGAGGATGACATAGCACAAGAGATACCAAAAGCAGATACAATTAGTCTACTAAAACTTGAAGACTATGAGTTTCTTAACCATTGGCTTCGAGAAAATAAAGACATCATCCCCGTAGAATATGGAGGGGAAATGGAAGGCTGTGGCTGTAAAGACATTCCGCCAAATAAGCATTACTATAAAGACCATATCAAGAGATGTCCCAACTTAGGGTTTAACAGAAGAGCATCTCTATGGTTTAGGAAGATTGCGGCTATGCACAAAGCCCTGTCTGTATCCAAAGACAAGGGATATGAGCGTATTGTATTCATTGATTCGGATGTTTTATTTAAAAAGACTATAACAGATGAGTTCCTAGATAAGATATTTAAAAGTGCTGGCTTCTTCTTTCACTTAGGAATACATCGCAAAAGGATTGGCACAGGAATTGAGTCGGGTTTCATTGGCTTCAGCAAGGACAATCAAGGATTTGACTTCCTTCAAATAGTCATAAACAGTTTCATCACTGGAGACTATAGAAAGTATGACAGGTGGGATGATGGATATGTATTTAGAAAAATATGGGAAGAACACCCTGAGATTCCATCTAAAGATGTAGTCGGGCCTCATCAGCTAAAGCCATTTTCTCATGTTGTTCGATACGGAATGTTTGCCCCATACTTAGAACATGACAAAGGCTCTCACACTAGAAGATATAAAATATTTACGGACTCAACAAGAATATGAATCAAACAGTAACAATAGCAGAAGTCTGCGAAGACATAAAAGAAGACTTTATTTCCAAGTTGTCGGATATGCACTGGCATAAAAAAGGAGTATTCTTTACAGAGGCCTTGGCCTTTATAGCCATGTGTAGAATACACAACATAAATACAATCATAGAATCGGGAGTCAGAAACGGTGACTCAACAGAAATGTGGCTAAAGTTCTTTGGAGACGACATCAGATTAATATCGGTTGACTTGATGCAACATAAAGATGATGTCAATGCTGCAATCAATAGGCTGGCTGGGTATCCAAATCTAGAATTTAAAGAAGGTGATGGAGAAAAGGTTGTACCACAAATAGTACAAAGCCTACCTGACGATGCCAGAGTTGGAATGCTATTAGATGGGCCGAAAGAATTTGCTGCAATGAGAATTGCCCAAAGATGCTTCGGAATATCAGATAAGGTCAAGTTCATATCTATTCACGATATGGGAGAAGGAGCTTTAGAGGTAAGTACTAAGCCAACCACCAGACAATCAATAGATAAGTTAAGAGAATGGAATAACTATGTCTTTTGTACTGACGACCAAGACTTTAGGAATCAACATGTTGATGTTGACTCAATACTCGGAGGAGAGAACAACCCTGAGTGGATAGAGTATAAAAATAAATACCCTATCGGATGTGGCTTAGTATTTTTGGAAAATAGTCCGAAGGAGTAGTCATGAGCATTAGCCTGCTAGCAAAAGCTAAGAAAGAAGACGTTAAAACCTTTCCCTACCCCTATATAGTCATTGAAAATGTTTTAAATGATGATTTATATAAGGAGCTTGAACAATCTTATCCAAGCGACACAGAAATTGGCGGGGCTAATCTAGAAAATAATACTAGGTATCAGCTTTCAGCCAAAGACAAAGATAGGCTACCAAATGTATGGAAAGAGTTTGTTGAGTATCATTGCTCACAATCGTTCTACGATGAGTTTATAAATTTGTTTGGTGAACACATACCTCCAAACCTATCTTGGCTAAACAACTCTTCCTCTTATACAAGGAAAGTTTCAAGCCCTAGAACTCCCTCTGATGTAGCTTTGGACTGTCAGATTGGAATTAATAGCCCTGTAACACAAGAGTCCAGTGTCAAAAGCGCACATGTAGACAATAGAGTTGAGCTATTCGCTGGTTTGTTCTACCTAAGACAAGCTGATGATGAATCTACTGGTGGAAACTTAGATGTGTACAAACCCAAAGACCCTAGTATGCCTATAGTCCACAAAAAGGAAATAGACCTAGGCTTACTAGAAAAAGTAGATACTGTCGAGTACAAGGCCAACACCCTTGTCCTCTTTCTCTGCTCAAGATATTCGATACACGGCGTCACTCCTCGTTCAGTCACGCCCTACAGCAGAAGACTTGTAAATGTCATCGGTGAGTTATCTGCTGGAAGGAGTTGTTTCTAATGAATGTTGGGGTTTACAACCTTAAGCACAACAGGGCTATGTATGCTGTTATGTTTGGGGCATTCACATCTGGTCTTAAAAAACACAATGTTAATTTTGAAGTATACAATATAAAGTTCAAGGGTTTTAAACCAATCGTTTCTCACGACTTGGCGGTTACTTTCACCAATGCTCCGAGAGCTGTGCCCATTCTTGACAGACAGAAGAAAGATAATAATAAATACCTGACTCTTTACACAGGCGCTTTTTGTAAGTCTGGTGTCGTAAATTTTAGGAATAGAAATAAAGTCTTTGGTTGGGATACAAACACTAGACCAACAGAAGATGCGTTGTTGTATTGCGATATGCTCGGCAGAGATTACATGCGACATGACTACTATGTAGGCAGAACAAGACACAGACTTAATGACCTCAACAACTTTGGAGTTGATTTAAAAGCTTACAAAAAGGATGGCTGCATATTAATTCCAGAGCAAATACACCCAGAAGGAATGGGACATGGCGTTGACAACTGGCTAGAATGGGCTATCGAGACTTGTAGAGAAATACGAAGATATACAGATAAAAAAATAAGAATAAGAAGACACCCAAACAGAACCGCTTGGAAAGACTATACCAAAAGGATAGAAGACTCATTTGAAAATGTTGAGTTTACATACGGAGAGAAGAGACCATTAAAAATAGACCTCGAAGATACATATGCTGTTGTAACATTAAGTTCCAGATGCATTATAGAAGGCCTTGTAAACGGTTGCCACATATTTACTAGGGACGTAAACTCGCCAGCTTTACATTGTTCTAATTTTGTAAACGACATTTCTAAACCTAAAACTTTAGACAGAAGACAGTGGCTTGCCGATATTGCATGGTCGCACTGGTCTATTGAAGAGATACAAAATGGCGACTACTGGAGCTACTGTAGGACATTGCTATGATACAACCACCAGAAGTAGCAGTAACAGTTGCGCCTATAAACCAGACCATCTGCAGGGCTTTTGCAAAGGGTTGCGGGGGTAAAATAGTTCCGTGCAATAAATCCGGAGACAGAGTTGCTACCTATGGAATCAAGAGAGGCTCTGGAGATTCTATAAAGAGAGCCAAGGAGTTTTGGTACATCGACCACGGATATTTTGGAAAAGGAAGCCCCCATAGATTTGACGGATACTACAGAATAGTATATAATAGTATTATACATGATGTACATGGCAATTTCCCATCCGACAGACTAGACAACTTTAATTTAAAATTCAAGGACTGGAGAAAGAATGGTAATAAAATTATTATGGTTCCTCCTTCTATTCCTATGGGCAAGTTTGTTGGCGTGCCCGATGAAGAGTGGGTCAAATTTACAAAAAAAGAACTAGAAAATTATACAGATAGAGAGGTTATATTATGTCAGAAAAAGAAAAACAAGAAGTCGAACTTGATGGAGCTAATGAAGGATGCGTGGGTTCTGATAACAGACCACTCAAATTGTCAGGTGGATGCTCTGATAAACGGAGTTCCTGTGATAACAACAAGTCCGATGAGAAGAATAGGAAGTCTTGCGGATGTAGAAAATCCTGTGATGGATAGAAGCTTTTTGAAGAACCTTGCTTATAGACAATGGACTATAAACGAGATTAACTCTGGCCAAGCATGGAGAGAATTAAATGATTTCCCACAATGACCCTAAATTTTTATTTATACATCTTCCTAAAAATGCGGGAAGTAGCGTCACAAAGGTTCTGGCAGATTACATTGGTGTTGATAGAGAAGACCTAAGACCACAAAAGTACAAGTTTATATACTCAAGAGAAATTCCATCTGTATTGGATGGGAAACAAGATGATTATTTCATTTTTACTGTCATTAGAAATCCTTGGGAGAGGACAGTTTCTTACTTCCATTATCTACAACAAATAAGACAACCTCCCCACAACCTCTCTAAAGATGTGAATTTTGCTAACTGGGTCAGAGCAGGAGGTTTTAGAACCCTGCAAACACAAATGTCTCAGCTTTCAGATGAGTTCCCCTGTAATGTAAGTAGGTATATCGACTATGTTGCAAGGCTTGAAAGACTTTCCGAGGACTGGCTTAAAATATGTGAAGAGATGGGTGTATCGTGTGACATGATGCACGACAAAAAATCTAAGCACAAACACTATAGCGAATATTATAACGAAATTACAAAAGACATCGTTTATAAGTTTTATAAAGATGATGTTGAATGTTTGGGTTATGAATTTGAGAAAAAATGATTAAAGGACATTCTGGATGCAGCATAAACATCAAGGATGGTCTGCTAGCAAAGTCAACGAAGGACACGGACTACCCTAAAGATAGATTAGTTGCCCAAATAGAAAAGCAAAAGTTGTTTTATGAGATTATCTCAGACAAACAGCTATTAGTTCCCAGAGTAGTCAAGGAAGACTTTTCCGGTGGCTATTCTGTTTATATGCAATATTTTAGATGTAGCAACATCGTTCAATACCTACACAGAGCAGGCAAGTCCGACTTGGATGCTTTGGTAAAAAGCCTGTGTGACCTAGTAGATTTCTGCATAAATAAATGCGAGCTTGTTACTGTTGATAAACACTTGCTGATAAACAAGTTCCGGTCAATACAAACTCCGTCTGGTATGACAGAAAAGTTTGAATCATATTTAGACGATGAGATAACCATACCTATAGGTATATGCCACGGAGACCTTACACTATCAAACGTATTGATAAAGCCAGAGTCTAACAACTTTGTTATCATAGATTTTCTTGACAGTTTTATCGAAAGTCCTATTGTTGATATTGCCAAGATTAGACAGGACACAAAGCATGGGTGGTCATCCTTTATATATCCAGAGCAGCACGATAAAATAAAGACAGCCCTTTCTCTTGAATACCTAGATAATAAATTTGTCGAACATTTCAAAAAATATGAGTTCTACAAGCATTATGAGCTTTTTCAATTTATGAATCTTGTCAGAATCTTACCCTACTCAAAACAAACAAAAACATCTAATTTTTTAATGGAACAAATATGCTCACTCTAGTATTGCCTGCATGTGGAAAATCGACTAGATTTCCTAACTTAAGACCAAAATGGTTGTTGACACATCCTTCTGGTAAGTCAATGCTGCAGGAGTCTATTCAAGGTTTGTGTCTGAAAAATGTAGATAGAATTGTAGCAATAGTCCTTCAAGAACATGAGGACAAGTTTGGTTTTGCTGAAGCTATAACTAAAGATATAAACGATGAAAGATTTGAGTTTTGTTTTTTGGAAGAGCAAACTGACAACCAACCACAAACAATAGCTGAAGGTATACGAAAAGCAGCAATACAAGGTTCGTTTGTTTGCAAAGACTCAGACAATTATTTCCAGTCCGAGTTGCCTTCGGGAAACCATGTCGGAGGTATAGACCTGAGAGAAGTTGGGCATATAAATGCTGGTAATAAAAGCTATGTGACTACGGGAATAAACGGAGAGATTACAAACATTGTTGAGAAGGATGTAATTAGTAATACTTTTTGCTGCGGTCTTTATGGGTTTGCGGACACTGAAGAGTACTTGTCTCACTATGAAAAAATAAAAGAAGACAAAAATATTTATGTCTCACATGTGATTCATTCAATGTTGCTAGACTCAAATCACTTTGAACTACAAAGATGCAGAGACTTTATTGACTGGGGCACTCTTGAGGATTGGAATAACTATAGAGATGAATTCATGACAATCTTTTGTGATATAGACGGAGTTGTTGTGGGGACTTCAGCTAGCTACATGAAACCCTATCTAGGAACAACAGATGGGATTGAGGATAATATCAAAGTTCTAAATGAACTACACAATGCCCCAAGGGCAATGATAATTATGACAACTGCCAGACCTGAAAACTCTAGGAAGATAACTGAAGAACAGCTGGAGAGAGTTGGTCTTAAATACGATAAACTTATAATGGGGCTACCTCATGCTAAAAGAATTGTTATAAATGACTTTGCTGCCTCAAACATCTACCCCTCCTGCTCTGCGATAAACCTGCACAGAGACACTGAGAAGTTAAGAGAATTTATAAGATGATTTCTTCAAAATATAAATTTATTTTTTTTAGAATACCAAAATCAGCAGGCAAATCCATAGACAGCTCTTTGAAGGAATATTATGTAAGGCTTACTCCTGAGATGAAAACCAAAGATAGGTCAGTGAGAGGGCATAATTTTTCAATCCATATCTCTTATAGAGATTTATTTGATTTTCTTTCTAAGGATAAAAAACGTTCTTTGAACATAAAACAGGAAAAAGTAGAGGACTATTTTAAATTTTGCTTTGTGAGAAACCCGTGGTGTAGAACATTGTCTCACTACAACTCAAAGGCAGCACATCTATATGGCAGTAATGCGTACAAGCCCCACAGGTTAAAGAAAAATTTTAACCGATGGATTGCTGATAAGTATGAGGGAATAAAGTTTGATAATCGTCACAACACACCAACCTCCAAACGAGAAATTGGCGATTATCCATTTTTGAGAACCCAACAGCTTCAATACATGACTGAGGACATGACAGCCACCGGAAAGGTTGCTGTAGATTTTATTGGAAGATTTGAATCCTTCGTAAAAGACATAAACAAACTTTCCTTACAGTTAGGTGTAAACATAAACCTACCCAATAAAAACTTAGGAAAAACCAAACACCTGCACTACAGTCACTACTATACTCCAAGAAGTAGACAAATTATAAGCAATCTATTCGGTGAGGACATAGAATATTTTGGCTATGAGTACGAGGACAGAACATGAAAATAGCAGTTTGTATCTCTGGTTCTTTAAGACAATTTAAATCTTGCTACGAACCATTCAAAAAAAATATAATCGACGCAAACAATGCAGATGTTGATATATTTGTTAGTAGCTGGAAAAGTAAGATTAGGCATTTCAAGAAGCAGGTGAACGACGAAGGCAGCTTCGATGAGATGCTAAAAACCTATAATCCTGTTGCTGTAAATATAGAAGTCTATAACGACAAGAAAAGAGCGAGCCTCTACAACGACTCAAGGATGGCACAATTCCAAAAGCAGATGCACAAACACCATAACTGCAAACCATCTCATAGAAAAGATAAGTGTAGATTTTGTGGTTCAAACAACATACATAACCAAATAGGACAATTATATAACATTTGGAAAGCTAATGAAATAAAAAGAGAGTTTGAACATGAATGTAATTTTGAATATGATTTAGTGATTAGAACTAGATTTGATAATTACTTTTTTGATAGTCTAGACGACTTGCAGGCCGAGCGAGTTTCTGACGGCTCTATATGGATTCCACATGGTTTTGATGACCCTCCTGAGTATGGAGGGGGTGTAAATGACCAGTTCGCCATAGGGACTTCTGAAGCAATGAATACCTACGCAAACATGTACCCAAATATGTATGACTACTGCATGGAATACGGGCTATCAAAACAAGGTTACGGAGTGCCCCACAGAACAATCTTGGTGGCAGCAGAGAAAGAAAACATCGAAGTAAAAAGATTCTGGTTGAAGTACACTTTGATGAAAAAGTTTGACCTTTATAAAAAAAGAAGCAAGGGTATGACCGAAGAGCAATACAAGGATTTAAGAATATGATATTTGGAAATTATAAAACATCTTCCTATGATTTTGAAGAATTGATGAAGAGCATACTTGAGGTCAAAGACTTACAAAAGTCTCATCTCAACTACAAGCAAGAAGAGATACTTGGAAAAGGCAAAGACCAGTCAACTGAGATACACAGAAAGTTCTATGACTATATAGATTCGGATAAGGAAAAATTTACAGAGCTTTACAAAAGGTTTATAACAGATAATATCAAACCCATGTTTGGCGAAGATTTAGTCTATCAGAAATTCCCTACATTTAGAGCGCACTTCCCAAAAAATGTGGCTGTGTTTGCTTTTCATAAGGATAAGGATTATAATCATCCAGAGCAAGAGAGAAATATTTATCTTCCCATAACAGACGCATGGGACACCAATACAATTTGGGCAGAAACAAGTGAGGACAAGGGCGACTTTGAGCCTATAGATGTCGAGTACGGCAACTTTGTGGTTTGGAACGGCAGCTCCCTTAATCACGGCTCAAAAACAAATACGACTGGAAAAACGAGGATAAGCTTTGATTTTAGGGTAATCCCCCTGTCAGAATACGATGGTTCTTTTACAAAAAAGAGTATTAGCAAGTCAATAGATTTTACAATCGGCGGATATTACGAGGTTATATAATGGCTAAAATTTTGATTACTGGAGGAGCCGGATTCATAGGCTCACAACTTGGCTACTACCTTAGTAATGAGCATGATGTTTACCTTCTGGATAACATGAGCCATGGCAACGAGGACAACCTCGAAATCAGAGGAGAAAAGTTTGGTACTTTTATAGAGGCAGACATAAGGGATAAAAACTTTGAAAAATACACAGAGGGCATGGACTATGTAGTTCACCTTGCTGGACTATCCTCCTTGCCCCTATGTCAGTCAGAGCCAATGTATGCGATGGACGTTAATGTTTCTGGGACAGCAAATGTTCTCGAAGCCTGCAGAGTATCTAATGTAAAGAGGGTTGTGTTTGCAAGTACGGGCGCTATATATGAAAATAACCTAGAACCTCCCTTCCGAGAAGAAGATACTGTTGAACCCTTCTTGGTTTACCCTACGTCTAAATATCAGGCAGAGAAGTTGTGCGAGACATATGAGATATGCTATGGAATGGATATAGTAAGACTAAGGTTCTTTAATGTCTATGGCCCTCATCAAGACTTTAAGAGAAAACAACCTCCCTTCACTGGATACCTACTAAAGCAATTTCTTAATAAAGAAAGTATATCAGTTTTTTCCGACGGAGAACAGAGAAGAGACTATGTGCATATTGATGACCTTACAAACCTAATTGAAACTTGCATGACACATGAGAATGCGAAGAACAGAGTATTCAATGCCTGCTCTGGCAATTCTTATTCAGTCAATGAAATAGCTATGACGATGATGGGTTTATTTAATATAAATGTAGACATGACCTATAGGGACTCAAAAACATATTGGGACAATTATCCAACTCTGCATGAATCTTCTTTTCCTATGAGCAGACTTATAGTTTCCGACGAAGTAGATAAATATTGCCTAGGAAGCACAGAAAAAACAGAAGAGCTTTTAGGTTGGAAGGCAGAGGTCTCTCTAGAAGAGGGCTTGCAAACTTTAGTTGACTATGCTAAGGAAATAGTGTAATGTGTGGAATACACGGTTTTACTTGGTCTGACCAAGCCCAAATAGAAAGAATGGTTGAACTCTCCCACAAGAGAGGCCCAGATGCAAACAGCTCATATAAGGACATCCATATAAGCTTAGGGCACAACCTTTTAGCAATCACAGAAAACCCCAATGTTTCTACGCAGCCTTGGGAGATGTATGATAAGAACGTCCTGTGTTACAATGGAGAGATATATAACTACAAAGAACTAAAAGAAGAAATAGAAAACAAATATCAACACAAATTTCAAACAGATTCCGACACAGAAGTTGTTGCCTACGGCCTATTCTTTCAGGGAATAGAATTCATCAAAAAGCTAGACGGAATGTACGCAATAGCTTGGTATGATAGAGAAAAGAGGACAATAACCTTAGCAAGAGATTGCTCTGGAGTAAAGCCTTTATACTACAACAAGGGAGAGAGAGGCCTATCTTTTTCGTCGTCTATAAAGTCTCTTATGTCACTTGGCTTAGATACAAAGCTAGACCATACAGCATTTGCAATTTATACTAATCTAGGATATGTTCCCGGCCCCAAGACTTTAATATCATCAATAAAGAAGTTGATTCCGGGAGAAGTGATAACATATGATATTAGAAGCGAAGAATATACAAGTAACTTCTGTGTCACACCAAATTTTTCGAGTAGTCAGGCCGACTTTGTAGCCAGCGAATTTAGAGAAGCCGTTTCCGACTCAGTAAAAAAATGCTTAATGGGAAGAAGACCCATAGGGCTTTTCCTTAGTGGGGGTCTAGACTCTTCTATGATTCTGCATGAGTTAGTTAATTACGATAATAAACCAAAAACATTTACCACTCGATTTGACTGTAAGAACAAAGACTCTCAAGATAGATTTAATAATGATGCAGACATAGCGCTTAAACTCAGCAAAGAGTATAACACAGACCATACAGACTTCGTTGTCACTCTGTCCAACTTCTTGGATGCTGTCGAGCCGTGCATAGAAGCACTGGAAGAACCAAGGTTCAACAAGAATACCCCTGCGTATTACCTGCTCAACCAAGAACTTGCCAGACAAGGAATAGTTGTTACCTTATCTGGAGACGGAGGAGACGAAATCTTCACGGGTTATAAGCATCATAAATTTGTAAGACCTCAAGGAGGGGCTCCCAACTATTTAAATCAGTGGTACAACCTCACCAAGTTTAAACAGGCAATACCCTTCAACGGAGGTGGTGTATCATCTAACTCTGTTGCAAACTATATGACAAAATGGTTCCCCTGTTCGGCAATGTCCAGAGACCACATGAACAACCATCTTTTTGTAGAGACTTTAACCCACCTCCCAGAAGACTATCTAATAAGAAATGACAAGCTTGGGATGAACTTCTCAATGGAGGGAAGGTTTCCTCTGACACTAAAATCATTTAAAGAGTATATACTATCAATAAACTCATCAAAGAAAATGTCGCTGAAAGAGGAGGGTCTGACAAAACCCTTTAAGCTGCTTCCTAAAAAAGCCTATAAAGGCCATCTGCCTGATTATGTAATAGATAAGATGAAGACAGGATGGTCTATTCCGACCACCGAGTGGCTCTCAAGTAAAAAATTTAGAGGAGAGTTCCTTGACCCAGCACTAAGAAAAGGTTATCATGAAGGTACAGATGATTTGTTTAATTTTTCGTCCATCAAAGGGATGAAGCCCGAAATGACAATCTTCTACTTTAGAGTTTGGGCAAAGAAATACAACGTTACTTTATAGGAGAATATTATGTCACACAAAACTCTATGCGGAGCAACGCAAGGAAAGTTCTGGGGGAAAACAAGCTGTTTCTACGTAAGCGATAGCAGTGAGGTTCATTATCTTGAGGCTAACAAAGATGGTTTTTGCTCCAAGCACCACCATGAAAAGAAATGGAATAGATTTGTGGTATTAGAGGGTAAACTAAAAGTTATACTCTACAAAGATGATGGCGAAGACGAAACAATACTAACTGATGGTATGTTTTCCGATGTACCCCCTATGGTTGACCATCGGTTCGAAGCTCTCGAAGACACAAAGGCTCTTGAAGTGTATTGGACAGATTGCTTAGACCCTTCAGATATAGTAAGAAGTGACACTGGTGGAAGCGGAGGTTTTAGCTCATGACCAACATAATCCTCGTTGGAAACGGCCCCTCATTGCTAAGCAGAGAGATAGGCTCTGAGATAGACTCGTTTGACAAGGTTGTTAGGTTTAATAATTTTGAATTAGAAGGGTTTGAGAAACACGTTGGTAAGAAGTGCAGCATACTAGCCCGAAGGTCTTGTGATGATGTAAAGCTATGGCCAGAAGACATGTTTGAAGAAATAGTCTGCTTTGTTACTTTTTGTAAGTGGACTAGGGGCATGATTCATGTTGCCAATCAATTAAGAGGGCATTACTCAAATATAAATATTGTTCCTCCCCATGTGTGTGCCAGCTATGGCAAGCTGATGGATTTAAACCAACCTGCCGAAGAGTGGGCTTCTGTTGGCTCTATGGCACTAGCATATTTTACTGAAAAATACGATAAAGTTGCAATATGTGGTTTTGACCACCTAGAAAAAGATGACAAGGGAGAGGTCAAGCATTATTTCAACAAACCCCCCAAAGATGATAGGTTTCATAACGGAAACAAAGAAAAAATATTTACCGAGTCCCTCCTAAAGAAGGGGAAGGTATATAGAGTTTAGTGTATAATATTACTACGGGCGTAACTAGGCTTCGACCTGTAATGGAATTGATGATTGCATGTAGTAGTTAGTCAAACGGCTACTGTAAAAATTGACTAAATTTTTAATTGCTGAATCTAATTTCGCAATAGCAGCGTAGCTGCTGAGGTTTTACCGCACCTTATCACCCAAGCGGTAACGGGCTAGGTCGTTCCTAGATAGGTTTACCAGCCGAAAATTGGTTGATGTCTATTACAGTAGGCTGTTGATAGTCAAACTATCTAGCTTTGTTTTTTGTGCGACAACAAAAGTCTAAACATGTAGAAGTTATCAGTAAAGTTATTAGGGACGCGGGTTCGATTCCCGCTACGTCCACTTCAGGATTTTATAAGGAATAAAAAAAATGGAAAACAATAATCTTATTTTAAGCGCGTTGAGAGCTAAGTTGGAAGCAGAAAGACTGGAGGGTCTAGCCACCCTTGATGTATATGTCAGAAATGCCGCAGGCATAGGAGAACACCCTCAGGTAGTTGAGGAGGCTTACAACGCATTAAAAAAAATTGACGGTGCAGAGTCTGCGTTAAGTACTCTAGCCCAAATAACAACAACACCAGAAAAACAAAAAGAATAAAAAGGAGAAGACTATGTTCCGCAGAAGAGATTTTATTAAATTCGGTGGTGTGGGAGCCGGAGTTGCCTCCCTAGGTATTAATCCCCTGTTTGCGGAACAAGAAACAAACCCAGAGAAATCTGTCGTTTGGATTTGGCTAAGTGGAGGGCCAACCCAATTTGAGACCTTCCACGCTCCAACAGCAGATGTATCTGAAGAATACAGACCAGTATCTGGATTACTACATGATTCAAAAAGCGGCATAGCACTTGGTGGGCTGTGGGAAAACCTATATACCCACACAGACAAGCTTAATGTTATAAACTCCTTTACCCATAAAGACTCTTCGCACAGACAAGGGACTCATTGGGTTATGACGGGCCAGTACAATGCAGACAGACCAAATACTGCTATGGCCAAGTACCCCTCCTATGGCTCTATAGTATCTTCTGTATTTGGAGAAAATAATCCTCACAATGGTCTTCCTACTTATGTCAAGACAGGAACAATCTCAGGAGAAGAACCTGCTTGGCTTGGAGGAGCCTATAAAGCGTTTGACCCATCAAACAAAGATAACCTCTCGCCGAAAGTCCAAGAAGAAAGATTTAATACAAGAGGAACTTTGATACAGGGTCTGTCACAAACCAACATAACTAGCCCCGGAGCAAAATCTGTTGATAGATATAGAGAACAAGCATACGATGTTATTCTTGGTAGTGCTAAAAAAGCATTTGACTCCGACGCAGAGCCTCAAAAAACAAAAGATAGATATGGCGATAGTGGCATAGGAAAGAATTTATTATTAGCAAGAAGGCTTGTTGAGTATGGAACAAGGTTTGTTACAATAAATTACGGTGGATGGGACATGCACTCAAACATTAAAAAGTCTTTAGAGTCAAGAGTTCCTCCTGCCGACCTAGCAATTTCAGCTTTCATAGAAGATGTATATCAGAGAGGCTTAAATGAAAAAGTTTTACTTGTGGTTACGGGAGAGTTTGGCAGGACTAAGCTTAATACTAATGGTGGGCGTGACCATTGGCCTTCTATCTCTCCTCTTCTTTTGTCTGGTGGCGACTATCAGACTGGCAGAACTATTGGCAAGGCCGATAAATCGTATTCTCCGACCGAAAGCCCAGTGACGCCGATTGACTTAGCAGCTTTGCTGTTTGACCACTATGGCATAGACAAGGAGCTTCAGCGAGTAGACAATGGAGGAAGACCCAGATACCTATTAGAGGGAGAGGGCAAGGTTTTCTTGTAAGCAACAAGGCCTCATGAAAGTAAGTGATTATATTAAGGAATTTCCAGTATTCTGGATAAACGTGGACTCCGCTACGGAACGTAGGGAACAAATGGAACAAAGGCTGGAAGAGTTGGGGCTGAATCATATTAGAGTTTCTGGTGTGGCGTGTTCGACCGTCATTGAAGGGTGCGCTAAATCTCATTTGTCTATTCTAGAAAACAATGAACCACCATTTATTATATTAGAAGATGATTGTGGGATTATATTAGAAAGCTTGAACCATAAAATTTCTGACTTACACACTTCGGTTATGGACTGCTTATATCTCGGTGTATCTTCATGGGCGATGGCTGCTTTAGACCAAAACAATTATTTGGCGGGAAGGATGACGGAGCCCACACATTGTGAACCTACCGCAAATCCAAACATTATAAAAATACATCATATGTTATCAATGCACGCCGTTCTTTATTTAACTCAATCATATATTGATGCTGCTATTAAAGAAATCAAAAAGTATCAGCGTCTAAATTGGCATTGTGATGTCGCATGTGCAGAAATTCAAAAACAATATAATGTATGTGCTTTAAATCCGCCCCTATTCTTTCAAGACGAACCAAAAAATAAACCCGTAACTAAAATCAAAATTCATTTTGAATCAAGCAAATTAAATAATGAAAAAAGTAGCCCTTTGTATTATTGCGACTAGAAACTATAAGAGATTACTAGAACCTCTTCTTGAGTCTGTTAAAAAATATTTTCTAACTCAGCATGAGTTAAGCTTGTTTATATTTGCAGATTCTTCTGACTACAAGGGGTGGTTAGACCTTGACGAACACGATGTCTATTGGACTAAAATAGAACATTTACCATTCCCTCTTCCTACTCTATTTAGGTATAAATATATTCTAAGAAGAGAAAGAGACCTTAGTAATTTTGATTATGTGTTCTATTGCGATGCTGATATGAGGTTTATAGGCACCGTTGGCGAAGAAATGCTTGGGCAAGGGATAACCGCTATCCAACATCCTTCGGCAGGGTCTAACGACCCTAAAGTCTTTTGGGATTTAACAGAACAGTTTAAATCTTGGTGTTTTGAAACCAACCCTAAGTCTTTAGCATATATCCCACCAGAAAAACAAAGGAAGTATTGGTGCGGAGGTATCCAAGGAGGTTCTTCAGAAAAATATTTAGAAGTTATTAAGCTCTTAGACAGAAACATAGATGAAGACCTTGGACAAAATATAGTTGCTGTGTATCACGATGAGACACACTGGAATAGATATTTAGCTGACAATGAGCCAGATATAACACTCCCGTTTTGGTATTGTTTTCCAGAGTGTGTAGGATGGAAAAATAAACAGGTTGTGTGGAAGCAAGATGTCTATGTTCCAGAAGACCAAGAAATAAAAATATTATGTCTTGACAAAGACTTACATGGAGGGTATTCTTCATATAGAGGAAATGCTAAAAAATGATGAAAATTGACACTTTTTATGCCGACAAACTGAACAACAGGGTAAAGGAAAAAGTAGAGGAAAAAGACCTCAAGTCCTTCCTATTTGAATCACAAGCACAATACCAAGGGTCAGACCCCAAAAAAGTACCTCTGTTTTCCTTTTATAAATCTTACGAAGAAAGCTTTCTCATGGCTTCGTGGGGCCCATTCATATACCGCAAACTGGACTATAAGAGCAATAGCGTCAGAATTATAGTTACTGAGCTAGACTACCACGACCATTTTAGCAAGCCAGCCCCAAAAGTATTTCCAGATTTTGAGATAAATGACGATGCCGTGAGACTATTTAACAGAACCACGGAAGACCGAGACATATTGTTCTCATATTTATCAACCAGCGGACAGGGGCTCAGGATTGCCTTCAAGGTAGACGAAGACATAAAAAACGAGGCTCAATATATAACAAATCTTTACTATTACACAAAGATGTTTAAAGACAGGCACGACAAAGAAAATCTTTTCATTCTAGACTTTTCGTGTCATCAGGCAGATGGCAGTATGTTTAACGGCTTTAATCATTGCAGGACTTATTGGTTCCCCCCAATGAATAGCTTCCTAAACTATAACGAAGAAGCAAAAAGCCTAGCAACAATTTAAAGACATGACTAATATAAAAGTAATTACATATGGTAATTTTGGCTATGTAGAATTTCTTAAGAATTTTTATGTCAGCCTAGATACGATAGGGATTTCCAAAGACCTAAGAATATTTTGCTTAGATGACGAATCCTTTAATCTATTAAAAGACTATGCGGTAAATGCGGAGGTAATTAGATGGCATTCTAATAATTCTGCTGAGCAAATCCTTGATTTTGGAGAAGAGGGTTTTGGCATTGTAATGGAAGCAAAGCTAGAAATAATATACCAATCAATTCAAGACGAACCATTTATTCTTTATTCAGACGCTGATATCTTCTTCACAAAGAACCCCATGTCTTATTTGGACAATTTGATGCTCAAGACCCATAATGATGCATTGTTTATGCTGGACTGGAACGGGGATGCTTGCGCAGGATTTTTTTGCGCCAGAAATTCAAAAAATTGTTTGAATCTTTTTAAGCCTCAAAAAGTCAGGGGGCTTAAGGATTTCGACCAAACCCTCATAAACAAAAGGCTGAGAACCCACCCAATCAAATATGAAAACTTAGACGCTAAATTGTTTTCCAATGGCCCATTGTGGAGAGGGGCTGTATCTAAGTGGCTTCCTAAAAACCATTATGTCGCACATTATAATGCAACGCCGAACAGTGAAAAAATAAACGATATGAAAAAGTACGGACACTGGGTGATTTAATGAACACCCTACTAAAGAAGAAATCAATCATATGCGCCTGCATGAACAGAGAGAAAAACTTGAAAAAGTCTCTTGATAGCTGGCTTTCTTCTGGAGACGCTGATGAGATAGTTATAGTAGACTGGTCTTCAGATACACCCTTGTCTTTTGAGCATCCAAAGGTTAAAATATTTAGGGTTCAAGGAGAATCGTCGTGGTGTTTGTCTATGGCTTACAATCTAGCAGCATCGCTAGCATCAGGAGACATTCTCTACAAGCTTGATGCTGATTATGTAACCAAAGAAGGTTTTTTTGAAAACCATTTGCTAGAAGACACTTTTTACTGTGGAAACTATAAGCTTGCAAGAGACGATAACGAAAAACATCTCAATGGATGTCTAGTAGTAAAGAAGAAAGATTTTGATAAAGTTAATGGCTATAATGAAAATATAGTAACTTATGGTTGGGAAGATTCTGATATCTATAACAGGCTGGAAAAGACAAGCAAAAGAAAAGATATTAATTTTGACTTCATACAACATATACCACACGACGATAACAAAAGGTCCTTTGGCGAAGACATAAACAAGATGATAATTGAAAACAAAAGCATAGCAATCAAAAAACCTTGGTTGTCAACCAGTAAAAAGTCATCTTATTTTATAACCAAACAAAAAGAAAAAACAATATGGCTGAGAAAAAAGTAAATTTTTCAAACTATAGATTGTTTTCTACAAATACTCACACTGGAAACCCAGAAGAGCAGATTTCTATAGAAGCATACTTCTATGAATTCTATAAGCTTAACAAAGATAAGTTTCCCTCTGATTACGAGTACATACCTGTATTTTGGAGGTCTTATGAATATGGCAAGAGGTTCTTCTTTGTTCCTGAGGGCTTGCAAGAAAAATTAGACGACTTAGACAAAGACAAAAAGTATTTTACTGTTTGTGCGTCTCCAACTGGAATATCAGAAAACCTACCAAAAGACACTGTTGTATTTTCCGCAGCAGGCTTTATAGAAGGCTATGAAACAGTACCCATTCCCCTTGCTTCTTATGAGCACGATACGCCACCAAACCAAACGAAATCCGTCAGATGCTCTTTTGTAGGCCTGAACCACACTCACCCATGCAGAGAGTCCATGTTCAAGTCTCTCAGAGAAGATTCCAATTTTGCCTTTTCTATACGCAACTACAAAAAAGTTTTTGACAACATTGCAAGTCACAAGATGCAATACTCGGCAGACGAATACAAAGAGTATATAGTATCAATATGCCAAAGTGAGTTTGTTTTGTGCCCCAGAGGCGTCGGCCCAACATCGCAAAGACTTTATGATGTGTTACAAGTTGGGGCTGTTCCTATCTATATATATGATGAGCCATTTCTTCCGTATCAAGAATCTATAGATTGGAAAACTTTAGGGATTATGGTTCATGAATCAGAGATAAGTAATATTTCTTCTATTATAGAAAGATTGTCAAGAGAAGAAATTATCCAATATAGAAAAAACATAGATAAGATACACAGCACCCACTTTACAAGAGAGTCGGTCTGCGACTACATCCTGAAAAGATTACACTCAATAGAAAACAAATGAATTTATTAGTAAACTATTTCAAATCTAAAAGTGAAAATAGAAATCGTGAGTATCTATTTGCTCTGAATAAGAATATAGAAAATGAGTACATAAAAAGAATATTTTTGTTCGTCGAGGAGTTGTCTCATTGCGAAGGAATCGAATCCGAAAAGGTAACTTTCGTTGAAATGGACAGTAGGCCTACATTTCAAGATATAATTAACTATACCAACAAAGAGTTAAAGGGCGAAACCTGTATAATATCAAATACTGATATTTTTATGGATGACACCTTGATGCATGTTGAGAACAACGATATTCAAGGTTTGTTCTTTTCTCTCACAAGATGGGACGTAAAGCCTGATGGCACAATAGAATTTTATGACAAGGACAACAAGGGCTGGACACAAGACACTTATATATATCAATCTCCCATAGGCATAAAGGATGCAAACTTCTTTGTGGGTTTGCCGGGTCAGGAAAATAGGTTAGCTTTTTTAGCTCATGAATCGGGGCTAAACGTCATAAATCCTTCCTTGCTTGTAATCATAAAGCATTTTCATCTCACAGACTATACTTCAGATTCAAACTCAAGAGACAAAGAAAATAGAGTCGAAGGAAAATACCTGTATGTAAAAGCATCAAAAACGCTTGATGTGCCTGTTCAATACGATACAGTTATGTGTCAAGAATCTGACAACGGAGGATTAGAGTGGATTAAAGATAGAATTTTACCGAACTATAGTGCTGGCTACCACAGTCAAACCAACTCTTATTCCGGTGTTTTGGTGACAGGAGGGACAGGGTTAGTAGGAACAGCAATAAAGAATTTGGTTGCAGAGAAAAACAGCTCTCCTTTCTTCTCCATAGATGCGAAGTTCTTATCTTCAAACGATTGTGACCTGAGAGATTGGAATAATGTAAACGAGCTTTTCAATGATGAGAAGCCAGAGGTTGTCATACATCTTGCAGGAAAGGTTGGCGGCGTTAAGGCGAACACCGATAGTGTAGCAGATTTTTATACGGACAATATTACAATGAACACGAATGTTCTACATGGTTGTCACAAGCATAAGATACCCAAGTTAATAAGTATGCTTAGCAGCTGCATATATCCAGATAAAGTTAAGTACCCAATAAAAGAGCAGTCATTACACTTGGGACCTCCTCATGAATCAAACTTTGGGTATGCTTACGCAAAGAGAATGCTTGAAGTTCAATCTAGGGCTTACTCGAAACAATATTCAGAAAACTTCATAAGTGTTATACCAAACAATATCTTTGGCGAGAATGACAATTTTCACAGAACAGATAGCCATGTAATACCAGCTATAATAAGAAAAATGTACGAAGCAAAACAAAACGACTCAAACGTAAAGCTTTGGGGGGATGGTAGTCCCCTAAGACAGTTTACTTATTCATATGATATAGCTAATATATTATTCTTCATAGTGAATAACTATAATTCAAATGAGCCTATAAACATAGGGTACTCAGAAGAGATATCAATAAAAGATGTGGCTGAAATAATTGCGGACACAATTGGCTTTGAGGGCGACATAATATGGAGAACAGATATGCCGTCCGGACAACACAGAAAACCCTGTGATTATAAAAAGTTAAAGTCTATAGGTTGGAAAGAATTCACACCGTTCAAAGAGGCTATTAAAAACACCTGCGACTGGTTCTGCAAAACATATCCCAATGTAAGAGGAATGAAATGATAAATTTAATGGCCCCTATAAATCCTTTGGGCTATGGTGTTGTTGGTCTAAACATAACAAAAGCAATCAGCTCTATCCATAAAACTTCCTTATTTCCTATTGGAGAAGTGGAAGTAACCAGCCAAGAAGATGCTGATGCTGTGAAGCTGTGCCTACAGAACCGAGAAGAGTTCGATGCGAAAGCCCCATGTCTTAGAATATGGCATCAATTCTCAATGGCCGAGCAAATAGGCAACGGTCTAAGGTGTGGGTTTCCAATATTCGAGTTGGACGCATTTAATGATACAGAGCTTCACCACCTGAACAGTCTAGACAAAGTTTTTGTATGTTCACAGTGGGCAAAGGATGTTGTGTGTGACAATCTTTATAATTCATATAAAAGACTAGACTTGAAAGACAATGTACATGTAGTACCATTGGGAGTAGACCTTTCAATATTTAAGCATTCTCAAAATAGCAACAATGAGAACACAAGATTTATAAATATAGGAAAGTGGGAATACAGAAAAGGGCATGATATTTTAATTGAAGCTTTTAATAAGGCTTTTGAACCCGAAGACAATGTAGAGCTCTACATGATGAACCACAACCCCTTCTTAAATAAAGAGCAGGAAAGAGAATGGGTAGACCTGTATAAAACTTCAAAATTGGGTGATAAGATAAACATACTACCGAGAGTTTCGACTCACTCTCAGGTTGCGGAGATTATGAGCCAAATGGATTGCGGTGTCTTTCCTTCTAGGGCAGAGGGTTGGAATCTTGAGGCAATTGAAATGCTTGCTATGGGCAAAGAGCTTATAATTACTGATTACTCTGCTCACACCGAGTTTTGCAATGAAACGAACTCTAAGCTAATCCCAGTTGATAAAAAAGAAAGCGCTTATGATGGCATCTGGTTTCATGGGCAGGGTGAGTGGGCTGAAATTGGAGAGGAGCAGATTGATTCTATGGTCGAGCACATGAGAGCTGTGCATACCTCGAACAAGGACATAAATACTCACGGGACTGAAACGGCCAAGTCTCTTTCTTGGGACAACTCGGCAAAAATTCTCAGTCAACATATTTTCTCTAAAGTTTAGGGTTGACTTCTTCCGATTGTATGGTAAGATTCAACATTGCCGCTAGTTTGCGAGCCTCTCTAGATTAAGGAAAAAAATAATGGATATAGCCCCAGTAAGTAATTCTAAGAAACCATACCCTGACGCCACAAAGATAAAATTTGAAAGCATGGATGATTACATTTTACATGCAAAGAAGATTATTTGTTACTTCGCACCAAGACTTAGAAAAGGGTTGAGGGAACAGATTATGAATAACGAAGAAGCAATATCAAATGTAGCAACGGCTATAATGTTAGCTGACTGGACTTTCGATAGGGAATACGTAGGAGAAAAAGGAGCAAAGTGTAGCATTAGAACATACAGAAATTTGAGAGCCATCTGGGCAATCAAATCTTTTATGACAAGGAGAAACAGGAAGTCTTCAAAGTGTCTTTCTCTTAACAATGAAATAAACGACAGAGGTTCAGGAGCATACGATGCTATGCAAGACAATTCTTGCCCTTCTCCACAGGACTCTCCTGAGAAGAAAGAACTCAGAGAATGGCTGGAAAGAGTCATAGACTCTGCGCTGCTTAGCGACAAGCAAAGCCTATATGTCAGGAAAAGATTCTTTGAAGACAAAACTATAGCCCAAATAGCCGTAGAATCCGATGTGAGTAGGCAGGCCGTCGGAGAATCAATAAACAGAGCAATGCGTAAAATAAAAGAAAGCGACTTTCCAAATGAATATAAAAGAAGATTTTGCTAAAGGAAAAGAGGGTGAAGATTTGGTTAAAAAACTACTAGCCAAAGCCGACATAACATGCTCTGGGAATAAGGTAAGAGAGAACTTCTCTTACTATGATATGTCCTCCGATGTAGGAGACAAAAGTTTTACTGTCGAAGTAAAGAACGATTTGTATGCAGAAAAAAGTGGTAACATAGCAATAGAAATATATAACCCAAAAGCCAAAAAGAAAAGTGGAATATCAATTACTAAGTCCGACCTATGGGCTCACATAGCGATGGGAGAGGTCTGGATAGCAAAGACAGAGGCGATAAAGGACTACATTAGGAATAACGAGGGCAGAAAAATTCCGTATGCTGGAGACGGTAACGCTACTATATTACTATATAAAGCGAGGAAAATTTTCAACAGTTGTTTTTCACGAATTGACAATATTTCTGGTAAAGAAATTTATTCACTGATTACTGACCTATTATAATAAAGAGCAACTTTTAATAGTGTATAATATATTTAGGAAGCTACCATTTTTTAATAAAAAAGCCAGAGCTCAAGAAGAAGAGTCAAGTGAAGAGTTGCCCAAAGATACTGTAGAAGATGAATTGGTTTCATTAACAATTTCTTACAATAACGACTTGGACATAGACATATCTTGCATTTGGGATGAAGACACTGACGAATCCTGCTTTATGCTTGCTGACCTTCTTTATAAACTGGACTCTGGGGTAGCATTGACCTACATATCAAATGTTCTTATAAGACATATATCTCAGAATCCATCTGATACTATATTTGTTACAAAAGCATTTTCTATGTATGAGACAATGAAAAAAAACGGAGAGGCAGAGCGACCGCTTGTTAGGCCTTCTGATGTTTTTAGGGAGACCGAACAATAAAAATTCCCAATGTCGAGGCAGTACTCATGCACGAAGAAAAAAAAATAGTATGGGAAAAATGGAGAGACCCATATAGCTTTGAGGATAGTTATTTAAAGACCGAAGACTTTCTCCTGAAGTCTACAGAGGACGTAAAAGAGTTTGAAGAATTAGAAGAAGAGTTAGAAGCAATTGCTGAAGAAGAAGGCTACTCAATGTCACAGGAGCAGATGCTAAAGTTTGTGGTAACAGAAAATGGAATGGTTCCAATAAATACTAACTTTTCTGTCGATAAGATTTTTAACTTCTGGACTGGTCATACCAACTTTTCAATAACACCAAGTATAGCACTTCAAATAGAAGAGGTAAATGGGGTTGAGGTATTAGATATAATAACGAGATATAGATTTAGGGTTGGAGTAGGAAAGCTGTTCAGGGGTAACGAGGTTATGAGCTCCGTCCAAAGAACAGTCAGAAACAATGTCGAATAGCGCAGGCAGAATTAGTGTTGCTCACATCCATGACTATTGTATAAACCTAAATACAAGAGAGATATATCTGCATAGTCACGTCGCAGACTCAGATGAAGAAGCAGGCGTAGATTATAGAATGTCTGTTCGCTTTCAAAAAAACATGAGGGCAATGAACATATGCTCTAGAAAGCATATATTGATACACATGCACACCATAGGAGGCTGTTGGCACGATGGTATGGGTATCTACGACTGCACAAAATTTAGCCGCAGCCCTGTCTCGATTCTTGGGTATGGACATATCGGCTCTATGAGCAGTATCATACTCCAGTCAGCAAACAGAAGAATCCTGATGCCAAATTCAGAGTTCATGATTCATTATGGAAGCGTAAGCTTTGATTCAAACGCAATCTCTGCAAAATCCGCCGTAGACCAAAATGAGAAGCTAAACAAAAGGATGCTAGAAATCTATTCTGAGAAATGCAAAGACTCTGAACGGTTTTTAGGATGGACATTAGAAAAGATAAAGAGGCATTTAGACACAAAGATGAGACAAAAGCAGGAATGGTATATGACCGCACGCGAAGCAGTAGAATATGGCTTTGCCGACTCAGTTCTTGGGGATGAAAAGACCCCCTCTATAGAAGAAATCCTGTGATGTACAAAGAACTCGCCTGCTACGATTCTGACTATACCGAAAAAGATATAATAGAAGCAGTCTTTCTAGCCTTTGGTGGAGCAAAAAAAGTATTGGACGGAATCTCTATTCCCGAACACTTTTTAGCAAAGGCAAACGACCTTATTCCCCCCGATATGGTCTTGGCCTGTCCGATAGATTTTCCCAAAGGTTTTTCTTCCCACCAAGCAAAGGTTCACTCAATCATAAGCTCTGCAAGAAAAGGAGCTAATGCTGTAGACATAACCCTTAACAAAAACTTATGCGCCCAAGCAGAGCTAAAAAAAATAGGAAAAAACCTGTCTATATATTCAGAAGTATGCAAAGACAAGAAATGTTCGTTAAGAGTGATGTTAGAATACCGCATTTACAAGTATCCGGATTTTGTATATGATTTATGTGATATGTGTGTTCGGCATGGAGTAGACCGTGTGTTCATTTCTACCGGACACATGGTAGATGATATAACTGACCATTTAATAACATGTAAAATAGCAGAAGAAATTACTGGTGTGAGAGTAATATACAATGCAGATATATGGACAAAAGAACAGTATGAGAAGATACTATTGTCAAAAGTGTCTGGATTAAGGTTCAAAAAACCCATGTCACTAAAAAACATTTTCGGTGTATTATAGGTATGCGGAACAGGACTTAAACCTTTAGGATAAACAGGAAAAAATCTTCGTATGAGGAGGGATTATTATGCCTGCAGAATCTGCAAACATAAAACAAATCGACGGCTCAACTGCTGTCACAGAAACTTCTACCGTCAATAAAGGTGGAGTTATTCGTCACGCAGGTAATGTTGCTTCAGACCGCAATATTACCAGCAAAGACATTGGAACTTTAGCTGGAGCTAGCAATGTCGCTGGCTCAACTGTCGCATCGGGAACGAACGTAACTCGTTCGGTCACTGGTGACACCCCAACTTTTGGGATGAATAAGGCAGATGCTCAAATTAGAATGGTTGGAAATGTAGATTTCGATTCTGCCTCTAGTAACAGAAATGGCTTTACTGTTGCTGGTCAAAGCGTAACAGCTATGAGAGGTGGAGCTTCTGATTTTGGTCAAAGAAGAAATGTAGCGAGTGTAACTCAGGTAAGAACAGTTCATACAGCAGAAGCCACTAGAGATGGCCTCTGGAATGAATTTGGTATTGCGGGCCAACGCAATAACTGGGAAAGCGCTCCTTCAACAAGTACATCTGGTATGTGGGATGCAGCTGCAAACTCTGCAGCCGCTGCTGATGATGACCATGCTGCGAAAAGCACAATGGGTCGTCCAGACCAGTCTGGTGGCTCAATAACTATCCATCATGGTAGACTTGGTAAGCCAACGAATAGTGATGACGATACTAACTTTGTTTACAAAGCTAAGCACGGCACCACTTCTTAATGTAACTTTGGTTGTGCGGGTGGAAGCCCGCCAACCTTTTTATTTCTACTATAAGGAAAAGTAAAATGGAAAAACTTAAAAATCTAGTAAGTTCACGAAGATTCTGGGTAGCAGTAGCCGGAGTAGTCGTGGCAGTATCAGATGCCCTTGGGTTAGGACTCTCAGCTGAGATGGTAACCAATCTTGTTGTGATTGGTGCTTCTTGGATTGTAGGTGAGTCTCTTCGTTCTTCTGACAACATAACTGCCGAATAGGTTTATTATGCCTTTATTTAAGAACAAAGAAAAAGCAAAGGATAAAGATGCCGCAAGGCAGGAAAAGATTGATAGTAGGGAAGATAAGACCTCCAATAGAAGGAGCTACCGAATCGAAAAGATTCACGCTCTTAAAGAAAAAGCTCTGGCTGTAGCAGCTAAGAGAAAATGGTTGGTCTTTATCTTAGGTCTAGGTCTCATCATATACTTTGCCGTTTCAAGCGGTGGTATAGGTGGGATTGGGCCAATCTTGGAAAAAGTGAAAGGATTTTTTGGATTTGCTATGTAAGGAATTAGTATAACTAATACCACTTTGAAAAGTTAGCAATATGAATAGACGCTATTTTTTTATGGGTGGCGTGGCAACTTTGATTTTTTTATCTTTACCTCTAATAGACCAGCAAGAAACGATGATTTGCAAAAAAGACGGAACTCAAGGCAACTGGGCAATAGACGATTTGAGCTATTGTCTTCGCCGTTGGGATAGTGACGACATGTCTCTAGACCTATGGGCTTCCGAATGGCAGGCAGCATTTAAAAGCTGGTCAGATGTTTGCAGATTGAATTTTTCAAGGACTAGAGAAATTCATGATGCTAACATTATAATTACAACCAGCAAAAATGAAGCGAATGGATTCGGCAAAAAAAAGGGGGTGCTTGCAAAAGCTCTGTACCCAGATAAGGATTTTACAGGTTCTGTTTATTGTTGGTTAGACCTGTTTGAAGACTGGATTACACCATCGTCCGAAGAGGACGGAACTATTCTCAGGGCCGTGGCTGCCCATGAGATTGGTCATATGCTAGGACTTGGCCATTCAAGTAATAAAAACGCCTTAATGTACCCGAAATATTCCAGCTCAATTTTAGTCCCTCAAGACCAAGATATAGCTAGAATACAGTCCCTTTATAAATCATAGGGGGTCAATGGCGGTATGGATATTTTAATTTTAGGTGGTACACAATTTGTTGGAAAACATATAGTAGTAGAGGCTTTAAATAGAAACCATAATATTACTTTATTTAATAGAGGTATTTCTAATCCCGAATTATTTTCTGATACAGAATGTATCAATGGTGATAGAAACAATGATACCGATTTAAAGAATTTAGCTAAACATAAATGGGATGTTGTAATTGATGTTCCATATTTTCCAGTTGAAACTGTTAAAAAATCCGTTGATATTTTAGATGGTAGTGTTGATAAATATGTTTTTATTTCAACAGTAGGTGTTTATGACATTGATAAAAATTATGATGTGGGGTCGCCGTGGGCTGGTAGACGGTATGCTCAGTATTGTAAAGATAAATTAGAGTCAGAGAGACTGTTTAATGGTAAAGAATTAAAATCTTTAATTTTTAGACCCGGTATTATATGTGGTGATGGTGACAATAATCACAGGTTTGATTATACTGACAATGGAATTTTTTGGAAAAATACTAATAAAGAGGTAGAAAAATATGTTACAGCTGGAGATTTCTCTATATATGTTTTAGATTTAATAGAGATGAATGTAGATGGAATCTATGAAATCATTTAAATCAATAGTAGATAATACAGATTATAAATTAGAAACTATAGTAACACATACTCACAATCATAACTTTAAATTCCCACTTAGATATTTTTATATCGATAATTTTCTTACTGAAACATTTTGGAGAGAATTAGTTGACTCATATGAAACGATAAAATCGAAGATGGTTCGATTTGCAGGTGGTTATGATGCATCAGTAGTAACTATCAATCCATATTTAGAAAATCCATTTTTAGTTTTTTTATCTTTAGAATATAAAGACTTTATATCAAAGATATTTGGTGGTATAGAATTAACTAACAATACCATGCTGGAGTTACATAGGCATAGAGAAAATTCAGAAAACGGGTGGATACATAATGATTATGACCCAGCATGTTTTAAATATAAGCCGATAAAAAATGGTTTAAATCCGTGGTATCATAATAGCCCATACAGAAAAATATTGAATGAAGATGAAAGCAATAATTACATAGAAAATGTCAGGTCTATTGCTTTAATATATCATCTGAACGAAAAACCTGATTGGAAAGAAGAACATGGTGGAACAACAGGATTTTATAAACGGTCATCTGATAATATAGATAATCCAATTGTATCTATAGCACCTATAGCTAATAGATTAGTTGGATTTGAAGTAACGCCGTGGAGTTGGCATTCATTTAGAAATAATAATAAAAATGAACGTGTCAATCTAATGCATTGGTTCCATTCTACAAAGTTGTGGGCAGAGACAACATTTAAACGCGCACAAACTGAAATAAATGAGAATATTATTAATGGACAAAACAAAACTAAATAAAAAAATTTATATCAAAGGAATAAAATAATGACCGAAGAAAAAAAGAAGCCAAGAAGAAAGATTTTCTTAATTCTAGGATTGGTCGGCTTAGCACTTTTTGTTACTTCCGACAAAGGAAAAGAGTTAATCAACAAGCACATCAAAGGCATAGAAACTACCGTCGTATGCGAATGTGGAGATGTTTGTAACTGCAAAGCCGATTGCGAATGTCATGGAGATGGATGTTCCTGCCCAACCTGCGTCAGTGACAAATAAATTGCTGATTGCACTTGGCGGCAGTTCCGACTTAGGTTAGAATATCTTTATGACGTATTTTTTATATTTCATCATACAACTTTTACGCGGTGTATTAGATTGTAAGCTGGGAAATAAAGAAGCTCATAAACAATCGTTTAAGCTAAAGCGACACATTCTCAGCGTATACAGAACTGACATGCTTACCATCTTAAAATTAAAGATAACGCAGCAATTTATAGCTGAAAACCAATTTACCTCAGATGTGTTAAAGTGCGTATCAAAAAGTGTCGCTAAAGACAACTAAAAACCCTGACTCCAGCGGCTGGAGTTCAGGGTTTTTTCTATGACTCCAAGGAACATTAAAACTATGCCGGATATCAAGGTCAAAAAAAGAAATAGTCGTTTAGAGGAAATCAATTTAGACAAAATTAACAAATGCGTAGAAAGAGCCTGTGAGGGGCTAACAGAGGTTTCGGCAAGCGAAGTCGTACTAGATGCCAGCCTGCAACTTTACAACAAGATAACCACCTCTGAGATAGACAAGGCTCTAATCATGTCTGCTCGTTCTAAAATTGAGAAAGAGCCGAATTATTCTTATGTGGCAGCCAGAATGCTTCTAAACAACCTTTACAAAGAGGTTTTTGGTAGGAGCGTAAATGGTGACTTCGCAAAAGAATATAAGAACTGCTTCATAAAAAATATCAAGGCGCTCACTAAAGAAGACAGGCTGAGCGAACCAATGCTAGATTATGACCTAGAGCTTCTAAGCGATAACTTGGCTATAGATAGAGATAAAAATTTCAAGTATCTTGGAATACAAACTTTATACGACAGATATTTCATACACAGAGAAGGTCGTCGCATGGAGACGCCTCAGGCATTTTATATGCGAGTTGCCATGGGGCTTTGCTTAAATGAAGAGGATAAAGAAGAAAAAGCTATTGAAATCTACAATATGATGTCTGAGTTTCGGTACTCTCCATCTACGCCCACTTTATTCAACAGCGGAACATGCCATTCTCAACTTTCTTCCTGTTATTTAAGCACAGTAGACGATTCTATTGACGGTATATTCGGAACGATTCATAACCAAGCTAGACTATCTAAATACGCAGGGGGTCTAGGGGTAGACTGGACTTCTGTTAGGTCTACGGGCTCTTATATCAAAGGAACAAATGGTCAGTCCTCTGGTCTCGTTCCTTGGCTTAAAATATTCAATGACACTCTCGTAGGAGTAAACCAAGGAGGAAAAAGGAAGGGTGCGGGATGTGCCTATCTAGAAGTCTGGCATATAGATATTGAAGATTTTCTAGACCTAAGGAAAAATACAGGTGACGACAGAAGAAGGTGTCATGACATGAACACCGCAATATGGGCGTGTGACGATTTCGTAAAGGCCGCCCAAAAGGACAGTGATTGGTATTTGTTTGACCCCGCAGAATTTCCAGAACTTCATGAAAAATATGGCCAGAATTTCACAAGAGAATACAACAAAGCTAAAAAACTTGCCAACCAAGGAAAAGTAAAAAGCTATAAGGTCATATCGGCAAAAGAGCTATGGAAAAAAATGCTTAAATCTCTTTATGAAACCGGTCATCCTTGGATTACTTTTAAAGACCCTTCAAACATACGCTATAGCAATAAGCACGAAGGGGTAGTCCACTCCTCAAATCTATGCACAGAAATCCTGCTGCATACAAAACCCACAATATATGAGGAAGGGGAGGTCGTAGAAGTGGGAGAAACGGCAGTATGTAATTTAGCCAGTATAAATCTTGAGAATCACATAAAGGTAAGAACTCTTGATTGGAAAAAGCTACAAGAAACAATTGAGGTTGCGGTTAGGGGTTTAGACAACGTAATTGATATAAACTTTTACCCAACAAAAGAAGCAAGGCAGTCAAACCTTAGGCATAGGCCAGTGGGGTTAGGAATAATGGGGACTCATGGTATGCTGCATAGCCTTGGAGTTACCTATGATTCCAAGGAGGCTATCGAACTGTGTGGCAAGATACAAGAGTTTATTTCTTATTATGCCATCTTAACCTCCTCAAAACTAGCAAAAGAAAGAGGTGTGTATAAATCATATGAGCACTCAGAATGGAGCTACGGGAACCTGCCAATTGACACATACTGTAGGCTTATGGAGCACAGAGGCGAGGGTGATTACAAGGTGTCTCAATTTGAAACCATGGAATGGGATAGGGTTAGGGAACACATAGCCCTTCATGGAATGAGAAACTCTAATGTGATGGCTATCGCCCCAACTGCGACAATTTCATATATTCAAGGTTGTTCTCAGTCAATAGAGCCTGACTATTCTGTGCTTTTTGTATACTCTACGCTAAGTGGGGAGTTTACAATGATAAATGAACATTTTGTGGAAGCAGCAAAGAAAAAAAATATATGGTGCAAGCAGCTAGTTGACGCTCTTAAGGCAGCTGATGGAGATGTGATGTCTATAGACCTAGACGAAGAAATTCAACAAAGATTTAAGAGCGCTTTTGACGTGGGCGCGCATACGCTTATTTCCGCAGCAGCAGAGAGACAAAAGTGGATTGACATGGGTCAGTCGTTTAACTTATATAATAAGGGCACTAGCCTAAAATACTTAAATGATATGTACCTAGATTGTTGGGAACAGGGCCTAAAAACTACGTACTACCTGAGAAGCAAATCAGCTACTAGGGTAGAAAAATCCACCATAGAAGAGGTTGAGGTTGAGACTCCAACAGAAACCGAGTCCCAGACAGAAGAAGACCTAAGCCAAGTCAAAGCATGCTCGATTACAAACCCAGACTGTGAGAGCTGTCAATGAGATTTGAAGAACGTAGACAATCGTCTACCTCGCCGTTAAAATATATAGTTGAATTAACGCCCAAGGAATTGGAAAAAGTGAAAGACTTAGTGTTTCAAATAATTGAAAGAATAAAAAAAGATGAAAAAAAGTAACGAAATAATTTCAGATAAAGTTGCAGTGGTAAACCAAATCTTGCCCCACACCAATAAATGGGCTTGGGACTTGTTTATTGATGGTGCGGCTAATAATTGGATGCCAACAGAAATTTCAATGGCTAAAGATATTGAACAATGGAAAGGAAAGAGCCTTTCTGAAGCTGAAAAAGTAGTGGTAAAAAGGTGCTTAGGCTTTTTTGCTGGCAGCGAGTCTCTTGTGGCAAACAACTTACTTCTCTCTATATTCAAATTTGTCACAGACGCAGAATGCAGACAGTATATTCTTCGTCAGGCCTACGAGGAGAGTCTACACAATTTGACCGTAGTGTATTGCTGTGACTCTCTAGGTCTAGATATAGATGAAGTTTATCAGGCGTACTCATCTGTACCAAGTATAAAATCAAAAGACGATTTTTTGATGGAGATTTCCACAGACATCAACCGTGCTGACTTTAATATAAATACCCTTGAAGGAAAAAGAGAATTTTTAAGGAATATGGTAACTTACTATGTTATCTGTGAGGGAATATTTTTCTATTCTGGTTTTGCTATGCTTTTGTCATTTAATAGACAAAACAAACTTCCGGGAATAGGAGAGCAAATTCAGTATACACTGAGAGATGAAAGCCTACATATCAAGTTTGGAACCACCCTGATAAATAGAATTAGGGAAGACAACCCTAGGGTTTGGACCAAGGCTTTTGAGACAGAAACAATACAGCATATACAAAAGGCCATGGAGCTTGAAATCGAGTACGCCAAGGACGTCCTTCCTAACGGAATTCTAGGTTTAAATTCTGAGATGTTTATTGAATACATATCCTTTATAGCTAATAGACGGCTTACGAATTTGGGCATTGAATCTCCATATAAAGACGCGAAGAACCCGTTTCCTTGGATGAGTGAAATCATAGATTTGGAAAAATGCAAAAACTTTTTTGAAACTAGAGTTACTGAATACCAAGTCGCAAACATAGAAGATGATTTTTAATGCCTAGAAAAACCCCAAAATACATGCGGGAAAATCCTGCGCCCAAAGAAAGAGTGCGTCTAAAAAATAAAATTGTTCCTAAGAGCACCAACCAAAGAAAATATATAAAATCTATACGGAATAAAGACATCACTTTCTGTAACGGCCCCGCAGGAAGCGGAAAAACGCATCTTGCCGTTGCTTACGCAATAGACTTTCTTATTAAGGGTCTGGTCGATAGAATAGTTGTAACAAGACCTGTCATGGCTACAGGAGAAAGCATAGGCTATCTTCCCGGAACTGCTGACATGAAGCTTGAACCTTACATGTGTCCTGTTTTTGACGAATTTGATTATTACGTCTCCAGAGAACAGGTCAACATGTGGAAGAGCCAAGGAATGCTCGAAGTTGCACCAATAGGCTTTATGAGAGGCCGCAGCTTTCACAATTCCTTTATAATTGGTGATGAGTGCCAGAATCTTTCTGCAGAACAAATGAAAATGTTCTTGACAAGAGTCGGACTTAACTCTAAACTAGTAGTAACAGGTGATGAATCACAATCAGACCTACCTCGCTCGCAAAGAGGAGCATTTGGCTCCTGCCTTGAAAAGCTTGATGGTCTAGAAGATGTTGGGATTATTCATTTGAAAAAAGAAGATATTATAAGGAACTCGTTGATTCCTTTGATAATTGAGAGACTTGATATTTAGGAGAATTTAAATATGTCAGATGTTAATTCCGTGACGCTTTCAGGGCGTCTCACAAAAGACCCAGAGCTTCGCCAAACAAAAAGTGGTGCTCAGGTAGCCTCGTTTAGGCTGGCTAATAACTTAGCTAAAAAAACAAACTTCTTTGATGTTAGTTTATGGGGACGTTCTGCTGAAACGCTTAGCCAATATGGCGGCAAAGGCAGTTGGATTTCCGTAACGGGGAGACTCGAACAGGAGGAGTGGGAAGATAGAGAGGGCAACAAACGCACTAGCTATCGTGTCAGCACGGAAAACTTCAACTTTTTAGGCGGCGGCAATAAGTCTGATGGAGAAGAAGGTGCAGTAGCTGCTGGTGCTGGTGCTGGTGCCGGTGCTGAGGCTCAGACATTAGAAGACAGTGGAGTTCCATTCTAACATGCCTGAGTATTCGTATAGCTGCGACCCCCAAGAAGGGGGTTGCGGCCATACTTTTTCTGTAATCCAATCTATGTCTGATTACAAGAAGCTGAAGAAGTGCCCTGTGTGCAAAAAGCATAAACTAATAAGGGACTACTCTTTAGACAATGTATCTGGCAGCGTGAAGGGTTCAGGAGGAGCTAAAACAATTGGACATTTGGCTGAGCTCAACTCTAGCCGACTAAGTAGTGACCAAAGAGAGGTCATGAAAAAGAAGCATAATGAGTATAGAGAAAATGCAGATAGCCTTCCCGTTAAAGGCGAGAGACTAAAAAAGAACGCTGAAAAACCTTGGTATAGAAGTGACAATAATGTTGCTGATATGACGCCAACTCAGCAGAAGAACTATGTTAGGACAGGTAAAAAAAATGGCTAGAATAAATAAAAATGATGTAGATAAGGCTATATTCAAGCCTACCAAAGAAGAAAAGAACGAAATTCAAGACAAGGATGAAAGAGGTGTTGTAGCCTATACAGCCCTACTAAAAGAAGTAGAGGAAGACTCTACTGACGCCTATGCAAAACAAGTTCAGGTCAATGACAAAGTCTATTACTATGTAAAACAGGATACCTATGGCCGCCTCTATGACCCTAACGGTATGTATTCTGAGAACAGGCAGCAGAAGCAGCTCAGACATGCGGGTCGTCCAAACTGGGTCTTTAGAGATGTTGAAAAAAAGGTTTACGATTATTACTTAAAGTTTCTTGAAACAAAAAATGGTGCTTGGCTAAGCAATGCCGAGAGGGAGTTGGTTTAATGGCTAAAGGAAGACTTTCAAAACAAGAAAAGTACATCATAGAAGGTATGCTTAAAGATAATTATAGCACATCTGACATAGCAAAGGAACTCGGAAGAACTGAGAAGACAGTTCAGGCCCATGTCGGAAAAACTCAGACCACCATCAAGAAAAAGAAAAAGGCAAAAAAACAAGAGCCTCCAAAGCCAGCTAAGGCAAAGGACTTGATGGTAAATATAACAGCCGCAAAAAAAAGCAAAGGGGTCAGCATAATGACTGAAGCGGCATCTCAAAGAGGCGACCTGAACAGCAATTCAAACACCGTCTCTAGAACAGCAAAGAATGCAATCTACAAGATAAACGACAATGAGTAAAAAATATCCTTCTCGATATTCAAATGGCAAAAAAATTAGTGCCGCTCAATATATAACAGAGTTCATATGCGAAAAGATGGCTCAGAAAAACAAGAAGGAGCTGCCTCAGAAATTCTGGGACTTACCAGAATGGAAGAAGGATTATAAGTCTCAACTTTTTGCGGCCTACGGACTCTTAAAAATATATGATGATGTTGCTATAATAAAAGCCCTTAAGTCTAACAGGGCTTATGGAATATATTCTTTAAGAGCGCCTCACCTAGACGCAATAATAAAAGAAGAGCAGAGAAAGCTTGACATAGAAAGGGCTAAGCCCAAAACCTCAGACATTAAAAGAGCTGACACAAAGTCAAAGCCCAGAGAAGCTAAAGTAAAGAAAACAAATCTTGGTAAATTAAGGGAACTCGATTTTTGAGCAGCACAATAGAAAAAGACATTATTAAACAGTTCGGTTCTGGAATCATGCGTTCTGGTTCTGCTGTTATTGATTCAGAACTTTTGGTTATACCAGTGTCACCTTCTCTAGATGTTGTCCTTGGGGGAGGAATTCCAGAAGGAAGTTTTATAACCTTTACAGGTCAACCAAAGTGCGGAAAGACTACAACATCTCTACACTTCGCAGCAAAATGCCAAAAGAAAGAGTATGGTGGTGAGCTATGCCCAGAAGGTAGACATGTTTACTTCTTCAATATTGAGGGAAGGCTTAAGAAAAGGGACTTAGAAGGAATCCCAGAATTAGACTTAGATAGATTCCATGTAATTGGTTCTGAACCGGGAAGGATTCTTACAGCTGAAAACTTTCTTTCCATAGCAGAAAAAACCATCAATGAAGTTCCGGGTTCTGTTGTAATATTAGATTCATATTCCGCACTTTGCACAGAAGCTGAGATTACATCTTCTATGGACAAAATGCAGAGAGCAGACGGAGCGAAATTATTAGCAAAGTTTTGTAGAAAGATTGCAAATGTCGTTCCTGTGAACAGAAATCTGGTAATAGGAATTACTCACCTGATGGGCAATCCTACTGGCTACGGAGCAGAATTTAAAGAAAAGTCTGGTCAAGCTGTAGCCTATCAGGTTGATGTAAAACTTAGGGCCAAAAGATTTTCTCCTTGGGAAATACAAGACACTCAAATTGGGCAAAAAATAGATTGGCAAATCGTCACATCTGCGTTAGGCCCTCCCGGAGGTAAAATAACAAGTTACCTTAGATATGGAGGAGGAATAGATGAGGAGACAGAACTGGTGATTCTGGGCTCTGACCTAGGCTTGATAAACAAGGCTGGAGCTTGGTTTAAATTTGAGTTTGTAGAAGGGGACGACAAGCCTAAGTTTCAGGGCGCTGAGAAATGCAGAATCGAACTATGTAAAAATCCAGAGACAAAAAAACTACTAATAGAATCCATTAACAACATGTTGGGAATATGAGGAAAGTAATTGACTTAGAGAATATAAGCAGTAATTGGAAAATATCGGGGCACATACCAAACAACAATGATGGCAGAGCTCGCTCAAAATACCATCTAAAAGCGAGAAATCTGCTAAGACAGACTTTTCCCACCTGCCAAATTCTCGAAGAAGTTCCTATTAAGGTACGCAGAGCAGAGACTCTATATCTAGACTTCTTTATTCCTCTGCATGATTTGTGCATAGAGGTGCACGGCGAACAACACTACAGGTTCGTGAAGTTTTACCATAAGACCAAGCTGGGATTTGCCCAAGCAAGAAAAAGAGACAAAAAAAAAGTAGAGTGGTGTGGACTTAATAATATAGGCGTTGTAGAATTACCGTTTAATGAGGACGAAAATGGCTGGAAAAAAAGAATTGAAAACCGCTAAAGAACAGCTTGAGAAATGGGATAAAATTCTAGACGAATACGAGCTCTCTGTAGGTCTCCCTAACTTTATATCCAACTATAGCAACTATGAGGCTACCTCCTACCTTCACATGAATAGGTCTCAAATAGAAAAATTGAGCCCTGAGGATTGTGGAATGGCAGCCTTGATACTGAATGAGCTTTCATTTCACGTACAACGCGCCTATAATAGAGAGATGGCTCGGGTAAACTGGGCCGATGAGAACATCAAAGAGGTCGTAGCGAACGAAGTGGGAAATTACAAGGGGTATTCTTATCAGGAAAGATTGTATCAGGCTGTAAAGAACAACGAGCACGCCAGAACTCTTTCAAGAATTAAAAAGTACGCAAAACAAAGAGCCGATAGGCTCGGCTTCCTTTCCTCAAACATGGGCAAGAGGGCCGATATATTTCTATCCGTACAAAGGTCTAAGAGGTATACAAATGTTGGATAAAGAAACACAAGAAGCGCTTGAAAGCTTAGATGAAAACGATGCTTTTAAGGTTAGCAAGATGATTCAGAAGTTGGCTGGCAAAAAAAATAAGTCAAGAGCAAGGTCTAGTTCAGATGACTTTGTTCATAAAATAGAAAGAAACAAAACTGGTCAGAGCACAGGCTCTTCAAAGAAAACTGAAAAGAGAGAAAACCTCTTTGAATCAATGCCAGAACGACATGAGCACAAAGCTGACTCAGAAATAGATAAAAGACTTGCTGTCCTACCCCCAACAACAAGAGACAGAGGAGATGGAACAGTACAAGTAACATGCGACTCTTGTAACAGACAGAGCAACGTCTCTTCCATTCTGGTTTCAGACTCAGGTCGCTATATTTGCAATGGTTGTCAAACAAGAGGGGCTAGAGGCTAATGGCAGAAAACTTACTTTCAGACCCCTCGGCAGAAAGGGCAGTTCTCTCGGGTGTCTTTAACTTTGGTAATGATGCTTACTTTGATGTGTCAGATATCATAACAGAGAAAACATTTACTATCGGGTCAAATGCCGTTATATATAAATGTCTTAAGCACCTACTAGAGTCAGACGTAAAGTCTATAGACATACCAAGTATTTGGTCTGCGGCATCGGAACTTAATCTTAACCATGTCTTTGACAATAGAGATGAAGTAAAACACCTAACAGCCGTCACTAAGTTTCCGGTTCAGGTTGAAAACGTAAGAAGGTTTGCTGCCAAGATTAGAAAGCTTGAAATAGCAAGGCTGCTCGAAGCACAGCTAGAAGGAGCAAAAGAAAAGCTAGTAAAAATTAATGGCGACGAAAGCATATCTAGTATATTTGGTATAGCTGAAGACGCTATTTTTGATTTTAGCTCATTACTGGGAGACGGCAATGACACCCCAGAACTTCTGGGTTCTGGTATTGAGGAATACGTAAAATACTTAGAAGAAAACCCATGTCAAACGATGGGGATATCCACTGGCTATCCCGTTTACGACCAAGCAATTGGAGGGGGTTTGCGAAGGGGTACTGTCAATATAATCGGAGCGAGACCCAAGGTCGGAAAAACTTTGTTATCCGATAATATTGGTATGCACATTGCCTCTGAGCTAAATATTCCTGTCCTTAACCTTGACACAGAAATGACTGCAGATGACCATAAACATAGGTCTCTTGCCATGCTCAGTGAGGTTGCAATTAACGATATTGAAACCGGAACCTTTGGCAACAACCCAGACAAGAAAGATAAAGTTTACAAAGCCGCCGAAAAAATAAAAGACATGCCTTATTATCATAGGTCGATTGGGGGAATGGCTTTTGAAGAACAGCTATCTGTAGTAAGAAGATGGTTGGCCAAAGAAGTAGGTATTAATGATGACGGCACAGCTAAAGAATGCGTGATTATTTACGACTATCTGAAACTTATGACTTCTGATTCTATATCTAACAGCTTGGCAGAATTCCAAGTTCTTGGATTTATGATGACGGGGCTACATAATTTTGCATTGAAATATAAGGTGCCGGTTCTTTCTTTTATACAGCTTAATAGAGACGGTATAAACAGAGAGTCAACGGACGCAGCCAGCGGCTCTGATAGAATTGTATGGCTATGTAGTAACTTTACAATTTTCAAGAGAAAATCTGATGAAGAAATAGCTGAAGACGGCATGGGTAATGGTAACCGAAAGTTGGTTCCTATCGTTTCTAGGCACGGAGGGGGTTTAGATGACGGAGACTACATAAACATGCATATGAAAGGTTATTGTGGTAAAATTGAAGAGGGCAGAACTGCCTTCGAGTTGAGAGATAACAGAGAAGAAAGCGATGAAGGTTTTGTAGTTGAAGATGAAAACGATGAAGTCCCATTCACCTGATAGGTTTGCACAAGAAAAGATTGTGCAGATTGAAAATATTGTACTTGAAGATGTCGAATCTCTCCTAGAATCTCTTGGGGTAGAGGAATATCAATCTAGGTACGGTCGTATTGACATGAGCTGCCCAGTTCACGGTGGAGATAATAACACAGCTGTCAACCTATACTTGACTGGTCACACTAGGGCTGGCCACTGGGTTTGCAACACACACCAGTGTCAAAAGTTCTTTAAGCCCACCCTAACGGGCTTGGTGAGAGGGATACTATCTCGCAACAAACATGGTTGGGAGTGTCCAGAGGACAAGTGTGCGGGCTTTCAGGAGACAGTAAACTATTTGTTAGCATTTTCCAATCAGGAGTACGATAAGCTTGAAATAGATTATCAGTCAATAGAAAAAAGGAAGTTTCAATCTAGAATTAATGTTGCCTTCTCTGAAAAAAGAAGAGAAAAGAGAGGAAAGGTAATACCAAGAGAAAAGGTAAGAGAAGCCCTGTCTATACCAGCCAAATATTACATTGACAGAGGTTACAGCGCAGAGATATTAGACAGGTACGATGTAGGCTTATCAACAAAGAAAGGCTCTAAAGCATTTAACAGAGTAGTTGTTCCTATATATGACGATGAATATATGCATATGGTAGGATTCTCTGCCAGAACAACAGATGATGATATTAAGCCTAAATGGGTTCATAGCGAAAATTTTGATGCGGGTAAATACCTGTATAACTACTGGAATGCCAAAAAGGAAATATCAAAGACTGGAATAGCAATTTTAGTCGAGGGGCCGGGAGATGTATGGAAGCTAGAAGAATCAGGAGTCAAAAATTCTGTTGCTATGTTCGGGACGTATTTAAGCGAAGGCCAGAAAGATTTGCTCGATATGGTCGGCGCTATGTCCTTGGTTGTGTTGACAGATAACGACAAGGCGGGTAGAATAGGTGCGGAGAGCATACTTAAGCAATGCTCTAAGACTTATAGGCTTTATTTTCCAAATATTAAAGATAATGACGTTGGAGATATGACTCCTGATAGCATAACGTCAGAGATACTGCCAATTATTCAGTCGGCAGAGAAAAGTTTGAGGTTTTAAGGTGTCACAAAAAATTATAGGTTTCTCGGGAAGAAAACAGAGTGGAAAAAATACATGTGCAAATGTTATCATTGGCTGGGAGATGCTCTCCTTAGGGATAGCTAGGAATTTTAAGATAACTGATTCTGGTCAAATTTGGGTTTCAGACATACTTGGCGAAGAAGTAAATGCCGGTATATTTGATGTCACTAGCTCAGACCAATCTATGGTTAATTTCCTAAGAGCAAATTTAGACCACTTTGCCAAACTGTACTCGTTTGCAGACCTATTGAAAAAGAGCGTTTGCATGGACATACTAGGCTTGACAAGGGAGCAATGCTATGGAACCGATGAGCAAAAAAATACAGATACAAATATATCTTGGTCTAGTTTGCCTTTCTATGACGACAAGACAGAGAACAAAAATATGACAGCTAGAGAAGTGATGCAAGTTGTAGGAACAGACTTCTTCAGGGAGTTGTATCCTAATGTATGGGCCGATGCCACGATAAGAAAAATACAAGAAAACGGCCCTCATATTGCCATAATAGCCGACTGCAGATTTCCCAATGAAGTAGAGGCCATACAGAACGCAGGTGGTAAGGTGGTCAGGCTTACGAGAAACTCAGAAGACGAGGACGCTCATATTAGCGAGACCGCCCTAGATAAAGAAAACTTTGATTGGAACAAGTTCGACGTTATTATAAAAAACGACGACATGTCAGTAGGTGAACAAAACAAAAAACTCTATGACCAACTTAAAGAATGGGGTTGGCTTGAGCTCTCTATAGCATAAGGTGAATCAAAATAATTATTACATATTTTAGGTCTTCGAGCTTTAACTGTCATAACATGTGTCCGCAACAATACTTTTGCGAATATGTGCTTGGCTGGAGGGGCAAAGGAGGACTCAAAGCAGACAAGGGCACCATCGTACACAAAATATTAGAAATCATGTGCTTAGCAAAGAAGGCTGAGCAGGATGGTCTAAGTTCATTTGTTGACGACGTTATTGGAGAAGTAAGTTCTACCTCATATGATATAGACGAGATAACAGAACAAGTTTACAAATATTACTCGGAAGGCAATCCCCATCACGAATGGAAAGAAAAAGACCTCAAAGACTGCTCAAAATGGGTTTACAAGACCCTAGAAATGAACGACGGGATATTTGACCCCAGAAACAGGACTGTTATTGACGCAGAGCCCCACTTCGATTTTGAAATAGACGAGGACTGGGCTGAGTACGAATATGTATTAAATGGAGAAAAGGTTAAAGGAAGACTGGCTCTCAAGGGAACAATGGATTTAATAACTGAGATTGACGAAGGTTTCTATGAAATTGTAGACTGGAAAACTGGCCGCAGGCTCGACTGGGCGACGGGGCAAGAAAAAACCTACGCTAAGCTACAAAATGACCCACAGCTAAGAATTTATCATTATGCTGCCATGAAACTCTACCCAGAGGCAAAGCAAATAATGGTCACAATCAATTACATGAACGACGGAGGTGCCTTTTCTATGCACTTTTCTGAGAAAGACATCCCAAAGACCAAAAAGATGCTTAGAAAAAAGTTTGAGCAAATTAAAGCTGCCAGAATACCCATGTTGAAGAAAAGTTGGAAATGCACAAAACTCTGCCATCAGGGCAAAAGTACATTTGAAGATACTAGTATTCATCCCATTATGGAAAACAGGCACGGCCAAAGAACAAGTTATGGCGAATACATGACTAAGTGTGAGCAAGTAAAATACGAGATAGAACGAAAAGGGATACAGAAAGTTACGGAAGATTACATGGCAGAAGGCCATAATGTAGCAAAGTACAAGGCGCCCGGTTCATTAGAATGAAATCTGACATAAAAGAAAGATATAAAAAGATGCAAGAGCTCAAACAAAGAGTCCTTGCCCAGCCAACCGAATATGTAGACAAGGCTTCTTATATTCAATCAATTGATTTTAATCTGGCTGTCTTAAAGGACTTGATATTTTTAATAAATGCTGTCAACGAAGAGCGACAGGACTTGGTTTCAGATTGGTTTAAAAGGTTTAGAAAATAAAATGTATTTTCCATTGCATTGTCACACACATTTCAGTTTACTAGATGGGCTTAGCAAGCCCGAACAGATAGCTCAGAGAGTAAAGTCTTTGGGGCTTAAAGGAGCAGCCATAACAGACCATGGCAATATCTCTGGCAGTGTTTCTTTTGTAAGGGCTATGAAGAGAAATGGGCTCAAGCCAATATTAGGTTGCGAGCTTTATATATGCAAAGAAGATGCTAGTGTAAAAAACAAAGAAAACTCAAAGCTAAATCATCTGGTGGTACTTGCCAAAAACCTAAAAGGTTGGAAGCAATTGATAAAAATCACATCAGAATCTAATAAGCCAGAATTATTTTATAGGAAACCCAGACTCAGCTTAGAACAACTTTCTGAGCTTTGTAATGGAAACTTGATATCATTTAGTGGTCATCTTGGCTCAGATTTGGCGGAGACTGTATTCGGGGAAAACTGCAGTTTGGCCTATGACACCACCAGTTACGAAGAAGCTGAGAGTTTGGTTGACGAGAATTGGCTGGAAAATACAACATCTTTAGCACTTAAACATCAAGAGATATTTGGGGAAGGGAACTTCTATTTAGAGATTCAGCTCATTGACAAAGATACAACACCTGCTCAGGCTGTTGTTGCTAAGGCACTCCGGTGGATTTCCAAGCAGACCAACATTCCCTGCGTAGCTACGCCAGATGCACACTATCCAACTTCAGATGACGCAGAAGACCAAAGGGTGTTACTATGCAGCATGCTTGAGACGACACTGCCAACTATAAAGAAAAAAATGTCTTCCGGAGAGAACGTACCCCTTTCTACATTCTTTAAGTCTAGCAAATATCACATACCTTCTTTTGAAGAGATGAAGGCTATCCACACAGAAGAAGAGATTAATAATACACTTAAGATAGCAGAGCAGTGTGAGGAATATGATATACTTAGAGAGCCCATTCTACCACCTTTTAAATGTGAGCTTGGGCCAGACGAACACCTTAGGCAGTTATGTAGAGACGGGTGGAGAGACAAAATTAAGGACATTGTCCCAAAAGAAAAGCACGAAGAGTATGCAGAGAGAATTAAACATGAATTGAAAGTTCTTCAGGGGGCTGGCTTATCTAGTTACTTCTTAATAGTTAGAGATATAGTAAATTACGTAAGAGATAACGGTTGGCTTCCCGGTCCCGGAAGAGGCTCTGCTGCTGGTTGCCTTGTATCCTACTTAATAGAAATAACATCTATAGACCCAATTAAATACTCATTAATCTTTGAAAGATTTTATAACGCAGGAAGAAATACTGGTGGTAGAGTTTCTATGCCTGACATAGATATAGATGTCCCAGTCTCTAAAAGAGACGATATCATTGACTACATTAAGAACAACTATGGTCTTGACAAAGTAGGTCAGATGATTACATTCCAAACAATGATGGGAAGAGGGGCAATCAAAGATGTCTTAAGAGCGTACGGAGGAATTTCATTCAATGAGATGAATATGATTACCCAACACATTCCGGACAAGGCCGCCGTTGCTGAAGACTTGCAGGAAATGATGGACGAAACAGGGGAATCATCGGTTATTCGGTGGGCCTTAGAAAATAAGCCTGACGAATTAAGAGATTGGTGTTATATTGATGATGAAGGAAATATGCAGGGCAGACTGTCCAAGAGATTTGAACAGGCTATCCGGCTTGAAGGAACAAAGAGGGCCCAGAGTAAGCATGCCGCAGGAGTAGTCATATCGCCTTCTCCCCTAAATGAAATCTGTCCAATGGTCTTGGATACTAAGGCTAGGCAATTGGTGGGAGGGCTTGAAATGCAGGACATGGAGGATATTGGGATGATTAAATTTGACGTGTTGGGAATCGCCATGCTGGACAAAATTATGGGGGTTCGGGATATTTTGGAAACAGGAGATGTAAAATGAATTGGAAAGATTGTACTGGTTGCGGCTTATGCAAAACAAGGACTCAGGTGGTTTGGGGGAAAGGTAAGAACACAGGAATTTTACTGCTTGGAGAAGCCCCCGGAAGTGATGAAGACATAATTGGAGAACCTTTTGTTGGTAGGTGTGGCGAATTACTCACTAAGATGCTAAAACAGTGCGGTGTTTCTAGGAAGGATGTATACATTACTAATGTTGTCAAGTGTCGTCCTGTTACAGGCAAAAAAAACAGACCACCTAAGAAGGAAGAAATTGACGCTTGCAAGGCTTGGCTATGGAGCGAGCTAAAGGAACTTAAGCCAAGGGTTATTGTCACTTTTGGAAAGGTTCCCACGGGGCTCCTGTTAAAGCTTAAAAAAACATTCAAGCTAGGAGACCATATTGGAAAAGCTCATGAGCTCGATTATTTAGATGCAGTAGTTGTTCCATGCTACCACCCATCCTACCTCATGCAAACAGGCAGAGGTAAAATGGACGTTTCCTTGGAGAGTATAAAGATGGCGGTGGGTTTGAATAATGTTCAGTGAAGAAGATGTCCACCACGCTGCGAACAGATGGCTTCATGAGTTCACGGACGAACTGCTGGTTGGTCCAGACAGAACTGTTGATGCTATATACTCCGCAGCCAAAGAAATAGAACTACTCAGGGAGAAGTTAAAGGCAGCCACTGAAGATTATCAAGATAGTGTCACAGGCTTAAGTAATGGGGCAATTTTATTTAAAGACTATGCCAACAAACTAAGAGAAGAGCTTATAATGGACGAGCTCGATAGAGTGAGAGCACAAAGAAATCTTTTACAAACTAAACTTATGAGTATTATTAAAAACGTAGGTACTAGCGAGAACTAATTATGAATTATAATAAAATATGCGTCTTTGACTTTGAGACCGATGGAAGAGACCCTACTAAAGTCAATCCTGTCCAGTTAGCAGCGGTTATTGTAGACCCAAGAAAGCTGGAGGTAGTCAAGAATGCTGAATTCAATTCTTTCATGAGACCAGAAGGCATTGATGAAGAAGATTATTTTGAAAATAATAGAGCCACAATAGAATGGCACTCCAATATCAGGGACTGCACACCAGAAGAAATCATAGAGCTTTGGAAAGAAGCACCGAGCCAGAAAATGGTGTGGGAGAACTTTGTAGGCTTTTTAGAAAAGTTCCATAAAAGCGGTAAAAACAAGACAAAGTTTTCAGCTCCGCTGGCCTGTGGTTATAATATCTTGGCGTTCGACTTACACATTGTTAACAGAATGTGTGAGAAGCACTTAAAAGGCAAGCAAATATTTCATCCTAGAGACAAGCTTGACCTAATGCACTGGATGTTTCCTTGGTTTGAAAACTCAAGAGAAGTAACCAGCTTCAGTATGGATAATATGAGGGAATATCTTGGTATGAGCACAGCAAACGCACACGATGCCCTGAAGGACGTCAAGGACACAGCGGGCTTACTATGTAGGTTTCTGAGACTTTATCGCCGCACAGCTCGGAATGTTAGATTTAAAGGCTCTTTTGTTGGAGAAGAATAAAGATGGCACATTTGGAATTTAGTTGTGGGTGTTGTTTTCCTGTAGACAAACCTCAGGGCATATCTTTTAACCCTGACATTGGAGAGATTCCGCTATCCTGCACAAGAACTTGGGATTTAATCAGCAAAGGAAACACGAAGGGATGCTTCCAACTAGAGAGTAGACTTGGTCAAAGTTTGGCAAAAAAGACCAAGCCAAGGAACATTGAAGAGCTTGCTGGTCTCATCTCTATTATGAGGCCCGGTTGTATGGAAGCTATTGTTGACGGCAAAAGCCTTACCAACCACTACATTGACAGGAAGCACGCAAGAGAACCCGTAGAGTATTTTCATCCGTCTCTGGAGTCTTCCCTGAAAGAAACTTTTGGGATTTTGGTATACCAAGAACAGAGCATGCAGATTGCACAAGAGATAGCAGGTTTTAATCTTCAAGAAGCGGATATTCTTAGAAAAGCTATCGGTAAGAAGAAGACAGATGTCATGGCTCAGGTGAAGAAGTCTTTCTTAGAAAAATCTTCTGAAAGAGGAATTGTCAATAAAAGTCAGGCTGAAGAGATATTTAGCTGGATTGAAAAATCGCAGAGGTATAGCTTCAATAAGTCTCACGCTGTCAGCTATGCCTTCAACGCTTATCTTTCGGCATACGCAAAAGCTCACTTCAGCAAAGAGTTTTTTACATCATACCTATTTTACTCAAAAGAAAAACAAAAGCCCCATGAAGAAATAAACGAACTGGTAAATAACTGCAGGATTATGGATATAGACATATTCCCTCCAGACCTGAGGAAGGCTAATAAGAACTTTAAAATAATTGATGATAAGGTTTTCTTTGGTCTTTCTAATGTAAAGAGTGTCGGCGAGGCAGTCATTGATAAGATAAAAAGGTCAATGAAGGAAGTAGAGGAGCTTATTGGCAAGAAGGTCGAAGAATGGAACTGGAGAGAGTTTTTAGTGTTCTTTTCAAGCAGGGTAACTAGCACAGCCATAAAGTCTTTAATTTCTGTTGGTGCGGCTTCTTATATGAGCTCGAATAGAACGAGAATGATTTATGAATACGAGATATATCAAAAACTAACAAATAAAGAAAAGTCTTGGATACAAAATCTAATGCTACAAGATTCTGATATCTCAAGCAAAGAGTTCCTAGAAATACTAAAGATGGCCGTAGAATTGCCTCCCGGAAAGAAGGGGGCAGTAGCGAACAAGAAGAGACTTGAAGTTGTTAAGGAAATGATTCTTTCCTTGGAAAACCCTCCATACAAACTAGAGGATATGCCAGAATGGGTAGCAGGAAAAGAAGAGAACCTCTTAGGCATACCTCTCACCTGTAGTAAGGTAGAGGCTTGTGATACGAGTTCTGCAAATGCTATTTGTAAAGACATAATTAATAAGGCAATTAAGGACTATCCTCTTGTCGCCGTGCAGGTAGACAGCTTGAGAGAGGTGCAAATAAAAAATGGCAAAAATAGAGGCAACAAGATGGCCTTCGCTACAGTAAGCGACTACAGCTGCTCTGTTGACTGCGTAATATTCTCAGACGCTTGGGAAGAATACAAGGACTTAATGCTTGAAGGAAATACAGTAATGATTAATGGAGAACTAGATAAAAATAAGGATAGTTTTATGATTAAGAAAGTCTGGCAGATATAACTTTATACTTGCCTGAACAATGCAACAACGATATATTATGTAAATAAATTGAACTTTAATGAAAGCAAAAGATGAATATTGTACATATTAGTGGTACCTTAACCAAGACCCCTGAGCTTAAAAAGATTCCAAGCGGTGAGAAGACCACAACAGTAGTAAACTTTGTAGTAGCATCATCCAGAAGATTCAAAAAGAAGGATGGTACTTCAGACGAAGAAACTACTTTTGTAAACTGTGAAGCTTGGGATAGCGGAGCAGAAACAATAGTCAAGTGGTTTGACAAAGGAGACAATATTATCATTCATGGCTCTCTCAAGAACGAAAGGTGGGAAGACAAGGATGGCAACAAACGTTCAAGAGAAAAGGTTCGAGTGAGCAATTTTGAGTTTCCACCCAGAGCAAACAAAAAGAAAGAAGAGAAACAAGAAGGCGAAGAAGCAAAACAGTTGCAGCCTGAGGCAGCATTCTAAAATATGAAAGAGACTGACCGACCAGACAGTGAGCAACAGTTGATACTGGAAAACACAGGATTAGTTGTTTCGCTCGCCAAGTCCTTCAAACCAAAAAATTCTTTAGAGTTCGAAGAATACGTACAATCTGGCAGAATAGGCTTGTGGAAAGCTATAAAAAAACATGAGCCTAAAAAGGGAGCGCTATCTACTATAGCTTGGTACTATATAAGATGGGAAATAATAAGAGGCATAGTTTTTAACAGTAAAATACAACCTGTTAGATTTGCCGACCTAGGGGTAGATGTTGATAGTTTTCTGGATAGGCGAAAACCTCCTGACAATATCCAAGATGTCCAGCCCGACACCCTTAATGCTATAGAAAAGGAAGTTTTAAAAATGCGCTCAAGGGGTTACACAATGAAGGAAATCGGAGAAAACTTTAGTCGCTCTAGAGGATGGGCTAATGAAAAATTTAAGTCAGCTATAAATAAAATAAAAGAGGCGATTAATGACTGACAAAAAAAGAATTCTGTTCTGTAACGAGGCATCCTTTTTATGTAGCGGATATGGAAAATACGGCAGAGAAGTAATAAGCCGCCTTTACGATACAGACAAATACGAAATTGCGGAATTTGCGACTTACGGTTCTGTAGATGATACTAGAGCCAATAACATACCTTGGGACTATTACGCCAACGCTGTTAAAGAACAAGACCCAAGATTCCCTGAATACCAAAAAAATCCATCAAACCAATTTGGAGAGTGGAGATTTGAAAGAATTCTATTAGACTTCAAGCCGAGTATTGTTTGGGATATAAGAGACTTCTGGATGTTAAGCTATCAAGCGAACTCCCCGCTGAAGGATTACTTTCACTGGTCTATAATGCCAACAGTAGACTCTGCCCCACAACGACCCGAATGGCTTGAGGTCTTTTCTCGGGCAGACGGAATATTCACTTATTCTGATTGGAGTCATGATGTTTTGAAAAAAGAAGGGGTTGGCAAACTCAATTTAAATGGCTGTGCTCCTCCGGGTGTAGATATAGATATATTTAAACCTACCAAGAACAAAACAGCCCACAAGTCCTCTATGGGCCTCCAAGAGGATGTTAAGGTCATAGGAACGGTTATGAGAAACCAAAAGCGTAAGCTTTATCCTGACTTATTTGCTGCGTTTAGGGAATATCTAGATGAATGTGAAAGACAAGGCAAAACAGAACTAGCCAAGAAAACATTCCTTTACTGTCACACCAGCTACCCAGATGTAGGATGGGATTTCCCAACGCTGCTAAAGGAGTTTGGTCTGGGCAACAAGGTGCTGTTCACCTACTTGTGCAAAAAAACTGGCCAGTGCTTTCCTTCCTTCTTTCATGGGGCACAGGCAATCTCCCCATTTACGAAAGAATACACCGCTATTTTTCCTAGCGTGTCTCATGGTATCACTGATGAACAACTGGCTGATATATTCAATCTTTTTGATGTCTATGTTCAGTACTCTATATGCGAAGGGTTTGGAATGCCTCAAGTAGAAGCTGCTGCTTGTGGTGTCCCTGTGATGTCAGTTGACTACAGTGCAATGGAGGATGTTGTTAGAAAGATTGGTGGCTATCCAATAAAGGTTAAAAGACTTTTTAGGGAGCTTGAAACAGGTGCGTACAGAGCCATGCCTGACAACGAAGACTTAGTAGCAAGCCTGATTCCCTTCTTGTCATCTCCTCAACCTGTTAGGCAGAGAAAAGGAATGCTTGCTAGACAGGGTGTGCTTGAGCATTACACTTGGGATAAAACCGCTAAAATATGGGAAGACTACTTTGACGCCGTCGAGTTTAAAGGGGTTCAAAACAAGTGGGATTCCCCTCCTAGGTTCGCCCCATCTAATTTCGATGTGCCTGAAGAACTTGGAAATTCACAGTTTGTTCAACAGGCAATACTCCAGACAATGGGCCCAGAAAGAGAAAATATATTTAGAAAAACAGAATATATAGAGGACTTGAACAATAAAGCTCGGTTCGACGGAAGGGGCTGGAGACCTTTTGATAGAAAAAAACTTATGAATATACTTAAGGTAACATGCGAAAACATAAACAATTGTGAGTCTGCAAGGTGTGGTCAAACTCAAATGGAAGTTCCTGACTACATACACTTCGCCCACGCTAGGAGAAACAGATGACAAAAAGTTTATTCATAGCTCCCTATAGACAGGCCGACGGATGGGGCAACGCCGCAAAAGAGTATGCTAAGTCTATAGCTAAATCTTGTGAGTTGGCCATTCGACCTATTTACATGGGAAGTTCTTTCTGTGAGCTAGACGAAGACCTTCTAGAATATGAATTCAACGATTTTAGAGAATATGACACTATTATCCAAAATTGCCTTCCTCATTTCTCACATTATCATGGGGGTTGCAAGAATGTCTTGCTTTGCCATTTAGAAACCAGCTCACTAGAACATACATCTTGGCTAGGCCATATGAAACTCATGGATGAAGTATGGGTTCCCAGTACAGCCAACAGACTATCTTTATTAGAAAGTGGGATGAACCCAGATAAGGTAAAAGTTGTACCTATACCTTGCGACATAGAAAAGTACAAGAAGGATTACGGTAAACTACACATACCCCATGTAAACCATGATGATTTCGTCTTCTATTTTGTCGGCGAGTATGTCCAAAGAAAAAATCTGACAGCTTTAATAACTGCTTTTCATTGTGAGTTCGAGCCCTACGAACAAGTTAAGCTTGTGATAAAGACGAACAAGACAGGTTATAACCCACAGCAACTTTCCCAAGAAATAAACAAAAAGATACTCAATACCAAGTCTAGACTTAGAATATTTCCAAACACAGAGAGTTATAAGCAAGACATAGTCATAACCGACATGTTGCCAGAAGACCACCTCATGGCCATGCACAACACATGCGACTGTTTCGTAATGCCTTCACACGGAGAATCTTGGTCTATGCCAACCTTCGATGCAATGGCGATGGGCAACCCTTGCATAGTTCCTTCTAACACAGGTATGACCGAGTATGTCAATAAAGAAAATGGCTGGATAGTAGAGTCCACTTCTCAGCCATGTATGACCAGAGACGCTCCTCTGTCAGACATATATACCGCCAGAGAACGATGGAGACATGTAAGTGTTTCTAACATGATGTCTTCTATGCGAGAGGCGTTTGAAAACAAAAAAGAGTTCAAGAAAAAATCTGAAAAGTGTATCAAGAGTTCGGCCCAATATTCGCATGAGCAGGTTGCAAATACAATTAAGGAGCTTTTGAAATGACAGCAATGAAAACAATAATCAGAATAGCTACAAAAAAGAAAGACGAGCCTTATAATATACTAATGCTTCTAGGAGATGACATTGAATACATCTTAAACCTTGCAGGAACAGGCAACAACATATATATATGGTCTACTGTTAATGGAAAAACTTGGCCCGAAGATTTACAAAAACCTGAAAATTGTTATATTGTAACGGGAGAAGATTGGCCGGTTAGATTAGACCTAGACTTAGCGATATGTAGCAACAGAGGATTCTTTCAATTTTTTAAGAATATTTGCAATGTTTTTCATATGCCTCTGATTCTACTAGAACATCAAACCCCCGCTCAGGAATATATAAATCAAAACCATCAGGAATGGATGACCTTGCAATCCTTTGAGGGAGACATAAATGTTTTCTCTGGCGAAGATAGCAGGGACGCTTGGGGCAAACTGGGCTACGTGGTACCAAAAAATGACAATTCTTTTTGCGAATCTTGGAATAATATACTTCAAGAGTCTTGCAGCTTAACATATACGAGGATGTAAAAATGAGGATAGCTTTATATTTACCCGGAATTATTGACGGGAGCGAAGATGGTTATGAGTATGTTGATATCAGCAGTATAGTGGATATTGACGACGCTTCATGCGAAGAGATTCTTGTGGGCGAATGCTTAGACTATTTGTCGCAAAGGAAAGATTTCTTTAGCGAGATAATCAAAAAGGTACGGTACGGAGGTAAAATAGTAATATCTGGAATAGACCTTAATCAGGTTGGTAGACAAATTACAAACGGAGCCATAAATACAGGAAACGTATCAGAGTTAGTATACAATAAGAGACACTCCATCAGTAATGTCTATGAAGTCGCTAAAACACTCACTAAATCAGGAATGCATGTGACTAGCAAAACAATGTCAGATATTAACTACAGTGTCATAGCAGAAAGAGGAGTCCCAAATGGTTAAAACTCTCTGTAGAGACTGCGTCTTTGCTGAATGGGACAAAGACAATCAAACAGGCTGTAGCGTTGGCAGGCTTGATAAATATAAAGAACTTGAATGTGCCTTTGATTGCGAAGAAGAAGGAGGAGATAAAAAGTTCTTCATGATACAGGGAAGATACTGCATGATGTGCAGGAATCAAAAATGGGTAGACGATAACGATGTCTCCGAGGAGAAGTGGGAAGAAGTTGCTAGAGAGGAAATGAAAATAAAATATCAAGCAATAGTTTTCGCCAGCGACAACAAAGAAGAAATTAAGAAAACAATAAAGTCTTTAGTCTCTCAAAAGATTCCCCCTGTATACATAGTTCTTGCAAGGAAACCAAACTGCAAATACGGACCAAGGGAACTAGCAGGAACAATGGGCTCAAACTGTAAAAATATTCCTTGGAGGATTCAAAATCTTTTAGAAGCATTCGTTACAGACAGAGAAGCTTTAGATATAATTGTATCAACAGAACCAAAACCTTACTTTGCAGTGTTCTATGCTGGCTTTGAAGTTCCTGACGATACGTTTGAGCAAATAAATAAAGCTATAACTGAGGACCTTATCCAGTTTGCAGTGATAGCACCTAATGAAGACGGCAATGGTATGGTTATGCTAAGTAATGTATACAGATACTATAACGGAAACAAAGAAAAAGACCTAGAAGAAAAGATAGAGGAAGATGAATGTCTGGAGAACATAATACCAATAAGCAAGATTTGCCCGAACTTCCCTCTATAGGGATTATAATATCTGGCACCGATAACTTGCAAAAGCAGAAAACTGTCGAAAGCATAAAAAATCAAAGCTACGAGAGTTATAAAATTTATTTAGACCCGAGTGAAGCCCCGTGCAAAATGTTTAACTCGATGGAAAAGAAGGAAGATATTTACTGTTTCATGAGAGACGGAGATGTTTTCGAGGGTTCATCACTACTAAAACAAGTTGCTGGAAGAATGTCTTTTGATAAACTTATTGCTGGCATGTACTTTGACTGCTATGTAATGGAGAAGGAAGAAATCTTCAGTCAAATCTTTTTACCACCTCATGACGTAGAAACTTTTCCTAATCTATTAGGCTCTTTTCCAATATTTGTTAGAGCTTCTATGTGTGAGCAGTTCCCTATGGATGAGAATTTAAACAGTTTATATAATCATAATCTTTTGTTGAGACTCTCTTCAAAAGGGATAATTGTGCATGCTTCAATCTTAGGATTTCGTCTAAAGAAGGTTGACATGGATTTGTCTAACGACCTACAGTATTTGAGTGCTTAGATTTTGAAAATAAAGAATACTACTAATATTACAGGCAGGAAGTCTGAGAAGTGCAGTATAATAATACCTGCCGCAGGAATGGGTAGGAGAATGAGGTCTTATGGACCTAAGTCTCTTATCAAGATAACAACACAAAAGACAATCATACAAAATCAGTTGGAAATAATTAAAGACAATTTTGTAAACCATGAGATAATATTAGTTTGTGGGTTTGAAGCTGAAAGGCTTATGCGAAACACCCCAGAAGACATAATAAAGGTTGAGAATGAGAATTATGAAAACACAAATGTATTAAGAAGTATATCTATGGGGTTGAGAGCAAGTACCTGTGACAAGGTAATGATTCTGTATGGCGATTTGGTCTTTAACCCAGAGACAATAAAAAATCTTAAACTAGATGCATCATGTTTGGTTGTTGATAGTTCTCACACGATGAATGAGGATGAAGTAGGATGCAATATATCAAATCACTACATTGAGCAAATGCTCCCTGATATTGATAATAAGTGGGCCCAAATAGCCTTCCTCATAGGAGAAGAACTTAGATTGTTTAAAAAAGTAGCTTGCGATAAAGACAAGTCTCATTACTTTGGGTTTGAGGCTATAAACGAAGTTATAGGCAAGGGAGGGTTGTTTAAGTCTGTCTCTCCTAATGGTATGAAGATTACTGACGTGGACTCATCAAAAGACCTTTCTGTGGCAAGAGAAATATTATGAAGAAAAATATAGTTTGTAAGCTGTCCTTGGACGGTAGTCCTAGCTCGGAATTTAGTGGAATATGCTCATCATTAGCTTCTGTAAACGAAGGCATATTAATATGGAATGAGAAAGAAAAGCCCGCTTGGGACATGTTCTACGAATACTCTCCTGACATACTTGTTTGTCTCGATAAGGACTTAAGCAAAGCAATAAACAACGCGACCAATGACTACAAGAATGCTAAGGTGGTTGTCTTTGGAACAGACTTCAATCCGGAGTTCAGAGTTGACTTAGTCTGCGATAAAGAAATAGACGATTCAAGTCAAAGCATGAAGCTGGTTCCGTCAGCAAATATCGTAGACTTCAACCATAGCTCTGCGAAACACAAGGAAAAATATGCCACAGAAGTTCTAATTTTAGAAGAAAAACTAAATGAGATTATGAACTCTATGCACCAATTCAATATGAAGATACTTAGCTTAAGGGACAGAGTACATCACCAAAACTACATAGGAACGATAGACCCAAAGAAACTTCCTAGCGCGATATCTTCTTGCGGTGTGTTTGCTGATTTATCTGGGAACGCAGACATGATTTGCAATGCTATGGCTATGAAAGTACCTTGCCTATCAGCTACAAATTGTTTCATAGAATCAGAGTACATGCCAATTCCAGCGAACTTAGAAGATTTTATGAACTACTTGAGAACCCTACTTTACAAAGAAGAGTTTTCAAAAAAGCATGCCTCCAAATGTTATGACTATATTTTATCAAACTACACCTACTTTCATCGGGTCTCAGAGCTTTATGGGAAGCTTGGCTACGATGAATTTTCAAAAGAATCCTTAGATGTTATAAAGAACTACTTATGATAAAAGCAGGAATATTACTAAAGAAAATAGATAACTCGCAGTTGGGTTACTATGTAACAAAAGCAGTAAATAAAATAGCAGAAAATGTCATAAATACAGATATTATCGTGTTTGCTAGGGAGCATGTGGTTCCTCCTATCATGCCTTTATTCTCTACTATGCCAGAAGCTGATATATGGGGATATGATGCCCCGGTAATAGCGACAGACTTAGAAACAGCAAGGGTCTTAATAGACTCATGTGGCCCAACAAAAAAGTATTTTTATGTATGGGACCTAGAATGGTTAAGACTAGGACAATTTAATCACAAACAACTCTCTGATATCTATAACAATGAAGACATAGAACTAATAGCTAGAACCAATAGACACTATATGATTATAAAAGAGTGCTGGAAGGAACCGTCTTTTGTAATGCCGGACTTTAACCCAAAAACACTAATGGAGGTTATAACAAATGGACTCTCTAAGTAAAGAATATTTTGTAAGGGAATACCTAGTAAACAAAAGAAGTTTTGCTAGCATTGCTGAAGAGTTTGGTACATACCCAAATAAAATACGCCGAGCTGCAATATCTGTGGGAATAACACCTAGAAGCAAGTCTGAGGCTCAAAGTCAAGCTCTGAAATCTGGTAGACACAGACATCCCACTAAGGGCAAGAAACACTCTGCTGAGACTAGGGAAAAGATTAGCAATTCTGTGTACGAGAAGTGGCAGACAATGGAGCAAAAAGAACGAGATAGAAGGTCTGAAATTTCAAAAAAGCAATGGGATGGAATGACAGAAGAACAGAAGAGAGAGCTTCACAAATTATCCGCCCAAGCAATTAGGAAGGCAAGTAAAGAGGGTTCAAAGCTTGAGAAGTATATCCTAGAACAGCTTGTAGAAGAAGGATATAGGGTTGACTTTCATAAGAAACATATGTTGTTAAATGAAAGACTTGAAATAGATATGTTTGTTCCAGAGCTGTCTGTAGCCATAGAAATTGACGGCCCATCTCATTTTCTTCCAGTTTGGGGTCAAGAAGCACTTGAAAAAACTCAAAAAAGTGACCGACAAAAATCAGGTTTGGTGTTGTCTAGCGGCCTAATTCTGATTAGAATAAAACATACCAAAGGACTCTCTGAAAAATATAAAAGAGAAACGCTTGTCTCGCTGAAGAATGAGCTTGACAAATTAAAAAGAAAATTTCCAAGTAAGAATGAAAGATTAATTTTAATAGGTGAATAAAATGGCAGTTGCAGATTATGCTGATGTTAAGGTTGCGCAAATTAGAAAAGAACTCGTTGAGGAATACGGCCTCGACGAGGGCGAAGTCAAATCAATCAAAGGAAAATTTGAGCTTGTAAAAATGCTTGAAGAACAAAAGACTTTGGCTGCTATTGACGACATTGACTTTGGGGGAGAAGACGGAGACGGAGACTTCGAGAAAACCAAAGAAGATGAAAGCATAGAGGCTGTTGAGTCAGCTGAAGAAGTGCTCGTTAGTGAGGAAGTAGGAGAATACAGAACTCCGTCAATCTGTGACCCAGAATGGAGTGACTACATCATGAGTAAGTTTGAGTATGATGAGCTCATGGATGGAAACCCAACTGTAGATGGGTTGCGTAGAGTCACAGAATCTGTGCTTGGGCCAATTATAGATATGAAATCTGAAATAGTGCAAGTTCCCAATAAGAAAAATCAAGGTAGGGCCACTGTGACATGCTCCGTAACAGTTGTCGTGAACTGGGAAGATAACCTGCACCACAGAACAGCTTGTGGCTCAGGCGATGCTTGGCATAAGAATACCGACATGCCATACAGTAAGTTTCCTGTGGCTATGGCAGAAACTAGGGCTGAAGGCAGAGCTTTAAGAAGACTGCTACAGCTAAGAAAGGTTGTTGCGGCAGAAGAATTATCTGAAAACGCAAACAACGAAGAGCAAGACTACTCTGAAAATATCACAGACAATCAAATATCGTTTATCGACGTGATGTGTAAGTCGGTTGGTAGAGGACTTGATATCAATGTTGAAGAGTTTGTCAGGTCTCAGTTCCCAAGCTGCAAAACAATCAGAGACCTGAGACATCAACAGGCCTCAAATCTAATCCAGACCCTTTCTCACTACCAGCAGAATATGGAACAAATTCCTGAGGCGGTTAAGGGTTACATTACAAGTTGGAGGGAAGGTTTCGATGCAAACGAATCGTAAAAAGACTCAGTGGAGGGTATACAAACCGAATAAGAGTGGCTCTGGTGCTGCTAGTCGGCTTGAAATGAAAGTTGTCGAAGATGAAAGAACTGGAGCTAACGGCCCCTTCACAGTAAGGGATGTGCAGCTTTTTTGGGTGGCATCGCCTCAGACTGGCACCGACAACAATGGAAATGCTTCTTTTGCTTGGAGTCAGAAGGAAGACAGCAAGTCTGTAACTCTAAAACTTGGAGAAACTGATGTCGGGGAAGTTCTGGCCGTCCTTAATAATGAAAAGGAAGAAGCCGGACAAACCGGAGGAAAGTTCTCTGGCATATACCACCAGAACAGCAAGGGTAGTACTACGTTTAGTTTTAAGAAGGTTGATGGTAAAGGTTACTATATCCGCTTGGCTAGAAAAACTAAAAGCGGAGTTCTTTCTGAGGTCAAGCATACCCTATCGCTGGGAGAAGCCCAGATTCTTAAGGTGATTCTAGAAAGAGCTGTGATAGAAAAATACCAGTGGTAAAAATAGAGAGGCGAGCGCAGAATACAGCGTGGCGTGCTCTAAGGGTTTTCTTCCGCTAACCCGCCCCTCACTCATCTTCTATAGGACCCCATTTGCCCACAGGACAAGACTGGTCAGCCCAAGCAAGTTTGTTTAAATACTTCTTGTTGTTATTGCATGCGCAACCACACTTTAAGCATCTCTCGCTCCTGAACCACTTGCAACCCTTGCATATTTTTAGTCTTGCGTCTATCTGTTCTTGCGTACAGGTAGGGTTTCCTTTTGCGGCATGTTTTATAGCCTCAACAGAAAATTTCTTGACTTTTTTTACCAGACTTGGTTCTTTTAGTTCTTCATCCTTTTTTTTCATCTTCTTTTCCTGATTCTTTTTAAGTTTTTCCTTGTACTTCTTTGGAATTCTCATCTTATTCGGGCAACCTATCTAACTCTGTTCTTAACCTAGCTATTTCTAAATTTAATTGAGCGATTACGTCAGTATTTTTTTGAAGGACGTTCTTCATATCATTTATATTTTGTAATACAAGTCGCTTATCCACCAAGTAAGGGGATTCGGTTTGAATCATATCTGAGACCTCTGGTCTGGTCACGTAGCCTCTAGCTTGAACAATCCAAAAGCCGACCATTAATATTACGCAGCTTACGGAGCTGGCCGCTACAGCCTTCCAAATATCTTTCATAGGGTTCTCCATTTTTTTAGCATTAACTACCTAATAAGTGTATACACCATCTAAAAGTTGCAACGCATCAAAATTTTCTCCAACAAACTCAAATGCAGCCCTGTCATCTTCAGCAGGAACATCTCCGTCCCATATAGTAGAGAACTCGCCGATGTGTTGTACAAGAGATGGATTGTGAAAAATGACCGCCTTATTAATGGCATCAGACCATTCTCCAACCCTTACGTCTATCAGTTTATCACCATCGTGTGGTTGTGTTCTTCTTATTATAGGGTGGTTGAGCAAAGAATCCAAGGTTTCGGGTAAAAAAAAGTATGCCACAGCTCCCCAAAGAGGCAACATACCATGACTCCACTTATTATTGCTTGCATAGGGCCTTGGAGTATATATAGAAACAACAGAAGTATCGGAAGAAGGCCATAAAACCTTTTCTAAGTATGGCTTAACATTCTTGCAAAACAATGCGTCATCTTGAAACATACCATAAATATCTGCATCAGGCTTAGAAGTACGCAGCTCCCTAAGTCCAAGAAGCCAGTTCTTCCACGCTCCAAGGGTGTACATTCGCTCTGTAAGGCCGTTTATTAAAAAATCTGGGTGTATAGACACACCCGGTTCTTTAAAAATATGGGGCTTAAATCCAGAGTCTAAAAAACTTTGATAACACTTGTCAAAAGTAGGATTTTTCCTAGGAGCAACAGTGACTCCGGTGGCCCACTTCATTCTATTTCCTTGTCTGGTCATTCTGGAACTCTATGTTCATTTTTATGTTGTATAAGAACTCTGGGGAGGCGTTGAATCTGGGGGCTTGGTTATGCCCCAGTTTGCAGTATTGCCGTCTTTACCGGAAGAAATTGTAGACGGGGATTTCAATGTCTCACCGGGAGACGTCGTTCCACCAGTGCCTTGATAGAGCCCACGATAACATGCTTCCCAGCTAAAGATACTATCGTCATAGGCCGTTCCTTCTTTAAACGATATGGCTGGCTCTGGAGCATTTGCCTCATACTGTTTATCGTGCTCATAAGTTCCGGTTTGGATTTTGCTCGTGAAACCGTTGGGAAAACCAAATTGTTTCTCAACGTTGGGATGATAAGGTGCATTAAATACTGGCATCTGCAGCCCCAATGAATTCTTGGTTGAGTGCTCGTACAACGAAGCAATGTCAGCTCTTCTCTGAATTCCACAGATAGGATTACTAAAGGCAGTCTGAAGATATATAGTTCTTTCGCATACGTCAATCCATAACAATGGATATTGAACATGTTCAAACTCCATATTAAATTTATAATCAGCACAAGAGCTTATCTTAAAGGATGCCATCGAAACATCTGGATATTGAGTGGCACAGCTCCCCGTTGTTATCGCGCCATCCGGAACAACCGTACATACCTTAAGCGTTACATTGTCGGACGAAGTAGAACCAGACATAAGGCTGGACAAGTCACATGGGTTGCTACTACCAGTAGAACCACTCGAATAACCTGCTGTAGTAGTTGGTGGACTTTTGCCAGAAGATGCTCTATTATCTTCATGAGTACTTCCGTCGGGTTCAAGCCCAGCTTTATCCCCAGAGTCAGGACGGGGTTCTACTATACCTCCACCTCCCACTTCTCCTCCCCCTAAACTAGCATCGCTTCCAGAGTTATCAAAAGGCTCATCCTCATCGGTCGGTATAAATCCATCATCGTCATCGTCTGTGTAGGCTTCAGCTTGACCGGCCCTATTACCCTCTATTACGGCGTCTCTATCACAAGACACAATACTTCCGAATCCAAATTCAGCACAGGCGGATGCTTGGACGCCGCCTTCGCCCCCTATAGGAGTAAGCTTGCCAGTTTCATGTTCCAAACAACACCAGCCACATTCTGGCATTTCACCACCTTTGACATCAGGGTCATTGTTTGGACACCAAATAACCTTACCACCAAGAGAGTTAGGAACTGGGACTGGCGTTTCGTTGTGGTGACCAACTTCGAATCCGGTACAATCCTCCGGAAAATTCGAAAACCAGTGGCTCGGCCAGATTGTTCCATCGGAGGCTTCACAACAAACACATTCGTCACAATCACTAGGGAACCGGTTATACCCCATCCCCATCTCAATATTGGCCTCTCCCTCCCAATAGTCTAAATCATTAAAGTCCCATAGACCGTCACACAATATATCATTCGTACCCGGACCACATATATCTGCCCCGGGAATTGGACCCGGCCAAAGGGAGTCTTTATGACCTCCTTTATAGGTGGTAATGCACCCATATTCTGCCGGGTCGTCTGGGTCGTCAGTTGGGTCGTCTTCTTCATCTTCTGGGCAGTCACCACAAAGACCGGCCTTTCCACCCCCTTCAATACAGTCTGCTAATCTTCGACAATTTGGGTCGTTAAAGTTATCATCGTCCGCACATATGGGCCGACAATCCCCATCGTATTCCAAAGCCTCATGGTGGGCGTCAACACAGCACTTACCAGTCACATCATCTTTATCATCAGCACCATCGCAATCTATATAGTCGCCAACTGGACAACGGACTACATCACCGCCCATAACCCTCTCGCAATCATCTTCTGTAAACTCTTTATTTATAGGAACCAATTCGCAACAGGCTTCGCCGGTGGGTAGGCCGTCCTGCTCATTATTAATAGCAACCCAATCGGTATTACTCAAATCACAACATTTGCACTCGAAACAGGGACCACCAGCACACCTTCCGTCGTTAGCATTATTCGCTTCAGAACAGTATGATTTAGCGCTTTTAGTTTCTCCTCTATTGTTTTCCCATAGACATTCTTCAAAAAGACTACAGTTAGAGAGCTCTCCGCCAAGCCCCTTACCCACTAAATTCCAGTTCGCCGCGTCCTCGTCCTCCGGCGTGTCTGTAGTCAAGGTTTGCTTCCCGTCGTTGGAGCACCATACATTATCTTCCTTAGCCGCTAGACACCTGAATGAACTGACGTGGTCCTTGCCTGTGTCCGCCGTCTCACAAGGGTCTTGGTCGTCAATAGAAACTGTTTTTTCAACACCATCCTCGGTATATCTACAACAAGCCTCTTCTCCTCCACAATATGGCTCGTCGTCTTCGCAACCACCACCCCGAGGACCGGGGCCTTCTGGGCCGGGGCCGGGGCCGGGACCACCGGGGCCGGGGCCGGGACCACCGGGGCCAGGACCGGGGCCGCCACATGTACTAGTAACAACTGGAGTCTCACATACCTGAGCATACTCATCTACCCAAACCTTGACGACTATCTTCTTGTTACAGAACTCAATATCATTTATATCTTCCTTCTTCACATCACCCGCATCGTTACAGGCTCCATCTCCTTCCGTACCCCCTCCTGATTTAAGATTACTTGACACTGTCCCCCCAGTCCCGGGCGACGCGGTTCCTAAATTTAGTTGTTCATATCTCTCTTCAACATAAACAGAGGTAACAACATTCAACGGACAAAACTCGGCCTGCAATACCCTGTAACACCCCCCTTGAAGCCCTGTGCCCGTGTCATATGAGCCATCACCGTCTTCATCCTCCCCATCCGCTGACGGACAGTTGACCCCGCAATCCCCACATTTTTTCCACAAAATAACTTGCTTGTGCGCTGAAATTGGTTGGTTGAGCGAATTAATAACCCGAACCTTCTGACCCTCCCTGTCTGGAGGACATATGACCGTAGCTTCGCCGTTTGCATCAGGAAGCATGTTATCTACCATTGTTGCAATAATAATCTCGTCGGCACAAGTCACTGCGAAGGGTAGCCACTTGCAAGTGAAGTCATCATAGTAGACCTTGAAGGTCGTTCCAACAGGAATTGCTGCAGCGCCGTCATTCTTTACTATGACATATCTATCGTCTTCTCCAGAGCTTCCATCCTTAGTCCAAGCTGCGGGAGATTCACCTACTTCTTTAGTTGTGAGACCAGAACTTCCGCGCTTTTGTGTTTCTGCTCCCACGGCAAGTTCTGTTTCTGAACCCTCTGATTCAAGAAGAACTTTCATGAACCTTGGAGGTTGGGGGGTTGTCCAAACACCTCTTGCTCGGTCGTATCTAAGGTCTATTGGTGCTGTTGGCCATGTATGAGTATCTCTCAAAAATCCGGGCAGAAACTTGTCAGTAAGGTTGCCAGTAGTAAAGCTTCCAGCGGCGGCTCCCGATGAACTATCAGCCTCATTAGGAACAGGCTTTCCTTGAAGGTCATAACCCCACCCATGAAGCATCAAAGGCCCTTTGAGGGCTAAGAACCTATAGTCATTAGAATATGCTTCGCTTTGACTATCATACTCGGCAGCTTCACTATACAGAGTAGTTTCCGGAGCGTCTGCTCCCCTCGCCACAAGGTCATTGCTGTGCCCTTCGTTTATATTGTCTCTTTTGTCCTTACCGCCTGCCGAAAGGTGCATTTGTGCAAACGATAACCCTCTTGGGTTCTGGAAAGGTTGAAGATAGAGGTTATTAATATCATAGTCGCCATCAAAAAGCTGCTTGTCGTTGTCTTCAGTTGCGTTGTACGGACCGTTTGGTCTAGCTGGAGTTGACTTGGAGTTTATACAGCTCCCAGCGGGAGAAGCTAAAGGGGGAAGCCCTCCGTCTCCGCCAAGAGAGACAGGATAAAACAAAGAGTCCAAGCCTACAATTGCCTTCTCTCCGTAGCTCTCATCCAAAGTATTTTGTAGTTCCGACCCCGGAAGAATACCCATGTCTACGGAAACACCCGTATTCCCATCTGGCGTTTTCATCTTAACAGCTCTTGCTGTTAAAGCTATGCCTCCTCCAGCAGCCCCATCTTGATTTTTCCCTACTTGTTGACCCTGCTGGTGCGCGCCTTTTGGTTGTCCTCCTCCTGCTTCTCCTCCTCCTCCACCACCTGCTCCGGCAGCACCTCCGCCAAAGCCATCCATGCCCGGCATACCCCGAAAGCCTTTGCCTTGCAGTTGAAGAGATTTAAGATTGAATTTTCTTTGGTCTTTATTGGCTGCTATTCTTGCTCTTGCCATCTTCTTTAATCGTTCAGCATTTAGCTTTGCAAATTGAGCATATTTAGGCGTGTAGGTTCTAAAGTTATATTGACTCGTTATCCCCCCTGCTGCTACGGTCACCTGTATTCCTGTGAGGTTCGGACCATAACTATTATTCATAGTAGGCTCATCTATATAATAGAAGGAGGCTCCTCCGTTGATTTGCCCACCACCGGGAATAGTTATAGACTTTGGGGTTCTGTTTTCTACTAAAGCAAAGTCTGACCTTACTTGGTTAAGCTCCCAACCAATTCTGATTTTATCTGGAAGACCGGGAACTTTAATGCTTCCCATCTCACTTGATTGCATATTGGTAACTTGTTGGTCGGCTAAATCCTGCCCAGCAACAGCCAACAAAGCATAGCCAGCATAGTTCCAAGGGGTTAATTCTTCATTAACCTCAACTCTAGTTTTTCCATCAACTGCGCCGCTGGTTTCCCAAGGGCCGTAGGTAAAGCCGTCGTATTGGATAGGAACAGCTGCAGCCACAGGCGACATAGCCTCATGAGCCATTCCCATGTTGACCAGATTAGCACCTACCCCTCTCCTAAGCTGCTGTGATATCTCTTCGCTGTTTTTTCCAGCTGCTATTTTCATAACTCTCATAAACGCAGCAAAAGCATCGCTCACACCTTGCTCTGACTCTATTTTTGCCTGAACAGCGCTACCAATCTTAAGTATGCTGTGGGGGCCTTGCATATTTGCCTTGTCTAGATAGGCGATTTCTTTTGAGCTACCAGCCTTCAACCAGAGATTATTCCCATTAACATAATATTCGCCTTTTGTAAATTTGCTAAAATCTATTCTTGACCCAGCATTAACTCCGGCTCCCCCAAAGCTGGAATTGAAAGCACCACCGGCAAACAGATTAAACCTAACAAAACTAGTATATCTACCATCAGCATCATCTCCACCAAAGACAGTCTGAGCAAGGCTTCCGTTCAAACCCAAGGGAGCAGGAGCATCAGACCAAGCCTTGTCTGTTGGTTGGAAACTCTGCCTAGCCACACCATCAATTGTGTTGTTAATAGTACAAAGTCCCTCTAGAGGAACAATCCATTCCTTACCGTATCTTTTAGCGAATGAAGATATCCATGTGAAAACCTTGCTCAAGTCTTCTAAATCTTTCTTGCCTGTATTTTTAGCTATCTGCTTGCTGACATAACTTTGAACACTTTTGTTTGCCTGAACAAAGTGTTGTGGTTTTATTGCTACTCCGTTCTCACCCCAACCTTGTTGCTTAGCCTTTTTTAGAACTCCCTCTAAAGCTTGAAAAGCGTAGTATTGAAGAGGTTGGTTTCCAAAGAATAAGACCTTTATTGGGTGGTTTTTTTGGTTTGTAATCCATCCAGTCCAACTTTTCTCTCCCATCATAGCTGCTCTCATCTCTGATTCAGTTATTGTATAGGTAGAGAAATTTATCATCTTCTCTAATGTCTCGTTTAGAGAACTCGTAGGAACATTTATTTGATATTCAAAACCACCTGTTGGTTTAGAGACCCTACATCCAGTGATAAGATTTTCATTGTCGTCTACTCCCCAGTAAGGCTGAATACCAGCAAAGTTACAATTAGACATAGCCCCCGGACATTCGCATTCAAACAGGTTGGTTTTTTTACCACCTATAACCATTGCGCTGGTTACGTCGTTTCTAAATTCAAGACCATTAGAGCTCTCCATAACTTGATTATCTGGGTCGTCTATAAAGTTTTCTATGGCATCAAGGTTGGGTTGGGTAGTCCTGTCTACACAGCGAACCTTTAATATAAGAAGAGTTCCACCCCCAACAATCACAGGAATTAAATCTAGGAAATATTCATAGCCAGCATCCTCACACAGTCTAGATATTGCATCCAATAGCGTAATAGATGTTCCTCCCATTCTGTAATCAACAGGAGGAACTGGTAGATTGGTAAGGTCTACTAGATATTCGCACCCTCCCATTCTTGGTCTCTTGGGGGTTATTCCAGTAAATGCAGAAAGACCAGATTGAGATATGTTTAAGCCCGTGTAAATATTGTTCCAAGGCATACCTTCTTCGGTTGCGGCAGCACCTCCAAAAGCCCCTCCTCCCGTGGTCGGACACTCAACACCGTATTTCTCCATAATTGCAAACACATTGATTATGTTTGGAGTTAGAACAGCGTCACTATACTCATCGGCAATTATAAGACTTACACCAGCTAATAATTCCCTTGGGTCTATCAGGGTTACTGAATATACAGGGTTACCACTTGGACTTCTAGTCTTTGTGAAACTTTGAAAGACTCCGGTAAATTCAAAATTGCCCATTCTAAAATAGACTGCAGACCCAACTGAAGGAGGCTCAAATTTATCTGCTTTTGTTGTACTTACTTCCCTTAGCGTACTGGTATTGCCAAGCTTTAGATTCTTGTGACCCTGATAATATATTTTGCTCCCGCCCTCACATAAGTCTTCTGCTAATCTGACTGTTAGAGAACTGCTTTGTTCACCATAACCAAGACTTACAGAAAAGTCCATAATGGACGCACCAAGGAAGGTCGTATGCTTAATGGGTTCGTCACCGGGGCAGAGTATGGCGGTTGAAAGATTTGCAATAGCTGCTGCTTGAGAAGATTTATTTCCTTGGGTTAGAGTCGAAAGCAGTCCGTTGCCTTGGCCTCTTCTCCAATTAAATTTGGGCAAGAATAAAGTGCTACCACCGGGAGATGGGACTACTTCAACGCCATGTTGGTCAATAGGCTTACCTTGTCCGTTGAGACCCGTGACTTCTCCCCTGTCAGCGATGAAGGAATCGTCCATTGGGGGACCAAGAACCGTATTGTCAGAGTCTCCGCCACCCGCAGAAGGCGAAACAAAACCTCTTTCAGAGCCTCCGAAGAGACCATTTCCACATAATCCACCTAACATCTTTTTCCTTTACGGGCAATCTTCGCAGGTTGAGTAAGTCCATCCCATTTGCCTACTGTATTTTCCAGTAGTAGGGTTCCAGTTTTCTGTATCTGTATTCTTAAAAATTGTCAAACATTCTATGCCACAATTGTCGGGCCTATACTGTTCCATCACAGTCTTTGCCTCATCCGAGGGTGCGGTGTCTACTACACCAGAACATTCACAGTTAATTTCGCCCACAGGCATAGTTGCGTCTAATGCAATACTTCTCTGTCTGGATGTAACAGTACCCATGCCCTGAAGAATCGGGCCAGCAGCACGACCTAGCACTGTAAGTTCCGCAAAAACGTCATGGGCGTTTGTCTCGGAAAGAGTAATCTCTGTCTTTAGTGAGTTTTCAAGACATCCCGAAGGGCGGTTGTCAAACACATAAGAATAAGAAATGGTACCCTGTCGTGGGTTGTGCCCAATCGAAGTGCTCGTAGGTACTCTGTTGACACCTCTAGACGAACCAACCTTGTCTCCAAAATAGCGAGCTCTCTCATAGCTAGCATTTTCCAAATCAAGAGACTCAAAATAATTTTGGGCGTTATCGTATTTATTATTATCGTTTGAATAATCGCATAGCTGACCCGAAGCCGCCCCAGTAATTGTGCCTGCTAAGGATATGGTAACTAAGCTTGAATCAGTTGTCTGAGAAACATCTGCGTTCCAGTCGTCTTTAGCGCCAAAAGCATTGATGCCCGAGGCATAAGACTCCTCTGGGTATACTGTCCAAGTTTCCGTAACATTATAAGAACCACCAGACTTATCAATCTGCACAGTTCTGTTCTGGTTGAATATTACGGCCATGCCGCCGCTTGCAGAGGGCTCAGGACAAATAACGCCGTTGGCTAGTCCTATTCCATCGTCTCTAAATTGGTTATAACCTAATAATGGTTTTATATAACCGCTTGCATTTTTATATGCCGGGCGAACAAGTTGTCCGTCTACGAAATCCGGCTTACCAACAGCAGATATATTGTGGGTTACAATGAAAGAATCTGGATAAACATCTTCGGTTCCATCAAGCCAAGTTATGTTATAGTAATTTTCGTCGGCCTTTTGAATGTCCCAGCTTTCACTGAAGTCTGAAATCATGTTCTCGCCATTGAGACCACTTCCAGCGACATCCATTGCTGTATCGACGTCATACTCTAGATTAACAGTGTAGTCGCACCTATCAACCCAAGTACCTTCTGCAAAATCAATCGAATTGATTCTAGGTCTACATTTTATGATTTCTGTATCGGAACATTTAATTACAAGCTCTAACCCTACGCCAGTGGCAGCAAAGGCTTCGAGAAAATCATCTTGCAGTTCGTTTATGCTGGATATACCCCCAACGCCAGTCGGAAAAGGGGTCAATGTACCCTGAAGGGTCATATTGTACAGCGTACCAATAATCTCTCCGCCACCAGTTTTCTGATTTTCCTTATTCAGACTAATAAGCGGAACAGGGGTAAACGTATATTTACCATATTGCATAGTCGTGCTATTGCTTATGCCTAAGTCTGCAAGTTGTTCGGGAGTTAAATTAAATCCACCCATGTTTCATTTCCTATTCTATTAGGCGTTGCCCACACCAGTATTTTCACCGAACGCATCAGTTTCCGGTATGAGACCTTTGATTCTGTCAAACACTTCCTTTGCTACCTCATCTTTTATTGTCTTGCCTAATACCTGAGCAAAACCTTGGTCGTTACTTACGCTTACTGATACGTCATGTTCGTGTGTAAATTTCTCTGGTAGACTGGCCAATGATTGAGCTGCCTCATGAATTTTGGTAGCTGCGGCATCAAATATGTTTGCTGCCTCTGTTATTGTGGTCATATTGCCATTGAATTGTTCAAACATTGTTGAAAGAGTTACTGCGCTTGCCTCCATTGTTTGCGCGAAGGCTGCGAAGTCTGCACCTGTTCCACCAGCCCCACCAGCTCCTGCACCGCCTCTACCAAAACCACCTTCAGCGGGAGGAACCCCACCACCGGGTCGTTTAGGTTTATCTCTAAGTGATAGGTCGCCTTCGATATTATTAAAACCACCCATGCCGCCTGTGAGTTGGTTTGCGTAGAAACTGGCAGCCTCACCCGGTGTGGTGGCCGTCTGTCTCGGTGGTAAAAGTTCAGAACGGAGCGGCCCTTGTGTAGGAGCGGCAGCACCGCCTCCAGCACCACCGCCTCCAGCAGGTGCTTGTACTTGCTGTAGCTGAGAAGAACCTCTTCGAATAGACTCCTGAGCTGGTTTTGGCAGCTGAGAAAAAGGAACCTCTTCTCCGCTAGGCAGTCGGAATTTAGGGTCGGGTTGTGTACGCGGGCTTCCGGGCTGAGCAATTACTTGGCCATGTCTTTGTAATCCCCCTTCAGGACCTAATACTGGAGCACCCGGCCCGCCTTGAATAAACGCCTGCTTGTCCTCTTCACTACCCTGTGCGTATCCAGCTCGAACCTGCTTGAATCTGAGTAGCTTTGCTGCTTTCGCCTTCTCTATCGCAGCCCTCTCCTTCAATCTCTTCATTCTTTTTTCTTCAGCTTTACGTCTCTCGGCCTCTATTCCCAACTGAATATCATGTGCTTCATTCTCTTTTTGCGCTCTTGCCTTTGCCTCTTCATTAAGTCTTTTATAGTGCGCTTGCATATCTGCTTGAACATCAGCATGACCTAATTCTATTTCCGGACTACCAAATGGGTTTACCACTCCCCCGTTTTCCATTTTTGGCAAGGCGACGCCACCGTTATTTAAAGCCTCCAACAAACCTCTATTTTTACTTGTAGCATTGGCATTAACAACAAACTCACCTCGCTCCGCCTCTATTATAGTTCCACCAGCAGAGTGTTTCTGACCACCAAGAATCCCTCCTTTTTTATAGACAGGTGCTCTAGCCTGACGTTGAATCCATGCCTGCCAAGCCTCCGACTTATTAACGGCACCGTTTCGCGTACTTCCACTGTCATCTATGCGTCTAAGGTCTTTCTCTAGTTCCCTTAGACCTTTTTCACTATACGGAAGGAGCTGTTCCTCTGACGGACTACTCTCTCCCGCGAAGTGCTGTGCAATTAACCATTTTGCCATTTGGATACGCAACTCAAGGTTTGAGTCATCTCTTGGAGCCTTTCCCGAGTGCGGCAACATTAGCGATGCCCTTGCTGCTCGCTCTCCCTGCCTCTTCTCAATTTCCCCTAACACGCCCACGGACTTAAGATGAGGACTCAGTTTCTTCATCAGTTCCATTGCCCCATACTCAGCCGCAGACCCATCTACATAAAGTTGAGCTTGGTCGCCAGTTTTAACTGTTCCTCCTTTTTGAGGAACCCCCTTGAGCATTAATTGGCCTTGGTCAACATAGGCGTGTCCCCCTGTAGGCGCGACGACATCCCGATTTTCTTTGGATAAGAGTTTTTCCTCCGAACTTCCTCCGAAGTGCTGCTTACTAAAGTTCCAAGGAAATTGACCGCCATAAGAGAAAGTATCTGAAGGATATATTTTATTTCCGGTTTTCGGGTGCTCAATTATTCCTGCAGTATCTGCGGGATTGTCGCCTACAAACCAAGAGGGTATGTTGCTCATTTGTTGCCCATCGCTGCGCTCAGGCTTGCCCGACCTCTCACCTCGGGAAATATAATCATACATCGCTTGACTTTGCGACGCCTTGTATACCCAGCTCGGCTCAGCTAGAGGGTAATCTGGGAATTCTGCAACCGCTTTGGCCTTTTCTGTAGTCAACCTCTCTTCTATCGCTGCTGCTTTGTCTCTTTTAAGCCCTTCAAAAAACTCAATAAGACCAGCTTGCTTCTGCGTTATTTTTTCATAGTCAAGCCGCTTACTATCTAATCCCATTCCTCTCCCGCTTTTTCCGCCATCCTTACTCTTCATCAAGTACCTAGCTTGATACCTCATTGCTTCCGCAGCACCTTCTGCATAACCCATCAGTGTTTTTAGCTCATCCGATTGCTCAGCATATTGCTTCTCTGCTACCCATTGTGGAGGCTGCCAACCCTCCCACTTACCATCTTTAAGCCCAAAGTTACTAAGAGTCGAGTCAAAAGCAGGATTTTTAGGCTTACTATATTGTGAGTGTATATCAGCAATAGATAAATCTTCAAAATTTTTATTAAATACGCCCGCTTTCCACCTGCTCGGAAAAGTTGCTGTCCCCCATTCCCCAATACCACCAGCAATAACTTCCATATCAGTAGAGCGGGCAGCATTGTCTATTGCTAAACTAGCAGCCTCTCCAATTCCTTGCGCCGCCTGCTCAAAGAACTGCGCCTTCATTTGTTGGTCATAAAACTCTTTTCCGGCTTTTATGCTTTCAAGCTGCTTTGCATCTGGTTCTGTCCCATAAACTTCCTTCCATTGTTTTGCGCTTGTTATTTGTACGGCCGTTTTTGCACCGGGTATATTCTCACGCAAATCCTCGCCGGGCATCAGACCGTAAAGAAAGTCCATCCCATCCGTTATGCCCATTGTCCCAAACGAACCCACTGCACGCAGACCCTTGATTACAGTTCCTGCTTTATAAGGGATTAGTGCCTGTTCGATATAATGTCTAAATGATGCATCATTATATGGATTCATCGGATGTTGACCGCCTTGAGGGGTTGTCGTATCACCGGGAATACTCGCTTCATGAATTTCTGGAATAAAACCAAAATGCCCCTCAAGCTTTTTAGCATCTGCGTCTGCCGCCACTTTGTCTATTGCAGTTCTATGTTCATTGTATGCGTCCCATGCTTGCCAACCCGCAAAGATTGACGATATGATTGGGCCCGCCTTACCAACGAATCTCAGCGTCGCTCCCGCCCTCGCTAAAATTTTGCTACCTAATCCTACCTTGGGGGCTGGCAACCCCGGCACTGGCTTAGGAGTCGGCACTGGCTTAGGCGCTGCTCCCGGCTTAGGTGCTCCCGGCTTAGTTGCTCCCGGCTTAGGTGCTCCCGGCTTAGGTGCTCCCGGCTTAGGTGTTCCCGGCGTTGGCCTAGGCGCTGCCGATGGTTTAGGAGCTGCCGCAGCGGCTGCTGCCTCAGCTTCAGCAGCAACACTTATGGGGCCTCTGGCATCCACCGTTGCTTTCGCGTTGTTGATAAGCTGCTGAATTTTAGCGGCGGTTTTGGCGGCTTCGTCTGATGCTCCAAACTTGTCTGGGTGGAACTTAACCGACATGCGGCGATATGCAGCTTTTATTTGTTGTGGGGTGGAGTTGCCATTAATGCCTAGAATCTGATTCCTATTCATGCCTTTCATGGCAGCGAGGGTGTCGTCAAGGCTACTTGCCGCGCCTGATGATGTCATTGGAGCTACGGTCGGTCTTGGCGCAGACGTGGGTTTTGCCGTTGGTCGCGCTGCCGGCTGAGGTGCCGGTTTAGGCGTTACCTTCGGTGCCGGCTTAGCTGGCGGAGCAGTACTTCCGGGCCCTGCCGCAGGACGAACCGGCGTTGCCGGCTTTACCGGAGGTGCCGGCTTAGCTGGCGGAGCAGTACTTCCGGCTCCTGTCGCAGGACGAGTTGGAACTGTCCTTGGCGTAGGTGCCGGCTTAGCTGGCGGAGCAGTACTTCCGGGCCCTGTCGCAGGACGAGTTGGAACTGTCCTTGGCGTAGGTGCCGGCTTAGCTGGCGGAGCAGTACTTCCGGCTCCTCCCTGTAACGGAAGAGGCTTTCCTTGTAATGGCAGAGGCTTTCCCGTCGGCTTAGGAGGTGGTCCAGTTGGCGGTTTGGTACTTCCGGGCCCCGTCGCTGGTGCGGTCGATGAACCCGCTGGCATCTGAGCACCGGCATCGGTAAATTTAAATGCTCCTTGACGGATACGCGGTCTTTTCTGCAGAACCCTGTCAAGTTCCGAAACTCCTTTGTTGTCGAGATTCCCCATCCAATCCTGATTGTTCATGAGTTGTTGGAAGGTTTTATCTGAAACTTTAAAACCACCGAAGCGTCCTTGCTTGGTAAGCTCGGCAAACCTGCCATCATTTAACGAACCTATTAAGTTCTCTACCTTAAGAGGAGGCTTGTTCCGCAACTTTCTAACCCCTGCTCCTATCAGTCGCGGTCCAACCTTGTAAGCTCCGATGGCACCGGCGACCCCGGCAATACCACCGATTATTTCTGCATCTGTGTAGCCATCCTCATAGAGTTCCGGATGTTGCCGCCGATGCATAATCTCCCGACGTTCTTCCTCCTGCTCGGCAGTCATATAGTTTATCCCGCTACCGCCTTGGGAGCCCCAACTGCCACCTTGATTCAATCCAATGGCTCCGCCTTGACGAGCAGCAACAAGTCTAAACTTTCTACTGGCTCCCATAGCATTGATTTGTTCTAGAATTTCCCTATTGTTAAGAGAAGCCCGTTTATTAACAACATACTCTTCTGGAGTAAGAAGGGCGGCAACTTTATCTGTGTCGCCGACTCCGGGAACCGATTTTCCAGCAAGTTTCTCCAAGATTTCTTGGCTAGACCCCTTTTTCTTCAGCAGCATTTTTTCAAGGAAGCCCGCCTTTTCTTTCTCCCCAACTCCACCCTTATTCAAACCTATGTATATATTTCCATCCTGAGTAATACCATATTCGTTCGTACCTAGATTATTAGCATCTCTAGGAATCGCAAGGTATATTGGTTTTGTTCTAGTTCCAGTTCCATCCTTCTGCATGTCTAGCGGGTTAATACTACCATCTTGCTCTACCCAAGCATATTCACCAGTATGACCGGGACGTTGAGGGGAGGTGTAGCCAGCAGGCCTAGGAGCAAACGGGTCTTGTTGAGGCCCAAAACCACCTGCCATCTGAGGGTACTGCAGCTGCCCGCCCACCATAGTAGGAAGATTCGGGTCTACTCCCGGGGCGCCCATGCCGCCGATAGCTGTGACACCAGCTGTTTGACTCGCATGCTGGATATTTATTTCATTAACAATCCTTTCAATCTGTGTAGCCAATGCCTTAGCCATTTCCGTAGGCATTTGTTTAAGATATTCCCCGTGGTCTTCTTGTATTTTTTTTGCCTCCTCTGCCAGCGCAACCGCCGCGTCCCTCTGCTCTGCATTAATGTCTCTCAGTAGTCCTAAAAGTACTACCTCGTTTGCGGAGTCTCCTTGATTACTGGTTGCAAGATTCAAGAAGGCATTAGCTAATGGGCCCCCACCAAGACCAAAGTCTCCGGCCATGGCGCCCAACAGATTGGCATCACTAAATGCGTTTTCTGGAATACCAAATCCGGCATCTGCACCAGCAAGGGGCTGAAGACTACGGACTATCTGCAACATCAACCCTCTGTCTTCGCCACTCAACATAGATGTATCAAGCATACCAGACTGCTGAGCACCAACCATATTCATACCGCGAGTAAACTTCATCAACTCTTGTGGGTCGCCGGTCATAATGGCTTCAAGTATATTCTTAGCCCCAGAGCGAGCCTCATTCAGCTTGTTCAATTTTTGCACAATAGCGGCTTGTCTAGTTGTATCGCTGGCCAACAACTCCAGAGCTGCGTGGGTTTCGTTGAGTTGCGCGTTTACCTGAGCGGCCGTTGCCCCTAGTCTTGCGAGCTCTTCTGGCGTCTTGCCCGGAGTTGAAAGGTCTTGCTGGAGCGATTCGCTTTGTGCTTTTAATATAGCTCTTTGGTTAGTTATCTCATTAACATCCGTAAGGCCTCCGGTTAGAGACTGAAGCTGAGATTCAAACGGAGCAAACATTTGTTCGAGGTTTAATGGCTGACCTGTCAGCTCTGCCATTTGTTGCTGCTGCCTGAATAATATTTGATTCACTCTTTCTTGAGCTGCGTTTGCGGCCATTATCAGGCCGGTTTGTTGATTGATTGCTTCGCCAAAGGCCTTCATCTGCTCATCAATAACTTTACCAATTTCCTCCATCGCTTTTCCGGCAGCCTCTGCTCGCTGACTTAGGTTCTCAAGCGCCGAGTTTACAAGGGTATTAATAGCTGCTTGACCAACTTGTCCCTGTTGGTCGGCACCAACCGTCAACTGGCTAGTGATTGAAGCAAGCATTTCCTTAATGAATGGGTCGTTGGGGTCTGCGCCTGTGGTAGTAAGAATTGAATCTTCCAAAGTATTGGTAAAGTCGTCACCCAGCGCACCGCCCGAGACAACCAAAGCATCTTGGATTAGCTGAGGAAGTGCTGCCTGAAGAGAGGATGTAGTGCTAACAACATTAGCGAGCTCACTGAAAGCAGTAGGAGAACCGGGACCCATACCCATCGTTGTACCCACAGAACCAATGGTTGATTGAATTTCAGCCTGAGTAAAGCCCTGCATATTACCAAGAACTGAGCTAAAGGCATTGCCACTCAGGTCTACTCCAGCCTGACCTTGAGCTGCGGCCACCTGTAAATTCATAGTCCTGCTGAGAGCTTGCATCTCTTGACCAACTCTTTTGGCTACGCCTGCTATTCCAGCAAATCTTTTGCCCATTAAATCAATCGTATCGTTGAATACACCAGCCGCGTTTTCAGCAATAACAAGTCGGTCTGTTTCCTCCTCCAGTTTTTTAACCCTATTCTCAATCATTTGGTCTATACGGGCATTTATTTGCTCTTGAGAATATGTCCCAGCGGCTATCATATTCTTTCGCTCTTCGATTATTGCTGCGTCGCCAGCAGCTATCGCTTTCAATTGTTCTGTATTAGCTCGCGCAAAATCAACATCTGCAGTCGTTTGCTTCATAGGGTCTTGGCCCTGTGCTATTTGTTGAAGAGCTTGTTCTCTAAATCTTGCCCTCAATACATCTTCAGCTTGCGCCTTTGCTGGAGCACCGGTTTCGGCTTCTCGACGTGTGGCCATCTCTTCGCCCCGTATCCTCAGCTTTTCCTCTTCATTGCCGCCGGTAAAGAAATCCGACAACTGAGCGAATAGAATGTTACTTAAGCCAACCTCGTTTTCTTGTCTTATGGCCTGAGCATTACTACTTCCCAATGCTTCTCTGAGAGCCTGAAATACTCCCTGAGAACCTTGCTGAACTTCATTCATACTCGCAACAGCTTCATTCATCCTTCGAAAATTTGCTTCAAGCTCATCAGTATGCTGGCTTATCGTGCTTCCAAACTTTTCTAGGATTGTGGCTATGGACTCCCCTGCTTTATCCATTTTTTCTTGGGCCTGCATTTTTTCTAGTTCGTTCGTCGCCTTGATATAAGAATCCGCAGCAGCGTATGCTGCACCAGCGATGAATACAAAACTTTTTGAAGCCATATTCGCTTTGTCGCTAAGCATAGACATAGCCAAAACACCACCCATCGCACCACTACTAACAGCATCTCCCTTTGGGCCGCCAATCAGTCCACCAACCATAGGAGCACCCATCATGGCACCCATGACCAAGCCACCACGGTCATAGCCTTTAACTTGCCCACGATTCATCCTATTGAGATTACCAAGACCAATTCTAGAAGCAGATTGTTTATTGATGACAAACTCGCCGGGAGTAAGAAGGGCGGGTACTGTGTCACTTCCTGCTATAGAACCACCAGAAGCTTTTTTCTTACCTTCTTTATACCTAACCGACGCTGATTTAAACGATTCCTCTCGGCCGGCATCCATTTCCCCTCCCGGAGTAGTCGTAGCTATTTGTAAACCGGGACCAGCCGCTACCAATTCCTTGCCCCCACCAATAGCCTTATCTACAACTGAGGCAATCATATTGCTGTTAATCGTGTTTTTGTTATCAGCGTCTGTCAGCTCTGCAAACCTAGAGTCAAAAAGATTCCCAAACAAGTCCGGGCTTGTACTTGGCGCGAGGTCCCATCTTCCCTGACCTGTATCGTCGGGAGGTTTCGTTCTGGTAAAAGCGTTTGTGAAACCTTGGAACATTAATCCCCCAATGGTTTCCGGCTGCAGTTCTTTTTTTAGAGAAGTTTTTATCTCCTCTTCAGTAGGCGTATTATTTAAAGCTTTTGGAATTGCGGCTGTGCCCGCCCCAAAACCTGCTGTCAATATGCCACTAATAAAAGCATCAAAGTTATCCTCAAACACTTGTGTAAACATAGCATCCATTTTTTTATTCATGAATGAGATGTAGGGACTGGCTATTACTTTTAGAGGCAGTCCTCCCGACTTTTGTCCCCTCTTTACAAATTCACTTTGGCTAATATTTTTACCACTAGTATCTTTGGGCAGACCTCCTGCTGATTCAACTGCCTCATACAAGCGTTCTTGGCTGGCAGCGGATTTAGCAACTCCGTCAATCTTTCCGTATTCTCTAGCTTTTTGTTTAACATCGCCCTGAAGTTGATAGCCGGCGACACCGTAATCTGGGTCGGTAACCGTAACTGTTGTAGGCGACGGCTCAGGTGGTTTAACCTCCTTGCCATTTTTAAATCGCTGTATCTTTCCTCCTCTTTGCCTTCGATTTACACTATTAAGATAATCAGGGCCTAATGCCTGAGCAGCAGACTTCTTAATTACAAACTCACCCGGAGTCAGCATAGCAGGAACATTGTCATAATTCCCAGAGCCGGGAACAAATCCGCCTGATGCAAATTTTCTAGGATATACTTGACCACCAAGACGAGGTCTTATTCTAGGAGCTCTTGGCCCTCTTGGTCCACCACCGAACCCTCTGCTAGCAACAATCCTTGAGAGGTTTTTAACCGAACCAGATAAAAAAGCAACCGCTTTTGTGTTGGCCTGCAAAGCACTCGTATTTGCTTTTGTTATAGCTTGTAAAGCCTGACTAGCTTGATTCGCAGCCTGACCCCCCGCTCCGGTTGCAGCTCCAGCCAACCCAGAACCAACCGCCTTTGCTCCTCCCGCAGACCTAATACCGCCAAAGAAGCCCGTACCAAACTGCTTCAACGCACTTCCAGCTTTAATCGTAGCAACTGCCGTTAGCATTGGCAGGATAGGCCTAAAGGAGTCGGCTAACTTTATGAGAGATGAAGCTAGCTGAAGAGCCCCTTTGGCAAACACCTGAAATGATGAGTCTCCAGTAATGTCACGAAACAGCTTTAGGAATTCTTCCCTTACTTTCTGTGTTTGAACCAATAGAGATTGCTGTGCTGTTTGGGCGTCTTTGGCTAAACTGCCTTGCCCAGCCATAGCTACACCAAGAGCTTCTTGTGCCTTGGCAAACTGCTGTATAGCTGGAATCAATTTACCAACTTGACGGAAACCACCAAGCTGTTCTACAATTTTTGCATAGCGAACGTCTCTAGGGTCTAGGGATACCAGCGCCTGATTCAGAAGCTGCATAGCCTTGAACGGACCCACAAACTTTCCTTCTAAGTCTTGTAGGTTTACCCCTAACTGCTTTAAGAACTTAAGAGTACTAGGTCTTTGGATACGTGTAAAGATAGTTCTAAGACCAGTAGCGATACTTTCCGCGCTTTCGCGAGTGGTTGCTCTAACGGAAGTAAACACGGCAACAAGCTCATTAAGCTGTTTTATGGGACTGCCTATATCTCCCGAAGCTGCTTTAAATACACCACCAGTACGACGAATAACAGATATTAAGTCCTCCGCTTCAACAGCAAACTTCCCGGCAACAGCATTTAAAGAACCAAGAACCTTTTCTATATTTCTGGCCCCAATACCAAATTGAGACATAACGGCTATAACACCTTCTGTAGTGTTACGTATGTCATTAAAGGTAGGAGCCAAGGCCGATTTAGCCAAGGCGTCTAAAGCTCTCTTGGCCTCTGTGGCAGACAGCCCTGCCTGAGACAATGTTCTTGAAACCTCTAGTAGCTCAGTTGAGGAAACACCCAGACTTGTACTTAGTTTGCCTATCTCAGAGGTTAGGCTTTTAAGACTTTTTATAGAACTACCAGTAACCTGTGCTACTTTTATTAATTCTCTTTCAAACTTTAAAGCTTCGCCAACAGCATCTGATACAGCCCTGACAAACCCAAAGGTAAGAGTGGTAGCAACCGTAAAACCTGCATATCTTCTCAAAGCAAGACCAGATATACGACCAAACTCTTCCATCTGACTTCCAGCCTGCTGGACGCTTTTGCCGACCTGATTGGCTGAATTACTGACATTGTTCAGCCCAGAAGTAGCTTTTCCTGTGCTGGAGCCAATATTTTTTATGGTCGCGCCCAGCTGAGCCATCGTCGCAGAAAGTGTGCTGGCCTGAGAGTTGGCTTGCTGAAGACTTTTGGTAAGATTCTGAACGCTTTTGTTTAATACAGATACGTTGCGACTTGCGCTACGACTTATATTAACATTGACGTTTGTATTTATCCCACTAAGCTGCTTACGTAGATTATTAACAACCGGCCTAAGGTTGGTTGGTCCTACTATGTTTAACTGCGCAGTTAGATTAAATGGTTTGGGCATTTATCCTGTCTCTACAAAAAAATGGCTATACCGGTGGTGTAGTAAGGTCACTCCGGTATAACCACTGTCCGTTTTTTTATGCTTCGGTCTTTTCTTCAGACTCGGATTTAGCTTCCTCACTAGCTTCCTCTTCGCCTTCGTCTTCTGATGCTGATTCTTCTTCTTCAGCCTCTGCCTTTTCTTCGGCCACAGGCTTACCATCATCATCCAGAAACGGAGCACGTTCAAACTTGTACTGACCGTCTTCTGTTACAGGATTACCCTCTTTGTCGATAAGATTTCCCTCTTCATCAATGAATCTTCCGTCTTCATTAAGAAGGTTTCCCTCTCTATCAACGTGTTGGCCCTTGTCATTAACAAGTTTCAATTCATCATCAGCAAACTTAAATTCAACCAAAAATTCATTTTCTGGTAAATTCTTTTCATAGTTTGAATCTAGGCCATAAATAATCTGAGCAAGTCTTCTTGCAGCTTCCAAGGCAACAGGCTCAGTGCTTCTATTTCTATAGTCTGCCAAGTCTTTGAAATAAGGCTTTCCACTATCAGTATACACCAAACTTGCCGATACCAGATAGTCAAATCTTGCGTTGTCTGCCTGTCCTTCAGCAGTATTGCCATCTAAGCTGTTCCTTTGCATAAGAATATTTCTCATATTGACTCTTTCATCAGCCATTTCTAATGCTAGGTCCTTGGCAACTTTGAGCCTAATACCACCCTTAGCCAACTTTTTCTCGTTTTCTAAGATTGCACTCTGCACTTCTTCTAGCTCTTTTTGCTTACTATCATCCCACAAACCTTGTGTTCGCATGTGGTCTTCAAGCTTATTTCGAAGCAAAGCCCCTGATTCTAGTGCATCTCTAAATGCTCTATTATAAACCTTGGTAGCCTCATTCTGCTGATTAAGAGATACTTCAGTTAACTTAAAGGCTCTCTTAACTTCCTTATTTTTTTCAGTTACTTCAGCTTCAAATTCTCTTTGGTTTTCTTCTTTTTTTACCATTTTAAGTTTCCTTATCATCCTCTTTACTTGGAGAAAGAACAAAATCTATATGATATCTGTTCCATGTCATTGTATACTGTGCAATTTCCTCTTGTGCTATCCTCAATTGACTGTTTCCATTATTCAATATTTCAGTTCTAGCCTGTTCCCAAAATTGTTTCATTTTTATTTGCTCATCTGAGAGTTCTCCTTCATCATGTCCCCATAGGTCTCCAAAATATTTTTCAAAAGAAGCAAGGGCCCCAATCATAGTTGTCTTAAATTTTCTTTCGACATTTTTCATAAGACGCTTTTTTGAGCTTTCTCTGTACTTCTCGTCGTTGTACTTTTTTGTTTGCTCTCTAAGCTTCTTATAATCGTCCAGATTCTCTTGCTTTTCCATTTTGCTATCCCTTAAATTTCTCGGCGAACTGCCTGTTGGCCTGCATTATAATTTCTTGTTTCTTGTCGGGAAGCTCTGCTTCTCTCATAGTTCCCTTCTTTCTCAAATTTATATCCCTTCTTTTGCGCTTGTTCTTAGCCGCCGGGGTATTCAGTTCATTTATTTTATTTGCCTCTTTGGTGTTCGGAGACATTACATAAAGTTCTTCAGCGTTTTTTTGCTTTTCATTTATAGAAGACTCTATGCTTTTCTTTTTCTTGTCTCCTTCTCTCTGTTTCCTTTGATGTATCATCCAACCATCGAATAAGTCATCATCATTAATTACGTCATCATCAGGACATTCAGGGTGCTCATATGCACCATCATACATCTTACTATAAAGTATCAGGCCTCTCTGGTCTTCCGTGTAATCAATTGGAATACCAGAAAAAACACCTTGTTTACCCGACGAGCCCCAATAAGCCCTCCAAGGCTCAGACCTAGCCAACTCTCTTAACGCGGCCTGCGAAACTGAACTTCTGGAGACTTCTACCATCACCTTTTCTATAAGCTCTGGAGTATAATCTTCTTCAGACAACCTCTCGCCATCTTCGCCAAACAAAGAGCGGCCTGTCAAGTATTGTGTCTTGACTAATGAGGCATATCCTTCTTTGGTTGTGTGGTCTAGACAGCCCTTTGCAGAGAGGAGATTGGACATAATAGTCCTTGTTCTGCTTAGAGTCAGTCTTATAAATTTCGATTTCTCGGCGTTTAGCATAGAAGTGAAGAGCTGAAATTTAAGTTCTTCTATGTCGTCCTCCATCTTTTTCAGTCTATCTTCATCCTCTTGGGTGAAAATGTCTTGTTCATGGAGAAAATTTAGGACTGTTTTTTTAGTGTGCCAATTTTCATAGCGGTTTCTTTTGATTTCTTGTTGATACATTTCCTGTGCAGTGTATTTATCTTCTGCGGAAGGGTTCTTAAAAATATATCTTGTTCCATCAATTAATAGCCTAGTGGTACCAGAAAAAATTCTATAAAGAACACCTTCTCTTTGTGCTAGGTCCATTTTTAAATCCTAAAATTTCCCATCTTTTACCCTGCTGTAATCGTAATCACAGCTGACCTAAGCGGGGGCAGCATATGCCACCCCCGCACTTGGTCAAGTTCATACATGACTTAGGCTGGAGCTAAGTAGCCCAGTTTGTTCTTCACCTGAGTCCAATTGGCTGTTTCACCAGCTACATCGGAAAGGTGCATAACAGTAAAGTCATTGAAGGTTGTGAATGTGTAAGAAACTGTTGCGTTTCCTCCACCTGCATCTCCTCCTCCGTAATTGACAGAAGCTAACTTATTCTGCTTGCCGAGATAAACTCTCAAACCATCACAGGTTGCAATACGAATAGTAGCGTTACTCAAGTTACCAGAGTCAGCACCACAGGTTGAGTAAGCTCCAGCTCCACCTCCACTCAATATCCCCTCTTCAGTTGCAGAAATCAAGTCACCACTAACAGCAGTAACTTCAACTTCTGTTGTAACTTCAATTGGGAAAGAAGCGAAACGGTGATAAGGCGATTTACGCCCTAGTTCCAGAATCTGTTCACGACCAAGGTCACAAGAAACACTAATATTACTAATGTGAGCACCAAAGGAGCCCGCAGAATCTTTTTCATTAGTGCCAGAAGAGGTGATACCATAAATTTCTTTTGGAAGACAGCTGATATCTGGGTCTCGGTGATAACCATTTGAGTTAGTACCAGAGCCAAAAGTCGAATTTCCAAAGATGATATTTTCTCGACGGTTTACACCACCACCAGTACCAAGGCCACTAGGGTCTTCGCCAGAGTCTGTAAAACCACCATAGAAATCAAGGTCGGGGACACCATAAGCATTTTCGGCTAGTCCGCCGCTTACAACACGACTATCTGCGTGCCAAATCTTATGGTTTCCAACCAAGGTAACATCTTCAGTAAAACTGTCTTCCAGTGGGAAGTTGTATGCCAAAGAAGAAACGAACATACCTGAACATTCAACCTGAGAGTTAGGGACTCCGTTTGCAGAGTCATTGGTATCAGGGAAAATGGACAGTGCAAATACACTCTTCTCATTTTGACGACCAGAAAGTGTGGGTGTGGTAGCACCCTTTGTTGCCAGACAGTAAATTGGGGGAGTACCGTCTAAAACTTTGCTCATTGTGACTTCCACATCTGGAATATCTTCGATATTTTCGTAGATGGAAATCTGACCGAGCTCGAACACCTGACTTAGATTAAAGTTTGTGGTAATACCAACGCTTTGAACACCGTGAACTACGGAAAAAGCGTCTGTGCTACCATCTGGTTTCAAACCAACCTGTTGACAGGCATAGAAAATTCTATTGTTAGCCATACTAAAAGCCTCCTTTGAAAGCTATCCATTAATTGGC
>Ga0098054_1000094_pt1 | contig 97523 bp, 81 predicted proteins | sample 16_taG_FD_75048 | JGI IMG/M metagenome (GOLD analysis project Ga0098054, IMG submission 75048) | Marine viral communities from the Subarctic Pacific Ocean - 16_ETSP_OMZ_AT15313 metaG | ecosystem: Environmental > Aquatic > Marine > Oceanic | place: Pacific Ocean | collected 2015-01-18
AGGGTTCGAAAAATACCCACTCGGCATCTTCCATCAACAAACGCGCCACGATAGCCTCCGCAAAAGCTATCTTGAATCAGAGTTCAGGTGATTTGGGAATCCAGTTTGTCAACAGAACCTAGAACGAGTTGCCTACAATATTTTTTCCTTTTTGGATGAATTCGTCTACGTAGACGGATTTTCTGGGCCTTGGAAATCTCAGCATGGGCACTACGAAGATACGTCTTTCGTAATTGCCATTAGAACATTGGAACGCATTCGTACATCCCTCCTAAGAGATCAAGGAAAGAACGTCCGGATACGATATATTTTCATCGAAAGTAATTCCGCAGCATTCCAGGAATTGGAATCATCTCGTGCGAATTTCTCTGACCTGAATATCTCAACCTGGCATGGCGACTTTCAAACTCTTATTCCGCGCATTGTCCAAGAAGTAAGCAGGGCTTTTTCACTCGTCTTCATTGACCCAACGGGATGGACGGGCTTCCCCCTGAACGATCTAAAACCGCTACTTAAACTGCGCGGCGAGTTCATCATAAATTTCATGTTCGACCATATAAGCCGCTTTCTTGAGCATCCGAGACCGGAGATTTCGGAAACCTTCGATCCGGTATTCGGCTCTAACGATTGGCGATCTGACCTATCTTCTCGCATTGCCTCCGGAAGCAGCCGCGAAGACGCAATTTTAGCGACATATGTGGATCACGTACGGACGCTGGGAAATGTTCCCTACGTGACCTCGACGAGGATAAAAAAACCTCTCGTTGACCGATCATACTTTCACTTGGTGTACGGAACTAAAAATTGGAAGGGAATCTACGAATTCAGGGAAGTCGAACGTCGCGCTGCTGATGAGCAAGAGCAGGTCCGAAATGCCGCAAGATATAAGGCCGACCTCGCGCGCACCGGGCAGGAAAGTTTGTGGGGACAACTTCAACCACCTGGCGCACCAAAATCCTTTGAGGAGGAAAAGAAGCAGAACATCGTCAGGGCAACAGAAGTTTTGACCTCGCTACTCCAATCGCAAAAGCAAGTGCCCTACGAACATGCCCTCGCCAGGACGATGGAGGTTCCATTGATATGGAAGGCTGACTTTCGAGCTATCCTGACCAACTTGCATACCCGCAAGTTGGTCAGGACAATTGATCAAACTGGTGAGGATGTTTCCCCAAAAGCTGGCAACCAACATCGTCTCATCTGGAGCGATTGAGCCTACTCCGCCGCGCTGGTGCCCTGGTTGACTTGCGCCTTTTTCACCGACGCCTGCACCACCGGAATCTCGTGGTCTTCCAGCGGCTTCATCCAGTTCTTCCGCTTCAGCGCCGCCTCGATATAGGGCGCGAGTTCTTCTCTCTTTCTCGCCTCGCGGGCGGCGACTTCCGCCTTGAACTCGGGCATCACTTCCTTCGCGAAGAGTTCGAGCGACTCGCAGATATGCTCGTGCTTGTTGCGGCCTGCCTGCTGCATGAAGATCACCTGATCGACGCCCGCATTCTGGAAGGCGCGCAGATGCGCGCGCATGTCGTCCGGTGTGCCGATGCCGGTCGCGATCGCTTCGGCGCGCTTTGCCGCATCGATCACTTCCTGCGTGCGGTTGCCGCGTGCCTTGATGTAGTCGCCCCACATGTCGGTGCGGCCGGGCACGGTGTCATGGGCGACGAGCGCGTTCAGCGCATAGCCGAAGAACTCGAAGCCTTCATGACCGCGGCGGATCGCTTCCTCGCGGTCCTCGTGCAGCGAGAAGTTCGAGACCATGGCGATGTTCGCGTTCACCGTGTGGCCGATGGGGCGGCACTCCTCCGACTTGATGATGCCGTAATAGATCTCCGACCAGTTCCGCGCCTCTTCCGGATCGACGAAGGAGAAGGCGAGCGCGCCCACGCCGAGCGACGCCGCCACGCGGATCGTGTCGCGGTTGGTGCAGGCCATCCACATCGGCGGATGCGGGCGCTGCACCGGCTTCGGCAGCACGTTGCGGCAAGGCATCGAGAAATACTTGCCCTCGAAGCCCGGATAGGGATCGAGCACCATCATGTTCGCGATCTGCTCGCCCGCCTCGATCGCCATGGCGCGCTTTTCCTTCGCGGGAATATTGAAGCCGCCGAGTTCGAGGCGGGTCGCGCCTTCGCCGATGCCGAATTCCACGCGGCCGTTCGACATGATGTCGAGCGTCGCGAGACCTTCCGCCGTGCGGGCGGGATGATTGTAGTTCGGGATCACCTGGCGAATGCCATGACCGAGGCGAATGTTCTTCGTGACGGAAGCCGCCGCCGCGAGGAAAACTTCGGGTGACGAAGAATGCGAATATTCGTCGAGGAAGTGATGTTCCACCTCCCATGCATGGTCGTAGCCCAGACGGTCGGCCAGCACGATCTGCTCCAGCGCCTCATGGAACAGACGGTGCTCGTCGCCCTCGTTCCAGGGTTTCGGCAATTGCAGTTCGTAGAACACTCCGAATTTCATGGATCGCTCTCCCCGTTTTCCGGCGTCCTTGCGGCGGAAGCGATCTGCCGCGGGGCGCCTGTTTCGTTTTTTCCGGGGATAGTGTAGTCGGCAAAATCGCGAGCGGCGAATATCACCGCTAATGGGCGTACTTGCCGTCGCGTCAGCCTTTTGATTCTCGACTTGGCTCTGCCGCCTCTTCGCGATCAGTGAAGGCCGCTCGGCAAAGCTCCATGGTGGTGATGACGGCGGCGGGTCGCACGCAGCTCCAGCTCCCGCTCGGCGGCCTCGCGGCGGAGCGCGCTTCTATCCGTTTCGAGAATGCAGCGGAGCTCCTCGTCCGAATGCAGGCGGATATCGACCGGACCCGTCAGTTCGACGGCACGGCGCATCACCTCCTGCGACTCGTAGAAAGAGCGCTTGCGACGTGTGCGGCTCGTAAGACGCCGCCATAGTTCGGAAATAGACATTCTTTCACCGGCCTTTCGCGGACACTCAGGTGCCTTCGTTTTCCGGCGTTTCGACCCTGTCGCGGAACATCCTCGAGAAAGGTGCTCCTGTTCGGTCTTGCGTCTTCAGGCAAGACTATATCGGTGGACAGGGATGCGCCAGACGACTCACGCAAGCTAAGAAGGTCCGGCAAACCTATGATGACGCCCGCTCCGCATGCGACCGCTGATAGACCCGCATTGGAGTGGAAACATGTCATGGACGGCGGATTTGCGGCGTCTTATAGCTTTTGCGCGGTTCACGCGGCACCATTGCGGACCGATTTTAATGGGGGGAGATCAATGCGGACGCCACTACATGTGGCCCATCGCGGCGGCGCGGGGCTCTGGCCGGAAAACACCATGGCCGCGTTCGCGCGCGCAATTGCCGCGGGCGTGGACGGCATCGAACTCGACATCCATCTCTCGAAGGACCGCAAACTCGTCGTGCATCACGACGAAAGCCTGAAGCCGGCAATCGCGCGCGGGCCGGATGGCGCATGGCTCACGCGGCCGACGCCGCTCCTCAAGGAGCTCACCCATGACGAGATGCGGGCTTACGACATCGGGCGGCTCAGACCCGGCGCACGCTATGCCGCGCGCTACCCCGACCAGGTGCCGGCGGATGGCGAGCGCATCCCCCTTCTCGCCGAGGTCTATGCGCTGGCGAAGGAGAAGGCGAAGCCGGGCTTCCGTCTCTATGTCGAACTGAAGACGGCGCTGCTCGATCTTTCGCAGTCCGCCGATCCGCGCGAACTGGCCGACGCCGCCGTTGCGCTCACCCGCGAATACGGTCTCGAGGAAACGGTCACCTTCGTCTCCTTCGACTGGCGCGCGCTCGCCCGTGCGAAGGAGATCGCACCGTCGATCCTCAACGCCTTCACGACGCTGCCCTTCTTCCAGGTCGATCCGCAGGACGCTTCCGCCGCACGCGACGAGCCAGGCTCGGAGGACGATCTCATCCGCAAGGCGTCCGCCGCGGGCGCGCCATGGGCGAACGGCCATGACTGGCGCCTGCAGACAGGTGCGACCTTCGCCGAGCGCATGCTGCGCGCCATCGCCGCCGGTCCGGCCGATGGCTGGTTCGCGTGGCATGGCGACGTGACGCCGGCGAGCGCGGCGCTCGCGAAGGAACTCGGGCTCGCCGTCTCCTGCTGGACGGTCGATGAGGAAGCGGAGATGAAGCGGCTTGCCGCGCTCGGCGTCGAGGCGATCCTCACCGACCGGCCGGACAGGCTCGCCAAGGCGCTTCCCTGACCGGAAATGAAAAAGGCCCGGCAGAGCCGGGCCTTTCCTCATCCTCGATGCGGCTGCCTCATTTCGGCGCCAGCACCATGATCATCTGACGGCCTTCGAGGCGGGGATAGAGTTCGACCTTCGCGATCTCCTCCACCTGTTCCTTGACCTTGTTCAGGAGCTGCATGCCGAGTTCCTGATGCGCCATTTCGCGGCCACGGAAACGAAGCGTGACCTTCACCTTGTCACCTTCCTCGAAGAAGCGAAGCATCGAGCGCATCTTCACGTCGTAGTCATGCACGTCGATGTTCGGGCGCATCTTGATTTCCTTGACCTCGACGGTCTTCTGCTTCTTGCGCGCCTCGTTGGCCTTTTTCTGGGCCTGATATTTGAATTTCCCGTAATCGAGAAGCTTGCACACGGGAGGCTTCGCGTTGGGCGATACCTCGACCAGATCCAGCCCGGCCTCTTCGGCCATGCGGATCGCTTCGTCGGTGGGGATAACGCCGCGCTTTTCGCCCTCGGCGTCAATGAGCAACACGGTCGGCTCATCGATCATGTCGTTTATGCGCGGGCCCTCTTTCGTGGGCGGCGCCTGCATCGGTCTGCGAGCTATGAACACTTCTCCTTCTGCCGGTCCGGCCGCCTGATCGCGCTCGGGAAAAGGGCGATGACGCAAGAACGCCTCAGCGGCATTTACGTTCGCTCGCCTGCCTCCCGACGGTGTCCACCCGGACACCCTCCGGACAATCGAAGCACAGCTATAGATTTGAAGGCCGCCTGCCGCAAGTCAAGAAAGGGGCGGCGTTCCTTCCCCGGCCACGCACAGAGGCGCTCTTTCGTGCCATTGTGGCCTCGGCCACACACAGAAACGCAGAAAGCGGGTCACCCGGCTCACTTCGAGATCGTAGATATGGGCGGCCGACGCCCATGACAAGCGCCGCGCCCGGGCCAGAAAGGCCGAGGCGCCCTTCGCCGCGCCGTCCTCCCAGCAGGTTCCGGCAAAGTTCCCGAGCGCGCGGCGGCCCTCGGGCGTCGTCAGCAGAATGAGGCTGGCGGCGGGATGTGCCTCCCGGATTGCCGCGATTTCGTCGCGTGCATGGGAGGCGCCGCCACCGCCCAGCCAGATCGCGATGACGATTTCGCTCACCTCGTCCCCGGCCTGCTGGCCCGGTTCCGCTCGATCAGCCGGGCATAAATTTCGAGCGTCGCGCCGCACATCGCCTCGACCGAGTAGTGCGTCATGGCGTTTTCATGTCCTGCCGCGCCCATGGCCGCGCGTGCCTCCGGTCCCATCGCCATCACCTTCGCCATGGCGTCCGCGAGTGCTTCCGCATCTCCGGGAGGCACACGGAAGCCCGTCCGCCCCTCGATCACGGTCTCCTGCTGCCCGCCTGCGTCCGACACGATGACGGGACGGGAAGCGGCCTGCGCCTCCACTGCCGTCCGCCCAAAGGGTTCGGGCTCGATCGAGGGCGAGAGCACGGCATCGCAAAGCGCATAGGCCGCCGCCATGTCCTCGCCATGGCCGGCGAGACGCACGCGGGGCTCGAGCCCCGCCGCCGCAATCGCCGTTTCGAGTTCTCCCGCATAGGTATCGCGGCCCTGCGCATCGCCCACGATGAGCAGCGTGAAATCCTCCATGCCGCGCGCGGCGAGAAGCCGCGCCGCCTCGATTGCGATCATCTGCCCTTTCCAGCGCGTCAGCCGCGCCGCATGCACGAAGACCGTGCCCGGGTTTTCGCCAATGCTCCAGCGCCGCGCCAGCGCCTCGACCCGCGACGGCGTCACTGCCGCATAGGCGTCGATGTCGATGCCGCGCGGCACGGTGAAGATGCGGCCGTCCTCCGGCCCGTGGACCCTGCGGATGTTCGCGGCCGTGTAGTTCGAATTCGCGATCACGGCATCGCCGCGCACCATCACCGAATTGTAGAAGACCTTGAGGCGCGGTTTTTCATGGACGCGCGAATGATAGGTGGTGACGAAAGGCACGTTCGCCCGCCGCGCCGCCGCGAGAGCGCTCCAGGCTAGCGCCCGCGACCGCGCATGGACGAGGCCGACGCCTTCGCGCTGGATGAGACGCGCAAGGCGCTCGACATTGAGCCCCATCACCACCGGGTTCTTCGAATGCACCGCCATGTCGACATGTTCGGCGCCGCAGACGGCGAGCTCCGCCACCATGCGCCCGCCCCGGCTCGCGACGATGGCGCGCCCGCCTGCCGCCACAACCGCGCGCGCCACGTCGACGGTGGTGCGTTCGGCGCCGCCGGTTTCGAGCGCGGGCACGACCTGCAGGATGACAGGACGCGGGTCCAGGTTTTCGAAAGGGTTGGCCAAGCGGGGGAATCCCTGTTGGATGCGTGTCGGATTTGGAAACGAAGCATCAGACAATGACCGACAGCACTCCGCCCCGCAAGCTCGCGCGCCCCGGCCATGATGGCAGCACGGGCGAGGAAATCGCCTATCTGATCGAGAGCCCCGCGCATCCTTTGCCCACCGGCCTCACCTGGCTCGGCGGCTTCAAATCGGACATGACGGGCACGAAGGCCAGCGCGCTCGCCGAATGGGCGAAGACCGCGCAGCGGCACTTCCTGCGCTTCGACTATTACGCGCATGGAGCCTCCACCGGCGATTTCGCGAAAGCGACCGTCGGCCGCTGGCTCGACGACGCACTCGCCGCCATCGACACGCTGGCGGAAGGCCCGCAGGTGCTGATCGGCTCCAGCATGGGCGGCTGGGTGGCGCTGCTCGCCGCGCTCGCGCGGCCCGAACGCGTGAAGGGCCTCGTTCTCATCGCGCCCGCGCCCGATTTCACCGAAGAACTGATGTGGAAGACGTTTTCGCAGGAAGTGAAGGACACACTCTTGCGCGACGGGCTCTATCGCGAGCCGTCGGACTATGCGGACGAGCCTTACGAAATCACGATGACGCTCATCGAGGAGGGGCGGCGGCACCTCATTCTCGGCGAACCGATCCCGCTTTCCTGCCCCGTTCGCATCCTGCAGGGCATGAAGGATACCGACGTGCCGTGGGCCCACGCCATGCGCCTCGTCGAAACGCTCTCGGGCGAGGACGTCATGATCGATCTCTCGAAGTCAGGCGATCACCGCCTCTCGACCCCGTCGGACATCGCGCGCCTCATCCGGACGGTCGAGACGCTGCTGGAGGAGGTGGAGGGGTAGTCGCCGGGACTTCCGCCCCCTCCACGTCATTGCGAGGAGGCGAAGCCGACGAAGCAATCCAGGAGCCGCGGGTACGGAATTTGCCGCTCTGGATTGCCGCGCGCCCTACGGGCGCTCGCAATGACGAAAGAAGGGAAAACCTCAATCCACCTGTGGCAGCATGCGGTCGGCTTTCCGGAAATAGGCCCTTGCATAGTCGAGAAGTTCGGTGTTGGACGGATGATCGACCGTCTCGATGCCGACGACATGCCCGGCGATGGGGCCGTGCTTTGCCTGCAACCGCTTCAGGAAGCCGAACTTCGCATTGGCCGGGCCCACGATCAGGATTTCACCCGCGCCGGCAAGCTTGCCTGCCACCTCGTCGAAGAAGTCCGCATCTTCCGACTGACGCCAGCTCGCGCGTCCGGTGAACTGCGCATGTTTGCGCGTCGCCTTGTTCTTTGGCGTCACCTTGCCGGCCTCGGCCTCATCCGCATTGAAGTCGAGAATGCGCGCCTCGTGGTGATCGATCCAGACGACGGCGTGATAGTGTTGGGTCATGGGTGCCTCCCGAAAATTTCCGCGATTATAACGAGGTGCGGGGTGATAGCGCTGCGGCAGAATGGCCTGCGTCATAGCGTCTTTAAGTCATAGCGTCTTCAAAAGCGCCTTCAATCCTTCGCGGTAGGTCGGATAGGCAAGCGCGACGCCAAGCTCGTCGTGAATAAGCGCGTTGGAAACGCGCCGCGAGGCCATGTAGAAGCTTCGCGCCATGGGCGACAGTGCTGCCTCCTCGAAAGGAATTTCGGGCGGCGGCACCCGCCCCAGAAGCTCTGCCGCATAGGCGACGACCACGGGTGCGGGTGCAGGTTCGTCGTCGCAGACATTGTAGATCGCGCCGGGTCGGGGTTTCGCCATCGATGCTTCGAGCACGTTCGCGATATCCTCCACATGGATGCGCGAGAAGATCTGCCCTTCCTTCACGATACGCTTCGCCGTGCCGTCGAGCACGCCCTGAAGCTGGTTCCGTCCCGGCCCGTAAATGCCCGCAAGCCGGAAGATGTGCAGCGGCAGTCCGCTTTCACGCGCAAGCGCCTGCCATTCGCGCTCGGCCGAGGCGCGCCGGTCGCTCCGCGTCACGTTCGGGTCGAGTGGCGTTTCTTCCGTCACCCACTCTCCCTTCCGGTCGCCGTAAACGCCCGTGGTCGAAAGATAAGCGGCCCAGCGGATGTCAGGCGCGAGCGCGGCAAGCACGTCCCGATGCGCAGCGAGAACGGGGTCGCCCGCTTCCGCCGGCGGGGTGGAAACCAGAAGATGCGTCGTGCCCTGAAGCACCGTTTCGGGGTCTTCCAGCGGCTTTCCCCCGGCGAAGATAAACGGTTCGATTCCCGCCGCCCTCAACCGTTCGGCTCCCTCCCCCGTCCGGCAGGTGCCCGCCACCGCAAAACCGCGTGAGGCGAGACGCCGCGCGAAAACCCGCGCGCTGTAGCCGCAGCCGAAGCAGAAAAGTTTTCCGGCACCCGCCATCGCTTCCTTGCCTTTCTTTAATACTTGCAAGAAGGATGCGCCGGGGCGAGGCTGTGCGCCATGAAAAACCCGTCCGCTCTTCTTCTCGTCCTTCTCCTCCTTCTCGCACCGGTCGTGACTGCGGCGCAAGAGACGCCCGAAAACGCCGTCAGCTACGAAGCCTGTGTCGCCCTTGTCGAGAGCGACGCGGCCTCGGCGCTCGACATGGCGAAGACGCTGAAGCGCCAGCGCGGCGAGACGGAAGCGGGCGGCACGCATTGCGAGGCGCTCGCCCTGATGCAGCTCGGACGCCCGGCGGAAGCGGGCGATGCGTTTTTCAATCTCGCCGAGCGGCTGCTGCGCGCCGACGATGCGATGCGCTCCGACATCTACGCGCAGGCCGGCGATGCCTGGGTGCTTGGCGGCGAATACGCGCCCGCGATCCGTGCCTATGACAACGCCATCGCGCGCACGCCGGACAAGCCGGACTTCTACGAGGGGCGCGCGCGGGTGAAGGCGCTTGCAGGCAAATGGGAAGGCGCACGCGACGATGCGGCCGAAGCGCTGGCGCTCGATCCGAATTTCACCGCCGCCATGCTCATCCGCTCGGCGGCGAACCGCACACTCGGCTACCCGCGCGCGGCGCTGGTCGATGCGAATCACGCGGTCGAACTCAATCCCCACAGCCTCGATGCGCTGCTCGAACGCGGCCTCGTCCACAAGGCGCTCGGCGACAAGGCAAGCGCCTGGGGCGACTGGTCGAATGCGGTGAAATACGCGAAGGAAACGGGCCGCGAGGACGATCCGGCGGCGCTTGCCGCCGCGCATTATCTGAGCCAGTAGCGCCACTCGTCGCGCACGTCTTCATCTTCATCTTCTTCCTTTTCGAGTGCCTTGCCCGCGCGCTCTCTTGCCTCTCCGGGCACGAGGCGCCCGAGCGCCCAGACAGCCATGGCGCGCACCAGCGGCGAGGCATCGGCGAGCAGCGCACGAACCTCTTCCGCGAGCGCGACTTCATCCGAATTCCCGATCGCAATCAGCACGTTCCGCACGAAACGGTCGCGGCCGATCCGCTTGACGGGCGATCCCGAAAAGAAGGCGCGGAACGAAGAATCGTCAAAGCGCGCCAGTTCGGCCAGGAGCGGCGCGCGCAATTCCTCCCGCGCGTGAAAGGCGTCCTCCCGTGTGCGGTGCGCGAACTTGTTCCAGGGGCACACAGCCAGGCAGTCGTCGCAGCCATAGATGCGGTTGCCCATCGGCTCGCGGAATTCGCGCGCGATGTGCCCCTTGTGCTCGATGGTGAGGTAGGAAATGCAGCGCCGCGCATCGAGTTCGTAGGGCGCCGGGAACGCCCTTGTCGGGCAGATGTCGAGGCAGCGGCGGCACTCGCCGCAGCGGTCGGCATGGGGCTCATCCGCGGCAAGATCGAGCGTCGTGAAGATCGCGCCGAGGAAAAACCACGAACCGAGTTCGCGCGACACGAGATTGGTGTGCTTGCCTTGCCAGCCGAGCCCCGCCGCCTGCCCGAACGGCTTTTCCATCACCGGCGCCGTGTCCACGAAGACCTTCACCTCCGCGCCGCTTGTCTCCGCAAGCCATCGCGCGACCTGCTTCAGTCTCTTCTTCACGAGGTCGTGGTAGTCGCGGTTCTGCGCGTAGACCGAGATCGCCGCACGGTCGCGCCGTTCCAGCGCTTCGAGCGGGTCGCTTTCCGGCCCGTAATTCATCGCGAGCATCACGACCGATTTCGCTTCCGGCCAGAGCGTCTTCGGGTCCGCGCGGCGTTCCGCCGTCTCCGCCATCCAGCCCATGTCGCCGTGACGCCCGAGGCCGAGCCAGTGCTGCAATCGTTCGGGGAGATCGGGGCGGGCGTCGGCGCGCGCGATGCCGATATCGTCGAAGCCCGCTTCCTTCGCTTGCGCGACGAGGGCGCCGCGCAAGGCCGTCAGGTCGTTTGTCTCAGAAGTCGAGATTGGCATAGAGTTTCGGCGGCGGCATGCCGGCCATGTGATCGGCGAGGATACCCCGGAAGCTGGGGCGCGACTTGATGCGGACATACCAGTCCTTCGCGCCCTGATACTGCGCCCAGGGCACATCGCCCACATAGTCGAGGCAGGAGAGATGCGCGGCCGCCGTGAGGTCCGCAAGCGTCAGCGCCTCGCCCGCAAGCCAGTTCCGCTCCTCCATCAGGTAACAGATATAGTCGAGATGGTAGCGCAGGTTGTGGAGCGCGGCGCGCACCACGATCATGTCCGGCGCGCCGCCGCCATCCGCCGCGCTGAGAAAGCGCCGCGTCACCTTCTCAAAGATGAGCCCGTCCGATACTTCCGCGGCGAATTTCCGGTCGAACCAGTCGACGAGGCGCCGCACTTCCGCGCGTGCCAGCGGTTCTTCCGGCAGAAGTTTCACGTCCGGCGCCGTCTCTTCCAGATATTCCGCAATGGGCGTCGCGCCCGAAAGGGGCTCGCCCTCCTCCACCAGCACGGGCACCTCGCCTGCCGGGTTCAGCATCAGGAATTCGTCGCGGCGTTCCCAGTCGCGCTCTTCCACGAGTTCGAAGTCGAGGCCCTTTTCGGCCATGACCAGGCGCACCTTGCGGCAGGCGGGGGAAATCGGCAGGTGGTAAAGCTGGCGCATGGGCTCGCGGGGTCCGGGGGCTTTATTGTTTGTTATTTCGCGTCGGTTTCGGGGGCGCTTCCTGCTGCCAGTTCCTCGATGATCGGGCATTCGGGACGATCGTCCCCGTGGCATTTCCGCATGAGCGTCGAGAGCGTCGCCCGCATGGCGCGCAGGCTCTCGATCTTTTCGTCGATCTCCGCCACGTGGCTCGCGGCAATCGCCTTCACGTCGGCGCTGGAGCGCCCGCGGTCGCGGTAGAGCGCCAGCAGGTCGCGGCACTGCGCCACCGTGAAGCCGAGCGAGCGGGCGCTTGCGATGAAGCGCAGCGTGTGCACGTCTTCCTGCGAATAGGCGCGGTAGCCGTTCGCCGTGCGATCCGCGCTCTCGATCAGCGCGATGTCCTCGTAATAGCGAATGGTCTTGGCAGGCACGCCGGAGCGGGCCGCCGCCTCTCCGATATTCATGTCTCTCAGCTCGCGTTGATGCGCTCGAACTGTCCGCCGCGGCGGAAGCGGTAAAGATAGGTCGGCAACACGATCTCCATTGCCGTTGCCCGGATGCCCAATCCGGCCAGCGTGCGGCCCTCCGCCTCCGCCGCCTCGCTCACCACGTTGTCGATACCGAGAAGCCGCACCTGGTCGGGCGTCAGCGGCGGATTGGGGATGAACTGCGTGAAGAAGGCCATGGCCTTCGCCGCGAACACCGGGATCGGAAGCAGGATGCGCCTGCGGGCGATATTCACCAGCAGCAATTCCATCAGTTCACGGAAGGTCTTCTTCTCCGGCCCGCCGAATTCGTACACCCGGCCGCCGGTATCGTTCCGCTCGACGATCCTTGCCACACCCTCGGCAAGGTCCTTCACATAGACGGGCTGCATGCGCATCGTCCCGCCGCCGATCAGCGGCAGCACGGGAGAAAAGCGCGCCATCGCGCCGAAGCGGTTGAAGAAGCTGTCCTCCGGCCCGAAAACGATCGAGGGCCGCACGATCGCCGCATCCGGGAAAGCCGCGCGCACCGCCTTTTCGCCCGCCGCCTTGGCGCGCGCATAGTCGGAAGCGCCTTCCTCATCCGCGCCGATCGCCGAGATATGGACGAGTTTCGGCACGCCGGCGGCCGCGGCGGCGCGCGCGACGCGCCCGGCCCCTTCCGACATCACCGCCTCGAAGGTCTGCTTGCCGCTCTCGTTCATGATGCCGACGAGGTTCACCACGGCGACCGCGCCCGCGACCGCGGCCTGCACGGAAGCCTCGTCGCGGATATTCGCCTGCACGGGTTCCACCTGGCCGACAACGCCCATGGGGCGCAGATAATGCGCATCGTTCGGGCGGCGGACCGCCACGCGCACCCGGTAGCCGCGCCGCGCCAGCGCATGAACGATATGGCGGCCGAGAAAGCCGGAACCGCCGAAGACCGTCACCATGCCGCCCGCCGGCTGCGCGCTCTTCATCATTTCCCGGTCTGCGCTATCCACGCTCATCTGGCCTCGCCTTTCGCTCTCAACGCCCCGCCGGGCTCCCATTTTCCGCCGGAGCCCTGAAATCCCTCCCTTGATAGCCTATGCGAGCGGCGCGGCAAAGAGCACGCGAACGCCTGTCCAGGCCCCCTCCTCCATTGACATTGCCTCGGCCCCTATTTAAGCAACTGCGCACGTGCCCAGGTGGCGGAATTGGTAGACGCACCAGCTTCAGGTGCTGGCGCTCGCAAGGGCGTGGAAGTTCGAGTCTTCTCCTGGGCACCATTCCTTTCCCGCGGCGGTTCCGCCCGCCGCTCTCAAGTTCCCTCAGAGGGGACCAAGCGGAGCCCGAACATGGCGGTCACGCTGCACAGGGGCGATCTTCCGGCAGACCTCGACTTCGGTGCGAGCGTCGCGGTCGACACCGAGACGATGGGGCTCAACCCCGAGCGCGACCAGCTCTGCGTGGTTCAGCTTTCGGCGGGCGACGGCAATGCCCACATCGTGCAGCTCGACCGGGGCACCTACAACGCGCCCAATCTCCGCGCGCTGATGGCCGACCAGAACGTCCTCAAGATCTTCCACTTCGCGCGCTTCGACGTCGCCATGCTGCAGCGCTATCTCGGCGTCGTCACCTCGCCCGTCTACTGCACAAAAGTCGCCTCCAAGCTCGTGCGCACCTATACCGACCGCCATGGGCTCAAGGACCTCGTGAAGGAACTGGCGAATGTCGATCTGTCGAAGCAGCAGCAGAGTTCGGACTGGGGCGCCCGCGACCTGACGGAAGCCCAGCTTGCCTATGCCGCGTCCGACGTCCTCTACCTCCACGAGGTGAAGGCCGTGCTCGACGGGATGCTTGCCCGCGAGGGCCGCATGGAGCTCGCCAAGGCCTGTTTCGCCTTCCTGCCCGTCCGCGCCGCGCTCGATCTCGCCGGCTGGCCGGAAGAAGACATCTTCGCCCATTGACCCCCTCCCCCCTGCGGCGCGAACCCGGTGGTTTCCCGGCAGTTTCGTTGACGCATTATGGCGCTTACGCGCATACTGGCCGCCCGCAGCGGCGGGTTCATGGACCCTGGAGCGATAGAATATGAGCGAGCGACCCGGCGACGAGCCAGCCGGCGCCGGAACGGCCCGCAGAAGGCCAGCGCCGCCATCCGCCGGACAGGTGCCCCCCGCGCGCGGACGCACCGAGCGCCGCGAAGGGCGCTATAGCCGTTTCGTCTCGCTCATGAAGATCGTGCTGCCGCTCGGCGCGGTGCTTCTCCTTGCCGTCATCCTCTTCTATTCGGGCGTTTTCGACCGCAAGGGCGATCTCGACGTCGCCTTCCGCGAAATCGACACGCAGCCGAGCGACCTGCGCATGGTCAGCCCCCGCGTCGCGGGCGTGACGGGCGACGGCTCGCCCTATCTCGTCACCGCCGACAATGCGACGCAGGACCCCTCGGAGCCCAGCTTCGTCACCTTCGAGAACATCCAGGCCGATGTGAAGATGGAAGGCGAGACGGACTGGCTGTCGCTGACCGCCTCCCGGGGCCGGTACAATTCCGAAACGCAGATGCTCGACCTCACGCAGAAGATCGATATCTTCACGACCTGGGGCTACGAAATGCATGGCGAAGAGGCGACGATCGATTTGAGCGAAGGAACGCTCAAGAGCGAGACCGAGGTCCAGGGGCATGGCCCCCTCGGTACGTTGCGTGCCGACCGCATGAGCGCCGACCATGCGACGCAGGTGCTTCGCTTCGACGGCAATGTGAAAATGCTGATCCTGCCGGATCAGCCAAGCCAGGGGGAAGAAGAGTGAGAGCCCATTCAAAAACCGGCCAGCCGAAAACCGGACATGCGGCGGCGGCGTTCGCGCTTCTTCTCACGGGCCTGCTCTTCGGCCAGCCCGCCGCGGCGCAGGAAGGCGGCATGCTTGGCGGCTTCCGCAACGAGCCCGGCAAGCCGATCGAGGTCGAGGCGGATGCGCTCGAAGTCCAGGATGCGAGCCAGACCGCAACCTTCACCGGCAATGTCCGCGTCGTTCAGGGCGATATCCGGATGAAGGCCGACCGGATCACCGTCCATTACGCCAGCGGGCAATCGGGCGGCGCGCGCATCCAGAAGATCGCCGCCTCCGGCAATGTCCTCGTCTCCGCGCCCGACAACCAGACCGCCAGCGGCGAATGGGCGAACTATATTGTCGCCACGCGCCAGATCGAAATGGGCAATTCAGTTGTGCTCCGGCAGGGTGAAAATGTCATCCGCGGCTCGCGCCTTTCCGTCAATCTCGACAGCGGCCAGGCCCGCGTGACCGGCAGCGAAAATGGCGGAACCGGGCGGGTCAAGGGCCTCTTCCAACCCCGCTCGCCGTCTCCGGCTGAGTGATTTTTCTAAAGAAGTCTTGGTTAATCCCTTCACTTCATACAATTTTAATGCCAAGTGACGTTTCATGGCATTAACAAAGTGATGGGGGCCTGATGACGGGCGAAACGGGGACAATCGGAAGAGGCGAGACCGCAGCGGCTGAAAGCCGGGGCGGACCGCATCTCGTTGCCGACAATCCGGGGCTCTGGGTCGAGAAAATCGGCAAGAGCTTCAAGGGGCGTCCCGTCGTCCGCGGCGTCAGTTTCCACGTCCAGCGCGGCGAGGCGGTCGGCCTCCTCGGCCCCAATGGCGCCGGCAAGACCACCGTCTTCTACATGATCACCGGGCTTATTTCCCCCGACTACGGCACGATCCTGCTCGACGGGCACGACGTGACCGACCTTCCGATGTATCGCCGCGCGCGCCGCGGCGTCGGCTATCTGCCGCAGGAGGCATCGATTTTCCGGGGCCTCACGGTCGAGCAGAATATTCGTGCCGTGCTCGAGATCGTCGAACCCGACCGCGACCGCCGCGAAGCCGAACTCGACGACCTGCTCGCCGAATTCTCGATCACCCATCTTCGCCGCACGCCCGCCATCGCGCTTTCGGGCGGCGAGCGCCGCCGCGTCGAGATCGCGCGCGCGCTCGCGACGCAGCCTTCCTTCATGCTGCTCGACGAACCCTTTGCCGGCATCGATCCGATTGCGATCGGCGACATCCGCGATCTCGTCGCCCATCTCAAGGATCGCGGTATCGGCGTGCTCATCACCGACCACAACGTGCGCGAGACGCTCGAACTCATCGACCACGCCGTCATCATTCATGACGGTACGGTGCTGATGGAGGGCGATCCCTCCGACATCGTCGGCAACGAGGATGTGCGGCGGCTCTATCTCGGCGAACGGTTCAGCCTGTAGTGAGTGAGTGTAGGGGGCTGGCAGAGGCATGGCACTAGCACCGAGACTCGAGCTTCGCCAGGGGCAATCCCTGGTCATGACCCCACAGCTCCAGCAGGCGATCAAACTGCTGCAACTGTCGAATCTCGAACTTGCCGAATATGTCGAGCAGGAACTCGAGCGCAATCCGCTGCTCGAACCCGGCACCGCCGAGCCCGCCGAACGCGCGGAAGAGCGCGACGCCCATGAGGGCGAACGCGAACAGGTCATCTCCGCCGAAACCTCGCTCACGCTCAGCGAGGACGGGCCGCTGCCCGGCCGCGACGGCGACCTCGATACCGACTATGACAATGTCTATGCCGATGAAAGCCGCAGCGACACGCAGAACGACGCGGCAGCGGCAACGCCTGGACAGACCACGTCGGACTGGCAGAGCGTTCGCGGCAGCGGCGGCGCGGGCTCCGACGGCGAATTCAGCCTCGAAGCGACGCTCACGCGCGAGGCGACCCTTACCGAGCATCTCACCGAACAGATGAACATGGCGCTCAAGACGCCGGGCGACCGCATGATCGGCGCTTACCTCATCGACCAGGTGAACGAGGCCGGCTACATCGTCGCGGATATGGCCGAGGTTGCCGAACGTCTGGGTACGGATATCGAGGATGTCGAGGCCGTGCTGCAGGCGCTGCAGACCTTCGAGCCGACCGGCGTTTGCGCGCGCAACCTGAAGGAATGCCTGGCGCTGCAACTTGCCGAACGCGACCGGCTCGATCCCACCATGCAGCTCTTTCTCGACCATCTCGAGCTTTTCGCCAGGCGCGACTTCGACCAGCTCATGAAGATCACCGGCGCCGACCGCGAAGACATCGCCTGCATGGTCGAGGACATCCGCCTGTGCAACCCGAAGCCGGGCCTCGCCTTTGGCGGTGAGCCGGTGGTGCCCGTCGTGCCGGATGTTTTCGTTCGCGCGCGCGCCGATGGCAGTTGGGCCGTCGAAATCAATTCCGAAACGCTGCCGCGCGTGCTCGTCAACCAGCAGTACTACGCGGAGGTCTCGAAGCTTTCCGGCGATGCAACCGCCAAGGCCTATATTTCGGAATGCCTCAACAATGCGAACTGGCTGGTGAAGAGCCTCGACCAGCGTGCCCGCACCATCCTGAAGGTCGCTTCCGAAATCGTGCGCCAGCAGGACGCCTTCCTCGTGCACGGCATCCAGCATCTGAAGCCGCTCAATCTCAAGACGATCGCCGAGGCGATCTCGATGCACGAGTCGACGGTCAGCCGCGTCACCGCGAACAAGTACATCGCGACGCCGCGCGGCATCTTCGAGATGAAGTATTTCTTCACTTCCGCCATTGCCTCGTCCGAAGGCGGCGCGGCGCATTCGGCCGAAGCCGTGCGCCACCGCATCAAGGAGCTGATCGATGTCGAGCGGCCCGACGCGGTTCTCTCGGACGACAACATTGTCGACATCCTGAAGGGCCAGGGCGTGGACATCGCGCGGCGCACGGTCGCCAAGTACCGGGAAGCACTCAATATTCCCTCTTCCGTGCAGCGCAGGCGCGAGAAGAAGGCCTACGCCTGAGTCTTGCCGGGCCCCTTTTCCGGGCCCTGCTTGCGACCTATATCTCATTGAAAGATAAGGGCTTTAACGCTTTCTCAGGCATGCGGTTGACACCCATGATAGGGCCAACTAGTTTCCACGCGCTCAAACGCCCCCGGGGCTCTTGTACCCGGTGGTGAGGCGGTGGGTTGGGCCGCTCCGGCGGCGTGTACAATGGCAAATTCGAACGCCCATATTCGACGTAGAGTATGGGCTGCGTTGAAAATGCGGTCGTCCCGCGAGCGGGACGAAAGTCAGGCCGAACCGTTTCGGCAACCGTCTATTGTAGCGTAGTGGGCCCAGGAAGGTCTTTCATGCAAGTTCAGGTAAGCGGTCATCATCTCGACGTGGGAGATGCACTCCGCAGCCACGCGGTCGAACGTCTCGAGGCCGCCATCACGAAGTATTTCGACCGGCCCGTGGACGGCACGGTCACGTTCACCAAGCAGGGCTACGAGTTCCGCGCCGATTGTTCGGCGCATCTGAGCTCGGGCCTGCGCGTCAATGCGCAGGGCATTGCGACGGAGGTCTATGCCTCCTTCGATGCCGCGCTGGAGCGGCTTGAAAAGCGCCTGCGCCGTTACAAGCGCCGGCTGAAGAATCACAATAACAACAACAAGGCCACCCTTCCGGCCGAAGCCTATCCCTCCTTCGTCATCGAAGCCGGTGACGAACACGAGGAGATGGCCGAAGATGCGCAGCCCGTCATCATCGCCGAGGGCACGACCTCCATCCCGGTGCTCAGCGTCGGCGACGCCGTGATGCAAATGGATCTGAGCGACGCGCCTTTCGTTGTTTTCCGGAACGGCGGTAGCGGCGGTCTCAACCTCGTCTATCGTCGCACCGATGGGAACATCGGCTGGATCGACACAGGCCGCGATGCTCAAAAGGCTTGAAACTCTGAAGGCGAAACCCCGGCCCGGCAGCAGCCGCGCCGTTCCGGGCAAGCCCCAGACGGAGACGCGGGAAACTCCCGTGCGCCTGGCGGCTTCGCAGAACAGGATTCGGATTATGGAGCTTGAAGATCTGGTGCAGCCGGAGGGCGTCATCGCCCACCTGAAAGTCACCAGCAAAAAGCAGGCGCTGCAGGAGCTTTCCGAGCGCGCTGCCAAGGTGACCGGGCTCTCCGAGCGGGCGATCTTCGAAACCCTGCTCGAACGCGAACGTCTCGGCTCGACGGGCGTTGGTCAGGGCATCGCCATCCCGCATGGCAAGCTGCCGGAAATCGACCGCCTCCATGGTCTTTTGGCGCGGCTCGACACGCCGATCGATTTCGAGTCGGTGGACGACCAGCCGGTCGACCTCATCTTCCTGCTGCTCGCGCCCGAGGGCGCCGGCGCCGACCATCTGAAAGCGCTCGCTCGCATCTCGCGGCTCCTGCGCAATCCGTCCGTGGTCGAGAAGCTGCGGGCCTCGGAAGACGCTTCCGCCCTTTTCGCCATCCTCACCGAACCGGCGGCGACGAACGCGGCGTGAGGCCTTTAGCGGCCGCGCCAGCGTGATTTTCCGGTTTGAGCTGCCGGCATGAGTTATAGGAAAGGTTCCTATAACTCATAAATCTGTATATTGTGAGTTATAGAAAGAGGTTTCTATAGCTCATGACCTGGAACTGGCAGCAACCGGACTGGCCGGATTTTTCGTGGAACCAACAAGCCCTCGAGGCCCGGGAAACCCGTTTTCTTCGCAATTCGGGCCTGCTGCTTGGTGCCTTCATTCATCTGAGCGACGGGGACCGCGAGCTGCTGACGGTCGAACTCATGAGCACCGAAGCGCTCAAGACCTCCGAAATCGAGGGCGAACACCTCAATCGCGACAGCGTCCAGTCTTCCATCCGCAAGCAGCTCGGCCTCGCCGCCGCCGCTCGGAAGGCCGCCCCCGCAGAGCGGGGCATCGCCGAAATGATGGTCGGCCTTTATCGCTCATGGGAGACGCCCCTGTCCGGCGACATGCTTTGTGCGTGGCACGCCATGCTGATGCAGGGACGAGCCGACCTTCACGATATCGGTGCCTTCCGGACGCATGAAGACGCCATGCAGATCGTCTCCGGCCCCCTTCACAAACAGAAGGTGCATTTCGAGGCTCCGCCCTCGGCGAAAGTCCCGGCCGAGATGAAGCGCTTCATCGCCTGGTTCAACGGCACCGGCCCGGACAGCGGAACCCCTCTGTCCTCGCTTGCACGCGCGGGCGCCGCGCATCTCTACTTCGAGTCCATCCACCCCTTCGAGGACGGCAATGGCCGCGTCGGCCGGGCGGTCTCGCAAAAATCTCTCGCACAGTCGCAGGGCGCACCGGCACTCATCGCGCTCGCGCGTACGATCGAACGCAGGCGCAACGACTACTACGACGCCCTCGCTCGCGCCAATCGCAGTAATGAGATTACGGATTGGCTGATCTATTTCGCGGACATCGTCCTCGCAGCACAGGAAGAGACGCGTCGCCAGATCGAATTCCTCATTGGAAAGACGAAATTCTACGACCGCTTCCGGGGCATGCTGAACGAGAGGCAGGACAAGGTGCTCGCGCGCATGTTCCGCGAGGGGCCCGACGGCTTCACGGGCGGATTGAGTGCCGAGAATTATATCGCCATCGCACGGACATCGCGTGCAACGGCCACCAGAGATTTACGAGACCTGACGACGAAGGGCGCGCTCCTGCGCAGCGGCGAACTCCGGCACACGCGCTACTTCCTGAATATTCCCGAGACTTCACGCAATACGTAAAACAAAAAGCCCCGCGCTTTCGCAAGCGCGGGGCTTTGCCATTATCGGGTTGTGCGTTCAGTGCACGCTTTGCGGCTCGAGATCGTACTGGCGTGCGCCCGCAAAGGCGGCGTCGCGATTGTCGAGCACGGCCATGCGCTGGCCGTTTGCGGCGTGCACAGAGTAGAGACGCGTGTCGGCCGGAACGTCGAGTTCGGAGCCGAGCTCGCCCGCCAGTTCGCCAGCGAGTATCTCGCGCACATAGACGATGTTCGGCATGCCTGCCTGTGCGAACATTTCCGGCGTCAGCTTGCGGAAATCGCTCACGCCCCAGCCGGTCGTTTCGTCGCCTGCGGCATCGAAATCGGATTCGTTCTGCATTGTTCTTCTCCTTTCCAGCCCTTCCTTGCTCAAGGAAGCGAAGGGCTCACTCGGTCGCCGGGGAGCGGGCCGCATCGCGCGTGACGCGGCGTGCGGGAGTTGCGGGCTCGTCTTCCGCAATCTCGATCGTGCACAGCGTGCGCGCGGGTTCCGGCTTTTCGAGATCGATCATCAAGAGACCGTTCTCAAGGCGCGCGCCCTTCACCTCGATGCCGTCGGCCAGCACGAAAGAGCGCTGGAACTGGCGTGCGGCGATGCCGCGGTGAAGATAGGTGCGCTCTTCCTCTTCGAGCTGCCGGCCGCGAATGACGAGCTGGTTTTCCTCGACCGTGACGGACAGCTCTTCACGGGAGAAACCGGCGACGGCCAGCGTGATCCGCAGCGCCTCGCCCTCGGCCGTCGGCAATTGCTCGACATTGTAGGGCGGATAACCGTCGGAGGCCTTCGCGGCTCTTTCGAGCATCCGCTCCAGCGCATCGAAGCCCAGCAGAAAGGGGCTGTTGAACTGCATCACGCGTGTCATATCCCAAAGTCCCGCATCCAAGCGACTTTGCCATTTGCGGCCCGCCAGGCGGCACCGCTTCGTAAAAATATGTGGGGATCGCGTCGATGCGTTGCAAGGCGAGGGTTCCCCCCGCTTTTCCTCGTATTTTTCCACCTCTTATTCCAGAAAGGCCTGACACAGGCCTTGAAACCGGAGGGCTGCCGGGCAAAGTGACGAGGGGAGGCGGGACTCACGGAAAAGGAAACGACGTCATGCTGGAACTCCCTCCCCTTCCTTACGAGAAGAACGCGCTCGAACCCCACATTTCGGCGGAGACGCTGTCGTTCCATTACGGCAAGCATCACAAGGGATATGTCGACAAGGCGAACTCGATGATCGAGGGAACGGACCTTGCCGGCCTCGAACTTGTGCCGCTGATCCGCAAAGTCGCGGGCGATGCATCGAAGAAGGGGCTCTTCAACAACGCCGCGCAGGTCTGGAACCACGACTTCTACTGGCGCTCCATGGCGCCGAAGGGCGGCGGCAAGCCGTCGGGCGCGCTCGCCGACAGGCTCGCGCAGGATTTCGGCAGCTTCGACAAGTTCAGGGAAGCCTTCAAGCAAGCCGCCACCGGCCAGTTCGGCTCGGGCTATTGCTGGCTCGTGATCGGCGACGACGGCAAGCTCAAGGTCTATGGCACGCCGAACGCCGAGACGCCGATCGCGGACGGGAAGGACGTTCCCCTCCTCACCACCGATGTCTGGGAACACACCTACTACCTCGACTACCAGAACCGGCGGCCGGACTATGTCGACGCCTTTCTTGACCACCTCGTGAACTGGGAATTCGCGGAAGCGAATTTCGAAAAGGCCGGCCTCCAGACGGCCTGACCCCGGTCTGAGGCGGCGCCGGACAGCGCCGCCCACGACCCTCGTGCCGGGTTCGCCCCTCTGACAGAAATGTCACGCGCAAAAGCCCTTACTTTTTATATGGAAAAATAGCGGTTGCGTGCGCCGGTTGTTCATGCTACTGCGAGTCATTCTCATTGATCAGCTCATCCGACGGGCTGACGGGGTTGGGGCGGAAGACCTGTGGACGACTTATGGACATGACCGCCACGGACAGGACGATCCGCGTGACGCGGGAGGGGGCGACCCCTGCCATCGACAGCGCCGACCTGTTCGCGGGGGGGCGTGAAATCGTCATTCGCCACGGGGCCGAGCACTACCGGCTCCGGCTCACCAGCAGCAACAAGCTGATCCTGATCAAGTGAGGAGAACCGGCCGCAAGCCGGGATGCATTTAACCGAAGATACCGAGCCAGCCAGACCCGCCTCGCGGGGAGCCAGCCAGGAATGCTTCCTCTCGCATAACTGGAACTGGCAATGACAAAGAACACGGGACCGCGGTCCCTATTCTCCCTCCTTCTCGCGACGGTCTCCCTCGCCGCGATCTCCAGCGCCGCCGCGCAGGAAGCCGGCACATCGGCAACCGTCGAAGAAAACACCGAACAGACTCCGAAGGCGACGCAGCTCGACGCCGTGACCTCCACGGCCACGCGCAGCCCGACCGCGATCAAGGACGTCGCGGGCACGGTTTCCGTCATCACGGCGGAAGAACTCGAGCGCCGCAACGCGAACTCGATGGAAGACATCGTCCGCTACGAGCCCGGCGTCTCGGTGGGCGACTCGTCCAGCCGCGCGGGATCCGGCAACTTCATCATCCGCGGCATCGGCGGCAACCGCGTGCTCGTCCTCGTGGACGGCCTGCCGGTGCCCGATGCGCCGATTACCTCGACGTCGGCGGGCAGCTACACGCGCGACTATGTCGACCTCGACAGCATGAAGCGCGTGGAAATCATCCGCGGTCCCTCCTCGGCGCTTTACGGTTCGGACGGCATCGGCGGCACCGTCGCCTATGTCACCAAGGATCCGGCGGACTATCTCGAAGGTCTCGACAAGGACTGGTACGCCAGCATCAAGGGCGGCTATGACAGCGCCGGCGAAAGCTTCACGGAATCGCTCACCGGCGTGAAGCGCGCGGGCAATGTCGAGATGCTCGGCATCTACACGCGCCGCGACGGCCACGAGACCGAGCCGAATTCGAACGCGCTCTACAACCCGCAGGACTATTCGTCGAACTCCTTCCTCGGCAAACTCGTCTTCAATGGTCTCTGGGGCAACTCGCTGAAGTTCACCGCCCAGCACGACGAGAACGAAGCCGACATCGACCTGCTCACCGATGTCGGCGGCGCGGTGCCCTCGACCTCGCCCTTCTTCTTCTCGACCGTCACCGGCTCCCAGGCGGAGGACGACACGCAGCGCACGCTTGTCAGCGCCGCCTATTCGCACAACACGCCCTTCGCCATCGCCGATAATCTCGAAGCGAAGGCCTTCTACACGCGTGTCGACCGCACCGAGCACACGACGCAGACGCTCACCGACGGTCTCACCAACTACTACCGCGTGTCGGATTTCGAATTCGAACAGGATATTTTCGGCGCCGACCTGCAGTTCGGCCTCTCGCGCGACTGGGCGGGCATCTCGCACAACTTCACTTACGGCGGCACGGTCGACTACACCGAAACCTCGCGTCCGCGCCACCGCTCGGAAACGAACCTCACGACGAACACCACCTCGTCCTACTTCCCGTTCAACGACGAAACCTTCCCGAACAAGAACTTCCCGGACACGAAGACCATCAAGGCCGGTCTCTACGTTCAGGACAGCATCGATATCGGGCGGCTCGGCGTCATACCGGCGGTGCGCTTCGACTACTTCAAGCTGCATCCGGAGGTGGACCAGCTCTTCCTCAACTCGACGGCGGGCTCGATCCCCGTTCACGATCAGGAAGAGACGGAGGTCTCGCCGAAGCTCGGCCTCACCTTCGACGTGACGGACGAGTACACGCTGTTCGGCCAGTACGCGCATGGCTTCCGCGCGCCGCCCTACGACAACGCGAACTTCGCCTTCTCCAATCCGGGTTACGGCTACGAAATCCTGCCGAACGCCAACCTGAAGCCCGAAACGTCTGACGGCTTCGAGGCGGGTCTGCGCGGCGGTTATGCCGATGGCTCGAGCTTCTCGCTGTCGGGCTTCTACAACACGTATGAAGACTTCATCGACACCGTGTTCGTCGGCTTCTCCGGCGGCGGTCTGATGCAGTTCCAGTATCAGAACCTGTCGGAAGTCACGATCTATGGCGCGGAAGCCAGGGGCGAATACCGCTTCCTGCCGGAATGGGCGCTCAGGGGCAGCGTCGCCTATGCGCATGGCGAGGACGACGACACCGGCGCGCCCATCGACTCCGTCGATCCGGTGAAGGCGGTCGCCGGTCTCGCCTATGAAGGCGATGTCTGGGGCTCGCAGCTCGTCGCGACCCATGCCTGGCGTCACGATCGCGTCACCGCCGGCAACTTCGAAGCGCCGTCCTACACGGTGGTCGACTTCATGGCCTATTACGAAATGTCGGAGCGCTTCACGCTGAACGCCGGCATCTTCAACATCTTCGACGAGGAATATTACAACTCGCAGGATGTCTCCGGCCTCGCGGCCGGCAGTGCCATCGTCGGCCGCTATGCGCAGCCGGGCCGGAACTTCGGCGTCAACGCGACCATCAAGTTCTAATGGGCAAGTTCTGAGGAGTCCGATCCGATGAGCATGACCGCCACCGCAAGCCAGCCGATGATGAAAGGCATGAGCGACCGTTCCTCCGCTCCCGCCTGGAACCATCGCGTCCTCGGCAAGCCGGTGGCGGTCTCTCTTCTTCTTCACGCCACCGTCTTTGCGGGCCTCTTCGCCTGGTGGCACGCGCAAGGCGCGTCCGCGCCGCGCGGTCTCCCGGACGGGTTTTCCGTCACCTTTATCGAACTTTCCAATCCGTCTCCCGCTCCCGCCGCGCCGCAAGTCCCGCAGGAAATGCGGGCCGCGCCGGAGCCGCAGCCGCAAATCGAACCCGAACCCATCGTCGCGCCCGCCATTCCGGTGAAGCCGGAAGTGGCATTCGAAGCCAGGCCCGAACCGCGCCCTGCGGCGCGCGCGGCCCTCGTGAAGCCAGCCGCGCCACAGCAGACGGCATCTCTTGCGCCTACCGCTGCCACGGGCACCGGGCAAGGCGCCCCGAAGGGCCTCAAGGAGACAAACGGTCAGTCGACGGATGAAATTCTCGTTCTCAATCCGCGCTATCGCGACAGGCCGCGCCCGCCGCGCTATCCCGATCGTGCCCGTTCCCTCAATCAGGAAGGCATCGTCAAGGTCCGCATCAAGCTCGATCACAGGGGCGATCCGATGGACGTCGCCGTGCTCGCGAGCTCGGGCTATGCGCTGCTCGATCACGCCGCGCTCATGGCCGCCCGCAAATGGCGCTTCGAGCCGGAGATCCGCAACGGGCGGCCCGTCATCGCCTTCGTCGAAATGCCCGTCGAGTTCGTTCTCACCGACTCCAGATGATCGGGGCGCCCGCTAACAACGGCAGATGAAAGGAAGCATCGTGTCTGTCACCTCATCCACCCAATCCCTCATCGAACGCCGCGCAGCCGTTCTCGCCGCGGAGCCCAATCTCCGGGCGCGCAATCTCGCCGAGAAGCTCGGCATCTCGGAAGCCGAGCTCGTCGCGCTTGGTAACGAGAATTCCATTGCCACGCGGCTTCGCCCGGAATGGACGCAGATCGTCGGCGCCGTCGGCGCGCTTGGCCGCGTCATGGCGCTGACGCGCAACGCATCCGTCGTCCATGAGCGCAAGGGCGTCTATGGCGCGCTTGAAGGCGGCGCGCATGTCGGCCTCATCGTCGGCGAGGACATCGACCTGCGCATCTTCTTCACGCAGTGGAAGTTCGGCTTCGCCATCACCGAGACCATGCAGGACGGAAGCCTGCGCCGCAGCCTGCAATTCTTCGACGCGCATGGTACGGCGATCCACAAGATCTACCAGACAGAAGGATCGGATTGCGATGCCTTCGACGCGCTGATCGACCGCTTCGCGACGGAGGCGGGCCCCATCGAGGTCGCCGCGCGCCCGGCGCCGAAGAAGGCGCTGCCCGACAGCGAGATCGACGTCGCGGGTTTCCGCGCCGCCTGGGATGCGCTGAAGGACACGCATGAGTTCCACGGCCTTCTCACGAAGTTCAAGGTCGAGCGCCTTCAGGGCCTCCGTCTCGCCGGCGAAGGCCGCGCGGCCCGCGTGCCCGCCGCCTCGCTCCGCGCCACGCTCGAAACCGCGCGGTCGCGCGAGGTGCCGGTCATGGTTTTTGTCGGCAATCCCGGCATGATCCAGATTCACACCGGCCCCGTCGAGAACCTGCAGCCCATGGGTCCCTGGTTCAACGTGATGGACGAGAAGTTCAACCTGCATCTGCGCGAAGACCACATCGACAGCGCCTGGGTCGTCTGGAAGCCGACCGAGGACGGCACCGTCACCTCGCTCGAACTTTTCGACAAGGACGGCACGCTGATCGCCACGCTCTTCGGCAAGCGCAAGCCCGGCGACCACGAAGACCTCGCCTGGCGCGAAATCGTCGACGGCCTGACGGAAAGGGAAGCGGCGTGAGGGCAGACCGATTTCATCCGCACTCCTCGTCGGCCATCCCACCCTCCCACAGGGGGAGGGTGATCCCGATGGCAGATGCAATTTTTGACGACACCTTCTTTCAAGGCAGAGAAAATCATGAGCCTTCCGAACTTCCGATACCACGTCTTCGCCTGCGCACTTCTCGCGGCAATCGCACTCACCCTCCCCGCCCACGCGGAAGAAGCGCGCATCGTCAGTGTCGGCGGCTCGACAACGGAAATCGTCTATGCGCTCGGCGCGGCGGACCGCCTTGTCGGCGTCGATACGACGAGCCTCTATCCCTCGTCGGCCGATGCGCTTCCCGATGTCGGCTATGTCCGCCAGCTCTCGGCGGAAGGACTTCTTTCGCTGAGGCCCGATCTCATCCTCGCGGGCTCGGAGGCAGGCCCCGAAACGGCGCTGGCGCAGACCGCCGCCGCGGGCGTCCGCGTCGTGAAGCTGAAGGACGGCTATACGCCGGATGATGTCGCAGAGCACATTGCGGCACTTGGCGAGACGCTCGGACGCGAAGAGCAGGCCGCCGAACTCGCCGGTGCCTTCCGTGCCGATATCGCAACGGTGCAGGCGGATATTGCGCGCGTGACATCGCGGCCGCGCGTCCTCTTCCTGTTGCAGGCGGGCCGCGGGCCGATGCTTGTTTCCGGCAAGGGCACGGCGGCAAACGCCATGATCGAGCTCGCGGGGGCCGAGAACGCCGTCACCGCGTTCAGCGGCTACAGGCCTCTCTCGCCGGAAGCGGCAACGCTTGCCGCGCCGGACGTCATCCTCATGACGGAAGACACGGTCGCGGCGCTTGGCGGCGCACAGGCCGTTTTCTCGCAGGCCGCGCTCGCGCCCACCCCCGCCGCGCGCGAGGGACGCCTCGTCGCGATGGATGCGCTCTATCTTGCGGGTTTCGGGCCCCGCCTTGCCCATGCGGTCCGCGACCTCGCCGCGAAACTCCATCCCGAGCACGACTTCGCGGCGCTGCCCGCGCGCCCCTGGACGCAGGCCCAATGAGCGAGATCGCCGAAAGCAGCGTTCACGCCTCTCGCGCGCTCAGGCGGCCGGCGATCCTTGCCGGCCTTTCCGCGCTGCTCGGCCTCGCCTTCATTCTCTCGCTTGTCACGGGCGCCGTGCCCATAAGCGCCGGTGACGTGCTGCGCGCGCTTTTCGGCTTCGAGGTCGACGGGCAGACCGCCGCCGTCATCCAGATGATCCGGCTGCCGCGCGCGCTGCTCGCTGTCCTTGTCGGCGCGTCGCTTGCGGGCGCGGGCGCCGCCTTCCAGGGCCTCTTCCGAAACCCGCTTGCCGATCCAAGCCTGATCGGGGTTTCCGGCGGCGCGGCTCTGGGCGCCGTCTTCATCATCGTTTTCGGCGGTCTCGTCGCGAGCGCCGTTCCCTTTCTCGCGTCGCCCTTCCTTCTGCCGCTCTTTGCCTTCATAGGCGGCATCGGCGCCACCTTCGCCATCCAGGGTCTGGCGCAGTCGCGAGGCCAGGCCGCAACGGCGACGCTCCTTCTCGCGGGCATCGCCATCAATGCGCTCACCGGCGCGCTCACCGGCTTCACCGTCTATCTCGCCAACGACACGCAGATCCGCGACTTCACCTTCTGGACCATGGGCAGTCTTGCCTCCGGCGGATGGCACGCCGTCGCGCTCACCGCCCTTCCCGTGACGCTCGCAATGGGCGTGATCCTCGCCCGCTCCCGCGCGCTCGATGCCATGCTGCTCGGTGAGCGCGAGGCGCTGCATCTCGGCGTACCCGTCCACCGTCTGAAGCACATTGTCATGATTGCCGGCGCGCTCGCCGTCGGCTCCTGCGTCGCGGTCAGCGGCGTCATCGGCTTCGTCGGCATCGTCGTGCCGCATGTGGTGCGCATGCTCGCCGGGCCCGATCACCGCATCGTGCTGCCGGGCTCCGTTCTCGCCGGCGCGGCGCTCCTGCTCGCCGCCGACAGTTTCGCGCGCGTCATCGTCGCTCCCGCCGAACTTCCGATCGGTCTCGTCACGGCTGCCATCGGCAGCCCCTTCTTCCTCTGGCTCCTTATCAACCGCAAGAGGTCGATGTGATCGAGGGTCGCGACATTTCCGTTCTCGCCGGCCGCAAGCGTCTTCTCGACGGCGTCGATGCGAGGGTTGCGCCCGGCCGCCTCACCGCGCTGATCGGGCCGAATGGCGCGGGCAAGTCGACGCTCATCTCCGTCCTCGCAGGCGAGCGCCGTCCGGAGGCGGGCGAGGTTCTTTTCGAGGGAGCGCCCATGGCCGCCGTGCCGGGCCGCGCGCTCGCGCAACGCCGCGCCGTTCTGTTGCAGGATTCGGCGCTCGACTTCGCCTTCACCTGCGAGGAAGTGGTGGAGCTTGGCCGCCTTCCCTTTTCGGGCACGCCCGAGCAGCTCGACGACGGGGCGGCCATCGCGTCGGCCTGCCGTCTCGCGGGTATCGACGCTTTCCGTCACCGCTCGTACCAGACCCTGTCGGGCGGCGAGAAGCAGCGCGTGCAGTTCGCGCGCGCCATCGCGCAGATATGGCGCCGTCCGGAGGAGACCAGGGGTCTCGCGCGTTACCTCCTTCTCGACGAGCCGACCTCCGCCCTCGACCTTCGCCATCAGCGCATGGTGCTCGACATCGCGCGCCGCCTCTCGCGGGAAGGGGTCGGCGTCCTTGCGGCGATCCATGACCTCAACCTCGCCATCGCCTATGCGGATGACGTCATCCTGCTGCGAGGCGGCTGCGTGCTCGCTTCCGGTCCCTCGGAGGAGGTGATGACGGGTGCCGGGCTCGGCGCCTGTTTCGAGGTCGAGGTGGAAATCCTCACCCGCGAGAACGGCGCGCGCGCGGTGCTCGTCTAGTTATCCCCGCTTCGGGCCGTTCCGGGGATAAAAAAGGCCGGGTACGAAATCCTCCGTACCCGGCGCATTTTTAAATTGTAACGGTTTGATGACATTTCGATGACAGAGAACCGCCTTTGTCCCCGGTTCTACTTCCAGCCGGCCCTGTCGAAGATGCGCACGGCCTCCGCCTGGTTCCGCCCCAGCGCGCTCGCATTGATCTCGTCTTCCTTGAAAGGTCCTGTGCCCTTCACCGGCGACTGCTTCATCGCGTCCGGCACCGCCGTATATTCGTGATTGCTCTCGGTGAAGGCGTTCTGCGCCCAGTCGCCCGTCAGGAACTCTATGAATTTAATGGCATTTTCACGGTTCGGCGCATATTTCAGCACGCCCGCGCCGGAGATGTTTACATGCGTGCCGCGATCGTCCTGGTTCGGAAAGATCAATCCGACCTTCTCGGCCGTGGCGGCGGTTGCAGGATCGTCCGAACCGAGCATGCGGCCGACATAATAGGTGTTCACCACCGAAATCCGGCACTCGCCCGCCGCCACCGCCTCGATATTCGACGTGTCGTTGCCCTGCGGCGGCTGCGCAAAATTCGCAACCACGCCATTCGCCCAGTTTTCTGCGGCTTTCTGGCCTTCATGCTCGATGATCGAGGCCAGCAGCAAGACGTTGTAGATGTTCGAGGAGGAGCGCATGCAGATCTCGCCCTTATGCGAAGGGTCGGCGAGATCGTCATAGGTTTCGAGCTTGTCGGGACGGCCCATCTTCTTGATGTAGACGATGATCCGCGCGCGTTTGGACAGGCCGAACCAGAGCCCGTCCGGATGGCGCAGATGCGCGGGAATCCTTGTCTCAAGCACATCCGATTGCACCGGCGAGAAGAGCCCCTTCTCCTCCGCGCGCCATAGACGGCCTGCATCCACCGTCACGAGAATGTCTGCCGGGCTGTACTTCCCCTCACGCTCGATACGGGCGATGAGTTCGTCGCTTTCGCCTTCGATCAGGTTCACGCGGATGCCCGTCTCCTCCGTGAAGTGATCATAGAGGGCGAGATCGGTGTCGTAGTGACGGGCCGAATAGATGTTGACCTCCTGCGTCTCGGCCTTCGCGCCAACGGCGATGGCAAGACCCGAAGCAGCGATGAGGACGGCGGCAAGCAGTCGAAACATGGGAAACCGTGCTTTTTTAATAACGAGTTGCAATTGCAGACCGGAGCCTAACCGCTAGGCAAGCCGGGTGCAAGACAGGCATGGCGGGACGAAAGGTCGCGTCAAACGGCGAAAATGAAGGTTCCGCGCGGGTCGAAGCGGAGCGAGACGGCCTCGCCAATGGCAAGCCCCTCGAGATCGGACACCCGGGCGCGGAGCGGCTCGAACGCCGGGAAGCTCTCGCTTGAGAGCAGGATCAGCCAGTCGCGACCGAGAAAGCGGATGTCGCCGATCCTGAAAGCGTCGTTGGCGTCCCTTGCCGGTTCGAGCGTGACGGCCTCGGGCCGCACGATGACCTCGACCGGCGCACCGTCCTCGAAATTCTCCGTCGGAACGGGACCATAGGCCGTCACCGCGGCGCCCCGGTCTATGACCGCGGGAAAGCGCTGTGCCTCGCCAAAAAGCGATGCCACCAAAGCACTTGCCGGATTGGTGTAGAGCGCTTCGGGCGTCGCGCATTGCGCGATCCGGCCGCCCTCCATCACGGCGATGCGGTCGGCGATCTCCATGGCTTCAACGGGATCGTGCGTCACGACGAGCGTCACCACATCGGCGGCCTTGAGGGCCCGGCGCGCCTCCTCGCGAAGCGCGCGGCGGCGCGTGACATCGACGCTCGCAAAAGGCTCGTCGAGCAGCATGGCAGCCGGTGAAGGGGCCAGCGCCCGGGCAAGCGCGACGCGCTGCTGCTGACCGCCGGACAGCGTGTGCGGATAGCGTTCCTCGAAGCCTGCAAGCCCCACCGATGCCAGACGTTCGGCGACAATGCCCCGAATCTCGTCCCTGGGCCTTCCGGCAATGCCAAAGGCAATGTTTTCCGCCACGGTCAGGTGCGGGAAAAGGGCATGATCCTGGAAGACCATGCCGAACGGCCGCCGCTCAGGCGGCACGTCGCGGCCCGGTGCCGCGAGGCGTGCACCGCCAAGGTCGATGCTGCCTTCCTGCAATGCCTCAAGCCCCGCAGCCAGCCGCAGCAGGGTCGTCTTGCCGCTGCCGGACGGCCCCAGCAAGCAAAGGATTTCTCCCGGCCGCGCCTCCAGCGAAACGCCGGACAGCACCCGATGACTGCCATAGCTGTGGCCGACGTTCCGGAACGCCAGGGACATCAAAACTCCTCTCGGGGCGGGACTTATCGCCGTATGACATGCAAATGCGTAGCAAAATTACTTTGCCGCCCGACGCGGTATTTGTCACAACTGCGCCATGTCAGTCACGGAAAAAGATCGCCGCCCCCGCGGCCTTCGCATCGGGGAGCAGGCAAGGCTGCGGCTCGGCTCGGGGTGGACTCTGGCAGCGCTGGCCGTTGCGCTTGTCGTGCTCGCGCCGTCGCTCACCGTGCTCTGGAGCTTGACCGCGCCGGCCAGCGAGAATTGGGCGCATCTGCGCGCGACGGTTCTTCCGGACTACATCCTCAACACGCTCAAACTCATGGCGCTCGTTGCCACGATGACGGCGCTGATCGGCGTCGGCACGGCTTGGGTCACGGTCTCCGCGCAGTTCCCCGGAAGGCGGTTCTTCAACTGGGCCCTGGTGCTGCCGCTCGCGATCCCGGCCTATATCGTCGCCTATGTCTATACCGACCTTCTTTCCTTCGCAGGTCCCGTGCAGAGCGCGCTCAGAGGCATCACCGGCTGGGAAGGCGGAGAATATCATTTTCCGCCGGTGCGCTCGCTTCCCGGCGCGGCAATGATGCTGAGCCTCGTCCTCTACCCCTACGTCTATCTTCTCGCGCGCACCGCCTTCGAACGGCAGTCGGCCGCGCTCTTCGATGCCGCGCGCATGCTCGGCGCGCGGCCCTGGCGTGCGTTCCTGCGGGTGGCCTTGCCGTGCGCGCGGCCGGCAATTGCAGGCGGCCTTGCGCTCGCGCTGATGGAGACGATTTCGGATTTTGGCGTTGTCGATTATTTCGCCGTGCCGACGCTCACCACAGGCATTTTCCGGACATGGTTCAATCTTGGCGATGTGCTTTCGGCAGCCCAGATCGCCGCATGGCTCTTCGTCTTCGCCATTGCGCTCGTCTTCATCGAAGTCATCGGGCGGCGCGGGCGCGTTGCCAATCCGCTCGCCCGCGACCGGGCCGCGGAACCGCGTGCGCTCCATGGTGTTGCGCGCTGGGCAGCAAGTCTTGCCTGCGCCCTTCCCGTCGTTCTCGGATTCGTTATTCCCGCGGGCGTGCTGCTTCGCTATGCCATTCTTCAAGGCGATCCGCTGCTTGGACGCAACTTCTTCGGCTTTGCATGGAACAGTCTTTTCGTCGCCGCCGTGGCGGCAGCAATCGCGACTGCGCTCGCACTTCTCCTCGCCTATGGCGAGAGGTTGCATCCCACGCGCTTCAACCGTGTGTCCATAAGGCTCGCGACACTTGGCTACGCCCTTCCCGGCGCCATGATCGCCATAGGCATCCTCACGCTTTCAACCGGCATCGACCATGCCTTTGCCGGTGCGGCGGACGGGTTGGGCTTTTCGCCGGGGCTCATTCTCACAGGATCGATCGCGGGCCTCGTCTTTGCCTATATCGCGCGGTTCCTGACCGCCGCCTACAACGCGACGCATAGCGGCCTCGAAAAGATTCATCCGACGCTCGATGCTGCCGCTCGAAGCCTCGGCGCGACACCCCGCCGCGTCCTTTCGGCCGTCCACGTCCCCCTTCTTCGAGGTGCACTTGCCAGCGCGGCACTCATCGTCTTCATCGATGTCATGAAGGAACTCCCGGCGACGTTGCTGTTGCGTCCCTTCAACTTCGAAACCCTTGCGACGCGGACCTATCGCCTCGCATCCGATGAGAAGCTCGGCGAGGCAAGCACTGCGGCGCTCATGATCGTCGCCCTCGGGCTCATACCGGCGATCCTGCTCAGCCTGTCGATTTCACGAGGCGGCGCGCGTCCCGCCATTACGCCTCCTTACACGGACAAGTGAGCCGTTTCTGCCGCGTTGAGCCGATGTGCCGGGGACGCCAGGTAGACAAAGCGCGGTGCGCGTCTTGACTTCCCTCTCCCACGGACAAGTTCATGAGGCATGGACTGGCACCAATTCCGTCGGAACAGGCTTTCCCGGCCGATTTTCGGCTGGGCGCAGCGCGTGCTGCCGGCAATGTCGGAGACGGAGAGTGAGGCTCTCGAGGCGGGCGACGTTTGGTGGGAGGCCGATCTCTTCACTGGCAACCCGGAGTGGCAGCGGCTCCTCGACACGCCGAGACCTGAGCTGACCTCCGAAGAACGTGCCTTCATGGACGGTCCGGTCGAAGAGCTGTGCGACATGCTCGACGACTGGAAGATCACGTGGGAAGACGGCGATCTGCCGAGCGAAGTCTGGGATTTCATCAAGCACAACCGCTTCTTCGGCATGATCGTGCCCAAGAAGTATGGCGGTCTTGAATTCTCCGCGTTTGCCCATTCCGAGGTCATCCGCACGATTTCAAGCCGCTCGGCGACAGCGGCCGTCACGGTTATGGTGCCGAACTCGCTCGGGCCCGGTGAACTCCTCATGCAATTCGGGACGGAAGAGCAGCGCGAATACTGGCTGCCCCGGCTCGCGCGCGGCGAGGAAGTGCCCTGTTTTGGGCTGACGAGCCCGGAGGCCGGATCCGATGCCGCTTCGATGACCGACAGCGGCGTCATCTGCCGCGGCACGTGGAGAGGAGAAGAGGTTCTCGGCATAAGGCTCAACTGGCACAAGCGTTACATTACGCTCGCACCCGTGGCCACGGTCCTCGGGCTCGCCTTCAAACTGCGCGACCCGGACCACCTTCTCGGCGACGAGGAGGAACTCGGCATCACCGTCGCGCTGGTGCCCACACACCTGCCCGGTGTGACGACGGGGCGGCGTCATCTCCCTTCTTTCCAGATGTTCCAGAACGGCCCCACCAAGGGAAAGGACGTCTTCATTCCTCTCGATCACGTCATTGGCGGCGAGGCACAGCTCGGCAAGGGCTGGAAAATGCTGATGGCGGCGCTCGCGGCCGGGCGGGGAATATCGCTTCCTTCGCTCTCGGCCGCTGCAGCCGCCTTCTCCGCCCGCACGACGGGCGCCTATGCGCGGATTCGCGAACAGTTCGGCATTCCCGTCGGCAAGTTCGAAGGCGTGCAGGAGCGGCTCGGTGCAATCGCGGCCGCGGCCTACCGGCTCGACGCGGCACGACGCCTCACCTGCGCCGGTCTCGACAGCGGACTGAAGCTTGCTGTCATATCCGCCATCATGAAGGCGCATGCGACGGACCAGATGCGCCAGGCGGTGAACGACGCGATGGACGTCCATGCGGGCAAGGCTGTCATCGACGGCCCGTCCAACTATCTCGGCAATCTCTATCGCGCAGTGCCGGTCGGCATCACGGTCGAGGGCGCCAACATCCTGACGCGCAACCTCATTATCTTCGGGCAGGGGGCGATCCGTGCGCACCCCTACCTCCTGAAGGAGATGAATGCGCTCGAAGAGGAAGACAGGGAGCTGGCCCTCACCAGGTTCGACAAAGCCTTCTGGGCGCATGTCGGACACGGGCTCAAAACGGCGGGACGCGCATGGATACGCAACTGGTCCGGCGGGCTCATCTCTCCCTCGCCAAGGGCCGGGAAGGCGCGCCGATACTACAGGCAGCTCTCGCGCGCATCCGCCGGCTTTGCCCTTCTTTCCGATTTCGCGTTGCTGACGCTCGGCGGCGCACTGAAGCGCAAGGAAATGCTTTCGGCGCGGCTCGGCGACATTCTCTCGGAACTCTATTTTCTCTCCGCCGTGCTCAAGCGCTGGGAGGACGAAGGGCGACAGACGGACGATCTTCCGCTTCTCGCCTACTCGATGGAGGAAGGACTTGCCACGATCGACCGTCGCTTTGCCGAACTCTTTGCCAACCTGCCGAACCGCTTCGTCGCGGGGCTGTGCAAGTTTCTGATACAGCCACTCGGTCCACGCCGGTACGGACCAAAAGACAAGATCACCGTAAGGTGCGCCGAAATCCTGATGGCCCCTTCCGCTACGCGGGACCGCCTCACCTCGGGCCTCCATCGAGGCCGCGGAAACGACGCCGTCGCCGCACTGGAACGTGCCTTCAGTCTTTCCGTGCTGACAGAGAAGCCAAGAGACGCAATGCGCAAGGCGGCGATCGACAACCCTGAGACTGCCGTCGCAACCGGGGACATCACGGCAGCGGAAGCCGAGCAGGTCGCCGAATACCGGAAGGCTGTGGCCGCCGTCGTGGCGGTCGACGATTTTGCGCCGGGGGATATTGCCTTTCACGGAATGGGCGCAGAACAGCGCGAAACCGGTAGGCCAGCGCAGGCAGCACGCGTGTGAGAGCGGTCATGTGCGAGGATGCGCACGGATTCGTCCGCTGGTAGACTCGAAAACAACCAGAGGCTCTCCAACCGCGGTGACCGTGCGACCTTGCCCAGATTTCCGAAAACATTCGACGACGCTGCAACCATAGCCGATGCAATCATTGATCGTGTCGGCAAGAAGATCGTCCTGGCGCTGCCCCTCGGACTCGGCAAGCCAAACCATCTGACCAACGCACTTGTGCAGCGGGCAATAGAAGACCCGTCGGTCTCTCTGCGAATCTTCACAGCGTTGACGCTTGAGGTGCCGCGACCGTCTGGCGATATCGAACGGCGCTTCATGGCTCCGGTACTGAAGCGTTTGTTCGAGGGCTATCCCGAACTTGCCTACGCGAGCGCGCTGCACGCCGGAACGCTGCCCCAGAATATCCAGGTCAACGAGTTCTTCATGCAGGCCGGGCGCTGGCTCAATTCCCCCCGGCAACAGCAGAACTATATTTCGGCCAATTACACGCATGCCCTTCGTTATGTGCTGGAGACAAACGTGAATGTCGTCGCCCAGCTTGTCGCCCCAGCACCGGCACGCGACCGCTTCAGCCTGAGCTGCAATCCGGATATTTCCCTCGACCTTCTGCAGGCGAAGCGGGAAGGCCGGGCCGACTTCATCTTCGCCGGCGAGACCAATTTCGAACTTCCCTACATGGAGGGCGTTGCGGAAGTTGACGCTTCCGAGTTCGACTTGCTGCTCGACAGCGAAGCTCTACAGTTTCCGCTCTTTGCGCCGCCACGCGAGCCCGTCTCGCCCGCGGACTACGCGATCGGACTGCAGGTCGCCAGCCTCGTTCCCGATGGTGGCACGCTGCAGATCGGTATCGGTTCCGTCGGCGATGCGGTGGGGCAAGCGCTGGTTCTTCGCCACCGCGACAACGGCGCGTTCTGCGACGTGGCGAACCGCCTCAATGTGCGCGGCAACGAACGCGGCCGTTTCGAGGAAGGGCTTTACGGCGCGAGCGAAATGCTCGTCGAGTGTTTCATCGATCTGATCGAGGCGGGTGTCGTAAAGCGCGAGGTGGACGGCGTCCTCGTGCATGGTGGCTTCTTTCTCGGCTCTCGCACACTCTACCAGCGGCTAAGGGACATGGATCCTCCACAGCGGGCGCGCGTCGCCATGGTGCCGGTCGCCTTCGTGAATGACCTGCATGGCGACGAGGAGCGCAAACGCGCTGCCCGCAAGAAGGCGCGCTTCGTCAACACAGCCATGATGGCGACGCTGACGGGTGCCGTCGTTTCCGACGGGCTTGAAGACGGCCGCGTGGTGAGCGGTGTCGGCGGGCAGTACAATTTCGTCGCACAGGCCTTCGCGCTGGAAGATGCGCGCTCGGTTGTCACGATGCGGGCGACGCGCAGCAAGAATGGCAAGGCGACATCGAATATTGTCTTCTCCTATGGCCACACGACGATCCCGCGGCATCTGCGGGACATGGTGGTGACGGAATATGGCATCGCAGACCTGCGCGGAAAGACCGATGGCGAAGTGGTGGCCGAAATGCTTTCGATTGCGGATTCCCGCTTTCAGGACCAATTGCTCGCTCAGGCAAAGAAGGCGGGCAAGATTGCCGCCAGCTACCAAATTCCGGAGAGCCACCGCCACAACACGCCTCAGCGGATCGAGGCTGCCCTCAGCCATGCCCGGATGGCCGGCCTGCTGCCGCTTTTCCCTTTCGGCAGCGATTTCACGGAGGAGGAAGTCGCGCTGATGCCGGCACTCGGCCGCCTACGCAGTGCTTCCAGAGGAGACTTGCTGAAGCTCGTTCTGCGCGGGGGCCCAGAGACGGCGGAAGCCAAGAGAGGGCTGGAGCGGATGGGTCTGGCCACTCCCCGAAGCATCAAGGAACGGCTCTACCGGCGCGCGCTGCTCGCCGCCCTCGCCTCCTGAAGCAACAATTACAAGAAAAAGGCGCAAAAGCGGTCCACCGGCCTTGATGGTCGCCACCGCCCCATCCTATTTACGCCTGTGACTTCCATGCTGCAGTGCAAAAAATTTGCATCGCGGAACAAGAATCGAGCCGGCCCGGCCTTGGAATCCGGCCGAACCATAATATATAGCCCCGATATATCGTATCTATATACCTCGGATCGATAGTGCACCGAGGCAAGGACGGCCTCTCTATGCAAGTCACGACGCTCTGCCTGGGTGCGCTCGTTTTCGGCGATGCCACGGGCTACGAAATCAACAAGATGTTCGAGGATGGCCCCTTCAGCCATTTTCTCGATGCGAGCTATGGCTCGATCTATCCGGCGCTGACGCGGCTGACGGAGGAAGGTCTCGTTACCTGCAAGGCGGAAGCGCAGGAGAAGCGGCCCGACAAGAAAATCTACTCGCTCACCGACAAGGGCTGCCTGAAGTTGCGGGACGCGCTGCAACAGCCTATCGCGGACGACAAGTATCGTTCGGAGTTTCTCTTCACGCTTCTCTTTGCACATCTGCTTCCGCGCAGCCGCGTCCGCCTGATGGTGGACCAGCGCCTTGCGACGATGAAAGAGAAGCTTTCCGAACTCGCCAAGCCAGGAACAGACGACACGCCAGGCATGGATTTCGCGCGGCAATATGGTTACGCGGTCTACTCGGCCTCCGTGGACTTCCTCGAAAACAACCGACACCTGATCGAAGAGATCGCAACCGAAGAAGAAGCGCATGTTTGACCGGCTGAAAGACACAACCATCAGAGCAACCGGCGGACGGCTTCACCGCTCGCACATGATTGCGATCGGTATCGCGGTCGCGATCGCTCTCTGGTTCGCAACGGGGATTTTCACCGGCAACGGGAGCACAGGTCCCGAATTGACCGCCGCCGAACAGGATGCCGCCAGTAACGCAACGGTCCGCGTTCGTGTGATGGAATCGACGGCGACGCTGCGCCGGGGCTCCTTCATCATTCGCGGGCGCACCGAGGCGAAGCGCGCGGTCGAAGTGCGCGCGGAAACGCAGGGTACGGTAGCGAAGCTTCCCGTCGAAAAAGGCGAGCGTGTCGTCAAAGGCGATGTTCTTTGCGAACTCGCCCTCAATGCCCGCGACGCACAACTCGCCGAGGCACAGGCGCTCGTCAGACAGCGGCGTCTCGAATACGACGCTTCGCGTCAGCTTGCGGAGAAGGGCTATCGCGCGCCGACCGTCGCCGCAGGCTCGAAAGCCGCCTACGACGCCGCGCAGGCCCGTCTCAAGCAGATGGAGGTCGAGGTCGGTCAAACGAAGATCAGAGCGCCATTCGACGGCGTCTTCGACGGGCGGCCTGTCGAGGTGGGCGACTATATGCGCGTGGGCGATGTCTGCGGGCTTGTCGTCGAGCTCAATCCGCTCCTGATCGTGGGGCAAGTGGCGGAGGACCGTGTCGCTTCTCTGCAAATCGGTGAGCCCGGCACGGCGCGGCTCGTCACGGGCGAAACGGCCGAAGGCAAGATCAGCTTCGTCGCGAAGACGGCGGACCCCGCGACCCGCACTTTCCGCGTCGAACTCGAGGTGCCGAACGAAGACCTGTCAAAGCGCTCCGGCGTAACAGCCGAGATCGTCGTGCCCGGCCAGGAAGTGCTCGCTCACAGGATCCCGAGCGGCATTCTCTCGCTGGATGATAATGGCGTCATCGGTATCCGCACGGTGGGTGCAGACGAGCGGGTCGAATTCAAGCGGGTCACGCTCATTGACGATACGCCCGAGGGCCTCTGGGTTACCGGGTTGCCCGAGAAGATCACGGTGATCACGGTCGGGCAGGATTACGTCAAGGAAGGCCAGAAGGTCGAGCCCGTGGCGGGCAACCAGGTTGGAGCGTCGCTGTGAATGCTTTTATCGAAGCCGCTATCGGACATTCGCGCACCGTTCTGACATCGATGGTGCTGCTGGTCGCGGCCGGCGTCATTTCCTTCATATCGATCCCGAAGGAAGCCGACCCAGACATTCCAATTCCGATTTTCTATGTCTCGATCGTCCATCAAGGCATCTCGCCCGAGGACGCGGAGCGCCTGCTCATTCGGCCGATGGAAACGGAACTGCGCTCGCTCGAAGGGCTGGAGGAGATCACAGCCATCGCCTCCCAGAGCCATGCCGGTATCGTGCTCGAGTTCGATGTGAACTTCGACAAGGATGCGGCGCTGCAGGACGTTCGCGAGAAGGTTGATCTTGCCCGCGCCAAACTTCCGAGCGATACGGAAGAGCCCATCGTCCGCGAGTTCAACGCGGCGCTGTTTCCCGTTCTGATCGTCACGCTGTCCGGCGATGTACCGGAGCGTACGCTCTATAACGCCGCGCGGCGCCTGAAGGACGAGATCGAAGGCGTTCCGACCGTGCTGCAGGCGGAACTCGTCGGCCACCGGGAAGAACTGCTGGAGGTCGTCATCGACCCCGCAAAGCTCGAGTCCTACAACGTCTCGCAGGGCGAACTCATAAATGTCGTCTCGCTGAACAACCGCCTGGTCGCCGCGGGCAACATCGACACGGGCCAGGGCCGCTTCTCCGTGAAGGTCCCCGGTCTCTTCGAGGATCGCGAAGACGTTCTCAACCTTCCGGTCAAGGTGTCCGGTGAGGGCGTCGTCACGCTGTCCGACATCGCCGATATCCGGCGCACCTTCAAGGATGCCGACGGCTATGCACGTTTCAACGGCCATCCCGCAATCGCGATCGAGATCACGAAGCGCATCGGCACCAACATTATCGACAACAACCAGCATGTCCGGCAGGTGGTCGACGAATTCACGGCGCAGTGGCCCGAAGCCATTCACGTGAATTACACGCTTGATGCCTCCGCCTGGATTTTCCGTTCACTGGGCTCGCTGCAATCGTCCATCGCAACGGCTATCGTGCTCGTGATGATCGTGGTCGTGGCGGCGCTTGGCCTTCGCTCTGCCATGCTGGTTGGCATCGCGATTCCGACTTCCTTCATGATCGGGTTCTTCTTCCTCGCGTCGTCCGGCTACACGATCAACATGATGGTCATGTTCGGCATGCTGCTCGCCGTGGGCATGCTTGTCGACGGAGCGATCGTGGTGGTCGAATACGCCGACCGCAAGATGTCCGAAGGGCTCGATCGGCGCGAGGCCTATACACTCGCATCCAAGCGCATGTTCTGGCCCGTTGCCTCATCGACCGCGACGACGCTGGCGGCCTTCCTGCCGATGCTGCTCTGGCCGGGGGTAAGCGGCAAGTTCATGAGCTACCTGCCGATCACGCTCATCGTCGTCCTTTCCGCCTCGCTTCTCACGGCACTCGTTTTCGTTCCGACCATGGGCACGATCTTCGGCAAGGCCGAGAGCGAGAATGACGACGTTCTGAAGCAGCTCGCCGGCGCGGAGACGGGCGACATCAGGGCGCTGCCTGGCCTTACTGGCTCCTATGTGCGGATGCTCGACCGGCTGGTCCGGTTTCCCGGTCTCGTGCTCGCGGCGACGGCTGCCATACTGGTTTCTACCGTTATCCTTTTTTCGATGTTCAGTAACGGCGTCGAGTTCTTCGTGGACACGGAACCAGAGCGCGCCATCGTGCTCGTGAGCGCCCGCGGCAACCTGTCTGCTCAGGACACGCTGACGCTCGCGCAGGATGTCGAACAGATCGTGCTCGACACGGACGGTGTGGAGACAGTCTTCACCCGCACGGGCCCCGGCCTCGGAAGCGGCTCATCGGGACGCAACGACGTTCCCAAGGACCTGATCGCCCAGATGATGATCGAGCTGAAGCCCTATGAGGAGCGGCGCAAGGGCGCGATCATCCTTGAGGAGATAAGGCAGAACACGAAGTCCATTCCGGGCATCAAGGTCGAATTGCGCAAGCAGGAAGACGGGCCCCCGACCGGCAAGGACATCCAGATCGAGCTGACCTCGACCGACTACCAGAAATTGCTCGCCACGACGGCGATGATCCGCTCGCATCTCGACAGCGAGGTGGGCGGGCTTATCGACGTGGAGGACGGACGCCCGCTTCCGGGCGTCGAATGGGTTATGGCGGTGGACCGCGAGATGGCGGGACGTTTCGGGGCGGACGTTACCTCCGTCGGCGCCGTCATCCAGCTTGTCACCAATGGCATCATGATCGGCGAATACCGGCCCGACGACGCGCAGGACGAAGTGGATATTCGCGCGCGCTTTCCCGACAACTATCGCGTTCTCGATCAGCTTGATCAGCTGCGCGTACAAACGACATCGGGCCTCGTTCCGATTTCCAACTTCGTCGGGCGCGAGGCGCAACCGCAAGTAAGCACGATCGAGCGCATCAACGGCTATCGCCGCATCATGATCAAGGCAAACACCTCAGTCGATCCCGCGACCGGCGACAAGATCAACGTGGACGACAAGGTGGGAGAAATCTCGGACTGGCTTTCGCAGCAGACCATAGACCCTGCCGTGAAGGTCAAGTTCCGCGGCGCCAACGAGGAGCAGGCGGAGTCAGCATCGTTCCTCGGCGGAGCTCTCATCGGCGCTCTCTTCCTGATGTTCATCATCCTGCTGACCCAGTTCAACAGCTTCTATCATTCCGTGCTCACGCTCTCGACCGTTGTCCTTTCGACGGTGGGCGTCTTGATCGGCATGGTGGTGACGGGACAGGCGTTCTCGGTGATCATGACTGGCACCGGCATCGTGGCGCTTGCCGGTATCGTGGTGAACAACTCGATCGTACTGATCGACACGTATCAGCGGCTTCGGGAAGACGCGATGGACGCGGTGGAAGCGGTGCTCCGCACGGCCGGCCAGCGTTTGCGGCCGATCATGCTGACGACCATAACGACCATGCTTGGCCTGCTGCCGATGGCGCTTCAGATCAATCTCGACTTCGTGACGAGAGAGATCGTCATCGGCGGGCCGGTGTCGGTCTGGTGGGTCCAGCTTTCGACCGCGATCATCTTCGGCCTTGGTTTTTCGACGCTCCTGACGCTCGTCCTCGTGCCGGTGCTGCTCGCGGCGCCGAGCGTAGTCCGAGCCCGGCGTTCGGCTCGGCGCGGAACGCAACAGGATTGGGCAAGAACCGAAAGCCCGGCGCGACGTGCAGCGGAGTGACGTCAGATTTCGTCGGCGACGGGATTCGAGAGAAGACCGACCCCTTCGATTTCGATTTCAATGACGTCGCCCGGCTTCATCCATAGCGGCGGCGTGCGGGCGAAGCCCACACCCGCCGGCGTTCCCATCACGAGCACGTCGCCAGGTTCGAGCGTCATGCACTGGCTGAGCAGCATGATCGTCTCGTCCACGGGAAAGATCATGTCGGCGGTGTTTGCGCTTTGCATGACGGTGCCGTTGAGGCGCGATTCGATCTTGAGACCTGCCGCGCCGGGCGGCAGTTCGTCCGCCGTGACGAAGGCAGGCCCGAAGGGGCCTGTTGCGTCGAAATTCTTGCCGATGGTCCATTGCGGCGTGCGGCGCTGGTAGTCGCGGACAGAGCCGTCATTGAAGCAGGCGTAGCCCGCAACGTAAGCGAGCGCCTTCTCCTTCGGCGTGTGCCGCGGCACGGGACGGCCGATCACGGCGGCGAGTTCGGCCTCGAAATCCAGCTGTTCCGAAATCCGTGGACGGATCATTTTTGCGCGGTGGCCAACGAGGGACGTCGCGCTGCGCATGAAGAAGTTCGGATAATCGGGCTTCTCGCGCCCGCCCTCGGCGGCGTGGGCGGCGTAGTTCAGGCCCAGGCAGACGATCTTGCCGGGCCTGGGGATAACCGGAAGGAAGGCGATGCGGTCAAGCGGGATGCGCGGGGCCGAGGCCGCCGCCCTGCCTGCCGCCTCGAGGCCGGAGTTATCCGCCCGTATCGCCTCGAGGAGGGAAGCCGGCGCACCTGAAACGGCCGAGATATCCGCGACCTCGCCGTCAAAAAGGGCACCAAACCGCTCTTTTCCCTCGAACTCGAACGTCGTGAACCGCATCACATATCCCCACTGTCAGCCACATTGCGGGCGAGGTTGACGCGAAGTTTTGCGTGAAGTCAACGAAGCGCTCCCGCGGCGGAGATTTTCTTTCTAAAACAACGATCTAGTGGCTTGTCCCCGGTTCACTGTCATTGAAATGTCATCGAACCGTCACAAATGGCGACTCCTTCTATTCCGTATACGGATTTTCTTCTCGCGCCTTCCCGCATGGAGACCGCAGGAAAAAACAATCCCCGTGGCTTTCCGGTCCCTCGCGCGATTCGGACGCGATAAAGTTATGCCCGGTTTCCCGATACCGCCTCGAAGAGGCCGGGAGAGCGAAACAGAGGATAAAGGTGGCAGGCATGTGCGAGCCCGGTCGTCCGCCTTTCGGGGATTACTCGACGACCGGATTATCGAGTTCGCCCATGCGGGCCACCGAAATGACGACACGCTCGCCGGGCTGGAGATAGCGGCGCGCTCCTTCGCGATCTGGCGTTCGACGACATGGGAGACGAGGGTGCGGTCCCAGCCGCCCGCGAGCCAGTCCCATGCGCCGAGCGCCATGGACGACTTGTCGACACCCCGGAAGACCGTGCCGTCCGGCGTGCCGGCGAGGATGGCGGTGCGGACGGGAACGACGCCGTCCTGGATGGGCAAGCCGACTTCGCGACCCTCGAAATCCCAGAGCACATCCTGACGAGCGGCGGACTGACGGACGAGCTCGTCGAAATCCCGGATCGCTTCCGACTGTCGAGCGGACTGCTTCAGTTCATCGCCGCGCCACAAACGCAGCTCGACGGCGGAGGCGAAGGCACGCAGGTCGCGCGGGATCACGAAGAGATTGCCGACGGGCAGATAGCCCGGCGCGCTCTTGCCGGTGGTGAAGCCCTTGCCGGAGGTGACATCGGAAGCGTCGATGTTGCGCATGAGCTTCGCGCGGTCGGTAACGTCGTTGCAGAGGATGAGCCCCGCTTCCGCCGGTGCCCGCGAAATCTCGAAGGGTTCAAGCGCGACGAAGCAGAGTTCGACCTCGTAATCGAGCAGCGCATCCCCCGCCGGTATCGGCGCGTCGAAGGACGTCGGTTCCACTTCCTTAGCGAAAAGGAAGGGCCCGTCCTCGACGGCCGACTCTTCCGCGTGCTCGGGGAAGTTGGTGCCAGCGGCGATGTGCGAGGCAGTGAGGTCGACGGGTATGCCAAGCGCACTCAATGGAAGCGTCACCTTCCCGCCCGACGCGGCCGCAATCTCGTCATAGCCTTGCGCGTTATAGAGCGCGACGGGATCGGACATGCCGAAGACGGCGGTGAGATCGACGCCCGTTACCTCGCCACCCTCGTAAGAGGAGACGAGGAGGAGACGCGTGCCCGCCCTGTCGAGCGCTTCGGCGCTCCGGCCATTGATGACGACATGAGCGCCCTCGCGCGCGAGCGCGGCGACGCAGGCCTTGCCGAGGCCGCCGGTCGGAGGAAAGCGGTGCGCGGCATCGCCCGCGAGAAAGACGCGGCCCTTGCGGTAGCGCTCCGCGATCTGCGCCGACATGGACCAGGGGCTGATGTTGCGAATGGCGAAGGGGACCGGCGCGGCGATCGACGAGACGGGAGGCTGCCCCCTGCCGCGCAAGGAGAAGGGCCGCAAGGCAGCCAACCGGGCCTGCGCCGGCGACGAGAACGGGATGACGGGACATGCGCGCTCCATAAATGAGATTACTCTCATAATTGAGATGTCTCTCATAAACGGCTTTTGTCAAGCCCCCCGCCGCGCTATCCTCCGGGCATGAAGGAGAGCGGTGTGCAGCAAGGCTATTTCCAGGGACAGACGGCAGGCGGCAGCAAGCGGGAACGGACCCGCTCGGCGCTGCTCGATGCGGCGGTCAGCGTTGTCGCGGCGAAGGGCATGGAGGCCGCGAAGATCCTCGACATCACGGAGACGGCCGGACTCGCGAACGGAACCTTCTACAACTACTTCGACGACAAGGAATCGATCCTGCGCGAGGCTGCCTATGGCATCGCCCTGGCGGTGGGCCGGCAGCTCGACGAGGAGATGAGCGGTATCGAAGATGCGGGACGGCGCGTCGTGACCGCGACGACGCGGTTCATCGAGATCGTCCTCCGCGAGCCCGACTGGGCGCATGTGCTGCTCGGCAGCGCGGAGGTGATGCCCGAAGTGCGGCAGGACATCTACCGCTATCTGCGCAGCGACATCGAACTGGGCGTGGAACAGGGCAAGTTCGACGTGGAGGTGACGGATTTCCTTCTGGATCAGGTAGCGTCGCTGATCGGCGTCTCGATCCGGACGCAGATGCACGGCGGACGGAACCCCGCGCTTACACGGCAAACCTGCGAGGGCATCCTCCGGCTTCTGGGAATGAGCCCCGCAAAAGCGAGAAAGCTCGCCGCGACGGGCTGAACCCGCTGCGGCGGGCGGCGCCAAAAGAAACAATCCCCGTGGCTTTCGGGTATCTGGAACGTTACGGACGCGATAAAGTCATGCCCGGTTTCCCGAGGCTGCCCCGAAACCACGCGAGGGGTACAGAAGATGAAAGACCTCTCAAGAGCCCGCCAGCGCATGATCGAAGCGCATCTCGAGGCGCGCGGCATCCGCTCGCCGCTCGTGCTCGACGCGATGCGCCGCGTGCCGCGCGAAGCCTTCGTGGAACCGGGATCGGAAGAGTTCGCCTATGAGGACACGCCGCTCGCCATCGGCGAGGGGCAGACGATCTCGCAACCCTATATCGTCGCCATGATGATCGAGGCCGCCGGCGTCGAGCCCGGTGACCGCGTGCTCGAAGTGGGCACGGGCTCGGGCTATGCCGCGGCGGTGATGAGCCTTATCGCGGAGAAGGTCTTCACGATCGAGCGGCACGAGGCGCTCTGCCGGACAGCAGAGAAACGCCTGGCCGAGACGGGCTACGGCAACGTGGACGTGCGCCGGGGCGACGGCACACGCGGCTGGCCGGAGGAAGCGCCTTTCGATGCGATCCTGGTGGCGGCGGGAGGGCCTGCCGTGCCGCAGGCGCTGAAGGATCAGCTTGCGGTCGGCGGGCGGCTCGTCATTCCGGTGGGCGGCGAGCAACGCGAACAAAGGCTCCTGCGCGTGACGCGGATCGACCGGGAGCACTACGAAGAGGAAGACCTTGGCGGGGTCATGTTCGTGCCGCTGATCGGCGAGGAAGGCTGGAAGGCGCGCGAAAATCCCGCGCCGCCCGCGGAGGCGGCGGCACCGGCGAGGCTCTACCGGCTGAGCGAGGTGGTGGCGGAGGCGGCCGAGCCCCTGCCCGACCCGGGCGATCCCGGCTTCGGCGCCTTTTTCGACCGCTTCGGAAGGGCGCGCGTGGTGATGCTCGGCGAGGCGAGCCACGGAACATCGGAATTCTACCGGGCGCGCGCCGCGATCACGAAGCGGCTGATCGAGGAACATGGTTTCAACATCGTCGCGGTGGAGGCGGACTGGCCGGATGCAGCGGCGGTGGACCGCCATGTGCGGCAGAGGCCGGGACCGGAGCGGACGGAGCGCGCCTTCCGACGCTTTCCGACCTGGATGTGGCGGAACAGGGATGTGGCAGAGTTCGTGGACTGGCTCACCGACCACAACGCGGCGCAGGCGCCGGACAAGCGCGCCGGTTTCTACGGCCTCGATCTCTACAACATGAGCGACGCCATCGCGGCGGTGCTCAGCTATCTCGACGCGCGAGACCCGGAGGCCGCCGCCGTGGCGCGCGAGCGCTATGGCTGCCTGACGCCATGGCAGAAGGACCCCGCGACCTATGGGCGGGCGGTGATGCGCGGAAACTACAAGGACTGCGAGGAAGCGGTGGCGCTGCAATGCCGGGAGCTTCTCGAGCAGCGGCTCGGCCATATCGGCGACGACAGCTTCATCGACGCGGCGCAAAGCGCGCGGCTCGTCGCGAGCGCGGAGCGCTACTATCGCATCATGTATTACGGCGGCGCGGAGGCGTGGAACCTGCGCGACACGCATATGTTCGAGACATTGACCAACCTTCTCGAAGCGAAGGACGGAACGGCGAAGGCCGTGGTGTGGGCGCATAATTCGCATATCGGCGATGCGCGGCACACCGACATGGGCTCGCTGCGCGACGAGATCAATATCGGCCAGCTCGCCCGCGAACGCTTTGGCAAGCAGGCCGTTCTGATCGGTTTCGGCACGCATTCGGGCACGGTGACGGCGGCCCGCGACTGGGACGGCGAAACGGAAACGATGCGCGTGACGCCCTCGCGCGCCGACAGCTATGAACGCCTGTGCCACGATGCGGGGATCGGCCGCTTCCTTCTCGACATGAAGCGGAACGACGAGTTGCGCTACCGGCTGAAGACGCCGCGCCTCGAACGCTTCATCGGCGTGATCTACCGGCCCCGCACGGAACTCGCGAGCCATTACGCGGAGGCATCGCTTTCCGAACAGTTCGATGCCTATGTCTGGTTCGACGAGACGCATGCCGTGGAGCCGCTGGGGCCGGAACACATCAGAGCGGATGTGCCGGACACTTATCCCTTCGGGGTCTGACGCGAGGCGGCGGCGGACGGCGCATCGTTTCCTGTCTGTTCCCTGCGCCGAACGGCGTTTGACAGGCGGGCCGCACCTCCCTACTCAAATTGTCAAAAGCAATTGAAGGGCGAGGGAGGCCCGACCCCATGAAAAGCCTGTTGATCGCCAATCGCGGCGAGATTGCCGTGCGCATCGCGCGCGCGGGCGCGGAACTCGGGTTGCGGACGGTCGCCGTGTTCGCCGAAGACGATGCGCTGTCGCTGCATGTGCGGGCCGCCGACGAGGCGCTGCCGCTGACCGGCACGGGCGCCGCCGCCTATCTCGACATCGCGCAGATTGTCGCCGAGGCGAAGAAGGCGGGATGCGACGCGATCCATCCGGGTTATGGGTTCCTGAGCGAGAATGCAGGCTTCGCGGAAGCCTGTGCCAAAGAAGGCATCGTCTTCGTGGGGCCGTCGCCGGAGGCGCTTCGCCTGTTCGGCGACAAGGCGAAAGCACGCGCATTGGCGGAGACGCTCGGCGTGCCGCTCTTTCCCGGCACGAAAGCCGCGACGAGCCTGGAGGAGGCGCGCGCCTTCATGGAGGGGCTGGGGCCGCGCGCGGCCGTGATGCTGAAGGCGCTGGCGGGCGGCGGCGGGCGCGGCATGCGCGCGGTGAGCGACCCGAAAGACCTTGCCGAAGCTTACGAACGCTGCCGCTCGGAAGCGATGGCGGCCTTCGGCAGCGGGGACATCTATGTCGAGAAGCTGATAGCACGCGCGCGGCACATCGAAATCCAGATCGTGGGCGACGGAAAGAACGTCGTCGATCTCGGCGAACGCGAATGCACGCTGCAAAGACGCAACCAGAAAGTCGTGGAAATCGCACCGAGCCCGACGCTCGATGACGAGATGCGCCAGCGGCTCGTGCACGCCGCGCGGAAGCTCGCGAGTGCCGCCACCTATAAGGGGCTCGGTACGTTCGAATTCCTGATCGACATGGAGGCGGCGACGCCGGATGCGGCCATCGCCTTCATGGAGGCCAATCCGCGGCTACAGGTGGAACATACCGTCACCGAGGAAGTGACGGGCGTCGACCTCGTGAAGACGCAACTCAGGATCGCGGCGGGCGAGACGCTGAAGGATGTGGGACTGACGGAGACGCCCGCCCCTCGCGGCTTTGCGATCGAGCTTCGCGTGAACATGGAGCGGATGAACGAGGCGGGCGAGGCGGTGCCGACGGGCGGCACGCTGACGAGCTTCTCTCCGCCTTCGGGACCGGGCATCCGCGTGGACACGTTCGGCTATGCCGGATACCGCACGAGCCCGCATTACGACTCGCTGATCGCGAAGCTCATCGCGCATTCGCCCGCGCCCGACTACGCTTCAGCGGTCGCCCGCGCGCGGCGCGCGCTCAGCGAATTCCAGATCGAGGGCGTGACGACCAACCTCTCCTTCCTGCAGGCGCTGATGGCGCGGCGCGACGTGCAGGCAAACGAAGTCCATACGAGCTTCATCGCCGAGCATGCGAGCGAACTGGCAAAGGCGGAGGCGGAAGCCCCTCGCTTCTTCGCGGGCAACGGCCATGCGGCGGCGGAAGCGGCGCGGCATCATGTGGAAGGACCGGCGGGGACGACGCCCGTTCCCTCCACCATGCAGGGCAAGGTCATTTCCGTCGAAGTGGCGGAAGGCGCGAGCGTGGCGAAGGGGCAGCAGATCGCCGTGCTGGAGGCGATGAAGATGGAACACACCGTCGCCGCGCCTTTCGGCGGCACGGTGCGCAAGGTGGCGGCGATCGCGAATGCGACGCTGATGGAGGGTGAACCGATCCTCTTCATCGAGGAAGGAGCGGGCGGCGATGCGCTGACGGCGGTGGAAGAAGCCATCGACCCCGATTACATCCGGCCCGACCTGCAACACGTCATTGAGCGGCACGCGCTGGGCCTCGACGAGAACCGGCCGGACGCCGTGGCGCGGCGGCGCAAGCGCAACCAGCGCACGGTGCGCGAGAACATCGCGCATCTCTGCGACGAGGGAAGCTTCATCGAATATGGCGCGCTGGCGCTTGCCGCACAGCGCCGGCGGCGGAGCATGGAGGAGCTGCTGAAGATGAGCCCGGCGGACGGGCTCGTCTCCGGGATCGGCACGGTGAATGCCTCGCTGTTCGGCGAGGAGAAGGCGCGCGCGCTCGTCATGGGCTACGACTTTACCGTGTTCGCGGGCACGCAAGGCGCGATGAACCACAAGAAGATGGACCGCATGCTGTTTCTCGCGCGGGACCAGAAGCTGCCCATCGTGTTGCTGGCGGAAGGCGGCGGCGGACGGCCGGGCGACACGGACGTGGCGGGGGTCGCCGGTCTCGACACGCCGAGCTTCCATACATTTGCGACACTGAGCGGCAAGGTGCCTCTCGTCGGCATGACGGCGGGACGCTGCTTTGCGGGCAACGCCGCGCTGCTCGGCTGCTGCGACGTCATCATCGCGACGGCGGATTCCAACATCGGCATGGGCGGGCCCGCGATGATCGAGGGAGGCGGGCTCGGCGTCTATCAGCCCGAGGAAGTCGGCCCCGCCGATGTGCAACGCAAGAACGGCGTCATCGATATTTTCGTGAAGGACGAGGAAGAGGCGATCGAGGCCTGCAAGACCTATCTCTCCTATTTCCAGGGGCCTGTGGAGACATGGGAAGCGGGCGACCAGCGGCTGCTGCGCCACGCGATCCCGGAGAACCGCCTGCGCGCCTATGACATCGGGCGCGTGATCGAAGGGCTGGCGGACAAGGGCACGGTGCTCGAACTGCGCAAGGATTTCGGCATCGGCATCAAGACGGCGCTCATCCGCATGGAGGGGCGGCCGATGGGACTGATCGCGAACAACCCCTATCACCTCGGCGGCGCCATCGACGCGGAGGCGGCGGACAAGGCGGCGCGCTTCATGCAGCTTTGCGACGCCTTCGGCCTGCCGATCCTGTCGCTCTGCGACACACCGGGCTTCATGGTCGGCCCCGAGATCGAGAAAGAAGCCCAGGTGCGGCATGTGAGCCGCATGTTCGTGACGGCGGCGAATATGAGCGTGCCGCTGTTCGCGGTGGTGCTGCGCAAGGGCTATGGGCTCGGCGCGCAGGCGATGACGGCGGGGAGCTTCCATGCGCCCTTCTTCAACATCTCCTGGCCGACGGGCGAATTCGGCGGCATGGGGCTCGAAGGGGCGGTGAGGCTCGGTTATCGCCGCGAGATGGAGGCGATCGAGGATCTCGAGGAGCGCGACGCCTTCTACCGCAAGATGGTCGACCGCTATTACGAGAACGGCAAGGCGACCAACATGGCGTCGTTCCTGGAGATCGACGCGGTGATCGACCCGGCGGAGACGCGGCACTGGATCGTCCGTGGGCTGAAGTCCCTGCCGCCGATGGAAGCGAAGCCGTCCCGCGCGTTTATCGATACATGGTGAGGGCTCAGGCGGCTTCGTCCGCCACGAAGCCCTTCCAGCCGCGCATATAGGCGATGAAGGCGGAGCCGAGCCCCTCGTCGCGGAGATGCCGTTCCGTGACGGGGAGCGAGGGCGAGACATAGGCGGCGTCGGCCAGGGCGCGGCGCGGGAAATCGTGGCGCAGGATCGCGGCGCGGCCGATCACCGCAAAGTCGCATCCGGCCTCGATGACGCCGGCGGCGTCCTCGGTGCTCATGATCTTGCCCGCCGCCCCGAGGCGGACATTGCCGCGGGCCAAGTCCGTGAAGAAGCTCATCAGCGAGCGGCCCTGGAATTCTTCCTCGACGGGTTCCTTTTTCACGTCCCATAGCGACATGTCGAGAAAGTCGATCCTTGCCTGTGCAAGAAGTTCGGCGGCGACGTCGCGTATTTCGGCGAGCTTGAGGCCGAAACGCTCCGGCGACAGGCGGATGCCGAGCTGGAAGCCGGGACGGCAGGCAGCGCGAATACCGTTCACGATCTCGAAGATCAGGCGCGCGCGGTTTTCGAGCGAGCCGCCATAGATGTCGTCGCGGCGGTTCAGCTCAGGCGAGAGGAACTGCGCGAGGATGTAGCCATGCGCGCCATGAACCTCGACGCCGTCGAAGCCTGCCTTCTCCGCACGCCTGGCGGCGGCGATGAAATCGTCGCGCAGTTTTTCGACTTCAACGAGGGTCAGGGCGCGGGCGCCCGTGTCCTTGTCGCCGGAGGGGCCGACGACGTCGCCCACGATATCCTTCGGCGAGCGGATGCCCGCGTGGTGAAGCTGGAGGGACGAAACCGAATCCCGCACCTTGATGGCGGACGCGAGACGGGTGAGGCCTTCGAGGTGCCTGTCGTCCCAGACACCGAGCTGGCCGGGAAAGCCCTGTCCGCCCGCCTGGACATGGGCGGCGCAGGTCATGGTGAGACCGAAGCCGCCTTCCGCGCGCATGGTGAGCCAGCGGAATTCATCGTCGGAGAGGCGGCCATCGGCATGGCTCTGCGTGTTGGTGAGTGGCGCCAGCATGAAGCGATTCTTCATGGCCGGTCCGTGCGCGAGAGAAAGCGGCTCGGCAAGCTTTTCGGTCGTCAGCATTCCTGTCCTCGATACGAAAGCGGGAAAAAGATGCGGTCAGCTTTCGGCTTTCGCGTCTTTCTCGAAGTCCGAAGCGTCGTGCCGCTCGGGAAGCTGGCTTTCGGGCTCGCCCCAGGTGCGATTGACGATGCGGCCGCGCTTCACGGCCGGGCGCTCGGCGATGGCGTCCGTCCAGCGGTTTACATGCTTGTACTCATGGACGCTGAGGAATTCGGCGGCGCCATAGAGCAGGCCCTTGGCGAGGGCGCCGTACCAGGGCCAGATCGCCATGTCGGCGACGGTGTAGTCCGGGCCCGCTATGTATTCGCTTTCGGCGAGACGCTTGTCGAGCACGTCGAGCTGACGCTTCACTTCCATGGCGAAGCGGTCAATCGCATATTCGATCTTTACCGGCGCATAGGCGTAGAAATGGCCGAAGCCGCCGCCGAGATAAGGCGCGGAACCCATCTGCCACATGAGCCAGGACCAGCATTCGGCGCGCTTCGTCAGGTCCCTTGGCTGGAAAGCACCGCCGAATTTTTCCGAGAGGTAGAGAAGGATCGCGCCGCTTTCGAAGACGCGCGTCGGCGGATTCGTGCTGCGATCCATGAGGGCGGGGATTTTCGAATTGGGATTGATGGCGACGAAATCCGAACCGAACTGATTGCCCTCGCCGATGTTGATGAGCCAGGCGTCATACTCGGCGCCCTTGTGGCCAGCTTCCAGCAGCTCTTCCAGCATCACCGTGACCTTGACGCCGTTCGGCGTCGCCAGCGAATAAAGCTGGAGGGGATGCTTGCCGACAGGGAGCTCCTTCTCATGCGTCGGACCGGAGACGGGCCGGTTGATGTTGGAGAAGCGGTTTTCGTTCCGGTCCTTTTCCCAGGTCCAGACCTTCGGCGGCGTGTAGGCAGTATCGGTCATCGGACGTCTCCCTGATTCTCTTGCCCGGCATGAGGCCGGCCGAAATGCGATCCGGCGAGGATAGCAGAGCTTTGGGGAGAAGACGCAATGGCGCGACGGAAGGGACCGCCGGACGGCGGCCCCATTCCACAGCGCGATCACGTATTGTCAGAACTGTCCGAGCGCCACGCGGCGCACCGCGTCGCTGTCGGTCGGCTGGTGGCCGACATCATGCGTGGGCGCGGGCACTTCCTGCACGGTGTTCGAGATGCGGCCGATGCCCGTCACCTCGACCTCGACGACATCGCCGATATTCATGGGCCGGGAATTGGCGGGCGTGCCCGTCAAGACGATGTCGCCCGGCAGGAAGGTGATGTGGCGCGAAAGGTCGGCGAAGATGTAGTCGATGGGGAAGGTCATTTCGCTGACCGGTCCGTCCTGCACCTTCTTGCCGTTGATATAGGTGCGGACGCTTTCCTTGCGGATGTCAACGCCGCGCACGATCCCGGGACCGACAGGACAGAAGCCGTCCTGCCCCTTGACGCGCAGCATGGAGCCCGCATCCGTGTCGCGGAAATCCTGCGCGCCGACGTCGTTGGCCGGGGCGAAGCCCGCCAGATAATCCCAGACATCCTCGCGCGCGACATTGCGCATGGGCTTGCCGACGATCGCAGCGATCTCGCCTTCATAATTCAGATATTTGCAGTCCGCGGGCCGGTTGAGAAAGCCGCGATGGGAATTGAGCGTCGTCAGCGGCTTCTGAAAGTAGATCGGGGTGACGAGCGGCGGCGCCTTGAACTCGACGCGGCGCGAATCGTAGTTCAGATGGATGCAGATGATCTTGGTCGGATCGCAGGGCGGAAGATAGGTCGCGGCGGCTTCATCCACCGTCCGCCCGTCTCCGAGGCGGAGCTTGCCGCCCTCCTCCGGCTTCACCCAGACCGGCGTTCCCTGATGCAGGATGCGCCGCCATTCCTCGCGCGGACCGTCCAGAACCGACATGTGTTTTCCTCCCTCTCTCTTTCGGCAATGTGGAATGGACGCTCGGGTCACACTTCCATCAGCCCCTTTTTCATGACTTCTTCGTTCTGCTCGTGGCCGTAGGTGTCGCGCTGGTAATATTCCGACTGGTGCGTCGCCTCGCGCGCGCCCCAGCCGATTTCGCACATGAAGCCGGACGGGTTGAGGAAGTAGAAGGAATACATGTGATCGTTCGCGTGGCGCCCCGGCATCATGGTGATGGAGATGCCCGCCTGACGGACGATCTCGTAGGCGAGGCCGACATCGTCGAAACTTTCCACCTCGAGCATCAGGTGGTTGATGCGCTTTTCACCAGGCGGACCGAAGGCCACCGTGTGGTCGCGCGTGTTGCAATGCATGAACATGAGGTCGAAGGGCTTGTCGAGGCCGGGGAAGGGAATGCGGTATTCGACACCGCCGCGCATGCCGAGCAGCTTGTAGAACTCGTAGGTCTTCTCGAAGCCGGCCGTTTCCTTCTGAATGAGATGGCCCAGCCCGCCCTCGCCGGTCTTGAAGCGGCCATGCATGCGGCGGCCGGGATGAAAGGGCTTGTCGGACTGCACCTGCGGCCCGTGGAAAATCTCGATCGGAAAGCCGCTCGCATCCTTGAGCTTCATGACTTCGAGGACGCGGCGATCCGCCGCTTCCTCATAAGAACCGATCCGCACGTCGATACCGGCGTTGACGAGCTTCCTGTGCATCTCGCGGAATTCCTCGACGCCCGCGACGCGGAAGCCGAGGAAATTCAGATCGTCGGTTCCGTCTTCCTCCAGGATGATGCGGTGATGCCAGTAGTCCATGCGGAGGTAGCAGCGGCCCGCCTCGCCCTCATCGGCGACCTCAAGAGCGAGGATATTCGTCGCGTAGTCCTTCCAGTCGTTGAGGCTCTTTACGCCGAGCCCCATGTAGCCGAGTTCCGTTACCTGAACCATGTGCGTGCCTCCCCTCAGGCGAACGATCCCTTGCGGACCGAAATGTTTTTTATGTCGGTGTAGAAGTCGAAGCTCCAGGTGCCGCCCTCGCGGCCGAGGCCGGAGTCCTTCGCGCCGCCGAAAGGCGCCGCAAGATCGCGGACGAAGAAGCAGTTGACCCAGATGGTTCCGGCCGTGACGCGCGAGGCGATGTCCATCGCGCGCTTTTCGTTGCGGCTGAACAAGGTGCCCGCGAGACCGTAGCGGGTGTTGTTGGCAAGCTCGATCGCCTCGTCGTCGGAGGAAAAGCTCTGCCAGGTGAGGACAGGACCGAAGACCTCGCGCTGCGCGATTTCAAGTTCCGGCGTCACATGAGCAAAAAGCGTCGGCTCGAAATAGAGCTCGCCGAAATTCGCGCGGTTGCCGCCCCAGAGCGGCACGGCGCCATCCGCCTTTGCCCGCTCGACGAAACCGGCGACGCGCTCGAAATGCTCCTTGTGAATGAGCGGCCCGACGCGCGTATCCTTGTCGCGCGGGTCGCCGACGATCATGTGGCTTGCGGCGCCGCGCACTTTTTCGAGGAACTCCTCCTCGATCTTCTTCTCGACCATGATGCGGGTGCCCGCGAGGCAGACCTGACCGGCATTCATGTATTGCCCGGCGACCGTCTGCGCGGCCGCATCGAGATCGGCATCGGCACAGACGATGAAGGGCGATTTGCCGCCAAGCTCGGCGCTCATGGGCGTGATCGAGCGCGCCGCCGCCTGCCCGATGATCTTCGCCGTGTCGGTCGAACCGGTGAAGCTGATGCGGTCGACGTCCGCGTGGTTCACGAGCGCATCGCCCGCCTCCTCGCCGATCCCCTGCACGACGTTGAGAACGCCGGCCGGCAAACCGGCCTCATGCGCGATATCGGCCATGAGCGAGCAGGTGAGCGGCGCCCATTCCGGCGGTTTCACGACGACGGTGTTGCCCGCCGCGAGCGCGGGGCCGACCTTCCATGTGGTCAGCATCAGGGGGGCGTTCCAGGGCGTGATGAGCACAGCAACGCCGGAGGGATCGTACTTCACATGGTTCACGACTTCGGGCGAGTCGATCGAATGCCCGTCGAGCGTCATGGCCCAGTCGGCGAAGAACTCGATGTTCTGCGCCGCACGCGGCACGACGCGGTGAACATTGCCCATGAGGAGCGAGCCATTGTCCATGGTCTCGACCGCGGCAAGCTCGTTCACCCGCGCCTTGATGCCCTCGGCGAACTTCTTGAGGATCGGCAGACGTCCCCGCGGACCGAGCGCCGCCCAGGCGGGAAAGGCCTTGCGGGCCGCCGCGACCGCCGCATCCGCCTCCGCCTTGCCGCCCGCCGACAGATCGCCGAGATGCGAGCCGTCGATGGGCGAGAAGTTGGCGAACTTCTCCTTCGAGGCAACGCGCCTGCCGCCGATCCAGTGATCGGCCGAAACCTCGACGCCCGCAACCTTCAACGGACCGGCCATCACACCGCCTCCGCGACATGACGGTCGTCTTTTTTCACCGCTCCGATGTCTTCCGTCAAAAAGCGATCGACCAACTCGTTGGCGCGGGTGCGGTCGCCGAACAGATGGGCCATCTGATAGTTGCGGGCCGAAGATCCGAGATAGAAGCGCTCATACTGGAGGTTCCGGCCGGCAAGACCCGTACCGACAAAATCCCATGCGAGCCGAAAGACCCGCGCGCGCTGCTCGGCGCCCACATCACCGGCGCCGCGCAGATAATGGTCGATGAGCGGCCGAAGACTGGCGTCGTCGAGTTGAGCCCGGCTCGGGGCGGCGAACACGTTATGCGACCCGATTAGCTGGATGATTTCACTGACCCGCGCCATCCATCGCGGCATCGACGCGCGAATGGCGGCGAAGGGTTGGGCGTCCGGCAGCCAGACGCCATTGCCATAATCGATAGCCCCGTCTTCGGCGGCCTTCAAACAGGCGCGTGTCAATTCGGCATAGCTCCAGATTTCGCCGAGCATCTCCCATGTCTGCGGCTTGACATCGTTGATCACCTCGGTCATCCGCGAGGCGAGGCCCCAGGCAAATTCGAGTTTCGTCAGCGCCCGGACCGTCCGAATCCCATCGCTGAATGAAGAAGAGCGGGGTCTTGCGTGCCGCAGGCACAGCAACGAAGGCGAATTCGTCCGTCCGCATGAGCCGCCAGTCGAGGCCCAATGCCATCTTGACCCATCCCCGATCCGCCTTTGTGAGATCGCGCGTGGGCTCACCCTCTGCCCAGCCCGCACGCGGCGGGATGGCCGCCGCCTTCACCTCGTTCGCTTCGCAAGGAAATTCCGCCCGTGCCGGGGGCGCGAGGGAGACCTCGCAGACCGACGCCAGCAGGACGCAGAGCAGAAGAGTACGGAAGGACACGGGCATGAAGCAATCCTCGTTCAGAACGCAAGACGACGCAGATGCACCACGTCTCCGGGTCGCCGGAGGATCGCGCAAATGTTCCAGTCTATGAGGTAAAAGTAACGCGCCAACAAGGAACGGCGCGCGCGACGGAAAAATCCGCCATGGAAGAATTCCCGGTCTTCCGGTGCTTGAAACCGCTTGCCGCAACCTCCAATTCGCATGAACATCAGTTTGCTGACAGTCGCTTTCTTCCGCTCACCGGCTCCGGCCACTCATGGAGACACGCATGCCTATCCTCATCAGGGGCGGAGGAAGCAGCTACCGGCATGCCGGCGCAATCCTCGGTGTACTCCTCTTCTGCGCGCCGGCCTCGGCCAATCCCGAGCTCGAAAACTTCCGTGACTTTCTCGACGCGCGCGAGAACAACGGCAGCATCATGAACGTAAGCGGATGCAAACCCGGCTCCTTCGACGCGGCCTGCCGGGGCGTGAAAGCGGGAGACCCCGTTGCCACCGGCATCAACGCCAATCTCGGCTGGCGGGTGGGCATGCTGGCGGGCCAGCCGCTGGTCGAAATGGCGATCAACTGGACGCCGAAAAGCCTCGAAGGGATGCTGCCCGAGATATATGCGAAAGCCGACCCCGGCCTTGTCGCAGGGCTCGACCCGGCCGCCAATGCGAAACTCGACCTTTATGACGCGCATATTGCCATCGCCTTCGAGCATGAAGGACAAACCTACACCATCACCGACACGGTGGGCGTGCCGGCCCGGGCCGGCAATGAGTCGAGCTTCAACGTGGCCGGCAGCTATGACTGGGGCGCGTTCATCCGGGACGGCAATGGCAATCTTGTGGACGGCGAGACCGCCAAGGTCATCGTGAAGGCAGGCGTGGTGCCGATCGGCGCGTCCATCGTCGAGGCGAAGATCAACACCCGCGACCTCGAGCATTACTGGCACGAAAAGAACATCGAGAAATACAACGTGCCGTTGCGGGAAGCGGTGGAGAGCCAGATCTCGCTGCTCGAGGACACATTCGGCCTACCGGTGGATGAAATCAGGGTGGAGCTTGCTAAATACGAAGCGGAGCACAGCCCACAGGACGTGAACAGCAAACTCGCTTCGATGTTCGCGCGTCTCACGCCCGCGAACCTGCCGGAGAAATATCTCGGCACCGGCCTCGCCCGGGATATCAAGCTTCGCATCTATGCCAATGCCGTCGGCGGCATAGATGGCCGGCTGCGCAACCAGATGCAGGAGTTGCCGCCGCAACCCCGCGACGGCGCATCGGGTTACGAGAACTGGCTCGACCAAACGAAAGTCCTGTTCAGGACGCGCGAATTGCGGCTTGCACAGCTTCGCGACGATGTGCGCGAGGCGCAGCGGATCGAATACGAGATCAAGGAGGAAGAGCGCCGCGAGGCAGAGCGCCGCGCCGAGAAACGCGCCGAGGAAGAACGCGAGGCGGCCTGGGAAGCCGAACGCCGCGACGAGGAGCGCGCGCGGCGCGAGGCGAAAGCGCGGGCGCGCTACCGGGACGTTCACCGCCCCTATGGCGAAAGCGACGGCGGCTGGAACGGCATTACCGCGAGCATCAACCAAATGGTGCAGCAGACCTATGGCGGATACAACGCCTATGCCGACACGGGCGGGAACTACATTGGGAACGGGCCAAGCAACACAATCCATCTGGACGAAAAACGATCACAGTTCAAATATCCCTGCGAGGTGAATGGCAAACGGATCTGCGCACCATGAGTGGCACCAGCATGCAGACCACATCCGCCGATTACCCCGCCGCCCTGGACCATGTCGCCCGCATCGCGCCGCGCTATGAAAAGCTCGACCCGGAAGTATTGAACTGGAGCGAGACGGATTGGCGCGATCTTCATGCTCTGCGCGAGAAACTGCTGGCCGATGTCGGCGCGTCGATGCGCAAGCGCGGCGTGGCGGCGGAGGCGATCTCGAAACAGCTTCGCCTGCTGACGCTCGCCATGCTCGACTACGAGTTGACACATCTTCTGCCGCTGCACATGAAAGGCTGGCTCGAAGGCTTCGACACGGAGATTCCGGGCGGGGCCTATGCCGCCTTCTTCGCGCCCTGGCACGGTCACCTCGATCCCGCGACCGCGACGCAGGACGATCTCGTCGCGGTTTACGACGATCTCTGGCATCACTTTCCGGGCTACGCGACCTGGCGGAATATGGAGCATGACGCCGTATCCGGCATCGAGGACGTGATCCTGGATGCGGAACTGATCGAATATCAAAACGCCTTCCGTACGACGAAGCAGAGAGAAGAAGCAAAGCTTGCTGTGCCGGCAACATCCGCTCCAGTCGCCGCCGCACCTAAGGCGGAGGCTGCGCCCGAAACGGCGAAGCCGAAGGATACACGTTCCTTTCGCGATCGCCTGCGCCTGCAAGGGAAGGACGAGGCGGCGGCCCGGTCCGGCGGCTATGGCGATCATGGCTACGACCCGGCAGCCGACTGCGCGCAGAGCTTGGAACTATTCCGTCGTGGTTGACATGCTGCCGCCGCGCGGGCTGGGATGGCGCGGTGGGTCTGATGATGGAAAGGGGGAGCTGCATGATCGTCGAACAGCTTCGTGCCGCGAGCCGCGCCGAGAAATGGCAGCTCGACTATCTCTTCGATCTGAGCTTCCAGGCATGGCTCGTCCATATCGGCGTCGTCACCGCAGTGATGGCGCTGCTCGTCTATGTCCGGCCGGGGGAAGTCTGGCCCTTCGTCTGGTACGCCGCCATGTGCGCCTTTTCCGCGGGCTTGGCCGCTCTCGCATGGCGTTACACGCATCGTCGTCCGGTGGATGACGACGAAGCTCGCCCCTACGGCCTCGCCCATACGGCCCTCACCGCTCTTGTCGGCATCGCCTGGGGGCTCGGGGCCTTCGGCACGGCGACGGGCGAGTTTCACCTCATGCTCGTCTATTCGCTGGCGCTGGGCGGCACCGCGCTCGGCGCAGTCTCCTCCCAGCATGTGCTGCCGCGCTCCTGCTTCGTCAGCCTCTGGACCTCCGTGCCGCTGCTCGGCTTTGCGCATGTCTTGCACGATCCGGGCATTTTCGGCGGGACAGTCTTCAGCATGATCATGCTCTATGCGGGCGTGCTCTCCATCCTCGCCATCCGCATGTTCCGTTTCATCCGCGCCAATGTCGATCTCACGCGCTCGCTCGACGCGAAGCTCGCCGAGATCACCGACATGGCCGCCGAACTGGAAGACGCGCGGCACGAGGCGGTGGAAGCAAACCTTTCCAAGTCGCGTTTTCTCGCTCATGCCAGCCACGACCTGCGCCAGCCCATTCACGCCATAGGGCTCTTCACCGCCTGCCTGCGCGATCTCGATCTCGAGGCCGAGGCGCGGCAGCATGTGACGAGCATCGACAATGCCGCCCGGTCGGTGAGCCGTCTTCTCGGGTCGCTGCTCGACATTTCGCGTCTCGATGTCGGCGGCATCGAACCCCGGTCCGAACGCTTCGCGCTCGAGGTGTTTCTGCGCGGCATCCTCCGGCAGAACGCAGACGCCGCGCTCGGCAGCGGCGGCACGCTGGAGATGGAAACGGCGGATATCTGGGTCGATACCGATCCCGCCCTTCTCTCCACCATGATCCAGAACATCCTCTCCAACGCGCTGAAATATGCGCCCGGATCGAATGTGCGGATCGTCGCCCGCCGCGAGGGGGACCGCGCCGCGCTGGAGATTGCCGATAACGGTCCCGGCATCGCCGAGCAGGACCTGCAACACATCTTCGACGAGTTCTACCGCGCCGAAAGCGGGGGTGTGCCCAAGGCGGAGGGCCTCGGCCTCGGCCTCGCCATTGTGCGCCGTCTCGCCGGGCTTCTCGGTCTCGAGGTGGAGATCGCATCCGCCGCGGGCCGCGGTACGCGGCTGCGCATTTCGGGACTGCGCCCGGTCGCGCCGGCCGCCGTCACCGTTCCGCCGCGCGCCCATCGCCAGCATCCCCTGACGGGGCTTCGCGTTTGCGTGGTTGACGACGATGCGGAAGTGCTTGCGGCGACGGCCACGCTGCTGCGCCGCTGGGGCTGCGACGTGGCCGAGTTCGCCGGCCTGCCGGAGGCGGCGTCCGGTTGCGACGCCATCGTCAGCGATTTCGATCTGGGCGGCGATCTCGACGGGCTCGATGTCATCGCGAGGCTGCGCGAGATGGAGGGATGGGAGGTGCCCGCCGCCATTCTCACCGGCCGCTCCGAGCCGGAGACGCTGAAGCGTCTCGCGGGCTCCGGCATCCCCTTCCTGCGCAAGCCGGCGCACCCGGCGGAGCTTCGCGCGCTCCTCACCGGCTTCGCGCTCGGTGACGATGCGCCGGAGGGCGAGGTCTCCGTCTCCTGACGGTCTAGAGAAATTTCGTCGCTACGCCTGCCGCCGCCGCGCGGCTTGCGACGCCGAGCGTCCGCAGAAGCGCTGACACATGCATCCGCGCCGTCATCGGCGAGATGCCGAGTTCGCGCCCGATCTCCTTGTTGGTCAGGCCTGCCGCGACGAGCTGCAGTACTTCGCGCTGGCGCGGGGAAAGCTGCACCTCGCTTTCGCCGCCCGCTTTCGTACCGCCGGGAGTCGGCAGATGCGCTGCCGCCGACTTCACCACGATCTCGCCATTGCGGATTGCGGCGATCGCTTCGGCGATTTCTTCAGGCGGCACCGACTTGCCGACGAAGCCGTCGGCGCCTGCCGCCATAGCGAGATCGACCGTCTCGGTATCGTCCGCCATCGAAACCACGGCCAGCGTCGCGCGCGGGAAACGCCGCCGCAGCATCGCGATTGAATTTTCGGCGGCAAAGCCCGGAAAGACCAGATCGAGCACGAACATGGCCGGAACCTCGCCTTCACCGGCAAGCGCCAGCACCTCACCGAAAGTGCCTGCCTCCTCGATGGAGGCACCCGGCGAAACGCGCGCCAGGATATGCCGCATGCCCATCCGGAACACCGGATGGTCATCGGCCACGATGATGCGTTCCTCGGCCAAAACCCGCGCCCTTCCCCGAATTAGCGATCTCGGGCAGAAAGTCTATCCAGCAGCAAGGTTAATGGCACCTGTACATCTGTACATCTGTCGCGCCCCGGACCTCGGCACCAGACTCCGTCGTGAAACCGGCAGGGGCAATGCCGGCTGGGTTCCGTACCGGGGGGCATTTGGGTGAACAGATTCTACCGTCATATCTGGTCGAAGGCGCTCGGGCGTGTGATCGTGGTTCCGGAATGCGCCAGGGGAGGCGGGGGCAAAAAGGGCGGAAGGCGGCGTCGCGTTGCCCACTTCCCGGCCGCGTGCGCGTTGAGTCTGGTGGTTGCTGGCGTGGCTGTGCCTGGCTGGGCCGTCGATCTCGACACCGACAGGACGGAAAATGGAACCGCCTGGAACGTGGGCAATGATCTCAACATTGGGGTTGCAGCCAACGGCACCTTGACTATCACCAACGGCGGCCAAGTCAATGACACCCTCGGTCTCGCCGGATACAATACTGGTTTCACCGGCGAAGTGACGGTTTCGGGCCCCGGTTCGGTCTGGACGAATTCGAGCAATGTCGCGATCGGCTACGAAGGTCACGGCGTCCTTACAGTCGAGGATGAGGCCACCGTCACCAATGTAGACGGTTATGTCGGCGACCGGCTGAATTCGTCGGGAACCGCGACGATAACAGGGGCAAATTCCTCCTGGAACAATTCCGGTTACCTGACTATTGGCAATTACGGTGACGGTGAACTTACAGTCTCAAATGGCGGTGACATCACAAACGCCAATAGCGGCTATGTTGGCAGGCGTACGGATTCCGTAGGTGTGGTGACGGTTACCGGCAGCGGCTCGACATGGACGAATTCCGATGCTCTCGCCATTGGCTTCGAGGGCAATGGGACTTTGAATGTTGAGGCCGGAGGGCACGTCCACAGCGTCAACAACACCCTCATCGGAGATCAGGACACCAGCGTCAGCACCGCAACCGTAACCGGCGCCGGCTCGACGCTGTCCAGCGATGCAGCTGTCATTGTCGGGCAACTCGGTGAAGGAACGCTGACCGTTGAAAATGGCGGCCTTGTAACCGCGGACGCCCTCATCGCCGGCCACCTTGGCGGGTCGGACGGAACCATCAACGTTGTTGGCCCAAACGCGCAAGTCAACAGCGCGAGCCTGCTCCGTATCGGTGACGATGGCACCGGCGCCCTGCTGGTATCCGGAGGCGGGGTCGTGACGAATACAAGCAACGGCTTTGTCGGCGCCGCGACCGGGGGACGCGGCACGGCCACCGTTACCGGGTCAGGGTCGCAATTCAATAATTCTGGAACACTTTATGTCGGCGGCCAGTACAACGATACGGTCGGTGTACTCACCCTCACCGACGACGGCACAGTGGCTGTCGGAGGCGGCGCCGGTACGCTCAGAATTGCAGACCATTCCGGTGCAACCGGCACGCTGAACATCGGCTCGGTCTCTGGTGATGCCGCCGCAGCCGCCGGCACGCTCAATGCGGCCGCAGTCAGCTTTGGTTCGGGCATCGGCCGGATCGTCCTCAACCACAATGAGAACGCCTATAGCTTCGCCGCCAACATTTCCGGCGGTGGATCGGTGCTGGTCGAGAGCGGGGTGACGGCGCTCACCGGCACCAACACCTATTCGGGCGGCACGACCGTTTCGGATGGCACGCTGCGCGCGGGCGGCGCTTCGGCCTTGGCAGGTGGGGCGTTCACCGTCACGGGCGGCACGCTCGATCTCAACGATTTCGATCTCTCCATGTCCGAACTGTCGGGGACCGGCGGCACGGTCGATCTTGGCGGCGCGACGCTTACCGTCGGCAGCGGCAACACGGATACGGCGTTTGCGGGCGCCATCGAGGGGACCGGAAGTATCGAGAAGACGGGCACCGGCAAGCTCACCCTCACCGGCGCGAACAGCTATTCGGGCGGCACGATGATTTCGGGCGGGACACTCGAAGGAACCGCGTCGAGCCTCACCGGCGACATCGTCAACAATGCCACCCTCGCCTTCGCCCAGGCGGGGGACGGCACCTTCGCAGGCGCGGTCACGGGCACAGGCGGCGTCGAGAAGACCGGCGCGGGCAAGCTCACCCTCACCGGCGCGAACGGCTATACCGGCGGCACGACCGTTTCGGGCGGTACGCTCGAAGGAACCGCGTCGAGCCTCACCGGCGACATCGTCAACAACGCCATCCTCGCCTTCGCGCAGGCGGCGGACGGCACCTTCGCGGGCGCTGTCTCGGGCACCGGCGGCGTCGAGAAGACGGGCGCGGGCAAGCTCACCCTCTCCGGCGCGAACAGCTACACCGGCGGCACGACCGTTTCGGGCGGTACGCTCGCGGGCGACACATCGAGCCTCCAGGGCGACATCGTCAACAACGCAAGCCTCCTCTTCGACCAGTCGGCGGACGGCACCTATGCGGGCGTCCTGTCCGGCAATGGCGATATCGTGAAGTCCGGCGCGGGAAGCCTCGTTCTCTCCGGCATCAGTGGCGCCTTCACCGGCGGCCTGGAGGTGCTGTCAGGCAGCCTCGTCGTCGACGGCACCTTCGGGGGCGGCCTTCTCGTCTCGGGCGGCTTCCTCGGCGGCTCCGGCACGGTCGGCGCAACCACGCTCGGCGCGGGCGCGACGGTCGCGCCCGGCAACTCGATCGGTGCACTGAGCGTCGCAGGTGACTTCGCCTTCGGCGCAGGCTCGATTTATGAAGTCGAGGTGAATGACGGCGGCAACACGCCCGGCGTCAATAACGACTTCATCGATATTGCCGGCGCGCTGACCATCGACAGCGGCGCGGTCGTCGAGGTCGTGCCGGAGAACGGCACCGATGACGGCGCTTCCTATGCGCCTTCCACCACCTACACGATCCTCACAGCCGATGGCGGCATCAGCGGCGTCTTCGGCGGCGTCACGGCGGGCTTCGCCTTCCTCACGCCGGAGCTCTCCTACGACACCACCAGCGTCTTCCTCACCCTCACGCAGATGGCGGCCTTCGAGGATGTGGCGTCGACGCCGAACCAGCAGGGCGTTGCGGCCGCGACGGAGGCGCTCGGCGCCGGTAACCTCCTCTATGACGAGATCATCGTTATGTCGGAGGAAGACGCGCAGGCCGCCTTCGACGCGCTTTCGGGCGAAGCGCATGCCAGTTCGACCGGCGTCTTCTCCGGTTCCGCCGGGATCGTCCGGCGGACAATCTTCTCCCGCCTCTTTTCGCGTTTCGGCGCGCCGCGCGGCTTCGCGGCGGCCCAGGGTTATGTGCCCGCGGCAGGTGATGAGACGCCGCATGGCTACACGCTGTGGGGAGAACTCGTCCGGGGCTGGGGCGAGACGGACGGGTCGGCGTCGGTGGCAGGCATCGAGCGCCATTCGACCGGCTTCCTCGGCGGCGTCGACCGCGAGATCGGCGAGGCAAGCCGCATCGGTTTCGCGCTCGGCTACAGCCGCTCCGATTTCGACGTCTCGGGGCGTTCCTCGTCGGGCGAAAGCGACAACGTCCATCTCGCGGGCTATGCGGGAACCGAGCTTGGTTCCGTCGATCTGAAGGCCGTGCTCGGCTACAGCTACCAGATGGCGGAAAGCCGCCGCAGGGTTGTCGTGGGCAGCGTCGTCAACGATCTTTCCGCGGATTACGGCGCCCATACCTTCCAGGCATCCGGCGAGGCCTCGGTCGATCTGGAGGCGGGATCCGTCACACTGACACCCTTCGCCGGCCTCGCCGTCGTCCATGTCGAGACGGAAGCCTTCACCGAGACAGGCGGGCCGTCGGCGCTCTCCATCTCCTCCTCCGGCAACACCACCGGCACCTCGGAGCTCGGTCTGCGCGCCGCGCGCGAGGCCGGCTCCCTCACCCTTTTCGGCTCCGCCTCATGGCGCCACGTCTTCGGCGATGTCGAGCCCCTCTCCCGCGCCGCCTTCGCGAGCTCGCCCGCCACCACCTTCTCGGTTCGCGGCACGCCCCTCTCCGAGGACGTCGCCTCTCTCGGCGGCGGTGTCGAACTCCTCATCGCCGAGGAGACGACGCTCGAGCTTTCCTATCGCGGGGAATTCGCCTCCGACAGCCGCGATCACGGGCTGAAGGCGAAAGTTTCCATCCGCTTTTGAAAAGCAAAAATCAGCAAATGCGCGTTCGAGGAAACCATTGTCTCACAATAACGGGGCCCCTGCAGGTGGATGCCCGTTAGGCTGCATTTCCTGTTTCTGGAGGTGTGCATGCGTCCGCTCATGGCGGATATTGTTGATTTAGTCGCTGCGAGATCGACAGTTCGTCCGTGGGACGATGATTTCGGGTCTGCTGTTCGGGCGGCCGGATGCTTGATGGCGTTTATGACGGCGCGCCGGTTACCCGGCCGGTGTGGTTTCATGCCGCCGCAGGGCCATGGCTCGGCATTGCTCGAAGCTTCGCCAGCTTCCTCAGGTTTTGCGCGGTGGCGGCGAGGAGGAACTCGTCTCTGGCGCCCTTCGGTCCGCGCAGGCGCAGACGGCCGAGTTTGAGGATGCGTTTGAGGTGGGCGAAGAGCATCTCGACCTTCTTGCGCCGATGCCGCGAACGCTCATAGGCCGGCGTGTTCGCCAGAGCCCGGGCCACATCGCGCGCATCCTCGTCGATGTCGCGCGGCACCTTGCGCTGTGGCGTGTTCGGACAGCACTTGATCTTGAGAGCGCAGTTCTGGCAGTCGGACTTGCTCGAACGGTAGAGCCGCGTTCCGTCCTTGGTGATGCCCGAACGCGGCGTCGCATAGGTCCGCCTGAACTGCACCAGCAGCTTGCCGCCCGGGCAGGTGTAGTGGTCCTGCCCGGCATCGAAGACGAAGTCGGAGCGCGAGAAGGTGCCGTCGGTCCGGTTCGATTTGTCGAAGACGGGGATGTGCGGCTCGATCTGCCGCTCCTTGACCAGCCAGGCGAGGTTCGCCGCCGATCCATAGGCGCTGTCGGCCGCCAGATGCCGGGGCTTGAGACCGAAGCGCTCATTGGTCCTGTCGATCATCGTTCGCGAGGCGCCCACCTCGGCCTGCCGGATGGCGCGGCTGGCCTCGACGTCGAGGATGACCGCATTCTCCGTGTCGATCAGATAGTTGGTGGCGTAGGCGAAGAAGGCATGCCCCTTATGGGCGCCGGTCCACTGCGCGGCCGGGTCCGATGGCGAGATGAACTTCGGCTTCGCCGCGCTGGCGGCGCCGAAGGCCGCATCGTCCAGTGTCGCCAGATACGCACGGACAGCCTGTCCTGCATCCGGGCCAAGGTCATCGGGGTGCCACTCGTCGCCGGGAACGGAGCGCTGCTTGTTGGCATCCGCCGCGATCAGGCTCGCATCGACGGCAAAGCCTTCGCCACCGACCAGCCCCTCGCGCAGGCAGCGTTCCACCACCGTCTCGAACAGATGCCGCAGGATGTCGCTCTGGCGGAAACGGCCGTGCCGGTTGCGCGAGAAGGTCGAATGGTCGGGCACCTTGCCGTCCAGCCCCAGACGGCAAAACCATCTGTAAGCCAGGTTGAGATGGACCTCCTCGCACAGGCGCCGTTCGGACCGGATGCCCAGGCTGTAGCCCACGATCAGCATCCGCATCATCAGTTCCGGATCGATCGAGGGCCGCCCGATGCTGCTGTAGAAGGGCTTCAGCTCCGCGCGCACCGCCTCGAGATCGAGGAACCGGTCGATACGTCGCAACAGGTGATCGCCGGGAACATGATCGTCGAGACAGAAGTCATAAAACAGCTGCGCCGGCGCCACCTGTGTTCCCATCATCGCTCTGCCCTCCGATCAGCACAGCACGATGGAATCACGCTCCAGAAGCCGGTTCAACCGCCGACTTAATCAACACAATCGGCGCGAAGCCAACATTCAGCGCCCACAAAGATGCTCGGGGAAGTTGATCCACACTTATGCCTGTATCGACTGGACTTCTACCGCAAAGGAAGCATCCATGTACAGGCGCCGAAGCGCACAGGCCCCGAGAGACGCTTGTCCGGGGCTTTTCGGGGTGAGGGCGCCTGACTGGTGGGCGCCTGACCACAAAGGAGCCCCGATCCATAGCAACCCTTCAGAAACCACCCAAAACGTCCGCCGCGAAGGCGGGAGCCCCGGCGGGCGGCAAGCTCGGACAGATCATCCGTTTGTTGCAGCGCGCCAAGGGCGCCACAATCAACGATCTCACCGAAGCCACGGGCTGGCAGCCACATTCCGTACGAGGAGCAATCAGCGGGCAGCTGCGCAGGCGGCGTGGTCTTGCCGTGAACGCAACGCCGGACCCGGCGCGCGGCCTCGTCTATCGCCTGCCGAAGGTCGGAGGTGTCCGATGAGCGGCAGCGATCTAGACTTCAGCGACCTCGACATGAAGGGGCTTCGGCAGAGGTGGCTGACGGCCTTTGGCAATCGGCCCCCGGCCCGAGCGAGCCGCGACCTGCTGGAACTTGGTGTCTGCTGGCACAGCCAGAGCAGGAAGTTCGGCGGACTCGACCGTACGACACGAGAACGAATCGCCGAACTAGTCGCCGACCTGCAGGCTCGCAGGAAACCAGGGTCAACCCCGCGCCGAGCGGCACTGAACCCGGGCGTCACGCTGGTCCGCGAGTGGGGCGGCCGGACTTTCCAGGTGCAGGTCCTCGAGAAAGGCTTCCTCTACGACCACAAGGTCTGGGGGAGCCTTTCCGAGATCGCAAGGGAGATCACGAGTGCTCGCTGGAATGGACCGAAGTTCTTCGGTCTCCGGCAAACACAGAAGGAAGCCGTGAGATGAGCCCCCGCAAGCTACGCTGCGCCATCTACACGCGCAAATCGAGTGACGAAGGCCTCGACCAGGATTTCAACTCGCTAGAGGCTCAGCGAGAGTTCTGCGCGGCCTACATAATGAGCCAGACGCATGAGGGCTGGGAGGCACTCACCACCCGCTATGATGATGGCGGCTTCTCGGGCGGCAATCTCGATAGGCCCGACCTTCGGAATCTCATGGCCGACATAGAGAAGGGCCTCATCGATATTGTGGTGGTCTATAAGGTCGACCGGCTGACAAGGTCACTTTCCGACTTCGCCAAGCTCGTCGAACTCTTCGACCGGCAGAAGGTCTCCTTCGTATCCGTGACCCAGGCCTTCAACACCACCAACTCGATGGGCAGGCTCACACTCAATGTCCTTCTCTCCTTCGCCCAGTTCGAGCGCGAGGTGACGGCAGAACGCATCCTGGACAAGTTCCGCGCCTCCAAGGAGAAGGGCATGTGGATGGGCGGTTTGCCACCGCTCGGCTACGACATTGACCACCGCAAACTCGTTATCAATGAGGGCGAGGCCGAGCGGGTGCGCTTCATCTTCCAGCGCTATCTGGAACTCGACTCGGTGGTCCGCCTGATGAAAGAACTCGAGTCACGGGACATCCGCTCCAAGCGCTGGGTTACCTCGCGAGGTTATGAGAGAGGCGGTGCAGCCCTCACGAGGGGCGCCCTCTACACCCTGCTCCAGAACCCCGTCTATATCGGCCGCATCCGTCACAAGGACAAAGTCCATGATGGGCAGCATGAAGCGATCATCGATGCCGGGACCTGGGAGGCGGTCCAGAGCCTCCTTGCCCGCAACCGCCATGAGAGCCGGACCCGAACCAACGCCAAATCCCCCTCGCTCCTTGCCGGGCTTCTGTTCCATGAGGACGGGGCAGCCTATCGGCCGCGTCAGGGGCGCAAGCAGGGCTGCAATCACCACTACTATGTCCATCCCTCCGGCACTTTGCCGGTCCATGAGATTGACAGCCTCGTCGTGAACGAACTGATCGCCTTGCTTGGGCGACAGGCAGAGCTTTGCCAGATCATCGGCGCGGATGATCCGGCTCAGATGGACGTGGCCGGCGCCAAGACCCAATTGATCTCTTCCGAGCTCAAGCTCCACCCGCGCAGGGATATCCTGCTTCAGATGGTCGAACAGGTGACGGTCGGCGAGAAGCAGGTCTCGATCACCATCAACCGGCATGGCCTCCAGGGCCTCCTCACCAACATCCCGGCTTTCACACAAATCGAAGACGGGGCAAAGACACCTCATCTCATCAAACGAGCATTCCAACTCAAGCGCTGCGGCAATGGCCGCAAGCTCATCATCGGGCAGCAGAAGGCGGACGACACGACTAAACCCGACCCGTCACTTCTCAAAACCCTCGCCCGGGCTCATGCCTGGTTCGAGGATCTGAAGGCCGGCCTCAGCTACAAGGAGATCGCGACACGCGATGCGATCGACGAACGGCTCGTCGCGCGCTGCATCCGCCTTGCCCTTCTAGCCCCGACATCACAAAAGCAATCCTTGCCGGGCTCGAGCCAAAAGGCCTCACCTCGGAGCAGCTCGTGCGGCTCCCCAAACTCCCGGCAAGCTGGAACGAGCAGCGGAGCCTTCTCGGCTTCGACTGACTGCGCCCTCAGCAAAGAGTCGCGCCCGCGCGAGAAGCGCGGGCGTCGTTATTCACCGTTACTCTGAACAAACAGCGCCGATGCGGCGCTGCGTCATGCTGCATCATCATGCATCGAAATCCGCTAAAGCGGACCAGTTGGCAGCCGCCTGGAGAAATGGCGCCGAAAGAGCGACGAAACGGGCCGAGGACCGTCTCTCTGCGCGCGTCCGTGATGCACGAATGCGCCGCAAGTCCCCCTGAACGCGGAAGGTTTCAGGAAACGCGGCAGCGGTCGTGGGTTTGCTTGGAGAGGATTGGTGGAGCCAGACGGAATCGAACCGACGACCTCTTGCATGCCATGCAAGCGCTCTCCCAACTGAGCTATGGCCCCATCCTTCGTGCGGCGCGGCATGGGGGCCGCGCCAATGGCGGGCGGAACTTAGGGCCGCTCCTTCCCTCAATCAAGAGAAACTTGGCCCTGCCGCCCTTTTGTCTTTCGGTGGCGAATTCAGCGGCGATCAGTCGTCGTCGCCGCCCTTGCCGCGGACGATGCCGGTGACATCGTCGTCCTCATCCTCGTCGTCCTGGAGGAAGGCGTCGTTGTCATCGTCGTCATCGACATCCACGTCGACATCGACGTCATCCACGTCGATATCGTCGTCGACATCCGCCGCGAGTTCGTCGTCCCGCATGGCGTCGAGCGAGACGTTGCCCTCGTCGTCGGCGGCTACAACCCGCTTGGAGACCTTCTCCTTGGGCTTTTCCGCCGGCTTGGCGCGCTTCGCCTTCGACCCGGTATCCGGGACATATTCATGCTTGCACTTCGGGCACACGACCGGGTTCTTGTTCAGGTCGTAAAACTTTGCGCCGCAGCTCGGGCAATCGCGTTTCGTTCCCAACTCCGGTTTCGACAAGCTTTACACTCCCCGCATCAATTGCGTCACGACAGTTTGCCTCAAGACCGGGCGCCATCAGGGCGCATGGCCTCGTCCAGAAGGATTTTCCCATTGCCACGTTAAATAGCTCCTGTCAAAACCTATTCGCGCCTCACGGCAGGCCTGAAAAACGGGCGCCTTCCGCGGACGCCGGGAACTGCCCCGTACAGCATCCACACATCGCCATACGGACCTCCATTGGCCTCACCCTCTTCTCACTCTTCATTCGCCAGCCTGACAGCCGAGCCGTCGCATGGCCTCAATGGCCGGATCCGCGTGCCGGGGGACAAGTCGATTTCCCACCGCGCGCTCATTTTCGGGGCGCTCGCCGTCGGGGAAACGCGCATCGGCGGGTTGCTGGAGGGGGAGGATGTGCTTGCGACCGCCGAAGCGATGCGCAGGCTCGGCGCCGAGGTGGTCCGCCATGCCGACGGCACCTGGTCGGTCCGCGGGGTGGGCGTGGGCGGGCTGAAGGAACCGGAACAGCCGCTCGATTTCGGCAATTCGGGAACCGGCGCCCGGCTCGTCATGGGGCTTGTCGCCGGACATCCCATTACGGCGACCTTTATCGGCGATGCCTCGCTGTCGCGCCGCCCCATGGGGCGCGTGATCTCGCCGCTAACGCAAATGGGCGCGCATTTCCATGCGCGGGAGGGCGGCCGCCTGCCCCTCACGCTCACCGGCGCAAGGCGGGCGCTGCCGATCCGCTACAGGTCGCCCGTCGCCTCCGCGCAGGTCAAGTCCGCCATTCTCCTTGCCGGCCTCAACACGCCGGGCATCACCACCGTTATCGAGGCCACGCCGACGCGCGATCATACCGAACGGATGCTCAAAGCCTTCGGAGCCGAAATCAGATCGGAGACCGGGAAAGACGGCCTGCTGGCCATAAGCCTCACCGGCGAACCCGAGCTCACGCCCTGCCCCATCGCGGTACCGGGAGATCCTTCTTCCGCCGCTTTCCCCGTGGTCGCGGCGCTGCTGACACCGGGTTCCGAAATCATTGTCGAGGGGATCACGCTCAATCCGCACCGGGCGGGGCTCTATACGACGCTGATGGAAATGGGCGGCGACATCGAAGTGATGAACCAGCGCGAGGAAGGCGGCGAACCGGTGGCCGATCTGCGCGTGCGGTCGAGCCGGCTCAAGGGCATCGAGGTGCCGCCCGCCCGCGCCGCCTCGATGATCGACGAATATCCGGTGCTCGCCGTGGCGGCGGCTTTTGCGGAGGGCACCACCACGATGCTCGGCATCCACGAGCTTCGCGTGAAGGAAAGCGACCGCATCGCCGCGACCGCCTCCGGCCTCAGGGCGAACGGCATCAAGGTTCGCGAGAGCGAGGACGGCATGGTCGTGGAGGGGCGCGCAGGCGAAGCCGGCGGCGGCGGGCATGTGACGACACATATGGATCACCGCATCGCCATGTCGTTTCTGGTCATGGGGCTTGCCGCGCAGAAGCCGGTGACCGTGGACGACGCCTCGATGATCGCGACGAGCTTCCCGGATTTCGAGCGCCTGATGCGCGGCCTCGGCGCGAGCTTCGCCGGCCGGGGCCAATGAGAATCCCGGTGAACGGCTCCCTCGTCATCGCAATCGACGGACCGGCGGCCTCGGGCAAGGGCACGCTCGCGCGCAAACTCGCCCGGCATTATGGATATGCCTATCTCGATACGGGCTCGCTCTACCGTGCCGTCGGCCAGGCCGTTCTGGCGGCGGGCGGCGATCCGAACGACGATGAGGCGGCGCTCGCCGCCGCCGAGGCACTCGATATCGCCCATATCGACGAAAAGGCGATCCGGACGCGGGAGGCAGGGGAAGCGGCCTCGATCGTCGCGGTGAAACCCGCCGTTCGCGCCGCCATCCTCGATTTTCAGCGAAATTTCGCGGCGAGCCCCCCCGGCGGCGAGGGGGGCGCGGTTCTGGACGGGCGGGATATCGGCACGGTGGTCTGTCCGGATGCCCGGGTGAAGATTTTCGTGACCGCGAGCCCGGAAATCCGGGCCCATAGGCGCTGGCTTGAACTCAACAGTTCGGGGGTCGAGGTCAGCGAGGCACAAATTCTGGAGGATGTGCGCGAAAGAGACCGCCGGGACGCCGAAAGAACGGCGAGCCCGATGAAGCCGGCGGCCGACGCATACTTGCTCGATACGTCCGATTTGAGTATAGAGGCGGCGTTCGACGCTGCCGTCGCGATCATCGACAAAGCAATGGGTTAAGTGCGTTTTCGCCTTCGGGGCGAGCGCGCTTTTTTGCCATTGGGCCAAGCGATCGCGGAGACAGCCCGGACATATGTGCAACCCCTAACCGACACTGCCCAAATCCACATGCTCCCGAACATTTCACGATTTCGGGGGAAGACCGCCGGACCCAACCGTCGGCCGGAACATAGAGCATCGTCAGGAGACTTCACCATTGGCTAACACGAACAGCGCGCTCAACCCGAGCCGCGAAGATTTCGCCGCCCTGCTCGAGCAGTCCTTCATGGACAGCAACATGCAGGAAGGTTCCGTGATCAAGGGAACCATTGTCGGCATCGAGAACGATCTCGCCATCATCGACGTCGGTCTCAAGACCGAAGGCCGCGTGCCTCTCAAGGAATTCGGCGCGCCGGGCAAGCCGGCCGCGCTCAACGTCGGCGACACGGTCGAGGTTTATCTCGAGCGCATCGAGAACTCGATGGGCGAGGCGATGCTGAGCCGCGAGAAGGCGAAGCGCGAAGAAAGCTGGATCCGCCTCGAAGTGGCGTTCGACAAGCAGGAACGCGTGGACGGCCAGATCTTCGGCCGCGTGAAGGGCGGCTTCACGGTCGACCTCGACGGCGCCGTGGCATTCCTTCCGGGCAGCCAGGTCGACATCCGCCCCGTGCGCGACGTGACCCCGCTCATGAACATTCCGCAGCCCTTCCAGATCCTGAAGATGGACAAGCGCCGCGGCAACATCGTCGTGTCGCGCCGTGCCGTCCTCGAAGAGACCCGCGCCGAACAGCGCCAGGAACTCGTCGAGAACCTCAAGGAAGGCCAGGTGCTCGAGGGCGTCGTCAAGAACATCACCGATTACGGCGCGTTCGTCGATCTCGGCGGTGTGGACGGCCTGCTCCACGTCACGGACATTGCGTGGCGCCGCGTGAACCATCCGACGGAAGTTCTCTCGATCGGCCAGACCGTCAAGGTGCAGGTCATCAAGGTGAACCACGAGACGCAGCGCATCTCGCTCGGCATGAAGCAGCTTGAAGCCGATCCGTGGGAAGGCGTCGAAGCGAAGTACCCGCTCAACGCGCGCTTCAAGGGCCGCGTGACGAACATCACCGATTACGGCGCGTTCGTCGAACTCGAGCCGGGCGTCGAAGGCCTCGTCCATGTTTCTGAAATGAGCTGGACGAAGAAGAACGTGCATCCGGGCAAGATCGTTTCCACCTCGCAGGAAGTGGAAGTGATGGTGCTGGAAGTCGATCCGGTGAAGCGCCGCATTTCGCTCGGCCTGAAGCACTGCATGGACAATCCCTGGACCACCTTCGCCGAGCGCTTCCCGCCCGGCACGGTCGTCGAGGGCGAGATCAAGAACATCACCGAGTTCGGTCTCTTCATCGGCCTCGACGCCGATGTGGACGGCATGGTGCACATGTCCGATCTCGACTGGAACCGGTCCGGCGAAGAAGCCATGGCCGACTACCAGAAGGGCCAGGTGGTGAAGGCCGTGGTGCTCGACGTCGACACCGAGAAAGAGCGCATCTCGCTCGGCATCAAGCAGCTTGGCGGCGACCCGATGGAATCGCTCGGCGACAGCATCCGCAAGGGCGCGGTCGTCACCTGCACGGTGACGGGCGTGACGGAAAACGGCATCGAGGTGACGGTTGGCGAAGACAACATGCCCGCCTTCATCCGCCGTGCGGAACTCGCGCGCGACCGCGCCGACCAGCGCCCCGAGCGCTTCGCCGTGGGCGACAAGGTCGACGCCCGCGTGACGCAGTTCGACCGCGCCGCGCGCAAGATCCAGCTCTCGATCAAGGCGCTGGAAATTGCCGAAGAAAAGGAAGCGGTTGCCCAGTACGGTTCGTCCGATTCGGGCGCATCGCTTGGCGACATTCTCGGTGCGGCCCTCAACAAGGCCAATACCGAAGACAAGTAAGACGAGCCGGCGGGGTGGACACCCACCCCGCCGGACCCTTTTTCGAAGATTCCCGCTTCCACGTCCCCGGTGGCCACAATTCTTTACGGCCGCAGAATCGCCCGTCAGAGCCCTCGTTCCGGCGCGTGTCGAACCGCAAAAGCGGTAGCCACTTTCGCCAAAAACGCTTTAAGCTCCGGGCACTTGTTCGCACCCTCCGAAGGAGAGCCTCCCCGTGTCTCTCGATGCAGATACGCTTGCGGACCGGCGACGCCTGAAACGCCGCCTGTTCTACTGGCGAGCCGGTGCCATCGCGGCCCTCGTCCTTGCGCTCCTCGTGCTGCTTGCCGAAGGCGGCCTGGTGCTGCCGGGCGCGCAGATCGCGCGGGTCTCGATCTCGGGCATCATCGTGGACGATCGCGCCCAGCAGGAAATGCTCGAAAAGATCGCCGAGGACGGCAACGTCAAGGCGGTCATCCTGTCGATCGACAGCCCGGGGGGAACCACCACCGGCGCCGAAGCGCTGTTCGAATCGGTGCGCAAGGTGTCGGAGAAGAAACCGGTCGTTGCCGTGCTTGGCACCGTGGCGGCATCGGGCGGCTACATCGCCGCCCTCTCGTCGGACCACATCGTCGCGCGGGGCAACACGATCACGGGTTCCATCGGCGTCATTTTCCAGTGGGCGCAGCTCGAAGGCCTGCTCGACAATATCGGCGTCGAAATGCGGGAAGTGAAATCGGCGCCCCTGAAGGCAGAGCCGAACCCCTTCCACAAGGCAAGTCCGGAAGCCATCCGGGTGACACAGGCGATGCTCGACACCTCCTATGAATGGTTTCTCCGCCTCGTTGCCGAGCGGCGCAACATGGATGCGGCACAGGCGCGAAAGCTCGGCGACGGGCGCATCTATACGGGCTGGCAGGCGGTCGAGAACGGCCTGGTGGACGAACTGGGCGGCGAAACACAGGCCATCGCCTGGCTGGCGAGCGAACACGGGATCAACGACAAGCTGCCCGTGAGGGACTGGACACCCGTTTATCCCGATATCGGCGTCGCGGGCTTCGCGGGACGTGCGCTCGGCGAAGCCGCGGTCACGACCATCGACGGGCTGACCGGAAAAACACAGCAGGCAAAAAGACTTACACTTGACGGTCTTACGAGCGTTTGGCAACCTGACCGCTGATATGGGAAGAGCTTCCGCCGCTACCGGTGGCGCGCGAAGCCGACGGAGAAGAAGCCGGGGGACGGAAGAACATGATCAAATCGGAACTCGTCGCCCGCCTCGCTCAAGCCAATCCGCATCTCTACCAGCGTGACGTCGAACGCATCGTCAGCACGATTTTCGACGAGATCAGTGCGGCGCTCGCACGCGGCGACCGGGTGGAGCTTCGCGGCTTCGGCGCCTTCTCGGTGAAAAACCGTCCGGCTCGGACGGGACGCAATCCCCGGACTGGCGAACCCGTGCATGTCGAGGAAAAGTCCGTGCCCTTCTTCAAGACGGGCAAGGAACTGCGCGAAAGGCTCAACAACGCCGATATCGCGGACGACAAGCTCATGAATCACGACGACAGCGACGATAACGACGACTGACCCGACCGCGACGCCGCTTCCGTCCTGCCGACTTGTCCCGTGTTCCAACCGGAAGTACCGCCCCGTGAAACTCCTGCGCTGGATCGTTCTGCCCCCGGTCGTCATCCTTGCCATGGCGATTGCCGTTGCGAACCGGAGGCCGGTCATGTTCAGCCTCGATCCGTTTGACACGGCCTCTCCGGCGCTTGGCCTCGAAGTGCCGCTTTTTCTCGTGATCCTGGTTTCCGTGCTCGCCGGCATCCTGTTCGGGGGTATGGGCGCCTGGGCGCAGGCCCGGCGGAAAGCGGCAAAATCCCGGGGGACCGCCGCCGCGAGCGAGACCCTGCCGGCCTTGCGCGACTGAGGCGAGAAAACGAGGCCCCCGGCCGGACGATCTGCTATAACGCCCGCAACCGGAGCAGCAATCCCATGACACCCGACAACCCCGTCTTCTGCGCCCTCGACACGACCGATCTCGGCCGTGCGGAGACGCTTGCGCGCAGCCTTCAGGGTTCCGTCGGCGGGGTGAAGATCGGCATGGAATTCTTCAATGCGCACGGCCCCGCCGGCTATCGCGCGGTCGCGGCGGCAGGCCTGCCGATCTTCCTCGACCTCAAGCTCCACGACATTCCGAATACGGTCGCCGGCGGCATCCGGGCGGTGCTGCCGCTCCGCCCCGCGATCGTCAACGTCCACGCGGCAGGCGGCGCGGCGATGATGCGCGCGGCCGCGGCCGCGGCAAGGGAAGCGGGCGAGAGCCGGCCGCTCGTCATCGGCGTGACCATGCTGACGAGCCTCGATGCTTCCGACCTTGCCGATACCGGCGTCACCGGCAGCCCGGCCGACCATGTGCGACGGCTCGCGAACCTTGCGGCCGCTTCGGGGCTCGACGGCGTCGTCTGTTCCGCTCACGAAATCGAGGTGCTGCGGCGCGACCTCGGCAAGGATTTCAAGCTGATCGTTCCCGGCATCCGGCCCGCAGGCAGCGACATTGGCGACCAGAAACGCGTGATGACACCCGCTGAGGCGCTGGCACGCGGCGCCGATGTGCTCGTGATCGGCCGCCCCATCACCGGTGCCGGCAATCCGCGCGCCGCGGCCGAAGATATCGGCCGGTCGCTGGCGGCTTAATCGAGATGAGCGTCCGGGTGAAAATCTGCGGTCTTTCGACGCCCGAAACGGTGGAAACCGCCGTTGCGGCAGGGGCCGACTATCTCGGCTTCAACTTCATCGAACGAAGCTCGCGATACATTTCGCTTGAGCAGGCGCGCGCGCTGGCGGCTGGCGTTCCTTCTTCGGTGCTCAAGGTCTCGCTCACCATCGACGCCGACAACCGGACGCTAGACGGGGTGGTCGAGGCGCTCCAGCCGGACATCCTGCAGCTTCATGGCGCGGAAACGCCGGAACGCCTGAGGGAACTCAAGGCCCGCTACGGCCTCACGCTCATGAAGGCCATCGGCATTGCCGAGCCCGAAGACCCGCTGAGAGCCGCCATTTACCGCGATTCCGCCGATTTGTTGCTGTTCGATGCCAAACCGCCTAAATCTATGACAGGTGCCTTGCCGGGCGGCAACGGGCTCGTTTTCGACTGGTCCCTGATCGCGGGACACAGGCCCGAAACGCCTTGGATGCTTTCCGGCGGCCTCAATGCGGAAAACGTCGCCGAGGCCATCCGGATTACCGGGGCGCAAGCGGTCGATGTTTCATCCGGTGTCGAGGATGCGCCGGGCCGGAAAAAGCCGGAACTGATCGAGGCCTTCATTCGGGCGGCAAAGGCCGCCTGAGCTGGCGGGCATGACGGACAAGGAAGCAGCAAGCGTGAGCGTGACGAAAGCAAATTCACTTCGCGGCGGCCCGGACGAACGGGGCCGCTTCGGCATATTCGGCGGACGCTTCGTCGCCGAGACGCTGATGCCGCTCGTGCTCGATCTCGACAAGGCCTACAAGGACGCGAAGGCCGATCCCGCCTTTCAGGCGCAAATCGACTACATGCAGCGCGACTATGTGGGCCGCGAAAGCCCGCTCTATTTCGCCGAGCGGCTGACCGAGCATCTTCGTGAAAAGTCCGCAGCCTCCGGCGGCGAGGGCGGCGCGAAAATCTATTTCAAGCGCGACGAGCTCAACCACACGGGCAGCCACAAGATCAACAACTGCCTCGGCCAGATCCTGCTCGCCATGCGCATGGGCAAGACGCGCATCATTGCCGAGACGGGCGCGGGACAGCATGGCGTCGCGACGGCGACGGTGTGCGCGCGGTTCGGCCTGCCCTGCGTCGTCTATATGGGCACCACCGACATCGAGCGGCAGAAGCCGAACGTCTTCCGCATGAAGCTGCTGGGCGCGGAAGTGATCCCCGTCACATCGGGCACCGGCACGCTGAAAGATGCGATGAACGAGGCGCTGCGCGACTGGGTGACGAATGTCGAGAACACCTACTATCTGATCGGCACCGTGGCCGGTCCACACCCCTATCCCGCCATGGTGCGCGATTTCCAGTCCGTCATCGGCGAGGAAACGAAGCGGCAGATGCTGGAACGCGAAGGGCGGCTGCCCGACAGCGTCGTCGCCTGCATCGGCGGCGGCTCCAATGCGATGGGGCTTTTCCATCCCTTTCTCGACGATCCCTCCGTGAAGATCTACGGCGTCGAAGCGGCGGGCAAAGGCATCGAGACCGGCGAACATTGCGCCTCGCTCAAGGGCGGTTCGCCCGGCGTGCTGCATGGCAACCGCACCTATCTGCTGCAGGACGAGGACGGGCAGATCAAGGACGGTCATTCGATTTCCGCCGGCCTCGACTATCCGGGCATCGGGCCGGAACATTCCTGGCTGCATGAAACCGGTCGCGCGGAATATGTCTCGGCGACGGACAGAGAGGCGCTCGATGCCTTTCAGCTCTGCTCACGCCTCGAGGGCATCATCCCGGCGCTCGAACCCGCGCATGCGCTTGCCTTCGTGACGAAACTCGCGCCGACGCTGCCGAAGGACCACCTGATGGTGATGAACCTGTGCGGGCGTGGCGACAAGGACGTCTTCGCCGTCGCCGATCATCTGGGGGTGACGCTGTGACGACAAGACTGGAAAAGCGTTTCGCTCAATTGAACGCGCAGGGCCGCGCCGCCTTCGTCACCTTCATCACGGCGGGCGACCCCGATTTCGATACGACGCTCGGTCTTCTGAACGGTCTGCCCGGCGCGGGCGCCGATGTCATCGAGCTCGGCATGCCCTTTACCGATCCGATGGCGGATGGGCCTTCCATCCAGGCCTCCTCGCAGCGCGCGCTGCGCAACGGCGCGAGCATGAAGAAGACGCTGGACCTCGTGCGCCGCTTCCGCGAGAGCGACAACGACACGCCGATCGTTCTGATGGGCTACTACAATCCGATCTATCATATGGGCGTCGAGACCTTTCTCGGGCGCGCCATCGAGGCGGGCGTCGACGGGCTGATCGTCGTCGATCTGCCGCCGGAGGAAGACGACGAACTCTGTGTGCCCGCGATGAAGGCGGGGCTCAATTTCATCCGCCTCGCAACGCCGACGACGGACGACAAGCGGCTTCCGGCCGTGCTCGCGAACACATCCGGCTTCGTCTACTACGTCTCGATTACCGGCATTACGGGGTCTGCAAGCCCGCAAGCGCGCAATGTCGAAGCGGCGGTGAAGCGGATCAAGGGACATACCGGCCTGCCGGTCGCTGTCGGCTTCGGCATCAAGACGCCGGAGCAGGCAGCCGAGATCGCCCGCGCGGCGGACGGCGCCGTGGTCGGCTCCGCGATCGTCGACGCGATTGCGAAGGAGATCGGAACGGACGGCAGGGTGACGCCCGGCGCCGTGGAGCGCGTTCTGGAATTTGTTGGCAAGCTTGCGACCGGCGTTCACGCCGCGCGCAAAGCGGCTGCCGAATAAGGAGTTCAGCCGATGAACTGGATCAACAATGTCGTCCGGCCGAAAATCCAGCGGGTCTTCAACAAGAAGCAGCAGACCCCCGACAACCTCTGGAACAAGTGCCCGGCCTGCGGGGAGATGATTTTCCACCGCGATCTCGAAGCGGCGATGCGCGTCTGCCCGAATTGCGACAACCACATGCGTCTCGGCACGAAGGAGCGCTTCGCCTCTCTCTTCGACAATGCCGACTACCAGCTCGTGCCGGTCGCCGCCGTGGCGGTCGATCCGCTGAAGTTCCGCGACCAGAAGAAGTATCCAGACCGGCTGAAGGAAGCCCGCTCGAAGACCGGACGGGACGACGCGGTGACGGTTGCGCATGGGCCGCTCGACGGTGTCGAGACCGTGATCGCCATCGAGGATTTCTCCTTCATGGGCGGCTCGCTCGGCATGGCGGCGGGCGAGGCGATCATTCGCGGCGCGGAAACAGCCCTCGAAAAGAAGGCGCCATACATCCTCTTTACCGCGGCCGGCGGCGCGCGCATGCAGGAAGGCATTCTCTCGCTCATGCAGATGCCGCGCACGACCGTTGCGCTGCAGCTTGTGCGCGAGGCTGGCCTTCCCTTCATCGTGGTGCTGACCGACCCGACGACAGGCGGCGTGCTCGCCTCCTACGCCATGCTTGGCGACATCCAGATCGCGGAGCCCAAGGCGCTGATCGGTTTTTCCGGACGTCGCGTCATCGAGCAGACGATCCGCGAAAAACTGCCGGACGATTTCCAGTCGGCGGAATTCCAGCTCGCCCACGGCATGATCGACATGATCGTGCATCGCCACAAGATGAAGGACACGCTCGCGCGCGTGGTCCGGCTGATGACGCACCGGCCGCGCAGCGCGCGGCAGCAGAGCGCCAACGTGCCCGCGAAAACCGCGGCGCAAGCGGCACCGTGAGCGGCGGCACCGTCACTTCCAGCGACGTCATTCTCGAACGGCTGACGAAGCTTCATCCGAAGCTGATCGACCTTTCGCTCGACCGGACCTGGCGCCTGCTCGCGGCGCTCGGGCATCCCGAACGCGCCTTGCCGCCGGTCTTCCACATTGCGGGGACGAACGGCAAAGGCTCGGTTTCGGCCTATCTCCGCGCGGCGCTCGAAGCGGGCGGCTATGCCGTCCACTCCTATACCTCACCGCATCTCGTGCGCTTCCACGAGCGCATCCGTCTTGCGGGCAAGCAGGCAAGTGCGCCGATACCGGAAGAGAGGCTCACCGCGCTTCTCGACGAGTGCGAAAGAGCGAATGCCGGTGAGCCCATCACCTTCTTCGAGATCACGACTGCGGCCGCTCTTCTCGCCTTCTCGCGCGAGCCCGCCGATGCGCTCATTCTCGAAGTCGGCATGGGAGGCCGGCTCGACACGACGAATGTCGTCGACAAGCCGTCCGTCAGCATCATCACGCCGGTCGACCTCGATCATCAGGCATTCCTCGGAGACACGATCTCGCTCATCGCAGCCGAGAAGGCAGGCATATTGAAGCGGGGCGTTCCCGCCGTGATCGGGCCGCAGATGGACGAGGCACGCGTTGCCATCGAAATGGCGGCGGAGCGGACCGGCGCGCCGCTCTTCCTTCACGGACAGGATTTCACCGCGCATGAAGAGGGCGGCTCGCTCATCTATCAGGATGAGGATGGTTTGCTCGACCTGCCCCTGCCCCGTTTGCCGGGACGGCACCAGATCGACAATGCGGGCGTCGCGATCTGCGCGCTGCGCAAGGCGGGCATTCTGCCGCTTGCGCGCGAGGCGATAGCACGCGCCATGACGAATGTCGAGTGGCCCGCACGCCTGCAACGGCTGACGAAAGGACCGCTTCTTGCGGCGCTGCCGCGCGGCGCAGAACTCTGGCTCGACGGAGGACACAATCCCGCTGCAGGCCGCGCCGTGGCCGAGGCGATGGCCGATCTCGCGCAACGCGATCGCGACGACGATCCGCGCCCGCTCATTCTCGTCAGCGGGATGCTCGACACGAAGGATGCGGCGGGTTTCTTCGCACCTTTCCGGGGGCTCGCCGCTCATGTCGAGACGATCACGATCCCCGACACGCCGGCGAGCGTGACGGCGGAAGCGCTTGGCGAGGCGGCAGCAGGTGCGGGGCTCGATGCCCATCCGGCCTCATCGCTCGATGAAGCACTGGAGCGGGCGTGCCTTGCCGCAGGGCGGGCGACGCCGCGCATACTGATATGCGGCTCGCTCTACCTTGCCGGCCACATTCTTGCGAAGAACGGCTGAAATAAAAAAGGCCGGTCGCTGAGGACCGGCCTTTCAAAACGCAAGCAGAAGATCAGAGGGCGCTGTCGATCCACTCGACGATCTTGCCCTTCGGCAGGGCGCCCACCTTGGTCGCCGCCACCTGACCATCCTTGAAAATCATCAGCGTCGGAATACCGCGCACGCCGTATTTCGTCGGCACATTCGGATTCTCGTCGATGTTGATCTTCGCCACTGTCAGCTTGCCACCATAATCCTTCGCGATTTCCTCGAGCGCCGGACCGATCTGCTTGCAGGGGCCACACCATTCCGCCCAGAAGTCGACCAATACGGGCCCACTCGCATCGATGACATCAGCCTCGAACGATGCGTCGGTCACTTTGTTAGTCGCCATTTTCCTTGTCCTTTCTGGCCGTCGCCCGGACGTTCCGGTCGCGGCGCGCGCCTTGGCGCTGATACTTGTACTGGTTCAGTTGGCTTGAATCTAGGAATGCCCTCTCCCGAGGTCAAGGTTGCCCGAATGCCGCAGGTTTTGCGTGGCTTAGCGCCATTTCCAGCATTTCCGCGGGCAGGTCCACGAGTTCCGGCGCATCCGTCCACAGCAAGCCGCAGCGAATCACACGATCGGGATAAATCTGGGCGAGCACCGCGCGGTAGGCCGCCATCTGCACGAGATAGGCCTCCGGCACCCGGTCGAGCGCGAGGGGCGGCGGCCGGTTCGTCTTGTAGTCGACAATCGTCACCGCCTCTTCGGTCACGCAGAGGCGGTCGATCTGGCCGCCGACAAGAAGCGTCCGCCCTCGAAACTCGATCGTTCCCGTGACCGGCACTTCGGCGCGGCTCGGCGGCGCGAAGACATCGGCAAAGCGTTCATCGTCGAGAACGCGGAAGACGGCGCTCTCGATTTCCTCTCTCTCGTCTCCGGAAAGGCCATGCGCCGGCAAGGCGAGAAAACGCGCCGCCGCCGCATGACGTTTTCCCGGCGAAACATCCGGCAGGGTCTGGAGCAGGCGATGAATGAGACTGCCGCGCCGGAAGCGCTTCGTTCCATCATCGGCAAGCGGCGAGAGAACCGCAGGCTCCGCGACCCCTTCGGGCGGCAGGCGCGAGGGCGCGAGAGGACGGACGAGCGCGGGCTCTTCCGGCGCGTCCTTCGACACCCATACGGGCAGTTCGGGGGCCTCCGGTCTCGCCGCTGCTTCCTCCGGCTCGACCTTGCGCCGCTGTTCCCCCTCGATGCGCCAGACGATGTGCCCGTCAGACATTTCGACCTGTTTCGCATCCGGCAGAAGCGCGCTGCGTGCGAGCTCATACCAACATTCCGCAGACGGCGGGTTCACGCCGCGATAGCCGGCGATGTAGAGCCGGTCGCGGGCCCGCGTCATCGCCACGTATAGAAGCCGCCTGTATTCCGCCGCCTGAAGTTCGCGGCGGAATGCGCGCGCGGCGGCGCTGACCTCATCCTCATCCTTCTTTCGCACGGGCCAGAGCAGAACTTCCGGTCCGTCCTTTTCGAGCGGCGGCAGCGCGAGAAGCGCCGGATCATGCGCGCCGCCCGGTGCGGCGCAGGTGTCGGGCATGAAAACGATTTCGGCTTCGAGACCTTTCGCGCCATGCACCGTCATGATGCGCACTTCGTTGCGGCCCTGGTCCATGTCGCGCTTGATTTCGGCTGCGCCGCGCTCCAGCCAGTGAAGGAAAGCTTCAAGCGAAGGCGGGTGGCTGCGCTCGAATTCGAGCGCAAGCGAGAGGAACTCATCGATCGGGTCCGCCGCATCGGGACCGAGCCGCGCCAGCAAGCGGCGGCGGCCGTCCTCACCCGCGAGCACATGGGCGAAGAATTCGTAAGGCGGTTCGAAATCCGCGCGGTCGAGCAGGCGGGAGAGCAAAGCCTCCGCTTGCGCATAGCGCGGATTGCCCTTCGATTTTTCACGCAGGGTCTTCCATAGCGAGCCCTTCCGTCCCCACGCGAGGTCGAAGAGTTCATCTTCGGTCAGACCGGCGAGCGGTCCCTTCAGCACCGTCGCGAGCGTGAGATCGTCGTCCGGCAGCAGCACGAAGCGACCGAGCGAGACGAGATCCATCACCGCTATCTGTTCCGTGAGCACCATGCGATCCGCACCAGCGACCGGAACACCGCGCGCCTTCAGGTGGCGGACCATCTCACCCACAAAGGCATTGCGGCGGCGCACGAGAATGAGAATGTCGCCGGGCTCAATCGGCCGGCCCTTGGCGAGAAGTTCTTCTCCGGTCTTCAGCCAGCCGTCGATGGTCGATGCGATACGTGCCGCAAGACGGGACATGGGTGCCTCGCCCGTCATGTAGTCGAGCGGCGCGTCCCATGGGCTCGCCTCCTCGCCCTCCTCCGGCTCTTCAAGCCCCCATATCTCGACAAGACCCGCATCGAGGTCGCGATGTGCGATATGCGGATCGAGTTCGCCCGAGGCGGTCAGACCGTTGCGCGCCACTTCAAGTTCGAAGACACGGTCGACCGCACGGAGCACTTCGGGGACCGAACGAAAGGACCGCGTGAGCGGCACATAGTCCCAAGGCAGTTCCGCCGCCTTCACGCGCTTCTCGAAATAACGCTTCATCTCGTCGAAGCGCGCCGGGTCGGCGCCCTGGAAGGAGAAGATCGACTGCTTTTCGTCGCCGACCGCGAAGATGGTGCGCGCAACGTCGCGCGCGCCTGTGCCCGACATGAACTCGTCCGCAATTCGTGCAACGACGTCCCATTGTTCGGGGCTCGTGTCCTGCGCCTCGTCGACGAGGATATGGTCGATGCCGCCATCGAGCTTGTAGAGCACCCAGGGCGCCATGCTGCTCGTTGTGAGAAGCGCGCGCGTCTTTGCAATCAGATCGTCATAGTCGAGCAGGGCGCGCGCCCGCTTCGCCTCCTCGAACGCGTCGAGAATGGCGATCGCGATTGTCATGATCGCTTCCGTCGCTTCGGCGACGCGTATGGCGCGAATACGTGCGAGAAGCGCGGCGATGCGGACCTGCTCTTCCTCCAGCGCACTGGCCGCAGAGGCATTCTGCTCAGCGAGTTTTTTAGTCATGAGGGTCTTGCGCGGCGTCATCTCCTTCGTCAGGAAGATGGCGATGTAGTCGTCCACCCGTTCGGCGCGGCGCGCCTTGTCGGCGAGAAATCCGTGCAGCAAGCCCGCGCGTTCGGTATCGGTCTTGCTACCGCCGGAAAGCACTTCCGCCGCATGGCGCATCGCCGCTTCGGGCAGGCTGACAATTTCAGCAACGAGATTGCCGGTGGAGACACCGGGCTCGACGGAAAGCGCCACGCGAACCGCCCGGCAAATACCATCAAGTCCGCCGAAACGGTCGAGCATGCGCGCGAAGTTGCCGCGCTGACCGGTTACCTCCTTCAGGAGCTTTCCGAACGCAAGTTCGTCCACGCGCGAAACGATATGCGCAAGCGCGCGGCCGAGCGGCGTGTCCGGTTCGGCGCCGGCATGGCGCAACACGGTGTCACGCACCTCGTCCATCAGTTCTTCGGAACTGCGCTCATCGAGAATCTCGAATTGCGGCGGTACGCCCGCCTCGAGCGGAAAACGGCCGAGAAGCCTTTCGCAGAAGGCATGGATCGTCTGTATCTTGAGGCCGCCCGGCGTCTCGATTGCGCGAGCGAACAGCTTGCGCGCGTCGTCCAGCATCTTCGCGTCGGGCTTGCGGCCTTCGATTTCCTCGATGGCGGCGGCGAGCTCTCCATCGGCCATGGTCGCCCAGCCGCCGAGCCTCTTGTAAAGACGGCCTGCCATTTCCGCCGCCGCCGCCTTGGTGAAGGTGAGGCAGAGGACGCGCTGGGGCTGCGTTCCCGCAAGCAGCAGGCGGGCAACGCGTGTCGTCAACGCATGCGTCTTGCCGGAGCCCGCATTGGCCGACACCCACACCGAGGTGAGCGGATGGGAGGCGCGGCGCTGCGCGTCGTCCGTTCCGCTCTTTCGTGCCGGACCGCTCATTCGGCGTCGTCTCCCGCCGACGACCATTCCTTCACCCGAGCGAGATGATCGTAATCGCCGTAGCGGCCCCAGAACATTGGACGCGGGCGCGACAGGTAGGGCGTGTTTTCGTCTTCGTATTGGCGCAGCAAGTTGACCAGCCAGGCATAGGTATCTTCCGCGAGCGCGCCTCCGGGATCGGGGACGACGCGCATTTCGCCCGCCGTTTCACCGCCGGTGAGACGGAGATAGACCATGCGCCGTGTCTTCGCCTTCGGGATCGGTGCGCTTTCGGGAGCCTTCGTCCGGAAGCCCCCGCGCGCGGCGATGGCGGCCTCAAGCGGCAATTGCGGCGAGAGGCCGATCTCGACCTGCTTCGCGCTCGGCAATGCGCCCGTCTTGTAGTCGACGATGTCGACGGTGCCATCGTCGCGCATGTCGATCCTGTCGGCCTTGCCAACAAGCGTGACCGGCCGCACAAGTTCGCCAATCGCGATTTCACCCTTTGCCTCGGCGAAGGCACGGCGAAGGCCGTCGCGTTCCTCCCGCTCATGCTCGACGATCCAGCGGGCGATACGCTGAAAACGTGGCCACCAGAAAGCGGCAACGCCCGGACGATCGATGGCGCCAGCGAAAACCTCCTCGCCAATGGAGATCAGCTTGTCGAAGGCATCGTCCGGCATCCTGTCCGGAAAGGCATCGACAAAGCGCTCGAGCGCCTCGTGAATGATCGTGCCGCGTTCGGCGGCGGCGATATCGGCGTCGATCGGATCGAGCACCGGAAGCTTCAGGATTTTCTTCGCATAGATCGCATAGGGATCGCGGATGAGCGTTTCGATTTCCGTGACAGAGAAACGATCCGGCCTCGATGCAAGGGGCGGCACGGGGCGCGGACGGACGGGGTCCAGGACCTTCTCCGGCTTGTCGAGGTTGTGCGCCCATTGCCACCAGTGGTTCGTGTTCTCCACCGCGGCCGCTCCGATGCCGCCGCGCACGCTTTCGAGGCGAAGCCACCAGCGCGATGCGACGGTGGGGGCGCCGTCGACCTTCAGCGCACGCGTCAGAATGGCTTCGGGCGCTGCGGCACCTTCCGCAAAGTCATGCGCCGAAAGGCCGATGCGGCGCTCCGGCGGCTCAAGGCCCATGGCGGCTCGCATCGGCCGGTTGAGCCAGGGATCGATGTTCGCTTCCGCCGGCCAGGTACCTTCGTTGAGACCGCCGAGGATCATACGATCCGCGTGCTGGAGGCGGGCTTCGAGCGGGCCCCAGATGAAGAGCCGCGGATGCGCGCCCCATCGAGGGCGGAGGACGCGGGCGCCTGCAAGCTCATCGAAAAAGAAGACATAGGCGCCAGGGTCGAGAGTGCCGAAGCAGGGTGCCGCTTCGATCAGCTCACGGACGAAATCGGATGCTGCCTCCCCTGCCTCTCCCTTCCACAAGCGCTCCGGCCCCCGCTCCTGCGCCGTCGCGGCGAAACGCTCGGCTGCCGTCATATGAGCGAGCACGAGGCGCGATGCCTCATCCCTCCCCTTCATTGCCTCGATGAGCGGCATAGCGCAGCTTTCGATCTTCTCAACAACGCTTTCGAGGCGAGCGACAGGCACTTCGCCGCCCGTGCGCCTTGCCGCATCGTCGCTCAGCGAACGGATGGCCGCGCGCAGGCCGCCGATGCCGGGCGCCGGGCGCGGTCCGCGCAGCAGCCATTTCTCAAGCATCCGCACGTCGGCGCGGAAGGCGCCCGGCTCACTGCCGGCCGCCGCAAGCGGATGTTTCAGACAGGCGAGCAAGGGGACGGGCGCGAAATCTTCGGCGACCATTTGCGCGACAAGACGGAGGAAGGCAAGGGGCGCCGTGTTTCGCAGCGGTTCGCCACCGGAATCGTTCACCTCCACCTTCCACCGGCGAAGCTCCATCGCGACGCGACGGGCGAGTTTCCTGTCCGGCGTAACGAGAGCGGCCGTCCTCCCGGGCGTCTCGAGGACTTCACGCATCAAAAGCGCGATGGCGCCCGCCTCATCCCGCTCGCCCGGCGCTTCAATCATCGAAAGACCGGCAAGCCCTTCGGCGGCATGCTCTTTCAGCGCGGCAAGACGGGAGAGCCACTTTTCCGTCGTCTCGGCAGGACGCAACGCCTCGGAGAGGAGCCGTGCGCGAGCGGCAGCGCCTGCCGATCGCGCCGCGCCCGGCCATGGCTCGACATCGGCGCGCGTGGCGCGAAGGTGGCCGAGAAGTTTCTTCATGCCGTATTGCGGGTGGGAGGCCGTGGCGGGATCTCCGATCGCGTTCCAGCTCTCCTCGTCGAGATCGAGATCGAGACCAGGCAGCACGACAGCGCCGCGAGGCAGACGCGCAACGACATGAAGGAGTTCGGCGGTGGCAGGGATAGAACCGGTCGATCCCGCCGCGATGACGGGCCCTGCAGGCGGTGCTTCTCGCCACACGGCTGCCTGCGCGCGAAGGAGATTGTTGCGGCGCTCCGCCTGTTCCATAAACCCGAGCCGCTCAAGTTCTTCCGGCCAGCGCGCGGTCAGCACCTTCAGGAAGTCGAGCGTGATCTGCCAGTGATCCGCGAATTCCTGCGGCACGAGCGCGGCGAGCTGCGTGAGATCTGCACCCTCTGTGAGCACCATGTCGAGGAAGCGGCCGAGATTGGCGGCGAGCGCAAGCGCGCGCACCTCGTCCTCGCCACCTTCCGCGGCGATCATGCGCGCAAGGCGCAACTGGCGTTCGAGAGCAGGCATCGCCGGCGGCAGGTCGAGCGCCTCGACACCGAGCCCCCCCGGATCGAGCACGAGCTCCTCCTCGTCGACATCGCCCAGCGCGCGGATCGAGGGAAGCACCATCGCGGCACCGCCGCCTGCACGCAGGAAAGCATCGCCAAGTGCACGCACGGCGCGGCGAGTAGGCAGCAGGATCGTGAAATCGGCAAGAGCCGGCGCACCCGGAAAGCGCCCGCCAAGAGACGAATCGGCGACGAGCGCCTGTGCCAGCCGTTCGAGAAACGGCGTGCCGGGCGGCATCGTGAAGAGTGTCAGGGAATCGGCCTTCATGGACGCCATGGTAGCGCGAGCGGGACCGGAATTGGGATCACAAATCCCTCAGGAAGGCTTCCGCTTCGGCAAGATCGTCCGGCGCGCCGACATGCATCCAGACGCCCGTCATGCGATGGCCGAAAAGGCGGCCTTTTTCGATCAGCCGGTCCCAGATGAGGTTGGTCGAGAAGGGGCCGTCGGGCCCCTCCGCGAAGAGCGCGGGAGAGACCACCTGGACGCCGGCGAAGACGAAGGGCGCCGTGGTGGCGGGAACGCGGCGGGCGAGCGCGCCCATGGGGTCCATGGTGAAGTCGCCGCGGCCGACATAGCCAATGGTGCGGGCGGCGTCCGCGATCATCAGCAGCGCATCCATTCGCTCCGGATCGAAGGCGTCGATGAGGTCGCGGAGGTTGGAGCCGAGCCCCTCGACCCAGACGGAATCGGAATTGAAGGTGACGATCGGGTCGTCACCGAGAAGCGCCAAAGCCTTCTTCGTGCCGCCGCCGGTGTCGAGCAATTCGGCTCGCTCGTCCGAAAGAACGATGCGCGGACCGCGCCGGCGCGCCGCGAGATGCGCTTCCAGCATGTCCGCGAAATGGTGGACGTTCACCACCGCCTCCTCGATGCCCGCTTCGTCGAGACGGTCGAGCACGTGGTCGATGAGCGGCTTTCCCGCGAAAGGCACGAGCGGCTTCGGCATGGTGTCCGTCAGCGGCCGCATGCGCGTGCCCTTCCCCGCCGCCATGACCATTGCGCGTTTGATCTTCATGACGTCATGCCCTGTCCGGCAGATGCGCGTCGAGCCAGGCTCGCAGCGGCGCCAATGCGGGATGCGCGAGGTTACGCGAGAGATAATCCATGGTGCGTGGCATGTGCGCCATGTATTGCGGTTTGCCGTCACGCTTGAGGAGACGGGGCCAGAGACCGATAAGGCGCGATGCCCGCTCCGCGCCGAGGACGGCATAGGACGCGCGGAATTCCTCTTCGTCGAAACGGGAAAGCTCCGCCTTCGCGTGTTCGACATAAAGCGCGAGCATCGCCCGTTCGCGTTCGACGGGCACGTCGCGGCGCGCATCCTGAAGGAAGGAAACAACGTCGTAGGCACGATTGCCGATCAGCGCATCCTGGTAGTCGATGAGCCCGACGCGCGCGGCGCCTACGCAGCTTCCAAGCCAGAGCATGTTGGGCGAGTGATAATCGCGCAGGAAGAGCGTTTCGACGCCCGCGTCCACATGGGCGCGGAGCGACGTCCAGAGACCGTGATATTCCTCGCGCAGGGCGGGTGAGGCCTCGCGGCCCAGCACGACCGGAAAATACCAGTCGAGAAAGACGTCGAGTTCGGCGCGGAAGACGCTGTCGTCGAAGCGCGGGACGATGTGTTCCGCGCCGCCATCGCCGACGGAAAGCACACGCGGCGCGGGCACGGATTGCAGACGCAGCAGCGTCTCAATGCCTGCGCGATAAAGCTCGTCCAGCGTTTCGCCGGAAGGCCCCTCGCCCTTCTCGATCAGCGCGCCGTAAACATGATCGCCGAGATCTTCGAGCAGCAGGAGCCCGTGTTGAAGATCGCGCGCGTAGATTTCCGGCGCGGAAAGGCCGAGCCCGCGCAGATGCTCGCCGACGGCGACGAAGGGCCGGACGTCCTCGGCGAGATGCGCGATGCGGCTGTAGGCGGCGTGAGTGCCGCTGACCGGCGCGTCGGGTCCTGCGGGCCAATCCATGAGCACGGCGGGACGGCCGCGAAGCGACAGGCGCTCGTAGCGCCGCGCGGATGCATCGCCCGCGAGCGGACGGCGCTCCGCCTCACCCCAGCCCGCTTCCTTGAGGAAGGCGCGGATCGTTTCCTCGCGCGATGTCAAATCGTCAATCCCTTGAGCCGCGCGGCCCAGCTTCCGAAGCCTTCAAGCCGCGCATGACGCATGCCTTCTCTCACGAGAGTGAGGGCGATGTCGAGACGGTCGCGCGAGAGGCGCTGCATTTCCCGTTCCGCGCGCTCCGGCCACTCGACGATCACCACGCCTTCGTCCACCGCTTCGGCGAGGCCGAGTTCGCGCAGTTCCGACGGGTCTTCGACGCGGTAGAGATCGACATGGGTGACGAGAAGCGCCGGACTCTCATAGGTCTGGACGAGTGTGAAGGAAGGCGAGGGAACATCGTCGGAAAGGCCGTGCTGGCCAAGGTGCGATTGCACGAGGGCGCGGGCGAGCGCGGTCTTGCCGGCGCCGAGATCGCCCCGGAGCAGGAGGAGATCGCCGGGCGCGACGAGGCGCGAAAGCGCCGCCCCGAGACGCCGTGTGGCCGCCTCGGAAGGGAGGTCGAATTCGAGGATCGCCGCCGCTTTTCCATCCATCAGGCTTTGTAGCGCGAGGGCAATCGAAGCGGCAAGGGGAGACGGGGCCGCTGGTTAACGAGCGGCCCCGCCACGGGTCACGCGACTTTGCGCTTCTGATCCTCCGTGACCGGATGAAGCGCGCGGAAGGAAATGGCGAGCCTGTTCCAGACATTGATCTTGCCGATGGCGACGGTGAGATTGATGAGTTCTTCTTCCGAGAAGGCCGCCCGCGCGATCTCGAAAACGCTGTCCGGCACGGCAGTTTCGCTCACCAGCGTCACGGCTTCGGTCCATTCCAGCGCGGCGCGTTCGCGATCCGAATAGAGCGGCGACTCGCGCCAGGCGTTCAGAAGATAAAGGCGGGCCTCGCTTTCGCCCGCAGCGCGCGCCTCACGCGTATGCATTTCGAGGCAGAAGGCGCAGCCATTGATCTGCGAGGCACGCATCTTCACGAGCTCCAGGAGGGAGGGCTCGAGGCCGCATGTGTCGGTATAGGCCTGGAGGTCGATGAGCGGCTTGCAGGCGGCGGGCGCGGCCTTGTAGGGGTTCAGGCGGGGGTCGAAATGAGGGCTCATGAGAGGTCTCCTTTGCGTGCATGAAGGGTCGCTTCTGCAGACAAGACGGAGCGGGGACAGGGGCTGTGACAGGCGCGACTTGTCCCCGGCCGCGAGGACAAACACGAGCGACTGTCATCGAAATGTCACTGAACCGTCATGAAGGCCGGAGCGGCGTGAAACCGGGGGATAAGGGTCCGGGGGACAGATTTCTTTTGGCTTTTTGATTCTCCATAAGAGTGCGGCGACCGGTCTCGGCCGAGGGGTCACAAAAAAGTTGACGCAGGCGTCATTTTTTGGCGTGTTATGGTCCCGCGCGCGGCGATCCGCCGCGAGCATGGCAGGGGCCAGTCCCTCGAAAAACGGGTATTAAAGTCCGGTGTTTGCGTAGTTTACCTCCGCATAATTTTCGGAGAAGCTGCGCGGGGGCGGCGGAGGGTCCGGGGCGGAAGCAGATTCCCCGGCAAGCCGACAGGTCCATGGGTCCCGGCTTCCGCCGGGATGACACTTATATATGGAGTGGCTCCGGCGGTCATCCTTATACGGATGAAATTGCGGCGGAAGAACGCGGCAGGGGCAAGGGAGGAAGATGGCGGACGATATTCTCATCATCGGCGCGGGGCAGGCGGCGGCACAGGCCGTGCAGAGCCTGCGCGCGGAAGGCTTCGAAGGCCCGATCCGGCTTTTCGGCGACGAACCCTATGCGCCCTATCAGCGCCCGCCGCTGAGCAAGAAATTCCTGGCCGGCGAAATCGGCTATGACCGCGTGGAGCTGAAGGGCGAAGAGTTCTACGCGCAGGCCAATGTGGAAACGCATTGGGGCACGCGCGTGACGGAGATCGACCGCCGCAACAAGCGCATCCTGACGGGCGACGGCCGCGAGTTTCCTTACGGCAAGCTCATCATCGCGACGGGAAGCCGCGTGCGCGAGCTGAACGTGCCGGGCTTCGAGCTCGAAGGCGTTCACTATCTGCGCAACATCGACGACGTGAAATCGATCCAGGCGCATTTCCGCGAAGGCGCGAAGATGGTCGTGGTGGGCGGCGGCTATATCGGCCTCGAAGTGGCCGCCGTGGCCGCCAAACGCGGCATCGACGTGACCGTGCTCGAAACGGCCGACCGCGTGATGGCGCGCGTGGTGGACCCCATCGTCTCGCATTTCTACGAGCGCGTGCACCGCGAAGAAGGTGTGAAGATCGAGACGGGCGTGACGGTGGCCGGCTTCGAGGGGACGGACAAGATCACCGCCGTCAGCTCCGGCGAGGGCAAGAGCTATCCTTGCGACTTCGTGGTCGTTGGAATCGGCATCATTCCGAACACGGAGCTTGCCGCGGAAGCGGGCCTTGAGGTCTCGAACGGCATCGTGGTGGACGAGCTCTGCCGCACGTCGGACCCCGACATCTGCGCGGCGGGCGACTGCACCAGCCATCCGAACGCGGTTTACGGCCACAGGCTGCGCCTCGAAAGCGTTCACAACGCGATCGAACAGGGCAAGACGGCGGCGGCGACGCTGGCCGGCAAGGAGAAACCCTACAACCAGGTGCCCTGGTTCTGGTCGGACCAGTACGACCTCAAGCTGCAGATCGTCGGGCTTTCGCAAGGCTATACGCAGGCCGTGGTGCGCGGCGACCCGGCGAGCGGCCGCAGCTTCGCGGTTTTCTATCTGAAGGACGGCGTGCTCGTGGCGGTGGACGCCGTGAACCGCGCACCGGAATTCATGATGTCGAAAATTCTCACGCAGAAGAAGGCGGTGCTCGACCCCGCCCGCATTGCGGACGAGAGCATCAACATGAAAGAGATCGCGGGCTGAAGCCGCGGCGGACCAACAAGACAACAACAAAAGAAGGGCGCGGAGGCGTTTCAGTTCAATGGCGAAAGTTACCTATATCGAAAACAACGGCACCGAACACACGATCGATGTGCCGAACGGCACCTCGCTCATGGAAGCGGCGGTGAAGCACGGCATTCCCGGCATCGACGGCGATTGCGGCGGCGCCTGCGCTTGCGCCACCTGCATGGTCTATGTGCCGGAAGAGTGGCAGGGCAAACTGCCGGAAGTCGAGACGATGGAAGAGACCATGCTCGATTTCTGCGAGCGCCGCGAAGACAATTCAAGGCTCTCGTGCCAGCTCGTCGCGAGCGACGCGCTCGACGGCATCAGGGTGCAGATGCCGGAGAGCCAGCACTAAGGCTTTCTCTCCCTACCCTCCCCTTGTGGGGTGAGGCGCGGTTTGCGGAACGCAAATGAAAGGGTCCGGTGGACCTTTTCAAGCGCCGAACGCCCGGAGCGAAAGCGAAGGGCAGGAGAAATTTGCAATCTTCAGTGAAGCAAATTTCGGGGAGGGGTGAGCGGCAGCATCGCAATATAAAACGGCGCCTCAATCGGGCGCCGTTTTTGTTTCACTCGTCATTGCGAGGAGGCCGAAAGGCCGACGAAGCAATCCAGGGGCAGCGCCCACAGCGCTTCATGCGGTAGAAGGTGTGCACGCAGAGGCGCAGAGAAGGTTCACACGGAGACACGGAGACACGGAGACACGGAGACACGGAGAAGAAGGCTCGCGAAGCCGTGAAGACACGAAGATGGAATCAGAACGGCGCCCCTCGGGGCGCCGTTCAGACCAATTCTTTTCGTGACTTTCGGCGGCCGCTTCTTTCGGCATGTTTTATGCTCCGTCAAGTTTTCGGCCGGGAAAACGTAGCTCCCACGTTTCTATGAGGAATACGGCCACAGCGCTGGCCGAATGGATTGCCAACTTCGCTATTCTCGGGTCTATGCGTCTAAAGCCGCGCTCTTTGCCATGCGCGCCACCGACGTGGGTCCGCAAAGAGCCAATGCTTTGTACGGTGGTTACAAGCCCACTTAAAACTGCGCGGACATCATTGACGATCTCGACCGACACCCCCTCTTTGGTCGGAGATAATCCTAAGGGCTCGCGCACGGCACGATACAGACCATTAATATCCTGCTTAGCTGGCAACTCTGTGCCTATCTCCACAAGGATGGAACGGCACACGCTCTCAACAAGCGCGCACGCTGACGTAACAGCAATTTCTGGGTCGTCATCTGCAGCGCGCAGCGCGCGCTCAATATCTCGGCTAACGGTGTCAAAATCGATCCTTGCTGCAGCGGCGGACAACGCCTCAACCACGCGCGGCCTATCAGTTAGAGCGTTTCACTGATTGAGGGAATCGTTTGGGATTCCCATTGAGGCCGGATTGTGATTCAAGATGTTGGCTGGAGAGGAGGCCAGCACCTGATGACCCGACCTTACTCCAATGATCTTCGC
>Ga0098054_1000115_pt1 | contig 85650 bp, 74 predicted proteins | sample 16_taG_FD_75048 | JGI IMG/M metagenome (GOLD analysis project Ga0098054, IMG submission 75048) | Marine viral communities from the Subarctic Pacific Ocean - 16_ETSP_OMZ_AT15313 metaG | ecosystem: Environmental > Aquatic > Marine > Oceanic | place: Pacific Ocean | collected 2015-01-18
CGGCTCCGCCCCGAGCGGCGCCAGTTCTGCCTCAGCGGCGTCGGCGCGTGCCGCTCCCGTATCGCCATCCGGCGGCGCCGCGCCCGACTGGGCCAGGCGCCTGCGCGCCGAGCAGGCCGCGCGCGCCCACCGCCAGGCCACGACGCAGGCGATCAGAGACGGCGACCGTCCCGGCGGCGCGGCCAACCCCGACCTCAAGGAGGACTGATCCGCGATGAAGTTCAAACGCACCCTCCAGCGCTACGGCCAGACGCCCGAGCCGGTGACGCCCTACCAGAAGGCGGCCCAGCTCTGGGACGAACGCATCGGCTCGGCGCGCGTCCAGGCCAGGAACTGGCGCCTCATAGCCTTCGGCAGCCTCGTGCTCAGCATGGGGCTCGCGGCCGCTATGGCCTGGCAGTCGATGCAGAGCCGCGTTGTGCCCTATGTGGTGGAGGTCGACCGCCTGGGCGAGGTCCGCGCCGTCGCGCCGGCGATCGAGACCTATCAGCCGACCGACGCGCAGATCGCGTGGCATCTGGGCCGCTTCATCGCCGGCGTGCGCGGGGTATCGGTCGATCCGGTGCTGGTGCGCCGGAACTGGCTCGACGCCTACGACTTCGCCACCGACCGGGCGGCGGTCTTCCTCAACGACTACGCGCGCACCAACGACCCGTTCGCCGCCATCGGCACGCGCAGCGTCTCGGTCCAGGTGACGAGCGTGGTGCGCGCCTCGGACGCGTCGTTCCAGGTGAAGTGGACCGAGCAGGTCTACGAGCGCGGCAGCCTCGCCCGTACCGAACGCTGGACCGCCATCCTCACGACCGTCATCCAGCCGCCGCGCAGCGCCGAGGTGCTCAGGAAGAACCCGCTCGGCCTCTACGTCAACGCCATCGCCTGGTCGCGCGAGCTCGATCCCGCGACCGCGCCCGAAGGGAGGATTCCCCAATGACCCGCTCTCTATCGATCGGCGCGATCCCGATCCCAGTCTGTCCGATCCGCGCCATTCTGATCGTCTCCGTGTCGAGCCTGGCGCTGGCTGCCTGCGCCGGCCGGACGCCGCCGCCGTCCATCGCCTACGACAGCGCCGCGTTCCAGGCGGCGGTGATCGAGACGGAGCCGCCCAGACCGGTCGAGGTCGTGACCATCGCCGAGCCCTTGCCGCTGCCCGGGCAGCTCCTGCCGCCGCCATCGACCCGACGCCGGGCCGACAAGCGGCCGCCGACCGAGCAGGTCGACGCCGCCAACAAGGCGGCGCTCCAGGAGCCCAACACCCACGGCTATATCAATGCCGTCCAAGTCTATCCCTGGATGCAGGGCGCGCTCTACCGCCTCTACGCCGCGCCCGAGCGGGTCAGCGACATCGCGCTGCAGCCGGGCGAGAGCCTGACCGCCGTCTCCGCCGGCGACACGGTGCGCTGGGTGATCGGCGACACCACCAGCGGCTCGGGCGAGACGCGCCGCGTCCATGTGCTGGTCAAGCCCTTCGCGCCGGGTCTCACCACCAACCTCGTCATCGCCACCGACCGGCGTACCTACCATCTCCAGCTCGAGAGCACCGACGACACCGCGATGGCGGCGATCTCCTGGACCTATCCGCGGGACCAGCTTCTGGCGCTGCAGCGGCGGAACGAGGACGCCGACGCCGCCACGCCGATTGCCAGCGGCGTCACCCTGGAGAACCTGCGGTTCCGCTACGCCATCTCCGGCGACAGCCCGCCCTGGCGGCCGGTGCGCGCCTTCGACGACGGCTCCAAGGTCTTTATCGAGTTCCCCGGACGGATCGACCAGGGCGAGGCGCCGCCGCTGTTCGTGGTCGGTCCCGCGGGCGACAACCAGCTCGTCAACTACCGGGTTCGTCGCAACTACTACATCGTCGACCGCCTGTTCGCCGCCGCCGAGCTGCGCCTGGGGACCGATCCCCAGCAGGTCGTCCGCATCAGCCGTACCGACAGCGTTTCAGGCGGCGCCGCGTCCGGCGCCGGACCGCAATCGCGGCCGGACCGCTAAGGGAGGGCGACATGTCGGACACCGCCACCCCGCGACCGGAGCCTCCCAAGCATGACCCGGAGACCCTGGTCCTCAAGGCCACACCGCGCCGCACCGTTCGCTTCAAGCGCAAGCTGCTGATCGGCATCGCGGCGGTTGCGTGCGGCGGGGTGCTCGGCGTGACCTGGCTGGCGCTCCAGGGACCGGGGATGCGGATCGGCCAGCAAGGCCAGGAGCTTTACAACACCGAGCGCAAGCCGACGCCCGAAGGTCTCGCCGGCCTGCCCGGCGACTATGGGCAGATGCGTCCCGGCACGCCGCAGCTCGGCCCGCCGCTGCCGGGCGATCTCGGCGGGCCCATCCTGGAGCGCCAGCGCCAGCTCGGGATCGCGCCGGGAGCCAGCATGGACGACCAGGCCGCCCTGGCCGAGCGTCAGCGCCTCGCCCAGCAGGCTCAGAAGGCACGGGAAGCGGGTGTGTTCTTCCAGATTGCCGCCCGGCCCGCGCTGGCCGCCACGTCGAGCGCGCGGCAGGGCGCTGGTGTCGCGACGGTGGACGAACTCCCATCAGCAACAGATGCCAATCGGCTGAATCTCGATCCCGAGCGGGATCAGAACAACCAGCAGCGCAAGCTCGATTTCCTGAACCAGCCCGTCGAGAAGAGCATCTACAATCCTCACGCGCTCCAGACGCCGGCGACGCCCTATCAGGTGATGGCGGGCAGCATCATCGCCGCCAGCCTCGTCACGGGCCTGAACTCCGATCTGCCGGGCCTGGTCGTCGCCCAGGTGACGGAGAACGTCTACGACAGCGTCACCGGCCGCACGCTGCTGATCCCGCAGGGCGCGCGGCTGATCGGCAGCTATGACAGCGTGATCGCCTTTGGCCAGAGCCGGGCGCTGCTGGTCTGGCGGCGTATCGTTCTGCCCGATGGCTCCTCCATTCAGATCGAAAATCTGCCCGCGACCGATGCCGCCGGCTACGCCGGGCTCGAGGACGAGGTGGACTTCCACACCTGGCGGCTGATCAAGGGCGTGGTCCTCTCGACACTGCTCGGCGTCGGCACGGAGCTCAGCCTCGGCGGCGAGGAGAGCGATCTGGTCCGGGCGCTAAGGGAATCCACCCAGCAGAACGCCAACCGCGCCGGCCAGCGCCTCACCGAGCGGAACCTCAACATCCAGCCGACCATCACCGTCCGCCCCGGCTGGCCGCTGCGCGTGATCGTCCACCAGGACCTCGTGCTCAGGCCCTATCGCGGATGAAAGGAGCAGGCCCATGTCCGAACTGAAGCTCGGCAAGCTGCCCGACCGCACGCCGGTCAAGATCGCCATCACGGTGAGTCCCGACCTGAACCAGGCGCTGCGCGACTACGCAGCAGTTTATCGCGCGACCTATGGCGAGGCCGAGTCCGTCGCTGACCTGATCCCGTTCATGCTCGGCGCGTTTCTGGAAAGCGACCGCGGCTTCGTCAAGGCGCGAAAGGCGGTGTCGCTTGAAGGGCCTCTCGAGGCGACACGGCACCGCCGTGCGCGCCGCTCTCCATCCGAACCCCCGTCAACCACGAGCCAGGAGGAATAAGACCATGTCTGTGATAGGCACATTCACGCCCGCGAAGGATGGCGGCTGGACCGGTTCCATTCACACGCTGACGATCAACACGAAGGTACGGCTGGTCCCGAACGACAACCGCGACAACGAGAACGCACCGGTGTTCCGGGTGTTCGTTGGCCAGTCCCGCGTCGGCGACGCCTGGGCGGCGCGCTCCGGCGGCGACAGTCCGAAGGACTACTTTCGCGTCCGTCTCGACGACCCGAGCCTGCCGGGACCGATCAGCGCCGCCCTGTTCCAGTCCGAGGACGGGAACGAGGCGCAGCTCGTATGGAACCGGAGGAAGGCGGAGGGGGCTACGAAATAGGCTCTCTAGCCTGATATCGGAGAAAGCCATATCTAATATATGGCTTGGAACCATTCTGGCGTAGTGAACCGGTTTGGGTTGCTACTTTATCATTGACGGCCGAAGCCATATTTCATATATGGTTACGACCGACTTTGTCAAAGTCATCCGAAAAACCGCCATGTCCCGACTCATATCCGCGCCCTTCTTCAGCGCTCACCCGGTCTTCAGCCGCGCCGAATACGCCGCCGCTGTCGGCCGCCGCTCTGGCGACAAGGTCGTAACGGTGATGCTCGCCCAGCATCTTCAAGCCGGCAACATCCGACGCGTCGCGCGGGGCGTCTTCGCATCCGTGCCCAAGCATGCCGACGCCGGCAAATGGTCTGTCGACCGCTTCCTGGCCGCCTCCCGTCTGCGTCGCGGCGGCGTGATCGCTTATCACTCGGCCCTCGAGCTGCACGGCTGTGCCTATACCGAGGGGCATGAGGTGCAGGTGATCGCGCGCGGCGAGCCCGGCGTATTCGAGGCGGTCGGTCTCACCTGCCGGTTCGTTAAGCCGCCGCGCGGCTTCGTACCGCCGGATGGCGTCACGGCGGTCGACCGCTTGGGGCTGGAGGTCAGCGTGACGACGATCGAGCGGACGGTCGCCGATCTGTTCGACCGCTATGACCTGGCCGGCGGCGCGGAGGAGCTCTTCAACTCGCTGGACCTGGTCGCACGGGTCGACGCCGCGGCGCTGGTCCGGTACACGCGCGCGCTCGGCAACGCCACGGCCGCCGGCGTGCTGGGCTCCTGGCTGGAGCGCGAGCAGAAGCGGCTGGGTGTGCCGGACCGTGCGCTCGAGGAGCTCCGCACGATGATGCCGTCTCAGGCGCGATATGCTCTTGGCACCAAATCGGGCGAGGGGAGGACAGCCAAGGGCTGGAACGTCATCCTCCCCATCGACGTCATCGAACGCCGGTTCGAGGGGCTGTGAATGGCGGCGCCTTCAGTCCAAACGCTGCAGCGCATTGCGGACGAGACCGGCCACCAGCTCGGCACGCTCGAAAAGGTGCTGCGGCTTTTGGACTTGCTGCAGGAGATCGCCCAAGACCCGGTCCTCTCAGAGCGCCTCGTCCTCAAGGGCGGGACGGCGCTCAATGTGTTCCACCTCGGTCTCGACCGCCTGTCCGTCGATATCGACCTGAACTATATCGGCGCGCTCGACCGGGCCGTGATGGAAACCGAACGCCCAACCGTCGACGCCGCGCTTAATCGTCTCCTCACGTCCCAGGGCTACGCCGTCCGCCGCCAGCCCGACGAGCATGCCGGCGGCAAGTGGCTGTCGCGCTACTCGTCCGCGCTTGGCGGCAACGCCACACTGGAGCTCGATGTCAACTATATGGCGCGCCAGCCCCTGTTTGGCGCGGCCCGCATGGAGTCACGTCCCCTCGGCGAAATGCAAGCGAGCGACGTTCTCGTCCTCGATCTCCATGAAATCGCCGCCGGCAAGCTCGTCGCACTCGTCGACCGGGATGCGGCGCGCGATCTGTTCGACGCGCGCCGCATCCTATCGATCGACGGTCTCGACTGGAGCCGGATCAAGGCCGCCGTGCTCGCCATCGGCGCCTGCGGGCGGCGCGACTGGCGGACCATGTCGGTCGACGCCATCAAAGGCGACCCGCGCGAGCTTCGCCAGAAGCTCGCGATCTGCCTGCCGCGCGACCGCTTCGCCGGCAAGGGAGATGTCGACGCGTGGATCGAGGAGACCGTTGCGCTCTGCCGGGAAAGGTTCGCCTTCCTGTTCGATCTGTCAGCGAACGAGCGGGAATTCCTCGATGGCGTCCTCGAACGTGGCGAGATCAACCCCGATCTCCTGGACGTGACGCCTGAAATACGTGCGCGCATTGGTGTGATGCCGATGCTCGCCTGGAAATGCCAGCACGTTCGGAAACATCGAGGACTCGACACGTAAGACGACGACGCTTGGGATTGGACGATCATTGGGCGAGGGGATCACGGTGGCGCATCGCGCTCGCGCAGTGGACAGGAAACGATCGTCTGGAGACATTGCCGCCACGGGCTCAGATCTACGAAATGAATAAAGCCAATCAGGCCGTAGCTCAGACCGCTTCCCCCGGACTCCCGCGTGGCATCTGGGCCCTCGGTTCGGTCAGCATGTTCATGGACATCTCTTCGGAGATGATCCACGCGCTGCTGCCGGTCTATCTCGTCACCGTGCTCGGCGCTTCGACGCTTGCGGTCGGCGTCATAGAAGGCATCGCCGAGGCGACGGCGAACATCACCAAGATCTTCTCGGGCGTGCTGTCCGACTGGCTCGGTAAGCGCAAGCTGCTGACGACCATCGGCTACGGTCTAGCCGCCTTTACCAAGCCGATCTTCCCGCTGGCCGGCTCGGTCGGCTGGGTGGTTACCGCCCGCTTCATCGATCGCATCGGCAAGGGGGTGCGGGGCGCTCCCCGGGATGCGTTGATCGCCGATCTTGCCCCGGAAAACCTCCGTGGCGCGAGCTTCGGGCTGCGTCAATCACTCGATACGGTCGGAGCCTTCATCGGGCCGCTTGCCGCGATCATCCTGATGACGCTCAGCTCCAACAATTTCCATTTCGTATTCTGGATCGCGGTCATCCCGGCCTTCATCGCCCTGGCGGTGATGATGTTCGCCGTGCACGAGCCGGTCCGGCATGAGGCTGATGCCAGGCCGCCGCTCCGTTTCGCCGATGCGAAACGACTCTCCGGCCGCTTCTGGATCGTGGTCGGCATTGCCACGATCCTCACCCTTGCCCGGTTCTCCGAGGCGTTTCTCATCCTGCGCTCCCAGGATGCCGGGCTTCCGGTCGCGCTGATACCGGCCGTCATGGTGTTGATGAACATCGTCTATGCCCTCGGGGCCTACCCGGCCGGCGCGCTCTCCGACAGGATCGGCCGGGGCGGGCTGCTCATGGCCGGAATCGCCTGTCTGATCGTCGCGGATATCATCCTTGCCCTCGGCACGACCATTCCGCTGGTCATGCTCGGCGTCGTCTTCTGGGGGCTTCACATGGCGCTGACCCAGGGGCTTTTCGCCAGTTTGGTGGCCGACACCGCACCGGAGAATCTCCGTGGGACGGCGTTCGGCGTGTTCAACTTCGCCGGAGGCGTCGCGATGCTGATCGCCAGCGTCCTCGCTGGAGCGCTGTGGGACGCTTACGGGCCGGCGGCGACCTTCCTGGCCGGCGCGGGACTGACCACCGTTTCGCTGATCAGTCTTGGTCTTGCCATCGGCTGGATCGGCAAAGCAGCACCCGGTCCTCATGACGACTGAGGTGCAGCATCGGCGAGTCTTCTTTTGTCTTGATGCTGGAAATATCCGTCCGGACGGCGGTGTCTTTGGCTCGCTTATGACGCCGGCACTCCACTATCAGCTGAATTGGAGGGCTATGGCGTAGACGTAGTTCTCATCTTCGTCGCTCGTGGTCCGCCGCAACTAGTCGGCAAAGGAAACCGCCGCCGTTCTCCTGTCTTTGCACGCCACACTACGACCACGCTAATTCCTTGTTGAATCGACCCTAAATCAGGCTCTTTTAATCATCCCCGCATGGGGACCGTCTGGTTCGTCCCCGTGAGATCGGGGATCAGATGGCGGCTTCGCATCACACATCAGAAGGGATCGCTCGCGGCGCGCGGATGCTACGCACCGCGCTCGGCCCGGCGATTGCCCGCTTCCTGGAAGATCCAGGCGTCGTCGAGGTGACGCTGAACCCGGATGGGCGGCTGTGGATCGACCGCCTTTCCGAGGGCCTGTCCGATACCGGTGAACGCCTGGCGCCGAAGGCGCCAAGGCCGCCGTGGCGGCGGCAGAGGCCCAGCTCGCCGCCAGCGAGGCCGGGATCAGCTCCGCTCCAACGTCCACGGCGCGATCCGCGCTTTCCGACCCGTCTGTCGTCACCATGATGTGTCGCATCGCGCATTAACCTCCAGCCGCCGGGGCACCCATCGAGAAGTAGACCTGCGTCCGTTGCGACGGCCCCATGCCCGAGAGATAATAGAGTGAAGAACCACGCGAGCCGCCGCCCGACGGAGAGCATCCCCACGCTATCGATCCTCTTTGTGCATTCGTAAGCCCAGATTTCATGACGGCACCTTGATCGAGGTCATTATACCCGGCCGCGAGCGCGATTTACCTGTACGTTGACATAGCTCAAGAACTCAGGTTCGCTGGGCGCCTACAAATGGGCGACAAAGGGGCTATTGATCGAGATAGCCGGCAGGAGAGCGCCATGGCTTCTTACGACGCATTCGACATATCCGAGGAAACCGTCAGGTTACGCAGCTACCTGATCTGGAAACGCGAAGGTTGCCCCCACGGAAAAGCGCTCGATCACTGGTTGCGCGCCCAGGCGGAACTCGCATCGGAGCAGCATTTCACACAGTCCCTTCGCAAATCGACGACATATGTCATGCCGCGCATTCCGGTTTCGACACCGCCATGCAAAAGCGTGTCGAAGAGAGTTCATCTCGAGCGGCAGTCCATCACGGCTAACGCTGCCAAGCGATAAGCGGCAATTCGAGAGGCAGGACAGCATCTGGGTGATCGGCCACCACGCGCACGGTATAATCGTCCGTCGGACGCGACGTCGAAAAGGCACCTGCATAGACATAGCCGTTGTTCGTGCCGGGGATGGCCTGTTCCTGATGAAGCAGGATCACTTCGGGCGCAAGTTCCGCTACAGCATTCGCGAACAATTCGACGCGCACTGAAGACGGCGGCACTTCGCCCAAATATACGGGCACGACCACGTTCCAGGTTGCATCGTTCCGATTGATCGTCGGCTTTCCCATATGCAGGGTCGGCCATCGCGCATGCAAGGTTCGGGACCATGCGTTCATGGCCCTGGCCTTGGCATAACCGTCGTCCAGCCGTTCGCGCATTGCTTGGGCAAGCGGCATATAGGCCATGTTGATATAGTCCTTCATCATGCGCGCGCTGCCAAAGGCGGGCGTCAGTTCGTACATGCTGTTTCGGATGCGCTGCAACCAGGCGCGCGGGATGCCCGCCTCGTCGCAATCATAGAATTCGGGGATGATCCTCGTTTCGAGCGTTTCGTAAAGGCTCTCCGCATCGCGCGCGTCGACCTCGTTGGCCGAGCCGCCACGCCCGTCGCCGATCACCCACCCCACATCGGGATCATAGGCCTCGTCCCACCAGCCGTCGAGGATCGAACAATTGAGCCCTCCGTTCACGAGCACTTTCATGCCGCTGGTGCCGCAGGCCTCCCAAGGCCTGCGTGGCGTGTTGATCCAGACGTCGACTCCCTGCACCAGGTGCTGCGCAAGGTCGAGATCGTAATCCTCCAGGAATACGACGCGCCGCCGGAAACGTGGCTGACGCGCGAAATCGATCCATTGCCGGATCATGTCTTTTCCAGCCGTGTCGGCGGGATGGGCTTTTCCCGCAACGACGATCTGGACCGGCCGCCTCTCGTTGAGGAGAATGCGGCCGAGGCGATCGGGATCGCGAAGGAGAAGGTTTGTTCGCTTGTATTCCGTGAAGCGCCGCGCGAAACCGATCGTCAGGATATTTGCGTCGAGCACGGTATCGGCGGTGCGAACGGCCTCCGGATCGAGCCCTCGCTCTCTCAACTGCTTGGCCAGATACCCGCGCGCGATATGCACGACGCGCTCGCGGCCCTTGCCGCGCATCGCCCACAATTCCTCGTCGGAGACGGCAACGATATTCTCAAAGTGGGCGTTGGGCGGTGTACGCCATCTTTCCTTCCCGCAAGACTCCGTCCATATCTGGTCGGCCTCGGCCGAATCCCAGGTCGGCACATGCACGCCGTTGGTGATATGAGCCACTGGCACTTCGCATGACGGCCAGCGGGGAAAGAGCGGCTGAAATATCCGGCGGCTGAATTCTCCGTGCAGCCGGCTGACGCCGACGCATATGGCTGAACCGCGCTGCGCCAGATAGGCCATGTTGAACGGTTCGTCGGCATCAAGCGCATTTACGCGGCCCAGCGCCAATATATCGGCCAGTTCGATGCCTTGTTCGGCAAGCACCCCTTCGACATAGGGCAGATATTTCCGCAAAAGATCGACATGGAACCGATCGAATCCGGCGGCGACCGGCGTATGCGTCGTGAACACATTTCCCGCTCTTGTCGCCCACAGGGCTTCCCAGAAATCCAGGTTCCCCTTCAGCGCCAGTTGGCGCGCGCGCTCGATGATGGCGAACGCCGCATGACCTTCGTTGATATGACAGATTTCGATCTCCGGATGGAGAGTCTCGACCACGCGCCAGCCGGCGACGCCGAGCACGATCTCCTGCATCAGGCGGGTCTCGGCTCCACCGCCATAAAGCTTCGCGGTGATGCCGCGATCGGGGGGGCTGTTGAGGACGTCGTTGCTGTCCAGCAGATAAAGCTTCACACGACCTACGGTTACCTGCCAGACGCGGAGCTGAACGATGCGTCCCGGCAGTTCGAGCGCTATGCGCAGCCAACCGCCCCCCGGAAGGACGACCGGCTCGATCGGCATCGCCGCCGGTTCGTTGTATGGATAGAATTCCTGCTGCGCGCCCGCCGAATCCACGATCTGCCGGAAATAGCCTTCCTGATAGAGAAGTCCGATTCCGACGATGGGAACGTCGAGGTCGCTGGCGGCCTTCAGAAAATCTCCCGCAAGAACGCCCAATCCCCCAGCATAAAGCGGCAAAGCGGCGCCGAGGCCGAACTCCATGCTGAAATAGGCGACGCCTCCCAAAAGTGACGCTTCCTTGGTTTCACGAAACCATCCGGGCGTTTGCAGATACCGGTCCCGCCCAGCCACAAAAGCCGAGAGTTCTTCGATGAATCCCTTGTCGCAAGCAAGCGCATCGAAACGCGCCGCCGGCGTGCTCTGCAATACGATCCATGGATTGTGGGTGCGCTCCCACAATTCCTCATCGATATAGAACCACAACGCGTCGCCCTCATGGCTCCATGTCCAGCGCAGATCGAGCGCGAGCGACTGCAATACGGATATCTCGCCCGGCAATTTTGGCAGGGAAAGCGCGACCATCAACTCATTCCATCCGTCTAAAAATCATTTGAGATTGAGTATTATCTCCAGCGGGCGAAAGGCTCCTTGACATGAAACATGATGTCCGTCCTGCCTCGATCTCATCCACGACATCACGAAACTAGGCCGGCTTCCGCCATGGGACAAGGCAATGTCCGCAGCGCGCGAAACAGGCTTGGGGCATTATTTTGTGCTGTCGCAGGACGAGTCCGAGACGCTGACCCATCCTTATCTGGCGCACACCTGGGCCAGGCGCGGCGCCGATTTGCGAGTGCCGGCTCCCGGCCGGTCGCGCAAGCTGGCGCTCGTCGGTGCCCTTGACCATGCCACAGGCAGCTTGATCGTGCGCCGCAGTCCGACCAAGCGTAGCAGCGATTTCATCGCTTTGCTGGAAAAGCTCGACCCGCTCAATGGCCCAAGACCCCGGCATCTCGAAAAGCCGGTCGTGTTGGTGCTCGACAACGGACCAATCCATACCAGCAAGCTCAGCCGCGCCGCCCTCGACAAACGACCATGGCTGACCGTCGAGTGGCTGCCAAAATACGCTCCCGAACTCAACGATATTGAGCGCTCCTGGCGCGACCTCAAACGCCATTTCCTCGCCTGCAAGACTTTCCGCTCCATTGACCAACTCCACACCGCAGTCGCTCAGGCCGTCGATCATCTCAATCACGAGAGGCCAAAGCATTTGTGTCACAATCAACGAATTGCTGCTTGGGATGTGGACGTGGTGGGTCAGCCGATCGAGCAAGGCACCGGTTATAGGTGGCGAGTTGGCGCTGAGGGCGCAACAGACGCTTCTCGCCGCAGGCCTCATCAACTCGTGAAGTCGCCTCACGATAGAGGGATATATACAGGGCGGCGCTTGCATCCCAGCTGAAGTTCTGCGTCATGCCCTGAAGTTGAAGCCGTCGCCAGATCAAGGGCTGGCGGTAAAACATCAAAGCCCGGTCGAGAGCCGCAATGAGAGCGACGGCGCTCGGCTCGTCGAAAACAAAGCCCGTCGCCGTCCGATCCGCAATCGCGCTGGAATCTGTGTCAATAACAGTGTCCGCGAGGCCGCCCGTGCGCCGGACGATCGGCAGCGTGCCATAACGCAGCGCGTAGATTTGGGTCAGGCCGCATGGCTCGAACCGGGCGGGAGCGAGCAGAACGTCGCTTCCTGCCTGAAGCCGATGAGCCAATGCCTCGTCATAACCGATGCGGACCGACACACAGTTCTTGTATTGCGTCTGCGCCTTGACGAATTCGGCCTCCAGCTGCGGTTCACCCTGACCCAAGAGAACGAATTGTGCTCCCTGTTCGGCGAGCCAGGGAAGGACGGCCAAAATTGCGTCGGCCATTTTCTGGTGAGCAAGGCGGCTTACAAAGCCGATAAGCGGAACCTTCGCGCTGGTGGGCAGGCCGAATTCACGCTGCAATTCGATTTTGCAAAACCTCTTGCCTGAAATATCGCCAGCAGCGAATGTTCGCGGCAGATGAACATCGGTCGCCGGATTCCACAAGGCATCGTCGATCCCGTTGAGAATTCCGGTAAAATCATCGCTCCTTTCGCGCAGAAGCCCGTCCAGACCGAAGCCGAATTCAGGCGTCAGAATTTCCTTCGCATAGGTCGGGCTGACCGTCGTCACGCGGTCGGCGTAGCGAAGGCCGGCCTTCAGGAAGGAGATTTGTCCGTAAAATTCGATGTCACCGCTGAAGAAACATTCTTCGGGAATGCCCGTCGCCGCAAGCGTCTCCGGCGGAAAATTGCCTTGGAAGGCCATGTTGTGCGCGGTGAAGACCGTTCTTGGCCTCGGACTCTTCTCGCGCGAAAGCAGCAGAGGGAGCAGTCCCGTATGCCAGTCGTTGGCATGCACCACATCGGGCATCCAGTCGAGGCCCGCCCGTCCCGTCGCCACCTTCGCCGCGACATGGGAGAGAAAGGCGAAGCGCAATGCGTTATCCGGCCAATCGCGGCCGTCGCCACATTGATAGAGCCCGCCTTCGCGCCGGAACAGCGATGGCGCTTCGACCAGCAGAACCGGTACGCCGGTGCCCGGAAGATGCCCGGCAATGAGCATTGCATCGGCGACACCGAGCATCGGCTCGAGTTTGACGAGGGGGCGGGGGCTTTCGAGGCGTTCAAGGGCGCCGGGATAACCGGGAAGCAGCAGCCGAACGTCGACGCCGCGGTGCTTGAGGGCCATCGGCAGCGCGCGGGAGACATCAGCGAGACCTCCGGTCTTCGCCAGCGGATAAACTTCCGACGTAACAAAAAGAACCCGCATCTCGACACCCGCGCATCATGGAAGTAACGTTCAAGCTACGTGCTCGACGGCGTCGAGAAATTGATCTCGATCAAGATCGTCGCAACCTTGGCAGTTTATTCTGAGAATGCGACGGTAGCAGTCATCCGCTGAAAATTATACGCTGTTCACATACGCCGCCGCGTCGCGAAGAGATGACAGCTTCTGTCAAAATGGGGTGAAAGAATCCGTGCAGCAGTCCGATGCGACAATTCGCGCGTCAGCTCGCTCCCGCCCCAAGCGGCTTGCTGCCGTTCTGGCAGGAGACGAGAGCGATCCTTTCTCCTATCTGGGCATGCACAAGGACGCTGGCAGCGGAGAATTGCTCGTGCGGGCCTTCCACCCGAATGCTTCGGCCGTGATCCTTCTCGATCGCGAGACTGACGCGGAGCTGGCGGAGCTCATGCGTGTGCATGATGCGGGGTTCTTCGTCGGCGTTGTAGGATCAAGCCGTGATCCTTTTTCATATCGATTACGGGTAGAGACCGGGGCGGCGTCGCAATTGATCGACGATCCGTATTCATTCGGTCCTGTGCTTGGCGAGTTGGACCTCTATCTGCACGCGGAGGGAAATTATCTGCGCTGCTTCGAGAAAATGGGCGCGCATCCGATGATCTTGGACGGCATTGCGGGCACGAGCTTCGTGGTCTGGGCCCCAAATGCGCGCCGTGTCAGCGTCGTCGGCGACTTCAACGGTTGGGATGGACGGCGCCACCCGATGCGGCTTCATCCCGGCGCCGGAATCTGGGAAATATTTCTGCCTGGCGTGGCGGCAGGCGCGCGCTACAAATATGAGATCAAGACGCGCGATAACACCGTTCTCCTCAAGGCCGATCCCTTTGCCTTCGAGGCCGAATGTCCCCCGCGGACGGCCTCGGTGGTTTCCGCCGACCTGCGATCGGTTGCGCGCACGTCCGGGAAGACGGCGCAAGGCGGACCTCATGCCGGCCGCCACGCACCGGTCTCGATCTACGAGGTTCACCTGGGTTCGTGGCGGCGAATGCCGAATGAGGGACACCGTCCGCTGACTTATGGCGAACTGGCCGACACGCTGGTTCCCTATGTCAAGGAAATGGGCTTCACGCATATCGAACTCATGCCGGTCAGCGAATATCCATTCGACGGATCGTGGGGCTACCAGCCGACGGGATTGTTCGCACCGACCAGTCGCTACGGCACGCCGGGCGAATTTCTGGAATTTGTGGAGCGCTGCCATGCGGAAGGCGTGGGTGTGATCCTCGATTGGGTCGCCGGTCACTTCCCGAACGATCCCCACGGCCTCGCCCGTTTCGATGGTACGCACCTCTACGAGCATCAGGATCCGAAGGAGGGCTATCACCCCGACTGGAATACCCTCATCTACAATTTCGGTCGCAACGAGGTCCGTGGGTATCTGCTTTCCAACGCATTGTACTGGCTGTCGCGGTATGGCATCGACGGATTACGGGTCGACGCGGTCGCGTCCATGCTCCATCGCAACTACAGCCGCAAGGAAGGCGAGTGGATTCCCAATGTCCATGGCGGTGTCGAGAATCTGGAGGCGATCGATTTTCTGCGTCGCCTGAACGAGATCGTTTATGGGAATTGCCCGAACGCGGTCACGGTGGCGGAAGAATCGACCGCATGGCCGATGGTCTCCAAGCCGACCTATCTCGGCGGCTTGGGCTTCGGATACAAGTGGAATCTTGGCTGGATGCACGACACGCTGGATTACATGGCAAAAGAGCCGATCCATCGAAAATATCATCATGATCGCCTGACCTTCGGTTTGTTATATGCGTTCTCCGAAAATTTCATCCTGCCTCTCTCTCATGACGAGGTTGTGCATGGCAAAGGCTCGTTGCTTTGCAAGATGCCGGGAGACCAATGGCAGAAGTTCGCCAATCTGCGCGCGTATCTCGCGTTCATGTACACGCAGCCGGGCAAGAAGCTTCTGTTCATGGGCGGCGAATTCGCACAGGAACGCGAATGGAATCACGATGAGAGCCTGGATTGGCATCTTGTCGACGATCCCATGCATGCGGGCGTTCAAAGACTTGTCCGTGATCTGAACCGGCTCTATCGCGGCACGCACGCGCTTCACGAGCGCGATTGCGAGCCCGGAGGCTTTTCCTGGATCGATTGCAACGACGCGGAGTCGAGCGTGATCTCCTATCTGCGCCGCGCCGCTGATCTGGACGATTTTGCCGTGATTATCTGCAATTTCACGCCTGTCGTGCGTTCTGCGTATCGGATCGGTGTGCCGCGCGCGGGCGAATATCGTGAGATTCTGAACACTGACTCGGCCTATTACGGCGGCAGCAATGTCGGAAATGGCGGCTGTGTTGTCACGGAATCCAATGCTGCGCATGGATATCCGCAGTCGCTCGCCATAACTCTTCCGCCGCTCGCGGTGCTTGTCCTCAGGCCGGAGTCGACGGGAATGTGATAGATGCGGCGAAGATGCAGCAAGGGACACGGAAAAGATTTGCAACTTTTCGGATCATGCTCCGGAAATGTTCGCACGCTCGCGTGAAATGGTCCGGGCCATGTCGCGCAGCGCCGGATCGGCGGTCATTGACTCCAGGCTTCTCGACAGACGGCGGCGCCAATTGGGATATTCCGATGTCGTGCCTGGCAGGTTGACCTGCCGCTCCTCGCCGACCAAGTCGTCCAATTGAACCATGAACAGGCAGGCTGAAGACCGGGCGAGATAGGCATGCACGGCCGAGGCGAGCGCCGGTGTCATGTCGATATCGTCGAGCCTGTCCGTATCCAGACCGGGCGGCAATATTCCCTCGTCCGCGAGCGCGCGAAGCAGGAGCCATTTGTCGTGCTCGCGCTGGTCTTTTGCCTGCAACCCCTCCTCCGGCGAACGATAAAGGCCGAGGCGCCGCTTCGCCTCGATGTCGGTGCCGCGCCAGAATCCCTTGAGAGTGGCGAGATCGTGCGTCGAGACGCATGCCGCCGCCATATCCGGATATTCGGCGGGACGTTTCTGGCGGTCGTGTTCCGCTTCGAAATAGAGCACGTGATAGGAGAAAATGTTCTCGCGCGCCATTCGCGGACGGAATCCCTCCGGCACGGTGCCGAGCGCTTCGCCGACGACAAGACAGGCGTTACGATGGCTCTCAAGAGCGAGAATGCCGAGAAGGTCCTCAAAGGGATAAGTCACGTAGGCACCGGCCGAAGCGGCGCAACCAACCGGAACCCAATATGAATGCTGAAGCCCCATGACGTGGTCGATGCGCAAGGCGCCCGCATGGCGCATGTTGGCACGCAGAAGGGTGATGAAATCGGCATAGGCGCTATCCCGTAACGGCCATGGATTCATGGGTACGACGCCCCAATCCTGACCCAGGGCGCTGAACGGATCCGGCGGTGCGCCGATGCGTGCCGCACTGGCGAAAATATTTTGTCGACTCCAATGGTCGGCGCCCGCCGGATCGACGCTCACCGCGACGTCCCCATAGAGCCCAATCTTCATTCCGGCCTCTTTTGCCCGTGTCGCCGCATTGCCGAATTGCAGATCGGCCTGCCACTGAACATATTGGAAAAACGTCACGCGCTCCGCGTGATCTCGTGAGAACGTCGCAATGTCTGGCGAGGCCGGATCGCGATAGGGCGGGGGCCATTGCGTCCAGTCATTGGTGCCGAAGACTTCGCTCAGCACCTGAAAAACCGCGAAGCGATGAAGCCGCTCTCCGCCGCTGCTTTGAAAGGCCCGGAAAAGGGTGGCGCGCCGGTCATCCCCGACGAGGCATGTATCGCGGAACGTTATGTAGAGCTGTTCCAGCACTTCGAATTTGAGCCGGGTGACGGTGGAATAATCGACCGTCCCGGCCCGCCGCGCGGCGGCAAGCGCCTCTCGAAAGACGGGGGACTGCATGTGCCGATCTGCGGCGGCGCAGTCCGCATAGTCGGGTATTGCCGTCATGTCGAGATAGATCGCGTTGCGGAACAGTCGGCTGTTGGGTGAATAGGGACTCGCGTTCTCCGGCGCCGACGGGAACAGCGCATGCAACGGATTGAGACCCAGCGCATCCGCGCCGAGTTCGGCGCCCCAATCCACCAGCCGGTAAAGATCGGTGAAGTCGCCCACCCCCCAGTCACCTGCGGATCTGACGCTGTAGAGCTGCGTCGCGAGGCCCCAGCACTTGCGTTCTTCCACAAGCGCCGGCGGCAGATAGCATCGTGGCGGCGCGACGATCAGCGCCATACGCGGGATGCCGGGAACATTTTCGAGCCGGAACTCATGATAGCCGTGCGGAAGACGGGGCAGGGTGAGCGACAGGCGTTCGACGTCTTTTCCCTGTATCGGACGGCTTGCCGCCACGATTTCACGGCGCGATCCCTCTCCCGTCCGAACGGTGCCGTCCTCAAGAATGATCTGCCATTCGATATTGGCGGGCGGCTCGCCGGAAGGCAGGTGGACGGATACAGCCGGCTCTCGATCCTCCCGCACGACCATCGCCGGCGGCAGGATGCTTTGCCACTCCCTCTCTTCGAGTGCCGTGAGGCTGGATATCAATTTTGCGTTGTCGTCGGCCGGAAAGCCAAGTGCCGAAAGAAGACGCCGTGCGGTATCGGGTGAGGTTTCGTGGCGCGTGCCCTCGATGTCCCAATATTGAGGTTCAATCCCGGCAAGATCGGCCAGACGGCGGAGGTCGGTATCGCTCATCCGCTGCTTCGCTTTCTCCGGAGATGGCTCGTCATTCAATCCTCCATCAACAAGATGAGGGAACGCTCCGCAAGCCGGACCACTTCGCCGGGCCCAAACGTGCAATTCTTTGTCTCGATCTCCGGCCGCGCCGTATCCTCAATCAGCCTCCAGCGGCTGCCAAACTCCGCCCCCGGAAGTCTGAAGGGGACGTCCCGCTCGTCGGCGCTGAGCAGGACGATGAAATCCCTTTCGGGCAATTTTTCGCTGGCCGCGACCGATCCCGTCTTCAGTTTGCCGCCGAGAAGGAAGCCGAGGCACCGCCGCTGTGGGATGCGCCAGTCGGAATCGGTCATCTCGCGGCCTTCCGGCGTCAGCCAGGTGATGTCCTTTATTCCATCGCCGTCGATATGTTCGCCGTGGAAAAAATGTTGCCGATGAAATGCCGGGTGGCCGGACCGCAGCCGCAGCAGTCTGCGGACAAATTCGATAAAGGCCTTGTCGGTGGGCCGCCAGCCTTCCCAGTCGAGCCAGCTTGTCTCGTTGTCCTGACAATAGGGGTTGTTGTTGCCCTTTTGACTGCGGCCAAACTCGTCGCCAGCGAGCAGCATCGGAACGCCCTGCGAGAGCAGCAGCGTCGCCATCATGTTTCGCTTTTGTCGCTGCCTCAAGGCAAGGATGGCCGGATCGGCTGTCGGCCCTTCCGCGCCGCAATTCCAGCTCAGATTATTGTCCGTTCCGTCGGCATTGCTTTCGAGATTGGCATCATTGTGTTTCTCCTGATAGCTCACGAGATCTTCGAGGGTGAAGCCGTCATGAGCGGTAACAAAATTGACGCTCGCCCAGGGCCTGCGTCCCCGTGTCCTGAAAACGTCGCTTGAACCCGTCAGCCGGAACGCCAGGTCGCCGATTGTGCCGCTGTAGCCGCGCCAGAATCTCCGCGTGCTGTCGCGGAATCGGTCGTTCCACTCTGCCCAGCCGGGCGGAAAGCCGCCGAGTTGGTAGCCGTCGCTGCCGAGATCCCACGGCTCCGCGATCAGCTTCGTCCCGACGAGGATCGGGTCCTGCGAGACGGCGGCAAGAAACCCGGCATCTCGGGAGAAGTGATGTTTTTCCCGTGCCAGCGTCACCGCGAGATCGAAGCGAAAGCCATCGACCTTCATCTCCTCCGCCCAATATCGCAGGGAGTCCATGACCATTTGCAGAACCCGGGGATGGCCAACATTGAGCGAATTCTGGCAGCCGGTGAAGTCGAGATAGCGGCGCTTGTCTTCGGCGAGGCAGTAATAGGACGCATTGTCGATTCCGCGGAACGAAAGTGTCGGCCCGAGTTCGTTGCCTTCGCCTGTATGGTTGTAGACGACGTCCAGAATGACCTCGATGCCGGCAGCGTGGAACGCGTCGACGGCGCGCCGGAACTCTTCGCGATCGCCGCCGGCGAGATAGCGCGGTTCGACGGCAAAGAAATTAAGCGAATTGTAGCCCCAGTAATTCGGCAACCGATTGATGGCGAGATGCCTGTCGACCGCAATCGGATGTATGGGCAGGAGTTCGACGGCCGTTATGCCGAGATCGCGCAGATAGTCGAGAATGTTCGGACGCGCGAGCCCCGCCATCGTGCCGCGCAGCTCCGGCGGTACGCCCGGATGGCGCTTGGTGTAGCCGCGCACGTGAAGTTCGTAGATCACTGTGGCATGCCAGGGCGTCTTCGACCGCACGGCATCATTGCGGCCGGAGAAAGGGCCGGTTACGCGGCACTTCGGCATGAAGGCGGCGTTGTCGCGCTCGTCGAAGGAGAGGTCGGCGCGCGAATCTCCGACGATGTAGCCGCAATTGAGATCGTTCCAATCGAGCGTCCCGTGCAATTCTCTCGCATAGGGATCGACGAGCAGCTTGTTCGCATTGAAGCGATGGCCGATCAGGGGGTCGTAAGGACCGTGCACTCTGTAGCCATAGAGCATGCCCGGGCGCGCATCGGGAAGATAGCCGTGCCACACTTCATCGGTATATTCGGGAAGGGTGACGCGCTCGATTTCCCGGCCTCCCATGTCGTCGAAGAGGCAAAGCTCCACCTTCTCGGCATGGGCCGAGAACAGGGCGAAATTGACGCCTTTGCCGTCGAAGGTCGGACCGAGCGGATAGGGCCTTCCCTCCCGGAGCCGCGCTCCCCCTCGCGATGCCTCGCTCATCAAGAGCACGCCTCCAGGAATTCACGGGCATTCCGGCGCCCGAAAGAATAAGATATCATTCGATAATATAAATCCTACCCGCCATCTCCACCAAATGACATGTCTGCAATCGCGATGCGCGTCATCGACACCGTTCCCTTCGACGATCAACGTCCCGGCACGTCCGGCCTGCGCAAGAAGGTCGCCAGATTCAGTCAGCCGCACTATCTGAAAAATTTCGTGCAGTCGATCTTCGACTGTCTCGACAGACATGATGGCAAGATGCTCGTTCTCGGCGGCGATGGCCGCTTCTACAACCGCGAAGCCATTCAGATCATCCTGAAGATGGCCGCCGCGAACGGCTTCGGCGAAGTGCGGGTCGGCCGGAACGGCATTCTGTCCACGCCGGCCGCCTCCTGCGAGATTCGAAAGTGCCGGGCTCTCGGCGGCATCATCCTGTCGGCGAGCCACAATGCCGGCGGGCCCGACGGCGATTTCGGCATCAAATACAATGCGGAGAATGGCGGGCCGGCGCCGGAGACGCTGACGGAAAAAATCTACGCCCGCAGCCGCGAGATCGGCGGCTACCGAATTCTCGACGCGACGGATGTCGACATCGATCGGATCGGCGAGCATCGGCTCGGCGCCATGCTGGTCAAGGTCATCGACCCGATTGAGAACTATGCCGGCCTTATGGAGCGGTTTTTCGATTTCGACCGGCTCGTCGCCCTTGTTGGATCGGGACAATTCCGAATGCGTTTCGATGCCATGCATGCCGTCACCGGCCCTTACGCGCACGAAATTTTCGAGCGCCGGCTCGGCGCGCCGTCCGGCACGGTTGTCAACGGCACGCCGCTGACCGACTTCGGCGGCCACCATCCTGATCCCAATCTGGTCTATGCCTCCGATCTGGTCGCGGCCATGAACGGGCCCGGCGCGCCGGATTTTGGAGCTGCCTCCGACGGCGACGGCGACCGGAATATGGTCCTTGGACGGAACTTCTTCGTTACGCCGAGCGACAGTCTGGCGATCATCGCCGCAAACGCTCGTCTCGTCCCCGGTTTTTCCGCGGGCCTCAAGGGAGTGGCGCGGTCGATGCCGACCAGCGGCGCCGTCGACCGCGTGGCCGCGGCGCTTGGAATTCCCTGCTACGAGACGCCGACGGGTTGGAAATTCTTCGGCAACCTGCTCGATTCCGGGCGCGTTTCCCTGTGCGGAGAGGAAAGCTTCGGCACCGGCGCCGACCATCTGCGCGAGAAGGACGGTCTCTGGGCGGTTCTGTTCTGGCTCAGCATTCTCGCGGAGACGCGTCAATCGGTCGCGGAGATCGTGCAAGGTCACTGGAGCCGGTACGGCAGGAATTACTATGCGCGCCACGATTACGAAGATCTCGACGCGGGCGTCGCCCAGGGCTTGCTCGATCATCTTCGCGCGGGCGCGACGACCCTGAAGGGCCGTCGCTTCGGCGGCCGCGAAATCGCGCTTTGTGATGATTTCATGTATGTCGATCCGGTGGACGGCGAAGTCAGCCGCAAGCAGGGACTTCGCATTCTGTTCGAAGATGGCGCGCGGATCATATTCCGCCTCTCGGGAACGAGCACGGAGAAGGCGACACTGCGCGTCTATCTCGAGCGATATGAGCGCGCGTCTGTACCACAGGACATGAGCACCGATGAGGCATTGGCGAGCATCAACGCTGCCGCGCTGGAGATCGGCGAAATTCGGGACCGGACCGGACGCAATGTTGCGTCGCTCGTCACTTGATCTGCCCTACCGTGTGGAACAGTATGATCGAAGTGGTAGCCAGTTTTCCGCGTCGACCGGCTCCGGAATCTGATCGAGATCAATACGCCGTCGGGGCGGGAGGACTATCCTGCCCCGGAGCGACCGGCCATAGGGCGTGGATCCTTGTGCAAAGGCGGAGGTATGACCATGGCATCGGCACGGGGCAGGGACATCACGGAAAGCGATGTCCGAACCAGGAGCTATCTGATCTGGGAACGCGAGGGGCGGCCGGATGGCCGGCAACTCGATCACTGGCTGAAGGCCCAGGCGGAACTGAAGGCCGAAGCCGGCGCTGAGGCGAGAGTGCCGGAGACACCAGCGTCGGCGAAGCTGCCAGCGAAGCTCGAAGCCGAGGCAGGATCGCCGGAGAAGCCGAAGAAGCGCAGCGGCAGGCCGAAGGCGGCGGGAACGGCCGCCGAAGCCAAGCCTGCGAAATCGGCGCGTGCGCCTCGCAAGGCGGTGCCGCCGCGCACCCCTTCCGGCAAAGGCGGCAAAAGCTGAGCCCGCCTGCATCCGGAAGCGGCGGACTCCGATATCCAACCGGACGAGCCGGCGCGGGTCGACTTCGGCGGCATCGTTCGCAGGGTCAATCTCGCCTTCACGCCCGAGGCGCGTGTTGGCGACCATGTGCTCGTTCATGTCGGCGTCGTCATTGCGACGATCGACGAGAACGCGCGGGTCTTCGCCGCGCATCTGCTGATATTTCCAGCGAAACTGTATTTCGGGCTCAGGCGGCGCTGATCCGGTAGGCGCAACGTCGCGCCCCGGCGAGCAGGTGGTCGACGCGTTCGACGCTGAAGGACGCGCCCAATACCTTCTGGAATGTCGCCAGCTTCGACCGGCAAAGGTTCCGACAGGCGCGCGCGGCGGTGCAAATGGGACAATGATTTTCGATGAAGAGAAAACTTCCATCCTCGTCACGTTGCCATTCCGCCATGTAGCCTTCATGCGCGCGGAGCGTCGCCAGCGTCTCGATGCGCGCTTCGAGCGCCTGTCTGTTCATCGCCGCCTCGTAGTGACGCGGCGTCTCGCGCTCACGCCGCGCGATCAGCCGGTCGAGGCCGGCCTCGCCGAATTCGCCACGCACATGCGCCTGATGATAGGGCCGCGCGCCCTTGAAGCTCGGCAGGAAGGAATGGGGGATGTTGATGCAGCGGCCGGAAAGCGCCTGCGCGAATTCGGCGGACAGAACCTGCATGTAGCGGGCGAGCACGACGAGCTCGGCGCCGCTCTCCTTCACGACCTCCATGGAGGCGGCCTCCTGCCTCGCCTTGCCGGCCTTGTCGACCGGAAGGTAATGGTAAGGCACACCCCGTACCATTCGGCGAGCGGACGCAGGTCTTCATGGTTCGAGACGACGGCCTTGACGTCGATCTTCAGCGCGCCGCTCGACCAGCGGTGCAACAGATCGTTGAGGCAATGGCCGAACTTCGACACGGCGATGACCGCCGGACAGGGCCGCGCGGCGTTGCTGAGATTCAAGTCCATGCCGAAGCGCGCCGCCGACCCGCTCGCGGGACTGCCGGATCACTTTGGCGCGTGCACGCAGGTCGCCGACGGTACGCGCGGCGACGGCCGGGGCATCCGTTGCGGACATCAGGCGATGGCGGACGAGCGCGCGCAACTCGCTCCCGACATGCGCATCGCCGTCAAACAGCCGCGTGAGAAAGGAGGTCTTTTCCGCGTCGTTTATCGCGGCGATGACTGGCTTGACCGCCTTCGATGACGCCGGCTTTCCCGCGAGCGGGTCGGCGGCGCGCTCGGTGGCCGCCGCGACAAGGTCGCGATCGATGTCGAAGAATTCAGCGAAGGCTTCCAACGCTCCGGTCGTCGGCCCGATGCCCGGCATGGGCTCCGGCTCATCGGGCGCGACCGCGTCCGCCTCGACCGCGCTCAGCCAGAGGAGATAGAACAGCATCAGGTCGCCCCCGAGCACATCGGCGCGTAGCGGCGCGAGCGCCGCCAGCCAACCCGAGCCATCGTCCCAATCCTAGGATTCCACCTCGTCAAAGGCGATGTCCAGGATCAGGTTTTGCCCGGCGCTCCACAACTCGGCGCAATCGACCTCGCCAAGGAAGGCACCGAGCAGATGGCGATCGACCAGACGCGCCGGCCAACGGATCATCTGGCGGCGCGAGCCCCAATTGGCGAGATAGAGATGCAGGTCGAACCAGTTCTCCATCAGTCTGGCCGGATCGCCCTTGAACCGCGCCCGGGTCGATAAGGCCCGCAGGGCTTCCATATCCGCTCCGCCGAGTGGGCGGTCGACCGCCTGGAATTCGTAGTACTGGTATTCGCTCATGGTCACGGCCGCCTTGGCGGGGAATCAAACGGGATGCAGGACACCGTCCGTTTCGAGGATCCGAAGCGCCTCGGCAAGCGTCACGCCGACATGGAGCCGCCACCATTTGCCCGTGTGCCGCATCCGGTAGATATCGAAGCGGTCTGGTCCTATGTGGTCGATGCGGGCGAAGGGTGCGTCGAACTCCTCGCCACGATTGTGCTCCATGCCCGATCGGTAGCGCTGCATGAAGCGGTATCGCCCCGCCGCCCACGCGCCGTGGATGTCAATCACGTAGTTCCATTCGGTTGGGCTGATCTGCGGCAGGAAGCGCGGCTTCAATACGTCGACGATAAAAGCCTCGCAGGCCGCGACAATCCTTTGCTTTTCCGCGTCGTCCGGCCGCCTATGGCGGGTAGCATGGGCCGTTTGCATCCACTGTTTCGTTTTAGCCATGCCTCTGACCCATTTTCGGATTTCTCGGCGTTTGTCCCACCAAGCTGGGCGACACTGGAACAGTAGAGTAAGTAGCCGCGAGACGCCACGTTCGTCGATCGCCCAGTCATAGGGCTATGGCGTAGACGTAGTTCTCATCTTCGTCGCTCGTGGCCCGCCAAACGCCGCCGACCGCGCAATATTCTGCGAAGCAGCCTTAATACATCTGTCTTAATCCGAACCCTCAAAGTAGATTTTGGCATGGTTACGCCTCCCGTCGGATCGAAGTCTCGCCCTAGGCTCCCGCCGGGTATATGGGCGCTCGGATTCGTCAGCATGTTCATGGACATCTCGTCGGAGATGATCCACAGCTTGCTGCCGGTCTTCCTCGTCACCGTACTGGGCGCGAGCGCCGTGACGGTCGGGTTCATTGAGGGCGTCGGCGAAGCCACCGCCTCGATCTCCAAGCTGTTCTCGGGCTGGCTCAGCGACCGGCTCGGCAAGCGCAAGGCGTTGACCGTCATCGGCTATGGGCTCGGCGCCCTATCGAAACCGCTGTTCGCGCTGGCACCGACGCCCTCCTGGGTACTGGTCGCCCGTTTCTCTGACCGCATCGGCAAGGGCATCCGCGGTGCGCCGCGCGACGCTCTGGTCGGCGATCTTGCCCCCGCCGGGCGGCGCGGCGCGGCCTATGGCCTTCGGCAGTCGCTCGATACCGTCGGCGCGTTTGGCGGCCCGCTGCTTGCCATGGCGCTGATGGCTCTGTTCTCCGACGACTTCCGCCTGGTCTTCTGGCTCGCTGTGGTGCCCGGGCTCATCGCTGTGGCCATCCTTGTTCTCGGCGTCCGGGAGCCGGGTCAGGCTCGACCTCTCGCAGAGGCGCGCGTTCCGATCCGCTGGAGCGAGCTTGGACGGCTGGGCCGCCTGTTCTGGGGTGTCGTCGCCGTCGGCACTGTGCTCACGCTCGCCCGCTTCAGCGAGGCCTTCCTGATCCTGCGCGCCGAGGACGCGGGTCTGTCGCTCGCGCTCATACCACTGGTGCTGGTGGTGATGAACGTCGTCTACGCAGCATCGGCCTATCCGATGGGGGCGCTGTCGGATCGATACGATCGAAGGCTGGTGCTCGCGGCTGGTTTCGTGGCGCTGATCCTCGCCGATATCGTTCTCGCTCTCGCACCTGGGATTTGGGGCGTGATGCTTGGCATCGGCCTTTGGGGGCTGCACATGGGCATGACCCAAGGGTTATTGGCAGCCCTCGTTGCCGATGCCGCCCCGACAGACCTGCGCGGGACCGCATTCGGACTGTTCAACCTGGCAAGCGGGGTGGCACTCTTGCTCGCGAGCTTGATTGCGGGGCTTCTATGGGAACGTGTAGGGCCTTACGCCACATTCCTGGCCGGTGCGGTTTTTACCGCGATTGGTCTCGCCGGTACGGTCGCGCTCGTGGGCCGGCGGACAAGACGCAGGCTGGACTGACCTCACCTTGGGCGAGCCGCGGATCTGGCCGAAAATGTTCGACAGATGACGGCGACAACCGAAAAACGCGACGGACGGCGCATGCCGCCCGGTGTCTACTGAGCGGAAGCCCACCAGGCCACCCGCGTCCCGATCCCGGACATTCCCGTGCGCTGCCGTTCGCAGGGACCCGACGAGGTCTCGTTGTTCCGGCGACCCCGCTTCTGCCCGGATATCCGCGAGGTCGCCAGCGTGCTCGGCGATCTCGGAACCTTTCTGCCGCACATCAGCGGCACGGTCACGGTCATTGGCATGGGCCCGACCGGCGTGTTGACCGCGTTCGGGCTCCTCTATGGCTTTACCGGCGGATTCTACGGCGTGCCCATCGCCGTTGTCCGGCGCCGGACGACATATTCACGCCTGGCAGCGAGCCGCGAGTGCCCGACCAGGCGCGGTATGGGCTTGCCCCGCGTTCACTCGCTGTGCTCTCGTCAGGCTGAATGGCGATACCCCCCCCCGTAAGCCTCGGCGCGAGCGTGTTGCTCGGGCGTCCCTTGCCCGATCCACGACTGCAACAGCTCCGGATCGATGCCCGCGACATCCACCAGCTTGTCGGGGTCGAGGATGCTGAGGTGCCGGTAGCTGAACGTGAGGATGCCATCCGTCTTGAGGTCGCCCAGCACCCGGTTAACATGGACCCCGGTCAGGCCCGTCGCGTCCCCGATGTGCTCCTGCGTCAAAGGGAGATGCATCTCTTCGATCCGGTGGCCGGGCCATCGTGACCGGCAGCGGATGAACAGCTCGAGGATGAGGTGAGCAACCCGCTCGCGCGCCGAGTGCCGTCCGATGCTGGTCAGATGAGCGAAAGACAGGCTGCTGTCCCGCGCTATCAGCCAGGCGAGCCGCAGGCCGATCTCCGGATACTGTCTCGATAGGGGTCGGAGAGCCTTGTGCGGAATGACGCAGACCACCGCATCGGTCAAGGCTTGGGCGCCATAGGTCATCATTGCGCCATGTGCCGGATGAAAGCCGAGTACGGCGCCCGGCAGTGCGAAGTGCAAGATCTGCCGGCGCCCGTCTTCGAGCAGGTTGTAGAGGACCATCCAGCCGTCGACGAGATTGTAGATCGCGTCGCATGGTTCGCCGAGGCTCAAGAACTCCTGACCGGCCTTTACGCGTCGGTCGCCCGACTTGTGGCCGGCGATCACGCGCAGATCGTCCGGGGCGTAGCCCTCGCAAAGCCCGTCGGCGCGCGCTTGGCAAGTTGTGCAGTCTACTGGGATGGCTGCTGAATTCTTTGTGGAGGTCGCCATAATTGCGTTTCCTGACATCGAAGGTTGATTCTCACATTGGCGTAACCAATGCATTGCGACCGGCAAGGTCAGCCTCGCGTTCGACGCCAGGAGGGCGCTTCTGCCCGCTGGCGGATGCTGAGTTCGCTTCTTGGGCGCCTGTTCGAAGCGATGCTATGACGGAGACGCGGCGAGCGGACGACCCGTGGCGAGTCCGTCAGCGCGCTTGCGCTCTGCATCGGACGAAGGAAGTAAAGCACCCGTCTTTGTGAGACGAACCGCAGCCGACCGATCGATTAGATCAGAGATCGGGGAATCGGCGGGTCGCGCTCGAGGATGATCGAACGCGCATCGCGGAACCGCCGGCCGAGCGCCAGAGCGGGCAACTGCTCGAATTGGAACAAGGCCGGCCATTACAAGAAAGGTCTGCGAGCACGAGGAATGGCGGCACCCGTGCGATGGCCCACCCCTGTGCCCTTCACTCTGACCGTGCCCCCCAGACTCTCCGTGCATTGACGTCAGAGCGGATCCATTGGCTGCAAGGCCGGTGTCCGCAAAGCTCCCATAGCCGCTCTGTCCGAGCGTGAGCGCGGCGAGGAGAAGCACGGTGGCAAGGAGCCGGAACATTCGTTTTGCACCCCAAATAGCCTCTATCCGGCTATGTGCTGTAAATCATCGGCAAGACAGCCTACACCTGCGGAGCAGGAAGAGTAGGTAAATTTTGCCAGGCGCGAATTGATCCAGATCAAGTAGCTGTGAGGCTGTGACACGGCCACAAGCAAGCGCCTCAAATCGCTCGCGAATCCATGCCGCACGTGGGCGGCTCCGCTGGATTATGCGCGGAGTCGTTCGGACGATACCACGCTTCAGCAGATCCTTCGATCCCGGCGTGTTCCTCGCCAGGGTCATTCGCGCCCGGTCCCTAGGCCGGCACGCCGGCGCAAAACCGTCTTCGTTGCCTGCGGTTCCGACCTTGGTCACGGTCTGCCGTGGGCCAACCACCGTGTCCCTCGTCGCTCGCGGCAGAAATGTTTGATCGAGCTTAAAGTTGGCGTGCCAGATTGTCTCTATCTTTGATCCCATCGAATTGACCCGTTTGGAGCGCCACACCATGATTGACCAAGCGCCCGCTCCCCATGCGGCATCGCGGATCGCCGTTACGGTGATGGACCCAAGGTCGGGACCCGTCCCCTGCGCGTTCTTCGGCAAGTGCGATGGCATCGTCGTGCTCGATACTGCTACCGGCGCGCGCGAATTCCACCGGAATCCGCCGCGCACGCCGCAATCTTTGTGCGACCTTATCCTGGCGACCGGCGTGGACGGGCTTGTCTGCGGCTTCATCGGCGAGCCTGAAATCCGCGGGCTGCGGGCCGCCGGGATCGACGTGCGCTTGGGCTCGGGCAGGTGCTCGATCGACGGGCTCGTGGCGTGCTTCCGCGACTTGCCGCAGGCATAGGGAGCGCTATCTGCGGCGCTGCCGTCGTGCCTTTATAATCCAGGATACTCGGAATTTGACGCAGATTAAAGACGCGGGACTGGGAGAGCGGGAGTCTTTCAGTCGCAGAAAAATGCTGATTAGCAGAAACCGCCAACCCGGTGCAGCGACCGCGCGGGGCCAAGCAGTTCCTCGCCGCTCGCCGCGTCGTTGAATTTTCGCCCACTCAAATCAAGGATCACACCATGAACCGTCGTCTAATTGTTCCCGTTCTCGCCGCTCTGCTATCTGCCGCTTCCGTCGCGCATGCCCAGCAGCCCGCCTCCGGGAGGCACGCACCCGCGATGGAGCAAGTCGAGCAGCGGTTCCGACAGATGGACCAAATGATGGACGAAGCCCAGAAACTTCAAGGACCGCAGCGGCGGGAGCGCATGCAGGAGCACATGCGCATGATGCAGGAACAGATGGTGGCGGCGCACGGCATGATGACAAAGATGCGGGGAGCCGGCCGCATGGTGCCGGGCCCCGGCTCCCAGATGGAAGACGTGCAGGAGCGCCTGGACATGATGCAGCGCATGATGGAGCAAATGCTCAAACAGCAGGAGCTTATGATGAAATCCCCCGACCGGTGACACCGCGTCCCAAGGCTCACGCGAGTAGGCAGTCCACGGCACCTCTGATCGTCGGCTTTGACGGCCACTGTGGGGCATCTCGGTCAGGTCGTCGGGCGCAGACCTAAGCCGGCCCCCGCCATTAGGGGCGGGCCGGCTGCGACGTGTCGTCCAATCCTTCGGGGATTTCGGTCGCCCGTCATCGGCTATGACGGGCTCGTTGCGATCAATTTCCGACGATTGAGTTCCACGGTTCGTCACAGACCGGCCCGAACGTCTGCCAATCCATCACGGCCAGGCCGCACCGCTGGCCGTCCTCGTGCACTGAATTGCTTCCACCCGGAGTGCCGCAGGGCCAACCCGCGGGAACGTTGGCGGAGCGCTCTCGGCTCTGCTTGTCTGCTTTGGCACCGGCGCCGCCCGCTTGCTTTCCGGGGCTCGCCCGGCTCGGCACCTTTGTATTGAAAAGTTTGACGGACATTAAAGACCGGCACGGCCAACACGGCTAAGAACCCGATCAAAACCTTCCTGTCTAGTCCACGCGACAAGGCGTGAGCCGGTGAGAGGACGGGCGAAACATGCCGATCCGAGGCGTTGCCATGGGCTGCACCGATAGTTTCTCCGACAGCATCCCGATTCCCGAGAAAAACGGATGCCGGGCGCGTGAGACCGTCAAATGCGCGCCTGCGGCCTTAGAGCGCAAAGACCGTGATGACATCCGCGTCCTGTTTGCATCTCCTGAGGTCTTCCCACTCGCGAAGACCGGAGGGCTTGCGGATGTCAGCGCCGCGCTCCCCGCAGCTCTCTCCGAAGTCGGCGTCGACGTGCGCGTCGCCATGCCGGGATACACCGAAGCGCTGGACCTTGCGGACGGCAAGCAGAAGGCGGTCCCACTCGGGAATATCCTGGGCCTCGGTGAAGCAGCCGTGATCGCCGCGCGGACGCCCGATACAGGCATTCCCCTTTGGCTCGTCGATTGCCCCGCACTTTTCCGTCGACCGGGCGGGCTTTACGGCGACACCGAGGGCAGGGACTGGCCCGACAACGCGCTCCGCTTTGCCCTGTTCTCCCACGTCGTGGCGCGGCTCGCGCTCGGCAAAGCCGGAGCCAATTGGCGTCCCCACGTGGCGCATGTGAACGACTGGCACCTCGGCCTCGTCCCCGCGCTGCTTGCCGCCCAGCCATGCCCCCATGGAGGCGGCGAGGACCCACCCAAGCGCAAAGGCACGGGTTTCACGTTCGACGCGCCCACCTCAGGTGATCTTGCCGGAGCCGTCGAGTGCGCGCTCGACCTTTACCGACAGCCGGCGGCATGGCGAGGAATGCAGAGGAGAGCGATGCGCCAGGACTTCCGCTGGATGTGTTCAGCGCAGCGCTACCAGGCCTTGTATGCGGAGCTTGTTCAGAACGTGGGTGAGCTCCGCGACGGCGATGCCCAGCGCTACGGTGGTATGGGGGTGCTCCGGGCACTCAAGAACGTGGAGAGCGAGATAGCCCCCGCCCTCATCGGGCGGGATCCTGTCTCACAAGCCGCCATTGACCAAACGCTTAACGAGCTCGACGGCACCCCCAACAAATCGCGCCTCGGTGCCAATGCGATCCTGGGCGTATCCATGGCGTGCGCGCGCGCCGCCGCTACGGCGCTCGGAAAGCCGCTTTATGCGTACCTCAGCAAAGGCACGCCCCGGCTCCCAATGCCCATGATGAATGTCCTGAATGGCGGTAAGCACGCGGACAGCAGCCTCGACTTTCAGGAGTTCATGATCATGCCGCTGGGCGCGCCGACCTTTACGGAAGCCGTGCGGTACGCGGCGGAAACCTTTCAGGCGTTACGCTCGCTGCTCAAGGCCAGAGGACACGCGACCTCCGTCGGTGATGAAGGGGGATTCGCCCCCAAGCTGCCCAGCAATGAGGCCGCTTGCGAGCTGATCGTGACTGCAATCGAGCGGGCCGGCTATCGGCCAGGTGAGGACATTGCCATCGCTCTCGACCCGGCCGCCAGTTCGTTCCACGACGGCAGCTACAATCTCGAGCGATCTGGCCAGGGCCGGAAGACCAGTGCGGAATTGATCCAGTTTTACCAGGACTGGGTTCGAAAGTTCCCGATTGTCTCGATCGAGGATGGCTTAGCCGAAACCGATTGGGATGGTTTCCGAAGACTGACGACGGAGCTCGGTGAGCGCATCCAGATCGTCGGCGACGACATCTTCGTGACCAATACCGATTTCATCCGGCGCGGGATTGCCGAGAAGTCTGCAAATGCGGCGCTGATCAAGCTCAACCAGATCGGCACGGTCTCCGAAACGATTGCCGTGATCGAGTGCCGGAAGGTGGGATGGGGTTATGTCATCTCGCATCGATCGGGGTGTCCGGCGTCAGCGCCAATGGCACAGATTTGAGGTTGTGAATTAAGGAGGATTTGGGCTTCGTCGTAGTGACAAAGGAACGAAGATGAAGCCCAAATCCTCCTTGAAAAAATCGGTGAAGGCTCCTGCGGAGCAGGTGGTGAAGGACATCCGGCGGGCGACACGCCGGCACTTCTCTGCCGAGGATAAAATCCGGATCGTGCTTGAAGGCCTGCGCGGCGATGACAGCATTGCTGAACTGTGCCGCAAGGAAGGGATCGCCCAGAGCCTGTACTACACCTGGTCGAAGGAGTTCATGGAAGCGGGCAAGCGCCGGCTCGCCGGCGATACCGCCCGTGCCGCAACCACCGGCGAGGTCCAGGATCTGCGCCGGGAAGCCCGTGCGCTGAAGGAATGCGTGGCCGACCTGACCCTCGAGAACCGCCTGCTTAAAAAAAGCATGATCGCGGATGGGGGCGACGACGAATGAGATACCCTGCATCCGAGAAGCTGGAGATCATCCGGATCGTCGAACAGTCGCACCTCCCGGCCTGGCGCACGCTGGAGCAGTTGGGCATCCCGCGCCGGACCTTCTATCGCTGGTACGACCGCTATCTCGAAGGCGGCCCGGAGGCGTTGGAGGATCGGCCATCGGCCCCGCGCCGGGTGTGGAACCGCATCGGCGACGATATCCAGCAGCAGATCATCGACATGGCGCTGGATACAACCGATCTGTCGCCCCGCGAACTGGCGGTGCGCTTCACCGACGAGAAGCGCTACTTCGTGTCGGAGGCCACGGTTTATCGCCTGCTCAAGGCCCATGATCTGATTACCAGCCCGGCCTTCGTCGTGATCAGGGCAGCCGATGCGTTCCACACCAAGACGACGCGGCCGAACGAAATGTGGCAGACCGACTTCACCTACTTCAAGATCATTGGCTGGGGCTGGGTCTATCTGTCGACCGTGCTCGACGACTTCTCGCGCTACATCATCGCCTGGAAGCTGTGCACCAACATGCGAGCCGAGGATGTCACCGACACGCTGGACCTCGCGCTCGAGGCCTCGGGTTGCGACAGCGCAACGGTGCTGCACAAGCCTCGGCTGCTGTCGGATAATGGCCCGAGCTACATCGCGGGTGAACTGGCGGAATATATCGAGGCCCGGAAAATGAGCCATGTGCGCGGCGCTCCGATGCATCCCCAGACCCAGGGCAAGATCGAGCGCTGGCATCAGACCCTCAAGAATCGCATCCTGCTCGAAAATTACTTCCTGCCCGGTGACCTTGAGGCCCAGATCGAAGCCTTCGTCGAGCATTATAACCACCGACGTTACCACGAGAGCCTGAACAACGTGACGCCCGCCGACGCCTACTTCGGCAGGGCCGATGCCATCATCAAACAGCGCGAAAGGATCAAACGGAAGACCATCGAACATCGCCGCTTGCTCCACCGCAAGATCGCCGCTTAATATCAACCCCAGGACGAGGCCCGCACTCCGCTAATTTACGCCGCGAGTTGTGCCAAATGTTCTGACGACGGACAGCCCGAACAGGGCAGGAGGGACGCCTAACGAGCGCCTCTCCGTCCACAACGACGAAGGGTAGCCCGACACTCGATGGTGCGCGACCCGGCGGGCGGCGGTTGGCACAGGTCATCAGAGTGTTGTTCGCTGCCGGCGCTCTCAATCTTCCTGTGGGTCTTGGAGATGCCTACGCCGACGCCCCGCCGCTGTCTTTGGGAAACCAGATCCAAGTCGAGAACGCCTATGCCACCAGCGGTCCCGCGGCAAGTTCAACGGAGGTTCGTTTTCGACTGGTAAACGAAAGCGGCACAACCGTCGTGCTGTTAGGAGTGAGTTCCCGGATCGCCCAGAAATCAAGGCTCGTCGCCCGAATCGGAGCCCAAGCTACCACCGAACTTCAATCGATAAGCGTGCCTGCAGGGGAGGTACTCGATCTCACGACGTCGCACCTTTGGTATGAGTTGTCTCCCCTGCGCAATGAGCTCGAAGCGGGAGACGTTTTTGAACTGGAACTCAATCTTGTGAATTCACGTATTATGACCGACGTTCACGTCCACTGACGTGGGGGATGGTATCCGATGAAACCTATTGTAACTTTGACCTTGAATCCATCAATCGATGGCGCCGCCGAGGCCGATATCGTTCGCCCGGTCCACAAGATCCGAACTTCGGGAGAACGATATGACCCGGGCGGAGGGGGAATCAATGTGGCACGTGTTGTACAGGAACTTGGAGGCGCGACCAGCGCAATCTACCTGGCAGGCGGAGCGACCGGGGGCGTACTCGACGATCTCCTCGATACCGCGGCGGTTCCACGGAGGCGGATTCCGATCAGGGACCATACGCGCATCAGTCATGCTGTCTACGAGCGCTCCAGCGGCCAGGAATATCGCTTCGTGCCGGCCGGCCCTCAGATCGAAGAATCTGAATGGCGGGCGCTCCTTGCATTACTTGAAGAACTCGAGTGCAGTTACCTCGTGGCGAGCGGTAGTCTGCCGCGTGGTGCTCCCGAGGATTTCTACGCCACCGTTGGAGACATGGCGCGCCGTAAAGGGATCAAGCTCGTGCTTGACACTTCGGGGGCAGCGCTTCGTGCGGGGCTCACGCGCGGCGTCCATCTATTAAAGCCCAGTCTCGGCGAGCTCGAGAGCTTGGTTGGTCGGAAGCTCCCCGATCCGGCGGCGCAGGAGATGGCAGCGCAAGAGTTGGTTAGCTCAGGTGCTGCCGAGTTGGTAGCGTTGACCCTGGGTCGTGATGGCGCGCTGCTCGCGACGAGCGGAGGTGCGCTGCGCTTGGCTGCACTGAAGGTGGTTGCGAAAAGTGCAGTGGGCGCCGGAGATAGCTTCGTGGCAGCTATGACTCTCGGCCTCGCCCAAGGGCGTTCGGCAGAAGATGCATTTGGCTACGGAATGGCAGCAGGTGCTGCGGCCGTGTTATCGGCCGGCACCGGGTTGTGTCGTCGGGAGGACGTCGAGCGGCTGTACGAGGAGATGAAAAGTCGGGAACCGTCTGGCCGGTGAAACGCCGTTGCGACCGCAGGTTGGTCGGTTGGACGCGATGTGATCAACTGCCATATTGTGGAGGACGGCTTGAAGCGGCATTGATCCGAATCAATGCAGATCACTTTGTCTTATGCCCAAACTTAAGCTGACAACAACCAGCGTCTGCTCGGATATGCGATGGGGCTGAGTAACCAGAAGATCTTACGACAAACTGTACCGATGCTTCGGGCTTGGGCAAAACTTGCTGTCTGCCTTCTGCTCGCAGCTGGCATTATCTTTCATCCAATTCACGATTCGGAACATTCAGTAATCGCTGGGGCGCCTGCGTCGCAAGTGATGAACGCAGCGGTGCAACCGGCAGGGGATTCCCATCATCAATCGTCTGCGGCCTTGCACTGCCAATCGTCGGCATCCTGCGCCTTTCTGCCTGTGAGGTTTTCAGCTCTCATCCGCACACCGAAATCCCGCGACTGGACGCCCGGACCGTCTCGCGACGAGCGATCCACGTTCGTCCATCGTCAATTCCGTCCGCCACGTCTCCCTGCGCACGCCTGACCGTCGCGTGGTGGTGGCTCGATGCGCCTCTGCGCGTCGTTAAACCCCCATCCGATGTTCTTGCACACATGGAGTCGCCACAATGCCAACCGTATCATGCCGCGAATCTACCCGCTCGGCTTCCGCAGCCCAAGATGCCGCCGCTGTCCGTCGTCTGACCGAGTGCCGATCCGAATTCCTACGCTTCTTTCGACGGCGTCTGAGCCGACCAGAGGATGCCGAGGACGCCTTCCAGGACTTCTGTCTCAAGGTGGTCCGGGCTGCGCAGACGTCGGACGACGGCGGCAAGGTCGACGCCTGGCTCCGCCGCGTCATGCGCAATACGCTCACTGACTATTACCGCCGTCGCGCTGCACGGCAACGGGGAGAAGTCGCGTATGAAGCTGAGGCTCCGAAGCCGGTAGTTCAGCCTGGCGCAGGCCAGCCTGAGAATCCATGTCACTGCGTCCGGGACCTCGTGCCGACTCTCCGGCCAGAATACGCTGAGATCGTTCGACGCGCCGACCTTGAGGAGGAGCCGCGGGAGCGGATCGCAGCCGATCTCGGACTCACTGCCAATAATATAGGCGTCCGCCTGCATCGGGCGCGCCGGGCGCTGAAATACAAAATCGAAGAACGCTGTGCGACATGCTGCGACGGCAGCTTCCGGAATTGCGACTGCAGGCCGGTTGCGCACGGTGCAAGTCGGTCGACCGAAATGCCCCTAGGTGTAATGGCGCCATGGCCGAAGCGTCTCTCTGACTGACGCCAAGCGCGGGCCGGGTCCGTCGGAAGGCGGCCCGCGCTGATGGCGCGGCTGATTGTCAGGGGTTCCGGCCATGGACTGGCTTCTCGAGAACTGGGTCTGGGTGCTGATCGGCATCGCCTTCGTCGCCCTCCACCTCTTCGGACACGGCCATGGTGGCCACGGCGGCCATCGGCAGCACGATGGGCGGGGCGCCGGGACGAAAGGCGGCCGCCTGTCCGACGAACGGCGCGATGATCATGCACCAGCCAGTCGCGACCGCTAGTAGGCCATCGGAACCCCTCGGTTGCCTGAGAGCCCATGCGGAGGCTGGAGCGAGCGCAGATGCTCGGAACGCCGTTCTCGCCGATCGGGAAACGGGTCATCGTCTGGGAGAGAATGGAAGAAGACTATGCTGAACACGAAACTGGTCACCTGGGCCTTGGGTCTTTTTACCGCGATCAGTTTCCTGGTCTGCGTCGCCTATGGTTTGGTGGTGCCGCACGGCCTCGGAATGCAGCAGTTCCTCGAGATGGTGCTGCCCGCCTTCAAGTGGCTGACCTGGTGGGGCTTCTTGCTCGGCCTGCTGGAGAGCTTCCTCTACGGCGCCTATGCCGGCCTCGTGTTCTGCCCGATCTACAATCTGCTCTACCGGCGATGGGGTGGACCGGCCAGCCGGACAGCCTGACCAGGGATCGAGGCGACACGACGCAGACCACAGCGAGGGTCCGGAAGTTCGCATGGGCAAGAAGAAATCGAAGAGTGCCGCTCCGAGCGATCCGTCGCTCACCGGCAACGAGACTGAAAAAGACGACTATCGGGCGGTTCTGCATGCTCTCCAGATCGAGTTGGTCAAGCTCCAGAAGCATTTCATTCGCTGCGACGACAAGATCCTCGTCCTGATCGAGGGCCGCGACGCCGCCGGCAAAGACGGTGTGATCAAGCGCATCGTCAGGCATCTGAGCCCGAGGGATACGCGCGTCGTAGCCCTCGGAAAACCCTCCGATCGCGAGCACGGCAGCTGGTACTTCCAACGCTACGTCCCGCACTTGCCGGCCGAACAGGAGTTCGTCCTCTTCAACCGCAGCTGGTACAATCGCGCCGGCGTCGAACGTGTGATGGGGTTCTGCAGCGATCAAGAGTACGAGGAGTTCATGCAGACGGCCCCGAAATTCGAACACATGCTCGTCAGGTCCGGAATCAATCTGTTCAAATACTATCTTGATATCAGTCGGCCTGAACAGAAACAGAGACTTAAGGACCGACGCGAAGACCCGCTGAAGCAGTGGAAGATCAGTCCTATCGACGCCAAGGCTGTCGACAAATGGACTTCCTATAGTAGCGCCCGCAACGAGATGTTCGCCCGCACCCATAACCCGATCGCGCCGTGGACGGTCGTGCGCGCCGACGACAAGCGACTGGCCCGCGTCAACCTCATCAAAGACCTTCTGATGCGTCTCCACTACGATGACAAGGACGAAGCGGGACTGCTGATCGACCCGGATATTATCTTCCCCTACAGCGACGCGCATGTACAGAATGGCGCTATCGCACCATAGGCAGCGACGGAACAGAAAGCGGCGGGGCTGTGCTAAATCCTGCGGACGGCAAAGACATGAGGTTCGCGAGAGGTGTCGGTTCTGACGATCGTGCAAGTCATTCTGGTCATGCTGCTTTGGGCGGCGTGCTTCCCTCTCATAACGGCCGGAATTCAATACGCTCCCCATCTGACCTTCGCTGCGATGCGCGCGGTTCTGGCGGGTTTGGCGCTGATCATTGTGGCGTTTGCACTACGACGGCCCCTGCCGAGGGATTTCCGTACCTGGACGATGTTGGTCATCGTCGGATTCGGCGCGACGAGCCTGGGCTTCCTGGGCATGTTTCACGCCGCGGAGTTCGTCTCGCCCGGCATCGCCACCGTTATCGCCAACACCCAGCCATTGCTGGCGGCGATCCTGGCAGGCATGGTTCTCAATGAACGGCTCACCCCGCGCGGGAGAGCCGGGCTGGTTCTAGGCTTCATCGGAATCCTCAGCATCGCTGCCCCCCAACTCGTCTCCCAGGGACAGGAAGACTATCTTCTCGGCGTCGCCTATATCATCATGGCCGCGCTGGGCGTCACGGTCAGCAACGTGGTGATCAAGCGGCTCGCTGGCCAAATCGATCCCCTTATGGCCATGGGCCTGCAGATGCTGATCGGGAGCATACCCCTCGCCCTCGCCGCCTGGACCATGGAGGAGCCGGCAGCGGTTCGATGGTCTTCTACCTTCGTCGGAGCGCTCCTTGCCCTCAGCCTGTTCGGCTCAGCGCTCGTCTATTGGCTGTGGTTCTCCGTGCTCGAGAAAGCACCGCTAAACCAGGCGAACGCGTTCAGCTTTCTGATCCCGATCTTCGGCCTGACTTTGGGCGCCCTGTTCTACGGCGAAACCTTGGGGTGGTCGCAGTTGGGCGGAATTTCGCTTGCCATTCTCGGGGTGAGTCTGGTCACGCGCCACGGTACCAGACCGGCGGCGAGCGACGGCAGATAACCGGTGGCGGAACATTCCCGAAGGGTCTCGCCCCCTCAACCGGTCTCGTGCTCCTCGGCGCGTCCACGGCGACCGAGGAGCACTGTTCCCGGGCGACCCGCGTCGAGCTCAACCTGGGCGCTTCTTGGCGCGGCCACCTCCCTCGGACGGGGGTTCAGGCGCGTCTTCGGTGGACTGCGTCTGCACGGACGCGGGCTGATCCGGCTGGCCCGCCGCGGACGACTGCTCGGCCTCGATCTCCCCCTGGGCGCAGAGCCAGTGATCGAGGTGCTTGCCTTCGGGCCGGTTCTCTTTTTCCCAGATGGCGTATGCGCGTTCCCGGACTTTCGCATCGAGGTCGTCACTCATGATGTGTCTCCTTGTCTGAGCGAGTAGTTAGCCCTTCGCTGTGCGTGCTCGCTTGGGCTCGGGTGATGGCATGAAGGTTCCGTCGGACCACGGACCGCTTTGGCGATCCAGCTCGGCGAAATCCTGATCGGCCCGAGACCCGGTGATCGTCCGATAGAGTCTGAGATACCCTTCGGCCGGATCTCGCCAGCCGAAATCCTGGCCCATGGCGTGGCGCTGCATCCGGCGCCAACCCACCGGCTGCCGGAACATGTCGAGGGCGCGTCTCAGGCAAGCCAGCAGGTCTTCGAGGGCGTCTCCCGAGAAGGCGAACCCCGTCGCGTTGCCATCTGAATTCGGCGTGGAATCGTCGACGACGCTATCGGCCATTCCGCCGACACTCCGGACGACGGGCAGCGTGCCGTAGCGCAGGGCGTAGATCGGGACGAGACCGAAGGGCTCGAACCGCGACGGATGGAGCAGAATATCGGCGCCCGCCAGCAGACGGCGCGCGAGCCTCTCTTCGTAGCCTACTCGCACCGAAACCCGGCCGGGATATTGCTCGGCCAACGCCAGGAAGCGATCTTCCAGAGCGCGGTCGCCTTGCCCATGCAGAGCGAGCTGCGCGCCGGCAGCGACGAGCCAGGGTACGGCATCTGCGACCGTGTCGGCCATCTTCTGTCCAGTCAGCCGACTGAGGAACGCCAGGACCGGCGTTTCCGGCTCCACGTCGAGACCGAGCTCGCGCTGCAGGACCTCCTTGCAGATCCGTTTGCCGCCGATCTCGGCCAGACCGTAACGACGCGGCAGGCTCGGGTCCTCCGCGGGATCCCAGAGACCGTAATCGGCGCCGTTGGGGATGCCGAGGAGAAGGTGGGATCGCTGGCGGAGCAGTCCGTCGAGCCCGCAGCCGAACTCCGGTGTCATTATCTCGCGCGCGTAGGTCCGACTCACCGTGGTCAGGCGATCGGCATAGCGAAGCCCGGCCTTCAAGAAGGAGATCCGGCCATGGAACTCGATCCCTTCAGCGGAGAAGGCGTCTGCGGGGAGGCCGAGATGCGGCCCCTCATCCGCGCCGAACAGGCCCTGGAAGGCGAGGTTGTGAATCGTGAAAACGACGGGACGTCGCGGTTTTCCGGCGCCACGCAACAGGAGCGACACTGGTCCCGTGTGCCAGTCGTTCGTGTGGATCAGGTCCGGCTGCCAGGCAAGCCCCGCTGCGCCGCGAGCGACGCGCGCAGCGGCATGGCACAGCGCGGCGAACCGGAGGCCGTTGTCCGGCCAGTCCCGGCCGTCCGGGTCCTGATAGGGGCCCCCGTTTCTCCGATACAGCGTCGGGCAGTCGACCAGCCAAAGCGGCATGCCGGAATCCGGAGAGCGCGCAGGCAGAAGGCGGGCGTGATCCTCGCCGGGCAGATCGCCGAGCGGGATCGCGGGTCCGACATGATCGGCCCGGTCCAACGCTTCCGGGTAGCCGGGCATCATCACACGAATATCGATCCCATTTCCGGCCAGTGCGGCCGGTAGGGCGGCCGAAACGTCAGCGAGCCCGCCCGTCTTGATCAAGGGATGGCATTCGGAGGTGACGAACAAGGCGCGCATGGCGATCAACCCCGCGTAAATCTGAAGACGACCTGGTGGCGCCCTGCCGGGCGGCCCAGGTTCAGCGTTTGCAACCGCCGACGCTACCCATACTCGAGAGGCCGGGGCGGCTGGTGCATCGTCGAATAAAGACGTCCGAAGAGGCCGCGCCTTACACCTCTTGCTGCGCGAGGCGGCCATCCTGTTCTACGAGCGCCTCTTCGTGCTCGCCCCTGAACGTTGCGCCCGCGACAGATGCCACGCGCGAAGTCCGTCATCCGAATTCGGTGCAGCCGGTGTAACGAGGCGGCAGGACGAGCGTCAAAAGGATTGGAAGGAGCGCGTGCGACGCGTCCGCCTACACAGCGTCTCCCATCCCTAACCAAAGGAGAGCAAAGATGACGATACCCTCCGCCTCGACCCCTTCGAATGGCTTGCGTTGGCCCGGCCTGAAATCTCTGGCCGTGGCCGTCGGCATCACCGCCCTTACCGCGACTGGCGCCTGGGCGGCCCAGCACGGGGCGCAGACCGGGCAAGGCCAAGCGCAGCAGATGCAGCAGCAGATGCACTCGGGGCCGTCCTTCGCGCGCATGCAGGAGACGATGCAGCAGGCCCGCAAGGCGACAGACCCCGCCGAGCGCCGCCAGTTGATGCGCCAGCACATGGAGATGATGGGCGAGAAGATGCAGGCGATGCGCGGCATGATGGGCGACATGCCCATGCGGGGGCCGATGGGCGGCCAGACGTCGGGCGGTCAGTCCATGGGCAAGTCGGGAGGCCCGTCCGGACAGATGCAGCAGATGATGGGCGCGGCGATGCCCGAGACGATGACCCGCATGCAGGAGCAGCACGGCATGATGCAGCAGATGATGGAGCAGATGCTGGAACAGCAGCGCATGATGATGATGGAGATGGACGAGCGACAGTAATGCCGAAACGGCCGCGGCCGCACTGGAATGTGCGGCTGCCGCTGTTCGAAATTGTCAAAGGCTTGGTGTGAGCGGGACGCAGGACGCACGATCGGGTTTGCCTTGGTCCCGCATCGTGGCGGGAGTAGCGGTTCTTTTCGTCTTCGGTGCGACATCTCTCGTCCTGTGGCGAACCGGCCTGCTGGATCGCCTGCTCGACGGCGAGGCGCTCAAGCAGGCAGTGATGCAGCTTGGCTCGCTCGGCCCCCTTCTGATCATCGGCCTGATGACCGTCGCCATCGTCATGAGCCCGATTCCGAGCGCTCCGATTGCATTGGCCTCCGGAGCGGCCTACGGGCATGTCTGGGGTGCGCTCTATGTCGCCATCGGCTCAGAGACCGGTGCCCTGATCGCCTTTGGTGTTTCACGCCTGATTGGCTATGATGCACTCAATGCATGGCTCGGCGCGCGTCGGCCCACAGGCATGCTGCACCGCTTCATCAGGTCCCAGAACGCCTTGATGGCGGTCGTGTTCGTGACGCGGCTGATGCCGTTCCTATCCTTCGACATCATCAGCTACGCCGCCGGTCTGACGCCACTCAAGACCTGGCGCTTCGCCATCGCGACCCTTCTTGGCATCATGCCAGCGAGCTTCCTGCTGGCGCATTTCGGCGACGAACTCGCCTCCGGCGACTGGCGGCGCGCCGGCGCTACCGCGCTCGCGCTCGGCTTCATCACTCTGCTGCCCGCAGGCTGGAAAGCGATGCCTGCGCGCTACCGATCAGCGTTGAGGCGGCTGTTGAGTACCGGACAGACGTAGCAGTGTTGCGATGCCAGATCGATAGCCGTACCCGAGCAGAAAATGCGTACGATGAGGGGAGATACGAGATGATGGAAGGATATGACGGAATGTTGGGCATGGGTGGCATGGGGCTGCTCTGGCTCCTGATACTGGTGTTCGTGGTGCTCGGTATTGCCGCCTTCGCTAAATACCTGATGTCCAGGAAGTAGCCATTCTACTTGCCCTGAACGGAGCGGGGGTCTCGTCTCAATCCCGGTCTCAGTCGTTGCGCGTACCGCGCAAGGGCGAGCCTCAGCTCCTGCTCCGACGTTGTTGCGGTCACAGAAAGCCGGCATCGACGTTCCGCCTCCGCATTCGGCACCACCGGTGTAAGGCGTCCGTGGGCCGGGCGTCTAAAGGAGAAGAGGTGAACGATGACTGGCGAGGATCCAGAAGACCGCTCGGGCGACGACGATGGGTATGACGCGGCCGCCAAGGCGGCTGATGCCGCGGTGCGGCGCGCTCTCGTGGAGAGCCGTCGGCAGATCCTGAGTTTCCTGCAACGGCGGCTGGGCAGCTCCGAAGCCGCCGAAGATGTCTTGCAGGCCTTCATGCTGCGGGCAATCGAGCGATCGACGCAGTTGCGCGATGTGCGCACTGTTCGTGGTTGGCTGAGCCGAATCCTCGCCACGATCATCGTCGACCATCAACGTCGGTCCGCCAGGCGGCGGCAACGGGAGGCGGTGATGAATCCCAACGATCTTGAAGCCATTGAAATCGAGGCCGACGAAGAACTCGACGAGGCGGTGTGCAACTGTCTCTACAAGCTCCTGCCCACGCTGAAGCCCGAATACGCCGAAGTGATCTGGCGCATCGATTTGCTGGGAGAGCCGCGGGAAAGGGTCGCGGCGAGCCTCGGCGTCACCTTGAACAACGTCACGGTGAGGCTCCATCGCGGCCGGCAGGCGCTGAAGAGGCGGCTGGAGGAGATGTGCCTGACCTGCCCGATTCACGGCTTCCTCGACTGCCGGTGCGAAGAAGCGGAGCGCGCACGTCGCCGCCGCAATGAGCTGACTGGAGGCGCTGAGCTGTAATGCTGGGTGCGTCGTCGCGTCTGTAGGATCGGATCGCGGTTCCATTCGGGCCGCCCGGCTGTCCGGCTGTGATCGGACATGGACGCACATGAAAGGGCGATGCGATGCACACCGATACCAAGCATTCGAGCGGCGGCTCGACCACGCGGAACGAGGGTTCCTGTTGCGGTCACGCAGACCGCGCTCCAGCCGATTCAGCGAAGCCCTCGACCGCGCCCGAACTGTCTGCGGGGGAACAGCGGGCGGAGACGAAACGAGAGGCGGTGCCGGGCAAGTCGAAGGGCTGCTGCTGTAGCGGTTAAGGCCGGCAGGGACAGGTCAGACAGGCGCCGCTCTGCGCAGCGCCTGTCGATCAGCCGCATTCTGAACCGATGCTCCTAGGAGGTTCGTCTTGAGCACTGTGACATTAGAGGCTGGCGGCCTCTTCGAGGAGCTTGACCATCTCGGGGTCGAGAAGCAATTGAACGCGGAAAACGGCGTCCGTCGGGCAGAGGCGAACCCCGCCTCCGGCAGCGTCACGGTCGACTACGATGAGACTGTCACCACCGTCGAGAAGCTGCAGCGGAAGCTGAATTCCTGCGGCTTTCGCTGCCGCGGCAGCGTGACGCCACGGCATGTCTGCGAGCCCTCCACGGCATTGCCGCCAGGAGCGCCGCAGTCCGCTCGACCGGCTCACGAGGGCCATGGAGGACCGACGCCGGCACAGGACGAGATGGCGCACGAGATGGGCCATGGGTCCGGCATGGACATGGCCGACATGGTGCGCGACATGCGCAACCGTTTCTGGATCGCGCTGGCCTTCACGATCCCGATCTTCATCTATTCGCCTATGGGCGGGATGTTCACGCCGCCGGCGCCGCCCTTCGGACTGGACCTCGATCTGTGGCTGTTCTTCCTCGGCAGCATCGCGATCGTCTATCCGAGCTGGCCGTTCTTCACCGCCGCCTGGCGGGCGCTCCGGAACGGCATCCTCAATATGGCGGTGCTGGTCGTGCTCTCGGTCGGCACCGGCTACGTGTTCAGCGTCGGCTCAACCTTCTTCTTTCCTGGTGTGCAGTTCTACGAAGCCGTGGCGGTGCTGCTGGTGTTCATCCTGCTCGGCCACTGGCTGGAGATGCGGGCGCGCGCTGGCGCCTCGGCAGCGATCCGGGCGCTGCTCGATCTCGCCCCGCCGATGGCAACGGTCGTGCGCGGCGCACGCGAGGTCGACGTCCCGACCTCGGAAGTCCAGGCCGGCGAGACCGTGATCATCCGGCCCGGCAACAAGATTCCGGTCGACGGGGAAGTGGTCGAGGGGGAATCGCTGGTCGATGAATCCATGCTGACCGGCGAGTCGATGCCGGTGAACAAGGGGCCGGGCGACCAGGTCATCGGCGCCACCATCAACAAGAGCGGCAGCTTCCGCTACCGCGCGACCAAGGTCGGCGCAGACACTGCGCTGGCTCAGATCGTGAAGCTGGTGCAGGAGGCACAAAACTCCAAGGCGCCGGCGCAGCTCCTCGCCGACCGGGCCTCGCAATGGCTGGTGCTGATCGCCATCCTGATCGGACTCGCGACCTTCGCGGTCTGGTTCTGGTGGATCGGCTCGCCGTTGCTGTTCGCCCTCACCCTGACGATCACCGTCTTCGTCATCGCCTGCCCGGACGCGCTCGGGCTGGCGACACCGATGGCCGTCATGGTCGGCACCGGGCTCGGCGCCACGCACGGCATCCTGTTCAAGAACGCAGGCGCACTCGAGGACGCGACCAAGCTCGATGTCATCGTCTTCGACAAGACCGGCACGCTGACCATGGGCCAACCGCGCGTCGTCGAGGTCGTCGCGGCCGCAGGCCGGACGGAGGACGAGGTTCTGTGGACGGCGGCAGCGGTCGAGCGCGGCTCCGACCACCCGCTCGCTTTGGCGATCGTAGAGCGGGCCGAGGGGTTCGACGTGCCGGAGACGCGCGCCTTCCTCAATCTGGAGGGCAAGGGCGCGCGAGCCGAGATTGAAGGCGAGACGGTGTTCCTCGGCAACCGCCGGCTCATGAATGAAGAGAAGATCGAGCTCGGCGCGCTCGCGGAGGAAGCGGAGCGGCTCAAGGGCGCCGGTCGCACGGTGGTGCATGTCGCCCGCGGCGGCCGCATCCTCGGCCTCGTCGCCATCGCCGACGCGCCACGCCCGAGCGCCAAGGCGGCGGTCACCAAGCTGCGTGAGCGCGGCGTCGAAGTGGCGATGCTGACCGGCGACAATGAGGGCACCGCCAAGCGTATCGCGTCAGAGCTCGGCATCGAGATCGTGCTCGCCGACGTACTGCCGGGCCAGAAGGCCGACAAGGTCAAGGAGCTGCAGGCCCAGGGCAAGCGGGTCGGCATGGTCGGCGACGGCGTGAACGACGCGCCGGCGCTGACCCAGGCGGACGTCGGCTTCGCCATCGGCGCCGGCACCGACGTCGCGATGGAGAGCGCCGACGTCGTGCTGATGAGGAGCGACCCCTACGACATCGTCGGCGCGATCGAGCTGTCGCGCGCGACCTTGCGCAAGATGCATCAGAACCTGTTTTGGGCGGTCGCCTACAACGTCGTCGCCTTTCCGATGGCCGCCGGTGTGTTCTATCCCCTCGTCGTCAGCCCCGAGGTCGCGGCGCTCGCCATGTCGGGCAGCTCGGCGCTGGTCGCGGTCAACGCCCTGCTACTCAAGCGCACGCGATTGGAGGGCATTGATCGCGGCGGGCCCGACGCGGCGGTAAGTGCCCGCCCTGCGGAGGCGGTCGGATGAGCTGCCGGGACGGGGCGACGATCTTCAGATTGCGCAGCGACGCTGCGGGCAGCGTGGGAGGATAGCATGGATCATGGAGAGAACCGGCGCGGATTCTTCGCCTCGCGCGCAAACATGGTCCTGCTGGTCTTCCTCGCCGGGGGCGGCTTCTACCTCGTCTCCGAACACTGGGCGCACCTTATCGGTGTCGGGCCGCTGCTGCTCCTCCTCGGTCTCTGCATTGGCATGCATTTCTTCATGCATGGGGGTCATGGGGGTCACGGGTCTGGCAGCGACGAAAACGGCCCTCCGCCGGGAGGCGGCCGGGAACCCGGCGACCATCGCCACTGAACCTACGGAACGGACGTATTGCGATGACCGAAAGCGCCCCCGCCTACGGCCTCTGGTTCCTGGTCGTATTGAACTCGGCGATCTTCATCCTCTTTGCCTTCAGCTTCTTCAAGCCGAGGACGGGCCGCGACTGGCGCTCCTTCGGCGCATTCAGCGCTTTCCTGGTGGCGCTGTTCACGGAGATGTACGGCTTCCCGCTGACCATCTACCTGCTCTCGGGCTGGTTGCAGAGCAACTATCCTGGCGTGGACTGGCTATCGCACGATGCCGGGCATCTCCTCGAGATGCTGTTCGGCTGGGAGGCCAACCCGCATTTCGGTCCGTTCCACCTGCTGAGCTTTGCTTTCATCGGCGGCGGCTTCGTGCTGATCTCGGCCGGCTGGAAGGTGCTCTATGATGCGCAGCGCCGCCGCACGCTCGCGACAACCGGCGCCTATGCCTATGTGCGCCACCCGCAATATGTCGGCTTCATCCTCGTTATGTTCGGCTTCCTGCTGCAATGGCCGACGCTGCTGACGCTCGCGATGTTCCCGGTGCTCGTCTTCATGTATGTGCGCCTGGCGAAGGGCGAGGAGCGGGCGGCGCTGGCCGAGTTCGGTGAGGACTACCGCCGCTACGTGGCCGACGTGCCCGGGTTCATCCCGAGGCTGGGCCGACTGTCGGCGCGGAGGCCGTCGTGAGCCTCCGCGGCCTTGCGCACGCATCGGGGCCTCGTCGGGAGACGGAGGCGGCGCCGCGGCACGGTTCCGGCCCGGCGGAGGCCGAACGCGACGAGCCGGGCGTAGCCGCGCCGTGGGAGATCCGGCTCGCCTGGCTGCTGCGCGCCCTCATCCTGGCGACGGGCGCCTTCCACCTTCTGGAGGGTGCGGTTCTCTATGGGCTTCTCTGTTTCGGCGCGCTCGCGCTCATCCTCGCGCCTTCCTTCCTCGCGCGCTCGAGCAGGCTGAGCATCCCCGTCGAGATCGAACTGTTCGTCCTCTGGTGGCTGGTCACCGACATGACGCTTGGCCGATTTCTCGATCTCTACGGAACGCTGCCGTTTTATGACAAGCTGATCCACTTCGGAAACTCTGGCCTGCTGGCGATCATCTCGTTCCTGGCGATCTATGCGCTGAGAATGACCTGTCGAATACGGACTGGCTTCGTCCTGAACCTCACTGCGATCTTCCTGCTGACCCTCGGCGCGGGGGCGCTCTGGGAGATCGCCGAATTCGGGGCGGACGCCACCCTGGGCGCCGGTGCGCAGGGATCGCCTGTGATGGAGCCGCTCGATGATACCATGTGGGATCTGATCGTGGACGGGCTGGGCGGCCTTCTCGGCGGCCTTTTCGGCGCCCTTTACATGCGGCGTTCGAAGCGCAGCCTCGCGCGCTGGAACCGCTTCGCGGAACGGATCGGCTCCGCATGAGGGCGAAGGAGAGCACCATCCGGGGATGCGAGCTACGCCACGCGGCCAACTGCGGCCGAAGCCAGGGATCGACCCTGCCGGGCGCGGGAGAACTGGAGGAGATGATCGCTTTCGGAGGATTCGCCGCCGCTTCGGCGGCGGGGCGCGCGGCGCTGGCCGCGTTCGGTGACGGCCACCGCCGCTACATGGCTGAGGTTCCAGCTGTTATTCCGACACTATCCGTTCTCGCCGGCTGCGCATCGCGCGCCGGCACACAGCATTGGTGAAACCGGTCCATGAAACGCGAGCATCAGATCAGTTTCTGGTACGTCATCGCCGCCACCCTCGCGGTGATCTGGATCCAGCAACTGCTGTTCCAGCCGACTCACATCGAGACGATCCCCTACAACGAGTTCCAGCAGCTCGTTGACGAGGGCAAGGTCACCGACCTCGTCATAGGCCCGGACCGGATCACCGGCACCTATACGGCGCCGGTGGGCCAGGCCGAAGCGCAGGAGGGCCAGCCGCAGCATTTCGCGGTGGAGCGCGTGCCTAAGGATCTGGCGGATTCCCTCGCCAGCAAGGGGATCACCTTCTCCGGCGAGCCCGGTCCCGGCCTTCTACAGAGCGTCGCGAGCTGGCTCATGCCGATGCTCCTCTTCCTCCTGCTCTGGATGTTCCTGGTTCGGCCGATGGCGATGGGGCAAGGGGGCGGCCTGATGGCCATCGGCAAGTCCAAGGCCAAGGTGTATGTCGAGAAGGACACCAAGGTGACTTTCGCCGACGTGGCCGGTGTAGACGAAGCGAAGGACGAGCTGCGGGAGATCGTCGCCTTCCTCAAGGACCCCCTGGGCTACGGCCGGCTCGGCGCGCGCATGCCGAAGGGGGTGCTGCTCGTGGGACCGCCGGGGACCGGCAAGACCCTGCTCGCGCGGGCGGTGGCGGGCGAAGCCGGCGTGCGCTTCTTCTCGATCTCGGGCTCCGAGTTCGTCGAAATGTTCGTCGGCGTCGGCGCCGCCCGCGTCCGCGACCTGTTCGAGCAGGCGCGCAAGCAGGCTCCGGCCATCATCTTCATCGACGAGCTCGACGCGCTCGGGCGCGCCCGCGGCGCGATGCTGCCGGGTGGCGGCCACGACGAGAAGGAGCAGACGCTCAACCAACTCCTCACTGAGATGGACGGCTTCGACCCGAGCGTCGGCACCGTCCTGCTGGCGGCGACGAACCGCCCGGAGGTGCTCGATCCGGCCTTGCTGCGCGCCGGCCGCTTCGATCGCCAGGTGCTCGTCGACCGGCCGGACAAGCAGGGCCGCGTCGCGATCCTGAGGGTCCACCTGGAAAAGGTGAAGCTGGCGCCGGACCTGCCGGTCGAGGATCTGGCGGCGCTCACGCCGGGCTTCACCGGCGCCGACCTTGCGAATCTGGTCAACGAGGCGGCGCTGCTGGCGACGCGCCGCAATGCCGAGAGCATCGGCTTCGAGGACTTCACGCAGGCGATCGAGCGCATCGTCGCCGGCCTCGAGAAGAAGAACCGCCTTCTGAACCCGCACGAGCGGGACGTCGTCGCCCATCACGAGATGGGGCATGCCCTGGTCGCGATGGCTCTGCCGGGCGTCGATCCGGTGCAGAAGGTGTCGATTATCCCGCGCGGCGTCGCGGCGCTCGGCTACACCATCCAGCGTCCGCTCGAGGACCGCTTTCTGATGGACCGGAAGGAGCTGATGAACCGCATGGCCGTCCTCCTCGGCGGGCGAGCAGCGGAGAGCCTCGTCTACGACGAAGTCTCGACGGGGGCGGCCGACGACCTCGTCAAGGCCACCGAGATCGCGCGGAGCATGGTGGCGCGGTTCGGCATGGACCCGAAACTGGGGTAGGTCGCGTACGAGACGGACGCCGCGCCCTTTCTCGGCGGGCCGGGCGGAGCGAGCTGGCAGCCGCGGCGCTACGGCGAGGAAACGGCCTCGGGGATCGATGCCGCCGTGCGCGAATTGGTGGAGACGGCGTTCCTGCGCGCCGTGGCGATCCTTTCGACGAACCGCGACCTGCTTGGTCGTGCGGCGCAGAACCTGTTGAACCAGGAAACGCTTTCGTCCGAAGACCTTGAGACGATCGACCGATCTGTCGCCCGCGATGCGGGCGGCTGGACTGCCGCCCCGCCGGGCGTCGGCCTGGCCGCAGCCACTGCTGTTCAGCGCGGATGATGGACACCGGGTCCAGAGTGAGCCGGAAGCGAAACCTGGAGAGGCACGGGTAAGCTTCCGCCTGCCTTGAGCATGAAGGGGGACTCCGGGGCCGCGGAAGCGCTTCACGAGCGACCAGAAGGACGGCACCGAATCTGCGCGAGGTTGCGCTGTAAGGACTTCAAAGCTTCCGCGTCTTTTCGGGATAACGACGCCTGTTCACTACGCGTAGGTGCGGGAAACGGCTTGGTGGGTTTTGCGCGTTCGTTCCCGGGCGAATGAGCGCTTTGCTGGTAAAGGCATGGTCCCTCAGAGAGGAGGTCACGGAATGGAGGTAACAGATCCGGTTTGCGGGAAGACAGTTGATCTCGGAGAGGCCGAGCCGGTCGAGCATCGCGGCTGGGCATATTTCTTCTGCTCCGCCGCTTGCCGCGCCGCGTTCGTGGCGGCGCCAGACCACTATGCCGCGTCGCGTCATGAGCGAGTCCCGCCCCATGGCGAAGCCGGAAAGCCGTCTCGACCCGCGCAGTGATCGCGCGGAAGAAACAATGATGTCCGCGAAAGCGAAGACGCGAAAGCGAAGAAATGGCCACTCAGCCCCAGACAGATGTTCCGGCCGCGTACCCCGAGGGAGCCGCCTGCTCTCCCTTGCCCTTCCTCTCTCGACTTCTCACCGAAATGATCCGGACCGGCCGGTTGACGGTGATCGATGCTGCCGGCCGGGTCCACCCCTTCGGCCCTGGCGACAGCGGTCCAGACGTCTTGGTCAGACTTCACGATCCGCTGTTGCCGATGCGTATCCTTCTTCGCCCGTCGCTGGCCCTGGGCGAAGCCTACATGGATGGTACGATCACGATCGAGCAAGGGACGCTACGAGATCTCCTCCACCTTTGCACCAGCAATCTCGAAGCCCTCGGCCGGCATCCGATCGGCGCGGTTCGGGGCGAGCTCGATCGCATGCTGCGCAGGCTTCAGCAGGACAATCGCCTCGGGCGGGCGCGCGCCAATGTCGCGCACCACTATGATCTGTCGGGCGCGCTCTACGATCTGTTCCTCGACCGCGACCGTCAGTATTCATGTGCCTATTTCCAGACCGGCGCCGAGACTCTCGAGGAAGCGCAGGAGAAAAAGAAGCGCCACATCATGGCGAAGCTCCTGCTCGAGCCCGGCATGCGCGTGCTGGACGTTGGCTCGGGCTGGGGCGGGCTCGCACTGGAGATGGCGCAGACGGCTAGGGTGGACGTCACCGGTCTCACGCTGTCGCAGGAGCAGCTCGCCGTCGCAACTGAGCGTGCCGTCGCCGCGGGCCTGTCCTCCCATGTGCGCTTTGCCCTGCGCGATTACCGGGAGGAGCAGGGAACCTATGACCGGATCGTCTCCGTCGGCATGTTCGAGCACGTCGGGGTGGCGCACTACCGCGCCTATTTCGACACGCTGCGCAACCGCCTGAACCCAGACGGCATCGCCCTCGTGCATGCGATCGGACGGGCCGATCCGCCCGGCTCCACCGATCCTTGGCTGCGCAAATACATCTTTCCAGGCGGCTATTGCCCTGCGCTGTCGGAGGTCCTGGCCGTCGTCGAGCGCTCGGGACTTTGGGTCACCGACATCGAGATCCTGCGGCTGCATTATGCGGAGACGCTGCGGCACTGGCTCGAGCGCTTCCAGGCCAACCGCGACCGCGCGCAAGCCATCTACGACGAGCGCTTCTGTCGCATGTGGGAGTTCTACCTGGCGGTCTGCGAGGCCGCGTTCCGCGACGGCCCGATGATGGTGTTCCAGCTCCAGCTCGCGCGCCGACGCGACGCAGTGCCACTGACGCGCGACTACATCACCGACCGGGAGCGCCGGGACGTCATGGCGGAGGACGTCGCGCCATGAGGACCGCCCAGCGAGCGTTCGCCTCATGATCGGCGGCCGGCTCCTCCGAATCGGCGCGGGCGCCGCCAGCCTGCTCGGCGCGGCGACGGTCGAGCGCCTGCGCGGCACGCCGGCCGAGGGGTCTCAATTGCCGCGCCGGCTTCGCATCACGCTCGAGCGGCTTGGCCCGACCTTCGTGAAGTTCGGGCAGACGCTCAGCTTGCGCCGCGACCTGCTGCCCGATACCTGGCTCGCCGAACTCCGCCGGCTGCAGGACCACGTCGCGCCCTTCCCTGGCGCGGAAGCGCGGCATGCGGTCGAGGTCGCGCTCGGCCGACCGGTCGAGCAGGTCTTCGGGGCGTTCGAGACGGAACCGATGGCAGCGGCCTCGATCGCCCAGGTGCACCGGGCTCGCCTGCCGGACGGGCGCGCCGTCATCGTCAAGATCCGTCGCCCCGGCATCCGGGTCCAGATCGATCGCGACATGCACGCGTTCGTCGGCATAGGCCGCCTCATCCTGGTGCTGGCACCACGCCTCCAGCGCTACCAGCCGCTCCGCATCGTCGACGAGATCTGGGCCAATCTCCGCAAGGAAGCGGACTTTCGGCAGGAGGCACGCAGCATCCGCCGATTCGGCGAAGCCTTCCGCGGATGGCCGGGGCTCAACATTCCGAACGTGATCGACGATCTCTATGCCGAGGCCGTACTGGTGCAGGAGATGAGCGGCGGGCTGAGTATCGGCGACCCCTCTGTCGACGGCCCGCAGCTCGCACAGGTTCTGATCGATGCCTATCTCCATCAGTTCTTCGTGGTCGGCTTCTTCCACGGCGATCCCCATCCAGGCAACCTCTTCGTCATGCCGGACGGACGCCTCTGCTTCCATGATTTTGGGCTGGTCGGCTATCTCGACGGCCGCACCCGCCGCTCCCTCGCGCTCTACCTTCAGGCGTTCGTGAACAAGGACGCGGCGTGGATGTTCGACGCGGCCGTCGATCTGGGCCTGCTCGGCGGGCCGATCGACCGTCCCGCCTTCATCCGCGGTATTGAGGAGATCCTATCCGACTATGCCGCGCTGCCGCTCAAGGACTGGTCGCTCGCCGAGGCCGTGCTGCGCGTCGCCCGGCTGGGCTCGGGCGAGAGTTTCGTCGTTCCGCACAACCTCGTGGTGCTCATGCGGGCGCTGTACCTGGTCGAGAGCGCGCTGCGAACGCTCGACCCGGAATTCAAGGTCCTGGACACATTGTTGGCGCGGGGCGGCGAAATGATGGAGGGCGTCCTGCGCGGGAACGCGGCTGCGACGACCTTCACCCGGCTCAAGACCGAAGCCGCTCTGACCGCGCAGGACCTGCCGGGAATGCTCGCGGCCTGGCTGCACCGGGCGCAGCGCGAGGGCGGCGGGCCGCTCCTTATCATGCGGCACGAGGGACTGGAGCGCCTGCGACCGAACCGGCAACCGCCTCGCCTTGGCCACGGTCACGCTCGGCCTTTATGTGGCGGCCTCGCTGCTCATGCTGCACAGCGCCGGGCCGCGCGTGTTCGGGGATATACCCCTGCTCGCGTTGCTCGGCTACGCGTTTGCGCTGTGGCTGTCATTCCGGCTGGTGCGGGCGGTTGCCCGTTCGGGACGGCTGTAGCGATGCACAGGAGCCGAATGCCCCGGAGCCAACGAACAGTTTCCACGCTCACCTGAGGAGAAAGACATGAACACAAACAGCAAGACCCGCGTCGCCGTCAACGGCTACGGCGTGATCGGCAAGCGCGTCGCCGATGCAGTGGCCCAACAGGAGGACATGGAGCTGGCCGGCGTGTCGGACATCAGTGCCGACTGGCGGGCGCGGATGGTGACGCAGAAGGGCTTCCGGCTCTACGGCGCCACGAGCGAGCAAGCACAGGCGATGCGCGATGCCGGGCTCGATGTCGCCGGCGCCCTCGACGACCTTCTCGGCGCTTCGGATGTGGTCGTCGACTGCACGCCGAAGCGCGTGGCGGCGAAGAACGTCGAGCTCTACCGCCAGAAGGGCATGAAGTTCATCGTCCAGGGTGGCGAAAAGCACGAAGTGACTGGCCACTCCTTCGTCGCCGAGGCCAGCTATGAGAGCGCGCTGGGCCGGGACAGCACGCGCGTCGTCTCCTGCAACACCACTTCGATCGTGCGCACCCTCACGGCGCTCAAGCATGCCGGACTGCTGCGCCGGGCGCGCGGGACGCTGCTGCGACGCGCGACCGACCCATGGGAGAGCCATCTGGGCGGCATCATGAACACGCTGGTGCCCGAGGCCGAGATCCCGAGCCACCAAGGGCCCGACGCCCAGAGCGTCGATCCCGACCTCGACGTAATCACCATGGCCGTGAAGGTGCCGGAGACCCTAGCGCACCTGCACTACTGGGCGGTGCAACTGACGCGATCGGCCGACAAGGAGGAGGTGCTCGAGGCCTTCCGCTCGTCCCCCCGCATCGCGCTCATCCGCATGGCGGACGGCCTGACTGCGATCAACGCGGTCAAGGAGCTGATGGCTGATCTCGGCCGCCCACACGATAACCTCTACGAGGTGGCGCTGTGGGCCGACATGCTGAAGGTTGAAGGCGACGAGCTCTTCTACGGCTACATGGTCGACAACCAGGCGATCGTCATCCCGGAGACGGTGGATGCGATCCGGGCCCTGGTCGGGCAGGTGCGCGATCCCCGCGAATCCATTGTCAAGACCAACGCAGCGCTGGGTATCGGCGCGGTCGTCGACGCGCTGGGAGGACGATGATGAGGGCAAAGGACATCATGACAACGCCTGTCGTCTCGGTCGCACCGGAGACCGGCGTGTCGGACGTGGCGCGGCTTCTCCTCGAACGGCACATCAGCGGCGTGCCGGTGATCGATAGCGCCGGCAGGCTGGTCGGGATGGTGAGCGAAGGCGACTTCCTGCGTCGCGCGGAAGACGGCAGCCATCGGCACGGCTCCTGGTGGCTGCGGCTTTTCTCGGGCTCCGGCGCGAACGCGGCGGAGTATGTCAAGACCCACGGCCGCTCCGCTGCCGACGTCATGACGCGTGACGTCGTCACGGTCACGGAGGACACGCAGGCCGGCGACATCGCGCATCTCCTGGAGACAAAGCGGATCAAGCGCGTGCCGGTCGTGCGTAGCGGCAAGGTCGTCGGCATCGTCAGCCGCGCCGACCTGCTACGCGGCTTTGCGGCGCAACGCCATGCTCCGGCCGTCCCCGCTTCCGTCGAGGACGAGACGATCCGAAAGCAGATCCTCGAAGAGATACAGGCGGCCGACTGGGCGCCGACCTACGGCGTAAGCGTCGTGGTCGTGGACGGCATCGTCCAGGTCTGGGGCGTCGTCGATTCGCCAGAACAGGGCGAAGCGCTGCGCGTCGCTGCCACGAACGCGCCCGGCGTGAAGGGCGTGGAGCTCAATGTCAGCAGCATCCCCGCCTATGCGTGGGGCGTGTAAGGAACCGAGCGAATGTCGCCGATTGATCCCTTCCTCCCGCGCAGGCGGATCGCCTATTTCTCGATGGAGATTGCCCTGCGTCCCGAGATGCACACCTATTCCGGCGGGCTTGGCGTGCTCGCCGGCGACACCGCCCGGTCCTGCGCCGACCTCGAACTGCCGATGGTCTTCCTGACCCTCGCCAGCCGGGACGGTTATCTGCGCCAGGAGATCGATGGCGACGGCCGGCAGGTCGATCACGCCGATCCGTGGGATCTGGCGGATTGGGCGACGCCGCTCGATGCTATGGTGGCCGTCCGGATCGAAGGGCGTGCGGTTTGGGTACGGCCGTGGCTGTACGTTCTGACCTGCCCGGTCGGACATGCGATCCCGGTCCTCCTGCTCGACACAAGGCTGGAGCACAACGATCCCGCCGACCGCGCGATCACCGATCGCCTCTACGGCGGCGACGAAGCCTACCGTCTCAAGCAGGAGATCGTGCTCGGCGTCGGCGGCATGCGAATCCTGCACGCGCTCGGCTTCGACATCGAGACCTATCACCTCAACGAGGGCCACGCCGCGCTGCTCGCGGCTGGCCTATTGCGCGAGCATCGGCATCCGAGCGACCGGCCGAGCGACGGTGCACTGCGCTACGATGCCGACAGGGTGCGCGAACGCTGCGTCTTCACCACCCATACGCCCGTCGAGGCCGGCCACGACCGCTTCGACTACGAAGATGCGGAGCGTCTGCTCGGCGACTTTCTACCGCTGGACCAGATGAAGCTGCTGGCGGGACCCGACCGCCTGAACATGACGCGCCTGGCGCTCAATCTGAGCGGATACGTGAACGGGGTCGCGATGCGCCACGCCGAGACGGCCCGGCGTATGTTTCCTGGCTACGGGATCCGGGCCGTGACCAACGGTGTGCATGCCCCGACCTGGACACACCCGGCCTTTGTCCGGCTGTTTCAGGAGATCGCCCCTGACTGGGGGCACGATCCGGAGGAACTGTTGGGGGCGGACCAGCTTTCGGACGACGCCGTCTGGACGGCGCATCAGGAAGCCAAAGGCGACTTGCTCGCCGAGATCCAGCGTCTGGCCGGTGTGGCGATGCGGCCGGACGTGCCGGTGATCGCCTTCGCCCGCCGAATGACCGGCTACAAGCGCCCGGACCTGCTGTTTACGGACCTGGAGCGGCTGCGGGCGATAAGCCGCGGCCAACCGTTCCAGTTGGTGATGGCCGGCAAGGCGCATCCGCGCGACGAGGGCGGCAAGGCTCTGATCGCCGAAATCCACGCCCACATGCGCAGCCTGGCGGGCGACATCCCGATGGCATTCCTGCCGAACTACGACATGACACTCGCGAAAAAACTCGTCGCCGGTGCGGACGTGTGGCTGAACACGCCGCTGCCGCCCTACGAGGCGTCGGGCACCAGCGGGATGAAGGCGGCCCTGAACGGCGTCCTCAACCTGAGCGTCCTCGACGGCTGGTGGATCGAGGCCTGGGTCGAGGGGGTGACCGGCTGGGCGATCGGCCAGGACGACCAGCGCCATGAGGACGATGCCCAGGACCTCTACGACAAGCTCGAACGAACGGTCCTGCCGCTCTATCACGCCGACCGTGGTCGCTGGATCCGGATGATGAAGGACTCGATCAGCAAGATCGGTCCCCGCTTCAACAGCCAGCGCATGATGCGCCGCTATGCGAGCGAAGCTTACCTCCGCTAGTTCCCGATTGCCGAAAACGATGAACATTCGCACAGTCCCCACGCGCCCCTTTCCCGATCAGCGACCGGGCACGTCTGGGCTGCGCAAGAAGGTCTCGGTGTTCCGGCAGCCGCACTACCTAGAGAACTTCGTACAGGCGATCTTCGACGCCGTGGGCGACCATCGTGGACGGAGCCTCGTCGTCGGCGGCGATGGTCGGTACTACAATCGCCGCGCCATCCAGACCGTGCTCAGGATGGCGGCGGCGAGCGGTTTCGGCCGCATCATCGTCGGCCGACAGGGCCTGTTGTCGACGCCCGCCGCCTCCCATCTCATCCGCAAGCAACGCGCCTTCGGCGGCCTGATCCTATCGGCGAGCCATAACCCCGGCGGCCCCGAGGGGGATTTCGGGATCAAGTACAACGCTGCGAACGGCGGCGCGGCGCCGGAGGCTCTGACCGACGCGATCTATGCGCAGAGCCTGAGGATCGAGGCGTATCGTACCGTCGACGCGCCGGACGTCGACATCGACCGGCTCGGCGTGACCGCCCTCGGCGACACGGTGGTCGAAGTCGTCGATCCCGTCGCCGACTACGCGGCGCTGATGGAGACGCTGTTCGATTTCGAGCGCCTCCGAGAGTTTCTCGGGTCCGGCGTCTTTCGGATGCGGTTCGACGCCATGCACGCGGTCACGGGCCCCTATGCCCGTGCGATCCTGGAGGACCGTCTCGGCGCCCCGGCCGGCACCGTCGTAAACGGGGTGCCGCTGCCGGACTTCGGCGGCGGCAAGCCCGACCCGAACCTGGTCCGCGCGTGGGAACTGGTCGAGGCCATGAATGGCGCGGATGCGCCGGATTTCGGGGCGGCCTCCGACGGCGACGGCGATCGCAACATGATACTTGGACCCGGCTTCTTCGTGACCCCGAGCGACAGCCTGGCGGTTCTCGCCGCCAATGCGCACCTCGCTCCAGGCTACCGCGCCGGGCTGGTCGGCGTCGCGCGCTCGATGCCGACCAGCCGTGCGGTCGACCGGGTCGCCGAGGAGCTCGGCATCCCCTGCTTCGAGACGCCGACCGGCTGGAAGTTCTTCGGCAGTCTGCTTGACGCCGGCAAGGTCACATTATGCGGCGAGGAGAGTTTCGGAACGGGTTCGGACCACGTCCGCGAGAAGGATGGCCTATGGGCGGTGCTGCTGTGGCTGAGCATCCTGGCCGAACGCCGGCAACCGCTGGCGGAGATCGTGCGGGATCACTGGCGGAGATATGGTCGCCACTTCTATTCCCGGCACGACTATGAGGATATCGACAGCGAAGCCGCGAACGTGATCATGGGCGTGCTTCGCGCCCGAATCGGCGAATTGAGCGGACGCCGACTCGGCGGGTTGACGATCCGTCTGGGGGACGACTTCAGCTACACGGATCCCGTGGATCACCGTGTGACACCCCACCAGGGTGTCCGCCTTCTCTTCGACGACGGCTCTCGCATCGTCTACCGGCTGTCCGGCACGGGAACTGGCAGCGCGATCCTGCGGATTTATCTTGAACGCTATGAATCAAATCCGGGTCGGCACGACCAGGATGTGCAATCGGCGTTGGCCGACCTCGCAGCCGTGGCGCGCGAGTTCGCGGGGTTCTCCGCCCGGCGGGATAAACCGTCCGTGATCACCTGAGCGGCACAAGGGCGCAGGGGTTTTCGGACGGCGGATACCTGAGCTGTCAAACGTCCCGGCACAGCCCGTCCTTCGGCTATTCGACCTCCCATCCGATCTGAGGGAAGTGTTCTCCTCATGCGGCCTGACCACGAAGGCGTAGGCGCCTGCAGATTCGCCGAACCAGCTTCTCGATTTCGAGAATGGCCAACAGGGCGATTCCTGTGCCCACCACCGCGAGTCCGTCCGACGGTCCCACCGGCCTTGTATCGAACAGGGCCTGGAGAGGCGGCGCATAGGTGAAAGCGAGTTGGAGAAGCACGACGACTCCGACACCGATCAGCACCGCCGGAGTGCCCAGGACGCCGGACCAAGTGAGAGAGGGACCATGCTGGAAGCGCACGCTGAACAGATAGAAAATCTCCATCACCACGATGGTGTTGACCACCAGCGTGCGCGCTTCCTCCAGCGACAGTCCTCGACGTTCGGCCCAGAAAAACATTCCGAACGTCCCGATCACGAACAAGATCGACACGAAGACGATCCGCCAGACCACGAATCGCGACAGCAGCGGCTCGCCGGCCGCGCGAGGTGGCCGGCGCATGGTACCGGGCTCGGTCGGCTCGAACGCCAGGGTGAGCCCGAGCGCCAGCGCGGTGACCATGTTTATCCACAGGATCTGCACCGCAGTCATCGGCAGCGTCAGCCCGATCAGGATGGCGCCGATGATGGACAGCGCCTCGCCGCCGTTGGTCGGCAGGGTCCAGGCGATGACCTTCTTGACGTTGTCGTAGACCGTGCGGCCCTCACGCACCGCGGCGACGATGGAGGCGAAGTTGTCGTCGGCAAGCACCATCTCGGCCGCCTCCTTCGCGGCCTCCGTACCCTTTCGCCCCATGGCGACGCCGACATCGGCGCGCTTCAGCGCCGGCGCGTCGTTAACCCCGTCGCCGGTCATCGCCAGCACCGCACGGTCGGCCTGAAGCGCCTCGACCAGGCGCAGCTTGTGCTCCGGCGTGGTGCGGGCAAAGACGTCGGTATCGTGCGCCGTGCGGCGCAGCGCCGCGTCGTCGAGTTCGTCGAGTTCTGCGCCGGTGGCGACGAAGTCGGAATTTACGATCCCGATCTGCCGGGCGATGGCGGCGGCGGTCGCGGCGTGGTCGCCGGTGATCATCTTGACCCGGATGCCCGCCGCCTGGCAGTCGCGCACCGCCGTGACGGCCTCTTCGCGCGGTGGGTCGATCAGACCGAGCAGGCCCAACAGCGTCAGGCCGCCCTCGGCGTCGGCGAAAGCGAGAGTGTGCATTTGCCGCGGCATCGGCTTGGTGGCGACGGCGAGCACCCGCTGTCCCCGCGCCGCCAGCGCCTCCACCTGCTCGCGCCAGATCGACGGGTCGAGGAGCTCATCGCCCGCGGGACCACGCTGGCGATGACACATCGCCAGCACCCGCTCCGGCGCCCCCTTGAGGCAGAGGAAAGCCCCGCCGGCATGATCGTGGTGCAGCGTCGCCATGAAGCGGTGCTGAGCGTCAAATGGAATTTCGTCCGTCCGCGGCAGGTGCCGGCGCAAAGGCTCAGCATCGATCCCCATCTTGGTCGCGAAAGCGACTAGGGCGCCCTCCATCGGGTCGCCATCCACCACCCACCCACCCGCGGCCCGCCGGAGGGCCGCGTCATTGCAGAGCAGAGCCGCGCGCGCCAGCTCGACGAGCGGCGGATGGATCTCCGGATCGACCTCCTCCCCGTCCCGTCGGATGGCGCCGATCGGGCCGTAGCCTTCGCCGCTCACGGCGAAGGTGTCGACGGATGTCGCGGCCGCCGCCACCGTCATCTCGTTTCGCGTCAGCGTACCCGTCTTGTCGGTGCAGATGATTGAGACCGAGCCCAGAGTCTCGACAGCAGGCAGGCGCCGGATGATGGCGTTACGCGCCGCCATGCGCCGCACCCCTATCGCGAGCGCGATCGTCATCACCGCCGGCAGTCCCTCGGGGATCGCCGCCACCGCCAAGCCGACTACAACCAGGAAGGCGTCCTCTGTGGCGTAGCCGCGGGCGAGTACGGCAAACGCGAAGACCGCCGCCGACAGGCCGAGGATGACGACCGTGAGGCGCCGTGCGAAGCCGTCCATTTGGCGCAGCAGCGGCGTTCTGAGCGTCTCGACCGCACCGACCAGGGCGCTGACGCGCCCGATCTCGGTGTCGGCGCCGGTGGCGACGACCACGCCGGCGCCCCGGCCCACTGCGACCAGCGTGCCCGAGAAGGCGACGGAATTGCGATCGCCAAGCGGCGCTTCGGCAGCGACCGGCGCCGGTGATTTGTCGACCGGAACCGATTCACCGGTCAGCGCCGCCTCCTCGATCCGCAGATTGCGTGTCCGAAGAAGACGGAGGTCGGCCGGGACCCGGTCGCCGGGATCGAGCAGCACGAGGTCGCCCGGGACCAGAGTCTCCGCCTCGACTGTGAGGCGATGCCCGCCGCGCATTACCGAGGCGTGCGGCGCCAGCATGCCGCGGATGGCACTGAGCGCCCGCTCGGCGCGACCCTCCTGCACGAAGCCGATCGCGGCATTGAGGAGCACGACGGCCGCGATCACCGCCGCATCGGTGCCGTGGCCGAGCGCCAGGGTGATCGCCGCGGAGGCAAGCAGTACGTAGATCAGCAGGTTGTCGAACTGGGCGAGGAAGCGGCGGAGCGCGCTGCGCGGCTTGGCTACCGGCAGGCGGTTGCGGCCGTGCCCGGCAAGCCGCCGGGAGGCTTCTTGCCCGTCCAGACCGTCGTGGCCGGTTGCAAGCACCTGCAAAGCCTCCTCGACGGGAACGGCGTGCCAGGGCTGAGCCGGATTCATGGCGGCCGATTGCTGCTGAATAAGGTCGGTCATTGCATTGCTCGGCGCTGAAGGCTGGCGCGCAGGGGGAGTTCGAAGCCGGCGAGTGAACGGATGTCGCGGCGGGAGGCCGCTTATTGGGCGGTGTAGCCGCCGTCGATCACCAGTTCGGTGCCAGTGACGAATTTCGACTCGTCCGAGGCGAGATAGAGTACGCCGAAGGCGATGTCGTCCGGTTCGCCGACATGACCGATCGGGTGCAGGGCGTTCAGGGTCTGCCGGCCCTCCTCGACGTCGCCGTTCTCGGCAAGGTAGTTCTCGACCATCGGCGTCCAGATATAGCCGGGGTGGATCGAGTTGACCCGGATGCTCAGCCCCGCTTTGGCGCAATAAAGCGCCGTCGACTTGGTGTAGAGCCGCACGCCGCCCTTCGAGGCGTTGTAGGCGCCGAGATTGGGATCGCCGACCAGCCCCTCGATCGAGGACAGGTTGATGATCGAGCCGCCCGGCTTGTTCCGCTTCATCGCCAGGATCGCATGCTTGGTGCCGAGGAACACGCCGTCGAGATTGACGCTCATCAGGCGGCGCCAGCGCTCCAGGGTCTCCTCCTCCGGCGGCCCGCCCCAGCCGACACCGGCATTGTTGACGAGCACGTCGAGCCGCCCGAACCGGTCGAGGGCGGTCTGCACCACCTGCTCCCAGGCGCTCTCCACGGCGACGTCGTGGTGAAGGTACATCGCCTCGCCGCCGGCCTCGGCAATGGCCTGCGCCACCCGCTCGCCTTCCTCATCCTTGATGTCGGTGACGACCACCTTCGCGCCCTCCCGCGCCAGCATCCGCGCCGAGGCCTCGCCCAGCCCCAGCGCGGCTCCTGTCACGATCGCCACCTTGTCTCGCACTCTGCTCATCTTTTAGACTCCCCTCGATTACGGCAGGCCGAGAACCCGCCTCAGGTTTCCTGAGCTACGCTTCTTTGGAGCGGCTGACAGCGACGACTGTCGTGCACGCATCGAGCCAGATCTCGCCCGCAGCATTCATCCGGTGCCCGGCGCCGAACGAAGTGTCGGCGGTGGTTTGCTCCTTCGACGTGTCGATCACCACCTCCCATCCTCGCCCTGGCGGCGCCGGCACGACGAACCGGCATCGGACAGGAGAGGCGTTGAAGAGCAGGCAGAGTGCGACGTCGCTGCCCCGCACGAGACAGCCGAGCCGGTTGTCGGCCCCGTTCCAGTCGGGCTCTTGCCCTGCTGGTCCGAACCAGTTGATCTCCCCGTCCGTGTAGAAGGATTCGGAGCGCAGGACCGGATGCGCCTTGCGCAGCGCGATCAGCCGCCGAACGAACTGCACGAGCTCGCCATTCCGCTCCGCCAGCGACCAGTCGTACCAGGAGATCGCATTGTCCTGGCAATAGGCGTTGTTGTTGCCCGCCTGGCTCCGACGGAACTCGTCGCCGCCGAGCAGCATCGGCACGCCGCGCGACAGCAGGAGCGTGGCGAGCAGGTTCCTGATCTGGCGCAGCCGCATCGCGTCGATGTGCGGATCGTCGGTCGGCCCTTCGGCGCCGTTGTTGTCGCTGTGATTCTCGTCGAGGCCGTCGCGATCGTCCTCGCCATTTGCCTCGTTGTGCTTGCGCGCATAGCTGACCAGGTCGTTGAGCGTGAAGCCGTCATGGCTGGTGATGAAGTTGACACTGTTGAGGGGGGTTTCGCCGCCGTGCTGGTAGAGATCGCTGCTGCCGGCGAGCCTGGTCGCGAAGGCGCCCGTCATGCCCGGGTCACCGCGCCAGAAGCGGCGAACATCGTCGCGGAAATGGCAGTTCCATTCGGCCCAGCGGCGGCCGGGGAAGCGGCCGACCTGGAAGGCGCCTCCGGCGTCCCAGGCTTCGGCGATCAGCTTGACGTCGCGCAGGATCGGGTCCTCGGCGATCTGTTCGAGCAGAGGCGGGTTCGCCAGCAGGTTGCCTTGCTCATCCCGCCCGAGCACCGAAGCGAGGTCGAAGCGGAAGCCGTCGACGTGGCAGTGGATCACCCAGTGCCGCAGGCAGTCGACGACCATGCTGCGCACCACCGGATGGTTGCAGTTCAGCGTGTTGCCGCAGCCGGTATAGTCCACGTATTCCCCATCGGGCGTCAGGACGTAGTAGATCGAATTGTCGAGCCCCCGAAAGCTGTAGGTCGGACCGTTCTTCCCTCCTTCCCCCGTGTGGTTGAAGACGACGTCGAGGATGACCTCGATGCCTGCCCGGTGAAGCTCCCGGACCATTGTCTTAAAGGCGACGAGCTCGCCGCCCGGCGCGACATCGCCGGCATAGCCCGGCATAGGTGCAAACAGGGCGACGGGATTGTAGCCCCAATAATCGCGCAGCCGCTCGCCTCTCAGCGGGTTGAGCCCTTCGACCGCATCCGGGTCGAAGGCCTGGACCGGCATCAGCTCGATCGCCGTGACGCCGAGCTCCCGCAGATAGGGGATCTTCTCGACGACGCCGAGATATTCCCCCGGTCGGCGGACTCCGGAGGACGGGTCGATCGTGAGCCCGCGCACGTGGGTCTCGTAGAGGATCGTCTCGCTCCAGGGATGGCGGAGCGGTGCGTCGTCAGCCCAGTCGAAGCGCTGGTCGGCGATGACGCAGCGGCCACGCGAACCGGCGGACAGGTCTGTGACGGCGGCGGCGTAGGGATCGAGCAGCGTTCGATGAGGATCGAACTCGTCTCCGCCAGCCCGCGAACGAGGCCCGTCGGCCTGGAGAGCATAGAGCTTTCCGCCGAGATCGCCGGTCAGGCTGGCATGCCAGATGTCGCCGGTCCGGTGACACCGGGTATCGAGAGGGAACCGGGCGCTCGGCCGGGTCCCGCCGGCCGTCTCGTACAGAAGCAGGGTCATGGCCGTGGCGTGCCGGCTGAACACTGCGATATTCAAGCCGTCGCGGCAATCGTGCACCCCGAGCGGCAGCGGCTCACCGCGGCCGATCCGGACGGGGCCGCTGTCCGGCCCCGCCGCTGTGGAAGCTGCCTGTGCCGGTTCGTGTGATGGAGGCGGCGCCTGACGCCTCCCATCGACACCGGCGGGCGCTCCGGCCGCCTTGTCGTCAGCCATGGGTGACCAAATTGCGCGGCTCGCCACGGACGAAGGCCTCAATGTTCTCCAGCGTGGTTTCGATGATGCGTCGCACCGCGCTTTCCGTGTTGTAGGCGTTGTGCGGCGTGACGATCACGTTCGGGAAGCGCAGCAGCACGTGGTTGGCGACGAGCGCCTTCAGGTCGTGGCCTTCGGTCCACGCCTCGCGGAAGATCTGCGCCTCCTCGCGGATCAGCGGCTCCTGCGGCAGGACGTCGAGCCCGGCGGCCCGCAGCCTCCCGTCGGAAAGCGCCCGGACCAACGCCGGCACGTCGACGACATTGCCGCGCGCCGTGTTGATCAGGATCGCGCCCGGCTTCATCAGGCCGAACTCGCGGTCGGAGATCAGGCTCGCGGAGCCCGGCGTCGCCGGCACGTGGAGCGTCAGCGCGTCCGCCGCAGCCAGCACCTCGTCGAGGTCGGCATAGCAGAAGCCGAGACGGCTCGCCGCGTCAGCGTCTGGGTAGAGATCGTGAGCGATGACCGTCATGCCGAAGCCGCGGGCGATCTCGATCGCGCGCCGCCCGATCCGCCCCGTGCCGATCACGCCGAGCGTCTTCCCGCGCAACTCGAAGCCGCGCAGCCCGGCCTGCGAGAAGTTGCCGCGGCGGGTCCGCTCGACCGCCTCGACCAGGCTCCGCGCCACGGCGAGGAGCAGCGCAAAGGCATGCTCCGCCACGGTTGAATCGCCGTAGTCGGGCACATTCGCCACCGCCACACCGTGCGCGGCACACCAGCCGAGGTCGATATGGTCGTAACCGGTCGAGCGGGTCGCGATCAGCTTGAGCGAAGGGAACTGCGCCAGCACGTCGGCGCCGAGCTTCGAGTTAACGAAGGTGCTGACGATCTCGGCGTCCGCGTGAGTTGCGGCCGTGCGAGCATCGAGGGGCTCGCGCGTGCAGCTCAGCTCGTGCGCCGGCTTCAGCCGCAGGCAGGCCTGGTGCTCCCATTCCTCGGTCTCGAAGACGACAACCTTCATCGTACAGCCTCGCCCGCGCGGGGTGCCGTCGCCGCGCCGAGCCGTTCCTCCTCTTCTGCCACGCGGCGCACGGTGGCGACGAAGCTGTCGGGATTAAGCGAGATTGAATCGATCCCCTCCTCGACCAGGAAGGCGGCGAAGTCGGGATAGTTGCTCGGCGCCTGGCCGCAGATGCCGATCTTGATGCCGGCTGCGTGCGCCTTGGCGATCGCCTCCCGCACCGCGCGCTTGACCGCCTCGTTGCGCTCGTCGAACAGCGGCGCGAGCTCGCCCGAGTCACGGTCCACCCCGAGCACGAACTGGGTCAGGTCGTTCGAGCCAATCGAGAAGCCGTCGAAGCGTTCCGCGAACTCCTCCGCCAGGAACACGTTCGACGGAATCTCGCACATCATGTAGATTTCGAGGCCGTTCTCGCCGCGCGACAGCCCGTTCTCGGCCATGACTGCCAGCACGCGGTCCGCCTCCTCCGGCGTCCGGCAGAACGGCACCATGACGATGACATTGGTCAGCCCGATCGTCTCGCGCACCTTTTTGAGTGCGCGGCATTCGAGGGCGAAGCCGTCCCGGTAACGCTCGTCGTAATAGCGCGAGGCGCCGCGCCAGCCGAGCATCGGGTTCTCCTCCTCGGGTTCGAAGGCGGCGCCGCCGAGGAGATGGGCATACTCGTTGGTCTTGAAGTCGCTCAAGCGCACGATCACCGGGTGCGGATGATAGGGGGCGGCGAGCTTGGCGATGCCGAGCGCCAGCGTCTCGACGAAATAGTCTTTCGGGTCTTCCCAGCCGCGGGTCAGGTCGCGGATCTCGCGCCGCACCGCCGGGTCGGCCACCCGCTCCGGATGGACCAGCGCCATCGGATGGATCTTGATCAGGTTGTTGATGATGAACTCCATCCGCGCCAGCCCGACGCCCCTGGCCGGCAGGCGCCACCAGCGGAAGGCGGCGGCGGGGCTGGCAATGTTCACCAGCATCGCCGTGCGGGTCGCCGGCAGGTCGGAGAGGTCTACCTCGGTCGCTTCGAACGGCAGGATGCCGTCATAGACCACGCCCCGGTCTCCCTCGGCGCAGGAGAGCGTGATTTCCTGGCCGTCGCGCAGCAGCTCGGTGCCGTGGCCGGTGCCGACGATGGCGGGGACGCCGAGCTCGCGGCTGACGATGGCGGCGTGGCTGGTCGTGCCGCCATGGTCGGTGATGATCCCGGCCGCCCTCTTCATGATCGGAACCCAGTCCGGATCAGTCATCCCGGTGACAAGGATGGCGCCGTCGCGGAAGCGGTCGATGTCGGCGGCGCTGCGGATGGCGCAGACGGGACCGGCGGCGATCGCCTCGCCGATCGCCGAGCCGGTAAGGATCGGCATGCCCTTCTCTTTCAGCCGATAGGTCCTGAACTGGCCGGTCTGCCGGGAGGACTGCACCGTCTCCGGCCGCGCCTGGACCATGTAGAGCTCACCCGTCTCGCCGTCCTTGGCCCATTCCATGTCCATCGGGCGGCCGTAGTGGTCCTCGATGATCGCCGCCCATCGGCCGAGCTCGAGGATCTCCGCCTCGGCGAGGACGAAGGTCTGCCGCTCCTTCTGAGTGGTCGCGACCGTCGCGGTGCGGGTGCTGCCGCCGGTCGCGTAGATCATCTTGGTCTCCTTGGCGCCCAGCGTCTTCTCAATGATCGGCGTATGGCGGCCGTCGCCGAGCAGGGGCTTGAACACCAGGTACTTGTCCGGGTCGACGGCGCCCTGGACCACGGTCTCGCCGAGACCCCAGGCGGCGCTGATCACCGCGACGCCGGGAAAACCGGTCTCGGTGTCGATCGAGAACATGACGCCCGATCCGGCAAGGTCGGAGCGGACCATCCGCTGGACGCCGATCGACAGCGCCACTTCCAGATGGTCGAAGCCCTGGGTCTCGCGGTAGCTGATGGCGCGGTCGGTGAACAGCGAGGCGTAGCAGCGCCGGCAGGCGTCGAGCAGGGCGCGCTCGCCGCGCACGTTGAGGAAGGTCTCCTGCTGACCGGCGAAGCTCGCCTGCGGCAGATCCTCGGCGGTGGCGCTGGAGCGCACGGCGACGCTGACCTCGCGCTGCTCGCCGCGCCGCGACAGCTCTCGATAGGCCTCCTTAATTGCCTCGGCGATCGGCTCCGGGAATTCGGCGTCGAGGAACAGCCTGCGGATCGCCTCGCCGGTCTCGTGCAGCGAAGCCTTGCCGCTCTTCAGCGCCCCGATGCGCGCGCTCAGCTCTTCTTCGATCCCGTTGGCCGCGACGTATTCGTGGAAGGCCGCCGCAGTCGTGGCGAACCCGTCCGGCACGCGCACGCCCTTGTCCTTCAGGGCGCGCACCATCTCGCCGAGCGAGGCGTTCTTGCCGCCGACACGCGGCACGTCGTCAACGGTCAGGGTCTCGAACCAGGCTATGCGTTGTTCCGTCATCGATGCGCTCCTCGCGTTCAGGGCCAATGCCGTTCCCGACCTGCGGGAGGACTCCTGCCTGCGTATAGACGTGGGGCGGCAATTCGGACGCCCCGCCCGCGGTTACGCTCGCGAAAGCTCGCGGGCTGCCGACGTGTTTGGGAAAGACGCGGGGGAAGGTAAGACATTACAGCGCCGTACCAGTCCACGAGGTTCTTCGGGAATCCCTTTCCAGACTCGCAGAGGCCTGTCACAACGTGGAAGCTCCTGCTTGGCAGGGGCACTCCATCTACACGACTCTAGCTCAGGGCTAGACATGCAGCTTAGAGGAATCGATGCGCCCGACCCCCGTTCGGCGTCCATGAACCAGTAAGGCCCGGAATGCAGCCGCGTCTGTTGCTCAGAGACTTCGACGGATGGCGACCTTTCTGCGAGACAAAAAAAGCGAAGATAAAGGTGACGAACAGGCGTCCCAAGCGCCTCAACCGCCAGACATTCGCACTCGATGTGGAACTTGATCGCGACATGACGCCGTGATCGAGGAATGGCGCACGAACGGTGCAGTGTGGGCACAGGAGTGCGGCGACGCGCTAACACTGCTGGACGTCCTTGATCACGGTTGCTGGCGGTATTAAGGGGTAATCCTCGGGTTCGCGGCACCAGGCTATTCTCCCATTGCGTGGCCTTTCATTGTCTACCTGTCAAAGCCTGGTGCGAGCGAGAAGGGAAAATGGCAGATTCGACGGGAGCCTAAGATGGTAGTTGCAACAACATTGGCGGTGGTGCTGGTCGTATCCACGTTCTTGTTTCATTTTGCAGTTCTTCGGTGGCTTTCGGGCGGGATGGCGCGCATCTCGATGACCGCCGGTCTCCGCATTCTGGTCATCGTCCTTGGGACGCTGGTGGCGCACCTAGTCGAGGTCGGTCTCTATACGGGCGCCTATGCACTCGGCGACAGCGCGCTGGGCCTCGGCACCCTCAGCGGCCGGGCCGTCGCCGGGCCCCTCGACTACTTCTACTTCTCGATTGTGAGCTATACCTCGCTCGGACTCGGCGACGTCTTTCCCGGTGGCCACCTTCGATTCATCACCGGTGTCGAGGCCTTAAACGGTCTCCTGTTGATCGCCTGGTCGGGGTCTTTCATCTATATTGCCATGGGACACCTTTGGCCTTGGCAGCCTTGCACCGAGCCGGGCGGCGTCGCCGCGGATAGGAAGCCCGGCGGAACTGCGCCATGAAATCCATCGCACCTTTCCGGGCCACACCGGAACCGAGACAGACGGGCACACGATGAAGTCCGATTACCAGGCGAACAGCGTCAGCCTCACCGGCGCTGTCTCGATGGGGACTGGCGTCATGATCGGCGCCGGCATCTTCGCGCTCACCGGACAGATCGCGGAACTGGCGGGACCCTGGTTCCCGCTCTCCTTCGTTGCGGGTGGGATCGTGACCGGGTTCAGCGCCTATACCTATGTAAAGATGTCGAACGCTTTCCCTTCCGCCGGCGGGATCGCAATGATCCTGCAGAAGGCCTATGGGCCTGGCGCGATCGCGGCGGCGGCGTCCCTGCTGATGGCGCTCTCCATGGTGATCAACGAAAGCCTCGTCGCACGGACCTTCGGCACCTACGTCCTCAGGCCGTTCGATCTGGGCATGGACAGTCTCCTTGTGCCCGTGCTCGGCGTCGGGCTGATCGCCTTCGCCTATATCGTGAACATTTCCGGAAACCGCTCCGTCGGCCTCTTCTCGGTCGTCATGGCGTTCCTGAAGATCGGCGGCATCGCCGTCTTCGGCATCTCCGCGCTCGCGGCCAGCGGGTTTAGGTTCGAGCCTGCGTCCGGATCGTCGGACGGTATCCCGCTCGCCGGTTTTACCGCATCGATCGCGCTCTCTATCCTGGCGTTCAAGGGCTTCACCACGATCACCAACAGCGGCGCCGAAATCGTCGATCCGCACCGAAATGTCGGTCGCACGATCGTCTTTTCCATTGCCATCTGCGTCGTGGTCTACCTGCTCGTCGCGTTCGCCGTCGGCTCCAGCCTCTCCCTGGATCAGATCGTCGCGGCCAAGGACTATTCGCTTGCCGAGGCGGCGGAGCCGGCGCTCGGTTCCTACGGCTTCTACTTCACCATCGCGCTCGCGGTCGTCGCCACCGCCTCCGGCCTGCTTGCCAGCGTCTTCGCCGTCTCGCGCATGTTGGCGATGCTGACCGACATGGAGATGATCCCGCACAGCCATTTCGGCATGTCCGGCCCGATCCGCGAGCACACCCTGGTCTACACGGTGGTGATCGCTGGGCTCCTGACGGTGTTCTTCGACCTCAGCCGTATCGCGTCGCTGGGCGCCTTCTTCTATCTGGTGATGGACATCCTGATCCACTGGGGCGTGTTCCGCCGCCTGCGCCACGAGATCGGCGCGAGCGGCTGGGTGCTGATCGTTGCCATCTCCCTAGACGCGATCGTGCTCGGCGTCTTCGGCGCCATGAAGCTGCAATCCGATCCGCTCATCGTGGTCATCGCTGTCGTCGCCATCGCCGCAGTGTTCGCCTACGAGCGGGTATTTCTATCCGGTTGGACCGCCGGAAAGGGACACGCCGACCATTGAAGCCACCTGGGTGGCGAGAGCGGTAGCCACACCCGCCGTAAGGGAATCGCCGCACGCACGTCTTTACCCAAGAAGCGGCAAGGAGGCCTCGTCCAGGTCAGATTTCCCAATCGTTCAGAGCGGTGACGATTATCGCCGGGTCAGTGGTAGGGGATATCGGGGATGCCGGCGAAATCCCGCTCGCATCTCACGGTCAGCGATAGAGAGAGGAGCGCGCCATGGCAGACCGGGTCGTCTCATCCTACTGCACGCTCGACGATGTCGACGTCGCGGGGAAAACCATCATCGTGCGAGTCGACCTGAACGTTCCCATCGAGAACGGCGCAGTCACCGACACCACCCGGATCGAGCGCATCATTCCGACGCTTCGCGAACTCTTCGAGAAGGGCGCGAAAGTCGTCATCCTTTCTCACTTCGGCCGGCCCAAAGGGAAGGTCGTCTCGGCAATGAGCTTGGAGCCGGTCTCGGAGACACTACAAACGATGCTCGGCCGGCCCGTCACCTTCGTCGCAACGGACTGGCGCGACGGCCGCGCCGCGGCAGCGGTGCGCCATGCTGCGCCGGGCGATGTGCTACTCATGGAGAACACCCGCTTCCATCCGGGCGAGGAGACGAACGATCCGGAACTGGCCGCCGCGTTCGGCCGGCTCGGCGACATCTATGTAAACGACGCGTTCTCCGCAGCGCACCGTGCCCACGCCTCCACGGAAGGTATCGCGCATCGTCTCCCAGCGGTGGCAGGGCGCGCCATGCAGGCCGAGCTGGAGGCGCTCAGCCTGGTCCTCCAGGCACCGGTTCGTCCGGTGTTCGCCTTGATAGGCGGTGCGAAAGTCTCCACCAAGCTCGATCTGCTCAGGAATTTGGTCGCTCAAGTGCAAGCCTTGGGCGTCGGCGGCGCGATGGCCAACACGTTCTTGGCGGCGGAGGGCCGGCCGGTCGGCAAGTCTCTTGCCGAACACGGGATGCTGAAGACGGCGCGCGATATCATGCAGCGCGCGAATGAGGCGGGTTGCGAAATCCTCCTGCCCATCGACGCCGTCGTCGCCGCGGAGCTCAGCGTTGGGGTCGAGACGAGCACGGTGCCGGTCGAACAGGTCGGTGCAGACGACATGATCCTCGACATCGGCCCCGCGACGGTCGCGCGGATCGAGGAGAGACTGGGGGCGTCGCGCACAGTCGTCTGGAACGGGCCGCTGGGCGCCTTTGAGATCCCGCCCTTCGACCGCGGGACGGCGGCGGTCGCCCATGCCGTCGCCAAGCTGACGGATGCTGGCCCGATTCGCTCGGTCGCCGGAGGAGGCGACACGGTCGCGGCGCTGAACCACGCCGGCGTTGCGGAGCGCTTCAGCTATGTGTCAGCCGCCGGCGGAGCGTTCCTCGAATGGCTCGAGGGCAAGGCGCTACCGGGCGTCGAAGCCTTACGCGCGCGTGGCGTGGCTGGAGCTGGCCCGAGCAGGTCTTGAAGTGCCTGGCAGGTAGCGCGCCGCCAGCTCCTCTAGTTTATTGCGCAGGTGCACGGCGGCCAGAGTGCCTCACCGATTCCCGACGACGCCGGCCCAGTACTTATCCCAGCTGACAGAAAGCATCGCTCGGGGGCGCTGGGAGCGCGCGCCGTAATAAAGTGTTCCGAGCCGCGTCTCTATCCATGAGGTCGGTCGCCGCCCTGGTGCTGATAAGAGGAAGGGCAGTGGCCGAGACGATCGCTTCCTGTACTTGGCCACGGGCGCCTTTGCCATAGTCTGAGCGCAGATCGACAGCATGAATCCCGCTGACGACGTGCTTGAGCGTGCCGGCGACGTCGATTTGGCATCGATCGAACCCTGCCAGCCCGTTACCGTAATGTAGCGTGGCAAGCCGGTGTTCATCGATCACCGACACCGGAGCGAATCGCCGTAGCCCGCGCGGTCGATCTGAGTGAGCTGTTCGATCCGCAGATCGATGTCGACCGCGTGGTGCGGGAGGTGTGGCTGATCGACATCGGGATCTGCACGCATCTTGGCTGCGGTCCGCTCGGCCGGCGACAAGGCGGCCGGGTGGGAAACTGAGGCGACTGGTTCTGCCCCTGTCACCGCTCCAATTACGATACCTCTGGCCGCGTCCCTCTCGGCCCGGCCCCGCTTAACCTCGAAGTGCCGCCCTACGAGTTCGTCGCCGACACGGCCGTCTGGATCGGTCAGCGCGACAGCCGAGCCTGACCCGATGCGTACGAAGCGCGTCGAAATGACGATGCCTAAGCTCCCCAGCGGCGGGCATCGGCGGATGGCTGGTCGGGCGCAGCGCCGAAACGATCCACGGCGCTACAGGCTCGATCAGACCCCGCCGGGCTTGCAGACTTCCGCTGACGTCGATCGCAACCGGAACAGTACCGCGAGCCTCAGCGCAAAATCTCGGTACCGCCCGGCCGACTGTAACGATCGCCGTATCGCATCGTCTATACGGGCTGCAGGGTCGAAAGTGAGTACGGCGTCGCCACTCGTTCTTGATCCTCCGATGAAGCCGAGAATGTTGGATGCAGATCCATGAGCGCGTTTCTCTATTTTCTGATCTGGGCGGCAGCCATCTTCGTGATGATGCGCTTCGGTTGCGGTTCCCATGTCATGGGACACGGCCATGGCAAGGCCGAGCAGGGCGGTGAAGGCCCGAAATGCCCGGAAGCGGGGACCTTGCGGTGGATTCCCCCGGCCGAGGACGTCGATCCCGTCTGCGGCAAGACCGTCAGCACCGCTACAGCGAAGCCGAGCGTCTATGAGGGCAGCGTCTACTACTTCTGCTCACGCGAATGCCGGGAGGTTTTCGAAGCCGCACCCGAACAGTACGTCGGGCCGGCGGCTCAAGGGCCGCCGCTGCGGCTAGAGAACAGCCATGCCTGAGACGAACGCTTCTCCGAGCATCACGCCGCGCTCGGGTGCGCCTCTGCCACTCCGGGCCGCGCCGCGGATCCCGGTGATCGCGCTCGGCATGAGCCTGGGTCTTTTCCTCTCAGTCACCTTCGTCCTTTGCGTCGGATTCGACTTCCTGTTCCCCGGGCAGCCGATGTATCAGAGCTGGCTGCGGCTGCTGCCGGGTTTCACTTGGCTCAGTTGGCCAATTTTCGTCCTCGGGCTAGCCGAGAGTTTCGCCTATGGCTGGTACGTAGCCCTGGTCTTCGGCCCCCTTTACAACTTCTTCGCCACGCGCAGCGGCCGAAGAGAGCGAGCATGACCGGCCGCCAAGGATGCCTTCGTCCGTGGCGGGGCGAGATCGATCAGGAGGAGTTCGAAAAGTGCAGGCGATTACCATCCGATTGAGAGTGCCGCTTCGACGTGACACCGAGGCCGACGAAGCGACACTCCAGTTCCTTGCAGCTGCTGCACTTCACTTTCAACACAGCCGAAAAGCCGGACGAGGCGATGAATAAGTCCCAGCACCATGATCACGGCCACCATCACGGCCATGTGCCCGACCTAGCCGCAATCGAAACGGCGAAAGACCCGGTTTGCGGAATGACGGTGAATTTGAACGCCGGCAAGCCGAGCCGGCGGCATGAGGGCGAGACCTATCATTTCTGTTCGCAGCGATGCCACGACAAGTTCGCGGCCGATCCGGCGAGATACCTGGAGCCGGCGAGCGCGCCGATCGAGAACGTCCCGCCAGGCACGAAGTACACCTGCCCGATGCATCCGGAGATCGTGCGCGACGGGCCGGGCGACTGTCCGATTTGCGGGATGGCGCTGGAGCCGATGGGGATCCCCGCCGCCGACGAGGGACCGAACCCCGAGCTCGTCGATTTCACGCGGCGGTTCTGGGTCGGCGCCGTGCTCACCGTGCCTCTTCTGGTGCTGACGATGGGTCCCTTCGTTGGGCTCGGCGTCGTCCGCGACGTCCTCGGCGAGCGCACGACGCTCTGGATCGAGCTCATCCTGGGCACACCGGTCATCCTGTGGGCCGGCTGGCCGTTCTTCGTGCGCGGCGTCAAGTCCGTGATCAACCGCAGCCTCAACATGTTCACGCTGATCGGCATGGGCGTCGGCGCGGCCTATCTCTTCAGTGTGGTCGCCATACTCGCGCCAGGCATCTTTCCCGCCGGCTTTCGCGACGCCGAAGGCCATGTCGGCGTCTATTTCGAGGCCGGCGCGGTGATCGTTGTCCTGGTGCTGCTCGGCCAGGTGATGGAGCTGCGCGCGCGCGAGCGCACCGGCTCGGCGATCCGGGCACTGCTGGACCTCGCCGCGAAGACCGCCCGCGTGATCCGGGAGGACGGGCGGGAGGAAGAGATCCCGCTCGAGGAGGTCGAGGTCGGCGACCGGCTGCGCGTGCGCCCGGGCGACAAGGTCCCGGTCGACGGCGTCGTCATAGAGGGTCGCTCCTCGGTTGACGAATCGATGATCTCCGGCGAGCCGGTACCGGTCGAGAAGGTCGAGGGCGAGAAGGTGACCGGTGCCACGATCAACGGTACGGGCAGCCTGATCATCGAGGCCGAGCGCGTCGGCGCCGACACCATGCTCAGCCAGATCGTTGAGATGGTGGCGAATGCGCAACGCTCGCGCGCGCCGATCCAGAAGCTCGCCGACTCAGTGGCCGGCATGTTCGTGCCGGCCGTGATCGCGATCGCGATCGTCGCCTTCGTCGTCTGGGCGACCTGGGGGCCGGCGCCGGCGCTCGCCTACGCGCTGGTATCGGCGGTGGCAGTCCTGATCATCGCCTGCCCCTGCGCGCTGGGCCTGGCCACGCCGATGTCGATCATGACGGCGACCGGCCGGGGCGCGCAGGCCGGCGTGCTGATCAAGAACGCCGAGGCGCTGGAGCGCTTCGCGAAGGTCGATACGCTGATCGTCGACAAGACCGGCACGCTGACGGTTGGCAAGCCGAAGCTCGTCGCCGTCCTTCCGGAAAGCGGGCATGACGAGGACGAGGTGCTGCGCCTGGCGGCAAGCCTGGAACGGGGTTCGGAGCACCCGCTCGCCGAGGCGATCGTCACGGGAGCCGAGGAGCGCGGGATCTCCCTGGCCAAGGCCGAGGAATTCGAGGCGGTCACTGGCAAGGGGGTGAAGGGCGTCGTCGACGGCAAGCCGGTGGCGCTCGGCAACGCGAAGCTGCTCGCCGACCTCGGCGTCGACGGTGGCGGGCTCTCGGAGTCCGCGAATGCCCGGCGAGACGAGGGCGAGACGGTGATGTTCGTCATCGTCGGCTCGGAAATCGCCGGCCTCGTGTCGGTCGCCGATCCAGTCAAGGAGACGACTCCGGCTGCGCTGAAGGCGCTGCATGAACAAGGCTTCCGCGTCGTCATGGCGACCGGCGACAACGCGCGCACCGCGAAGGCGGTGGCTGGGAGGCTCGGCATCGACGAGATCCGCGCCGACGTGCTGCCCGAAGACAAGGCGCGCATCATCAAGGAGTTGCAGGCCGAGGGCCGCAAGGTCGCCATGGCGGGAGACGGTGTCAACGACGCGCCCGCGCTCGCCCAGGCCGACGTCGGGATCGCCATGGGCACCGGCGCCGACGTGGCGATCGAAAGCGCAGGCTTCACCCTGGTGAAGGGCGACCTCAACGGCATCGTGCGGGCGCGGCGGCTCGCGCGCGCGACCATGCGCAACATCAAGCAGAACCTGTTCTTCGCCCTGGTCTACAACGCCGCCGGCGTCCCGGTTGCGGCGGGCGTGCTGTTCCCGTTCTTCGGCATTTTGATCTCGCCGATCTTCGCGGCCGCGGCGATGAGCCTGTCGTCCGTGTCCGTTGTCGGCAACGCGCTGCGCCTGCGTTCGGTCAAGATCTAGGGAAGGTCGCCGATTCTCTCTCGAAATGGAGAACCTGAAGCCATGAAAGCCATATCAATCCTTCGGACGACCGCGTGGACCGGGCTGCTGATGCCGCTGGTGCTGGGAGCGCAAGCCGCCATGGCCGAGCCGCTCGTGTACGTGCCTCTAGGCGGAGACAACAAGATCGTCGCCATCGATGCCGCGAAGGACGAGATCGTCGACGCGATAGGCGGCCTGGCGGCCGTTCATGGCCTCGCCGGAACGCCTGACGGTCGGTTCCTGATCGCCGGCAGCTTCGAGACGCGCTCGCCAGACGGCGAAGCGGTGGCGAAGCCGGCAGTCGTTTCCGAAGACGAGCACGCAGCCCATCACGGCGCTGCGCCCGCCGATGCGAAGGCCGACGCGGCTGTCAGCACCGTGTCGGTGGTTCGGGCGGCTGACGGGTCCGTGGTCCGGCGCATCGACGTGCCCGGTGCCGTCCATCACGTTGCGGTCAGCCCCGACGGCCGGTTCGCCGTCGTCACCCACCCCAATGACGGCACAATCAGCGCCATCGACCTCGGCTCCTACGAACTGGTCGCGACGGTCGCGACCGGGCCGCTGCCCAATTACGCGGCCTTCGGTCCCGAGGGCGATCGGCTCTTCGTCAGCAATGCCGGCAACGACACGGTCAGCGAGGTCGACACGACGCGGTGGATCGTCCGGTCGAACGCCGTGGTCGGCAGCAGCCCCGAGCATGTCGTATTGGCCGACGACGGCGCCACTCTCTACGTCAACAACGTGGAGGACGGCACGATCTCCGTCCTCGACGTCGGCGACCGGAAGGTCGTGAAGACGATTCCGATTGGCTCGACCCTCCACGGGATCGATCTGTCCGACGACGGCCGAACGCTCTTTGTCGCCGCCCTCGGCGACGACAAGGTGGTCGCCGTCGATCTCGGCACCGGTGCCGAGCGCAGCGCTTCCCTGGCTCCGGCCCCCTATCACCTGGCCGTCGTGCGCGGGACGGGCAAGCTCTACGTCTCCAGCGCTGATCAGCCCAAGATCTGGGTGATCGACCAGCGGAATCTCGAAATTCTCGGAGAGATCCCGATCGGCGGCAAGGGCCATCAAATGGTTCAGGGCGCAGGCGGATGATCCCGCGCTGTTCCTCTCAAAGAGGCGGTGCGGATGCGGGGTTGTGCCAGACCATCTGTTGCCAGAAGAAGTGAGCCGTGACAGGAAAACGTAAGCGCACCGGTCCCGGAAGCTGGCGTCGTCCCAGTCTGCCGGCGGTCCTGGTTGTGGGCGTCGCCGCCGCCGGGGTGGCCTTCGTCGGTTGGAAAGTCCTGGCGCCTCCGTCGCCCGACACGACAATCGAGGTCACCGTGCCGAAGCTTTCGCCCATCGCCACCGCAGGCAAGACGGCGTTCGACGCCAACTGTGCGCTGTGTCACGGCCGCAACGCCGCCGGAACCGACAAAGGGCCGCCCCTGGTCCATGACATCTACAACCCCGGCCACCACGGGGATGCCGCATTTCTCGCCGCCGCAAGACGAGGCGTGCCGCAGCACCACTGGCCCTTTGGCAACATGCCGGCGCAGCCGCAGATGAGCGATGAGGACATCGGTTCGATGGTTCGCTATGTACGCGAGCTGCAACTGGCCAATGGGATCGCATACCGGCCGCATCGCATGTGAGGAGCACGCCGCTTGCGGTCGGGCATCTCGATTCCCGGCCAAGGGGCCGTTCGTGTCGTGCGGTTGGCGCCACAATCGCCGTTCAGCCCCGGCCGGCTACCGCTCAATTCCGGTTTAGTTACCGTCGATTTCCGGTGTGGCCGGAGGACCGCCCTCGAGATCGGCGATCAACGCCTTCATCTCGGCGATTTCGAGCCGTTGCGCCTTGATGATCTCGTCAGCCAGCTTGCGAACCCGCGGATCGGTGATCTGGGCCCGTTCGCTTGTCAAGATGGCTATCGAATGATGCGGGATCATCCCCTCCATATAGTCAACATCATCGACCGTGATCTGGCTGCGAAGCAGATAAAGCAATCCTGCGAAGACAAGAACTGCAAAATATTGAAATGTTAGCAGCCTTGCTGGGGTACATCCCGAGCATGTAGAGCATCATGACCACAACCATCGTGGCGCCCATCAACAATGCCACGAACACGCGTGTTTCACTAAAATATGCATGATCAATGATCTGGAAGCTCTCCAAATATGTTATTCCAAACATCAGAATAACGGATGTGCCGACCATCAATGAAAGACGAATGTAGTTTGACATTGAAACACCTCTTGGTTCGTGATGATGCATGATTTGCGATAACGTGATCAGCGCCGCACTGGACGGACTGGAACATCAACCGCCTTCGGCCCCTCCGTTCTTGTCGCCGGCGCGCGGGGCCGGTCGCCAACCGCCGTCTTCGAGGTGGCAGGGGACTTCCAGGCGCTCGCCTGCATGAAAGCCATAGGACTCGTCGCGGATGACGATGCGGTCCGGCCCGTCCCAACCGTCCGGGGCTGAGATGGTCAGACGCTCGCAGCCGATGTCGATGTCGAGCCAGTGGCCGCGATGGCGGATACGAAAGCGCAAGCCGCGCAGTTCCTCCGGCAGGCAGGGATTGAGGCGGAGCATATCGTCGCGGATCTCGAGTCCGGTCTGGCCGCGCTGGACGAGGTCGACGGTGCCGGCCATGGCGCCGAGATGGATGCCTTCTGGCGTCGTCCCACCCTGCACGTCGGCGATATCGCTCTCCAACGCCGCCTTCAGCTGCGTCCACGACCGGGCGCGGTCGGATCGCGCCAGCACCCAGGAATGGACGATGCCGCTCAGCGTCGATCCGTTCGAGGTTCGTCGCAGGTAGTAGTCGACCGTGCGCGGGATCAGCTCTCCCTCGAACGGGTATCCGAGCCGGGCGAACAGGTCGCCCAGTTCTTCGGCCGAAAACAGGTAGAACAGCATCAGGGCGTCGGCCTGTTTGGAGGCCTTGTAGCGGTTGACCGTGTCGCCCTCGGCCTCGAGCAGCCGGTCGAGCCGATGGATGTCGCCGTACTTTGCGCGATAGTCCTCCCAGTCGAACTCCTCGAGCCGCTCATAGCCCTCGAACTGACTGATGACGCCGTCATGGAACGGCACGAACATCTTGCGGCTGATCTCGTCCCAGCCGGCGACCTCATCGGCGCCAAGTCCGAGCCTCTCGTCGAGTTCGACCCGCCGCTCCGAGTCGAGAAGCATGCGCGCATCGAGCGCGCGGAGCAGCACCCAGACCGCCATCACGTTGGTGTAGGCGTTGTTGTCGAGGCCGGGCTTCTCTGCCCAGGGGTAGCGGTCATGGAACTCGTCCGGTCCCATCACGCCGCGGATCTCGTAGCGGCCGCGCTCAGCGTTGAAGCTGGCGATACTGGCCCAGAAGCGGGCGATCTCGACCAGCATCTCGGCGCCGTAGACCGACAGGAACTCGGCATCGCCCGTCGCCTCGTAATGGCGCCAGACATTGTAGGCGATGGCGACGTTGACGTGCCGTTGCAGGTGGGTGTTGTCGGACAGCCAGCGGCCGGACTTCGGGTTGAGATGGAGCACCTGCGTCTCCTCGCGCCCGTCGCTGCCGCTCTGCCAGGGATACATGGCGCCGCGATAGCCGGCCGCGCGCGCCAGCCGCCGCGCCGCCGGCAGCCTCCGGTGGCGGTAGCGCAGCAGCGCGCGGGTGATCTCCGGGATGCGCAGGTTGAGGAAGGGGAAGATGAACAGTTCGTCCCAGAAAATGTGCCCGCGATAGGCCTCGCCGTGCAGGCCGCGCGCCGGCACGCCGACATCGAGGTCGACGCTGTGCGGCGAGACGGTCTGGAGCAGGTGGAAGACGTGCAGTCGCAGGATCATCTGCGTCCGATGCCGGCCCTCCAGGGTGAGGTCGCAGCGCCGCCACAGATGCGACCAAGCGCGCGCGTGATCCTCCAGGAGCGTCCCGAAGCGTCCCGCCTCGCGCAGCGTCTCCTCTGCCGCCAACGCCGGGCTGGAGATCGCCCGGTCGCGGGAGGTGTGCAGCGCGACGACCTTCTCGATCGTGACCGGAGTGCCTTCGGCAACCGGGAAAGAGAGGGCATGGGCGACATAGCCCTCCTCCGTGACGAAACGGCGTTCTACCGCCAGCCCCTCGCCGTCCTGGAACACCTGGGTGCGGGCGGCCTCGGCGATACGGATATGCGACTGGCTGGTCTCGGCGAGAAGGAGGACGCCGTCCACGCCGATCTCTCGCGAAGCCAGGGGGACGAGGTGCTTGCCGTTGAGCTGGCGGTAGCGCGGCACCCCGGCGTTGATCACCCGTCCGTCCAGGGCGGAGAGGACCTCGACCCGCCCCGACCAGTTCTCGGGCGTGAGCGTCCATTCGATGGCCGCCAGATGTGGCGCACCCACATGCACGAGGCGCCGGCTCTCCAGCGTCGTCTCCCGCCCCGTCCGGTCGCGCAGGCGCATCGCGCGCTTCAGTACCCCCTGCCTCAGGTCCAGCTCCTGGCGGTAGGACAGGACCTCGAGCGCCAACAGGTTGAGCCAGTCGCCGCCCTCCGGCCGGAAGGTGAGCGGCAGCCAGTTCGGCAGGTTGACGAGGTCCTCGTTCTCGATAACCCTCCCGGCGACCTCGGTGGCGAGGCGATTATAGCCGCCGGCGAGGTAGGTCCCGGGATAATGCGTATCGTCGGCCTCGGCTTCCTCGGCGGCGCCGCGGGCGGCGAAATAGCCGTTGCCGAGCGTGCACAGCGCCTCGCGCAGCCCCTCTTGGGCCGGCTCGAACCCCTCATAGGAAAGCGTCCAGTCCGTCATCGCGTGGGGTCTCCCAGAATGGCGACGAGTTCGCCCAGGAACCGGCCGACCTCCTCCGTATTCGCCAGCACGTAGTCGGCCGCGGTGGGATGCTCCGCCTCAGTCACCAGGATGCCGAGACCGCGGCCCTTCAGTGCCGCGAACGCGTCCTCGTCGGTGTCGTCATCGCCGAGATAAAGGGGCAGGACATCTTCCCGGTCGAACCCCAGCGCCGCCAGCAGCCAGAGCACGGCCCGGCCCTTGTCCCAGTCAACGCGCGGCCGCAGGGCGAACACCTTCTTGGCGGCGGTGCGGCGGAGGTCGGTGATCTCGGCGGCGATCGCCGCCACGGCACTCTCGACGCGTGCGACCTGATCGTCGGCCACCAGCCTGTAATGGACGGCGATGGCGAACTTCTTGCGCTCGACCAGCGCGCCATCGATACCGGCGACCTCCCGCCGCAGCCGCTCTTCGGCCCGGTCGAGCGCCGGCAGAAACGCGGCGGCGCGCTCGTGCTCCTTGCGCAGGCCGCCGGGGCCCGCGATGTCGAAGCCGTGGCTGCCGGCATAGACGAGACCGTCGAGCGCGACCAGCCGTTCGACATCGGCACGGTCGCGGCCGCTGACGATGGCGACGGGGCAGCGCTCGGCGAGATCCTGGACGACGGCGCGCATGTTTTCCGAGAGCACGGCGAGCTCGGGCCGATCTACGATCGGCGTCAGCGTGCCGTCATAGTCGAGAAAGACAGCCGGCCGCTTGCGGGTAAGACGCGCCCGAAACTCGGCGGCGCGGACGAGCGCGTTCGGGAGGGCGGCGGCATCCAGGCGGGGCCTTGCCCGCAGGGCCGTCCCGTCGCCGAGTTCCGTCAGATCCCTGACCACGAGGTCGGCGCCGCCGGCTCGCAGCCCGGTGCCGTCGCCCGACCGGACGACGCCGATCACCAGCCCGAACCCGCCCGCCCGTCCGGCCGCGACGCCGGCGATCGCGTCCTCCACCACCGCCGCCCGCGCCGGCTCGATGCCCAGGCGCCGAGCCGCCTCCAGAAACGTGTCCGGGTGCGGCTTGCCTTCAAGGCCAAGGCGCGCCGCCTCCACCCCGTCCACCCGGACCTCGAACAGGTTCCCAAGTCCCGCCGAGGCGAGCACCGCCGCGGTATTCTTGCTGGAGGAGACGAGCCCCACCTTTATGCCGCTCTCCGTCAGGGCGCGCATGAAGGTGACCGAGCTCTCGAACACCTCGACGCCGCTGCTTGCCAGCAACTGCTGGAACAGCGCGTTCTTGGCATTGCCAAGCCCGCAGACCGACTCGCGATCCGGCGGATCGCCCGGATCGCCGTAGGGCAGCGCGATGCCGCGGGATTCGAGAAAGCTCCGCACCCCCTCGTAGCGCGGCTTGCCGTCGACGAAGCGCCGATAGTCCTCATCCGCGTCGAAGGGCCGGAACAGCTCGCCACGCTGCGCTGCCCGCTGCGCAAGATAATCGTCGAACAGCCGCTTCCAGGCCGCAGCATGCAGACGCGCCGTCCGCGTCACCACGCCGTCCAGGTCGAAGATAACGGCGTCGATGGTGCGCTCCTGGCGATCGGCATGGCTCATCGGTCTTCCTTCGTCCGTTCCGTGTTCGGCCTGCCTCGCGCTGCCGCCGCCGATCTGGATCACGTTCCTTTCGCCTTGCTGCAGTCCGGCGTTTCGAGCGAGCGGCCACACGCTCACAGACGGCTCCGCCGCCTGCACATTACACAGTGAAAACGCTGAGACCTTCGTTCCGGAGATCGAGCACCAACGCGGCGCCCTTGCAACCGCAAGGTCGATCACCGCAGGACGCGTCGCAAACCGAAAGGCATAATCAGCGTCGTCACCACGGCCATGATCACGAGAGCGGAGAAGAGGTTGGCGACGATGGGATCGGGCTGATCGAACAAGCCGGCTTCGAGTGCGATGCTGGCAATGATCAGCTCGACCGCGCCGCGCCCGCTCATGCCGACGCCGACCGCGAGCGACTCTCGCGACGACAGTCCAGCGAGCCGTGCCGGCAGTCCTGCGCCAAGCAACTTGCCCAGAAATGCCACGCCTACGAGCGCGAGCAGGAAACCCGGAACTGCGGTTACGGCGCCGAGTTCGACCCGAACGCCGATCGAGGCGAAGAAGAGCGGCGCCAGCAATCCGTCCGTAAAATCTCCGACGCTTCGCTTGATGCCGTCGTAGATTTTGGCCCCGACGGTCTCCGGATCAAAGAACAGACCGGCCATGAACGGGCCCAGGATGAAGTCCATGCCCAGGGCCTCCGCCAACACGGCGAAACCAAGCGCCAGCGCCATGAGCGTGCTGAAGTGCGGCGCCGGGATGCGCATGCGGGAGACCGCCCGCGAAAGGCGTGGATAGAGGAACAGGCCCACCGCTATGGCAATCAGGAAAAACAGGCCGGCCCTCCCGAGCAGCGCCAACATTGCGGCCAGATCCGGACTGGCGCCCGTCTCGATCACCCCGGTCACCACGGCGAGCAGCATCAGCCCGATCACGTCGTCGAAGATCGCCGCCGACACCACTGTCCGACCGACGCGGGTGTGGAGGTATCCAAGCTCCCTGAAGATGCTCACTGCCACGGGGACCGCCGAGATCGATAGCGCCACACCGACCAGAAGCGCCTGCGCGAACTTCAGCGGCGTCTCAGGCAGAACAGACCAGGCCAGTGCGAACCCGGCGCCGAGCGGAAAGAGCACGCCGCCGAGAGCGACCGCGAGGGAACCGCCCGAATGCTCGGCGATCTCCCGCGGGCGCATCTCGATGCCGGCAAGCAGCAGCAGGAAGAAGATGCCGAACTCGGCGGCGACCTCGAGGAACGGGCTTTCTGCCAGGCTCGCGAGAAGGGGGATCGGCAGCGATGCGGCAGCGACGAGCGCGATCGCCACGCCGGCGACGATCTCGCCCATCGAGGCAGGCTGGCCCAGCCGTTCGGACAGTTCGCCGAACAGCCGCGTGACGACCAGCAGAAGCAAGAGATGAAGAGCATGCTCCATGGCTTACGAGGCCGCCACGAATGCAAGCGCCAGCAGCCCGGCCGCGGTGATGTAATAGAGCATCGGCAGGAGCGTGAAACGGATGATGGCGCCCTCCTGGCGGAGCAAGCCGACGACGGCGGCCGCGGCGACGACATTGACCACCGACACCATGTTGCCCGCGTTCGCCCCGAGCATTTGTGCGGCCAGCACTGTCGTCTCCGACAGTCCCGCCCTGTCGGCGGCGCTGAACTGGAGCAACGCGAACATCATGTTGCTGAAGGTGGCGCTGCCCGACAGAAAGGCGCCCATGGCGCCGACCAGGGGGGCCACCAGCGGCCAGGCGCCGCCGACGGAATCGGCGGCGACGATCGCGAGCTCCATCGGCATGCTGGCAAGGCCCGCGTCGTTCACCCCCGACTGGATAAAGACGCGCACCATGGGCACGGCCGCGCCCAGCGCCAAGGCGCTGCCGATGAGGACGCGGCCGGCGTCGCGCAGGGCGATGCCCGCTTGCCAGGAGCCCATCCGGAAGAACACGATCGCGGCCAAGGCGACGGCGACGAAGCCGGCCCCGGGAAGATAGAGCGGTGCGACCGAGACGCCGATGTCGGTTCCCAGGATGCCCGTGGCGGATATCGTGACCGCCTGCAGCCATCCCTTCAACGGCAGGACATCCAGGCGCGTCGCCACCAGCAGCGCCGCCAGCAGCAGATAGGGCGTCCAGGCGCGGGAAAGCGGCATTGCCGCAGGGACCGGCGGGCCGCTCACCCGTCCGCCCTTGCCCTGCGATAGGCCGTCCCGGGGCAGCAGCCATCCCTTGCGCGCCACCGGGGTCACCAGCGCCAAACCGACGAGGGCGCCGATCAGCGAGGGGAATTCGGGCCCGAGCAGAACCGCGACAGCGAGGGCCGGACCGGTGAAGGCGAGGCCGGCGAACAGAGCGAAGCGCCACGCCCGCAAGCCGTCCCGCCAGTTCCGCCCGGGGTCGAAGAAGCGGGTGAGCACGACGACCATGATCAACGGTATCGTCGTTCCAACAAACAGGTCGATCATGACCGCTTGCATGGCGACGTCCTGAAGGAATTCGGCCGCGGGCACATCGCCGAGTGCAGCGACGACGGCCGGCGCGAGGTCGCTGCCCTCCTGCAGGCCCTGGGCGAGACCGACCACGACCGGCGTGCCGATAGCGCCGAAGGACACCGGGCTGCTGTCCGCGATCAGCGCAAGGACGACGGCCGCCATCGGCGTGAAGCCCAGCGCCACCAAGAGGGGCGCGGTGATCGCGGCCGGCGTCCCGAAGCCGGCCGCGCCTTCGAGGAAGGCGCCGAACAACCAGGCAATCAGGATGACCTGCGCGCGCGGATCCGGCGTGATGCGCATGAACCCGCTGCGGATCGCGGCCATCGCGCCGCTTTCGGTCAGGACCTTCAAGAGGAGGATGGCGCCGAACACGATCCACAGAATCGACGCCGCGATGACTGCGCCTTCGATCGATGCCGCGAGCACCTGGCGGACCGGAACTTGCCACACGATGATACTCACGGCGGCGGTGAGCGCCAGGCTCAAAGGCATGGCCCTCGCCGCCGGCAATCGCAGGACCACCAGGAGTCCGAAGACGGCAAGGAGCGGGGTCAGAGCGGCGAACAGCGTAAGCCTGCGGCGTAGGCCGTCTTTTCGGGATCGGTGCGCTCTGGCACGGTTATGCGGCCTTGAGATTTTCCCGGTCGGCCTTCCAATTCCAGGGCAGGAGTTCCGGCAGGCGGGGGA
>Ga0098054_1000119_pt1 | contig 83592 bp, 72 predicted proteins | sample 16_taG_FD_75048 | JGI IMG/M metagenome (GOLD analysis project Ga0098054, IMG submission 75048) | Marine viral communities from the Subarctic Pacific Ocean - 16_ETSP_OMZ_AT15313 metaG | ecosystem: Environmental > Aquatic > Marine > Oceanic | place: Pacific Ocean | collected 2015-01-18
CCCGCCAGCAATGGCTGATTTTCTGTGCCGCCCTGTTCGTACTGGTCGCTGTGGCCCTCTACAGCCTGTATGGCATGCGCCAGCAGACAACGCGCACCATGCCCGAGATCCATCGCCAAACACCCCGCCCCGATGTTTCGGTGGTCACTGTCAACACCGCTCGCTACCCCGCCGCCATGGTGGCTTACGGCGCGGCCGAGACTCACTACCAGTTGACACTCACCGCCGAGGTTTCCGGCAGGGTGGAGAACCTGGCCGAGGGCTTCGAGGTCGGTTCCAGGCTGGCTGTCGGCACCGAACTGGCGCGCATTGAAGCGAGCAATTATCGGGCCGCACTGGCCGCAGCAGAAAGCGAACGACAACAAGCCAGAGTGACCCTGCTGGAAGAGGAGCGTCAGGCACTACAGGCCGAAGCGGAGTGGCGCGCCTCGGGGCTTGAAGGAGAGCCGGATTCCCCACTGGCACTTCGGCAACCACAGCTGGCCGCGGCCCGTACCGCGCTGGACAATGCTCAGGCCGCGGTGGACAGTGCTCGATACGATCTGGCACAAACCCGTATCACCCTACCCTTTGACGCACTGGTGATAAGCCGCGATATCGCCCCGGGCAGCTACCTGCAGGCGGGAACCCAGGTGGCGACGGTTTACAGCAGCGACCGGGTAGAAATCACTCTGTCTCTGCCCGCCCGGGACTGGCAAAATCTGCCTGACGGGGATCGGTTATTGTCTGGCGCCTGGCCGGTAACCCTGACAGGCGTTGAAAACGGCCAGCAGTGGCAAGGCCGTGTACTGCGCACCGAACAACACCTTGACAGTACGACCCGCCAGCGCTCGCTGGTAGTGGCCGTGGACCAGCCGCTGGCGCTGGAAAAGCCGCTGCTGCCCGGCACCTTTCTGAAAGCGCGCCTTGTCGGTGATCAGGTAGATGGCCTGTGGCAACTACCCAGCTCCGCCCTCAGCCAACGGGGTGAAATCTGGTTTGTTGACACTGACGAACAGCTGGACCATTTCGCCACCGATCCACTGTTTAACGACGGCGAGCATATTTATGTGCGCGCACCCAAAACCCTGGCGGGTACGCCAATTCAGGTGCTCAGTCATCCCCTCAACAGTTACCTGAAGGGCATGCTGGTCAATCCAGTGGAGGCGGCCGGAAATGACTGATCACATCAGCCCCCGCGGCATCATCCCCTGGTTCGCCGCCAACCCGGTAGCGGCGAACCTGTTGATGCTGTTGATCGTTGCACTGGGCATTCTCCAGGCGGGCTCCTTGCGCAAGGAAGCTTTCCCCAGCATGGAGCCGGACAGCATCAATATTTCCGTATTCTACGACAGCGGCTCCGCCAGACTCACCGAAGAAGGGTTGGCCATCAAGATCGAGGAGCAACTGGAAAATGTCACCGGGATCAAGGCCATCACCAGCAGCTCCACCGGTCGCGGTGTAACAGTCACCGTGGAAAAACAGGCGGATTACAATCTGGACACCCTGCTGCGGGACGTCAAAGCCAAGGTGGACGGCATCTCCACATTTCCGGCGGACGCCAAGAAACCGGTAATCAGCAAGGCGGAGCGGGAGGAGCATTCGCTGTGGCTGCAGCTTTACGGTGATACGGACCGTCACAGCCTCCAGCAATTGGCCGATGCCCTGAAGGCAGATCTGGTGGCCCACCCGGACATAAGTCGAGCCACTATCTCAGGTTGGCTGGATCCAATGATGTTCATTGAGATCAGCGAGGGCAAATTGCAGGCCTACGGGCTGTCCCTTTCGGATGTGGAAAGTGCCGTTAACCTCAACTCTTCCAGCCCGCTGATCGCGGTGATGAGCAACGAGTCCAGTTACCTGCAACTGAAAGCCTCAAAGCAGGCCTACATGAAGGAGGATTTCGCCGCCATTCCTCTGCTCACCACCAATGACGGCCGGAATATTCGCCTCGGCGATGTGGCGGATATTCTCGACACCTACGATGACGATAGCGCTTCACTGTCCCGCTTCCAGGGTCACAACAGTATCGCCGTGCAGGTCATCACCACCGGTCAGGATGACATCTCCGATACCGTGGTGGCCGCCAGGACAGTGATCCAACAGTGGCTGGACAACAATCGTTTGCCGCAAGGGGTGGAACTGGCCAGCTGGTACGATCGCAGCACCTCCATCAACGACCGCCTGCAACTGCTGGTGAAAAATGCCATCTCCGGCATCCTGTTGGTCTTTGTGCTACTAGCAGTGTTTCTCAACCTCACCGTGGCATTCTGGGTGGCTATGGGGCTGCCATTCATCTTTTTCGGTACCCTGTATTTCATGGGCGACAGTTTTGCCGGATTATCGCTCAACGAATTCACCACCTTTGGCTTCATCATGGCCCTGGGTATTGTGGTGGACGACGCGGTGGTAGTCGGCGAGAGTATCTATACGGTGCGCGCCAGTGAGGGCGACACCCTGGCCAACACCATCAAGGGCACCATGCGGGTCGCGGTGCCCACCCTGTTCGGCGTATTCACCACGGTGGCGGCGTTCTACGCGCTATCCCATATCAGCGGGCGGTTGGGGCAACTGTATGCCCAGTTTGCAGTGGTCGTAGCCATCTGCATGGTGTTGTCGGTAGTAGAATCAAAACTGATCCTGCCGGCACATCTGGCACACCTCAATACCCATCGCGGCAATCCAAAGAACGTCCTGCTGCGGGGCTGGCAGCGGATTCAACACGGTGCCGACGCCGGGATGAACTGGTTCAGCGAGCGCTGCTACCGGCCGCTGATCGAGTGGACACTGAACTACCGCTACGGGGTGCTGGTGCTGTTTATCGCACTGTTTGTCGGCGTCATGTCGATGCCGTTCACCGGCGTGGTGCGGTTGAGTTTTTTCCCGCACATTCCCGGTGATACCGTGCGAGCGCAGCTGACCATGCGCAATGACGCCAGCTTTGGCCAGACCCATGCCAACCTGAACCAGATGGAAGCCGCCGCCTACCTGGTGAATCGGGAATTGTCCGGTGGTTCTAACAACGGCATCGCCAATCTCCAGGTGCTCTCGGAGGCTGACCAGTCCGGCCAGGTAACCGTCGAGCTGCGCGACGATGCCCCCTACGATATCGATACCTTTACCCGACGCTGGCAGCAACAGGTGGGTGAGCTGGAGGGCGCCAACACCCTGCGTATCCAGAACTCTCCAGGTATGGTGGATGCCCTGCGTATCGAGCTGCGAGACAGTGACGACGAAGAAGTATTGACCGCCGCCGGCGGCAGGCTGAAGGACTACCTGACGGAAATCACGGCGGTGAGTGGTATTCAGGACAACCTGGAGCCCGGCCAGCCCCAGCTCAACCTGGTGCTCACCGAACAGGGGCGGGCGCTGGGCATGAGCACCGATCAACTCGCCATGCAGGTATTGCAGGCCTTCAATGGTCAGGTGGTGCAGCGCTACCAGCGCAGTCGCGATGAAATCGAAGTAAAAGTGCGCTACCCGGAAGACGAGCGCCGCAATCCCGGCGATGTACTTAACGCCCGGGTCCGCACCCCGGACGGCACCGTAGTGCCTCTGTCCAGTGTGGCGGAAACCAGCTTCGGTTTCACCCGCGATGCCATCACCCGAATCGATGGCAAGCGAGCGGTGTACCTGTCCGCCGAGGTGGATAAGGATCTGTTGTCCTCCACCGAACTGGTGACTCGTCTCCGCAGCCAACTGGTGCCGGAGCTGAAACGGCAGTTCCCCACCCTGAACATCCATTTCGCCGGCGAGGCGGAGGAGCAGGCGGAAACCCAGAGCTCCATGAAACAGATGTTCCTGCTGGCGATGCTGATCATCTACATGCTGCTGGCGGTACCGTTGCGCTCCTACATCCAGCCAGTGCTGATCATGACCGCCATCCCCTTCGGCGTGGTGGGCGCAGTGCTGGGACACTGGCTCAATGACCTACCCCTAGGCATTCTGTCCTTCAATGGCATCATCGCCCTGAGCGGTGTGGTGGTGAACGACAGCCTGTTGCTGGTATCCCGTTTCAACAATCTGAAACCGGACAGTGAACACCTGCACGAGGCGATCAGCCTCGCCTGTCGAAGTCGCCTGCGGGCGGTGCTGCTGACTTCCCTGACCACCTATGCCGGGCTGATGCCGCTGTTGGGTGAAACCTCCCGCCAGGCGCAGTTTCTGATTCCGGCGGCAGTGTCACTGGGCTATGGCATTATGTTCGCTACCGTGATTACACTGGTACTCATTCCCACCCTCTTGCACATCCAGCACGACATGGCTGAATGGCTAAGTCGACTGCGGCGGGCAGTCATATCAAAGGACCGCGAAGAGGCGACCACACCATGTTGAACCTGCTGTTGATTGAAGACGACCTGGATCTGGCGGAAACCCTGGTCGAGTACCTGGCCATCGAAGGCCTTCGCTGTGACCACGCCAGTAATGGTATGTCCGGCCTGCACTTCATCCACCAACAGCACTACGATGTAATTCTCCTGGACATCAATCTGCCAAAGCTGGACGGGCTGAGCCTCTGCCAGCAGATCCGTACCGAGGGTATCGACAAACCGGTATTGATGCTCACCGCCCGGGACCAGCTGGAGGACAAACTGGAGGGTTTCCGGGCCGGCACCGACGACTACCTGGTCAAACCGTTTGAATTGAGCGAGCTGGTGGTGCGCTGCCACGCTCTGGCGCGACGGCGCAGCGGCCAGATAAAAAGGTTGACCTGTGGGGACCTCGAAATGAACCTCACCGATCGCACCGCCTTGAGGGAGGGGCACCTGCTGCACCTCTCTCCCACCAGCTGGCGCCTGCTGGAAAAACTACTGCGCGCCTCACCGGAAGCGGTGAGTCGCCGGGCGCTGGAAGAGAGCCTGTGGGGAGACAACATACCCGACAGCAACAGCCTCAAGGTTCACATCTTCAATTTACGCAAAGCAGTGAACTCCGGTTTCGGATCGCCCCTGATCCACACAGTCCCCGGATTCGGTTTTGTCCTCAGGGAGACAAAGCATGAAACGCCGCACTAGCCTGCGATGGTTTGTCGCCACCATTGTCCTGAGCGTCGGGCTGTTGCTGGTGATCGGCTACTCGAAACTGGCCGGCTACTACTTTATCAGAGGCATGGACAATATTATCGCCAGTCAGATGGAGCAGGTAGCCGTTAAATACACACAGGCCGCAAACAATATGGAGCGGGCAGTCATTCTCCGGCTCAGCGATATGAGCGTAAGTCGACAGTGGCAGGCACAACCGGCCACCATTATCAACACCATCAAGTCCGAGCCGCAGCAGCCGGGCAAACTTTACAAAGCGCTTGAGAAGGAGGGGTGGTCGGCACCGCCTGATACCGTCTCGTTCGCCATGTTGTACCGGGAGGGCGAAGACCAGCTGTTCGTCAGCCGCCAGCTGTCCAGAGCCATGGTATCCGAACTGGTCAAACGCAATGTTCAGGAAAGTCGCTCAACCCTGATGCTAATCAGTCTTGGCAGTGTGTTCGCCCTGGGGTTAGTGGTATGGCTGACCCTGCGCCGCGTTTCCAGACCAGTGAAGGCACTCAGCCAGTGGACTGGTACGCTGGATGCCGAAAAGCTCGATCAGCCGCTTCCGGATTTCCACTACCCGGAACTCAATGACATGGCGAGCCTGATTCGTACCAGCCTGTCTTCCGTACAACAGAGCCTGGAGCGAGAGCACGCTTTCCTGCGTCACGCCAGCCATGAGTTGCGTACCCCCATCGGGGTCATCCGCAATAACGTGGAACTCATCAATAAACTCCGCAATCATCCCGGCCAGGCACTATCTCCCGCTGAACAGAAAGCTTTCGAGCGTATTGATCGAGCTGGCGCAACCATGCAACACCTCACTGAGACCTTGCTGTGGTTGAGCCGGGAGGAGAGGCCAGACACTTTACCCCTCAGAGAGGTGTGCCTCGATCAAATGATTAACGAGCTGGTGGAAGAGAGCCGCCATCTCTTACAGGATAAGAAGATCAACCTGCGGGTAGAAACCATGCCCTGCCACCAGCCCCTGCCGGAGCAACCAGTGCGGATCGTACTGGGCAACCTGATCCGCAATGCCTTCCAACACACCTGGGAAGGCGAGATCGTCATTGTCCAGACAGATAATGAGATCATCGTCACTAACAGCCAACCCGATGCAACCCAGCTCACGGATGATCTGGGCTTTGGGCTGGGCCTGCAATTGATCCGAAAACTCAATGCAAAACTGGGCTGGCCCCATGTGAATGAATGGCATAAAGGCATGCGCCGGGCCTCGGTGACGGTGGCACATCACCAACACCGCCGCAACGACGAATCCTCACAATCGCCAAAGGAGTGAGCATTGCTGGATTTCAGGTAGACAATATCCCGCTGCGGAGTGATTGTGATTGCCCCGGCGGCACTGGACGAAGGTGTAACAGCTTTGTCCAGAGCTCGCTGACGGGCTCGATTCATTGGCGGCAACAACTGGAGACGACAGTGCCAAGCTGATGGCCATCATTATGTTCACCTGCCATTTTTGTACCCCTCTGCTCCGCCATCTGTTGCAACACCCCCGCCATTGAAGGCTACGGGCCAGCAAGTGCGACAATTTGTCACATCCCCATAGGGTTGCTTCCACAGTAAGATGCCGGCCACTCGACTTGACCCAGGAGAACGGCCCCGTGAAGCGCGACATTCCCGTTATAGCCACGCTATTGCTGAGCACCCTGCCTGCCCCAATACTGGCGGATCACAACATCCCCGAAGAAATTGAAGTGACAGGGGTACAGACGACCACCCGGCTGACACTGGACACAGAACCTGGAGATTTGCCACTGGTAGACACCTCAGCACTGCTAAAACGTGTGCCCGGCGCCAACGTCAACAGCAACGGCCCGGTGACGGGAATTGCTCAATACCGCGGACTCTACGGCGATCGTGTCAGTATCCACATCGATCACGCACCAGCCCTAACCGGCGGTCCCAACGCCATGGATGCACCACTCACCTACACGCCACCACTGTTGTTGAAATCCCTTGTGGTGGATCGCGGCATCGCCCCGATTAGCGCCGCCCAGGAGAGCATCGGCGGGCACATCACCGCGACTCTGGACCGCGGCGAATTCGGCGAGAGTGACGACTTTATTTTCTCCGGCTCTATTGCCAGCCGCTTCAACGGCAACAGCGATGGTTCCAGCACCGCCCTGAAATCCACACTGTCCAACAATCACCACAAACTGTCAGCAATGTTCAGCCACGACGAAGGCGACGATACTCGCGTCGGTGACGACGACAAGATCGGTGGCAGCCAGTACCGACGGGGGCGCTACGACCTCAGCTATGGCTGGCGCAACGACAACAGCAGCATCGAAATCTACACCGGTGAGCTGGACACCCGAGACACAGGTACCCCCGCCCTGCCCATGGATATCAATTACATCGACGGGGACACCGCGGGTGCCAATGTCAGCACCACCTTCGGTGAGATAGTGATCAGTGGCCACCTCTCCTACAACCACGTCGACCACCTGATGGACAACTTCTCCCAACGGGAAGCACCGGTATCGCCAATGAGTTACCGCGCAAACAATGCCACGGCCCATAACACCGCCTGGTCATTACAAGCCCGCTGGCCGGTAGCGAGTGGCTACCTGAGTGTCGGTACTGACGGCAATGAGACGGTCCACACCGCCACCATCACCAACCCCAACAGTGCCCTGTTCGAGGTGGACAATTTTAACGATGCGGAACGGGACACCTACGGTGTTTTCACCGAGTGGGAGGGCGAGATCGGCGAATGGCATGTGGAGACCGGGGCGCGGGTCAACCGCGTAAAAATGGACAGTGAGTCCGTCAGCGCCAGCGGTATGATGGGCATGATGGCCATGAACGCCGATATGCTGGCGAGCGCCTTCAACAACGGCGATCTGGACGAAGATTTTACCTATCTTGACCTGGTTCTTAACCTGAGCCGCCCGCTCACCAATAACACCACACTGAACCTGGGTCTGGGCCGCAAGAACCGCGCACCTTCCTACCAGGAACGCTATCTATGGTTACCCCTGGCAGCCACCGGCGGCCTGGCGGACGGTCGTAACTATATCGGCAACCTGAAGCTGGACGAGGAAACGGCCCATGAGGTCACCGCCGGTATCGACTGGCAAACTGCGAAGGCCTGGGTAACGCCGCAACTGTTCTACCGCCGCATTGATGACTACATCCAGGGTGTGCCGTCCGACAACACTACCGCCAATATGCTCAGTACCATGATGAGCGGGCAGGCGGCACTGATGTTCGACAACGTAGATGCCAAGATGTACGGCGCTGACATGGGCTACGGCTACATAATCTCCTCCACCCTTCGCCTGGAAGGCAACCTCAGCTACGTACGCGGCAAGCGCCGGGATGAGCACGACGATCTGTACCGGGTGGCGCCACTCAACAACCGCCTGTCCCTGATTTATGAACAGCGCGCCGTCATGCTGGCCCTGGAATCGGTGCTCTACGCCAGTCAGAACAAGGTGTCAGACTTTAACCAGGAAGAAAAAACCTCCGGCTACGGGATACTTAACCTGTCCGGCAGTTACCGGCTTACACCGCAACTGATCCTGTCCGGTGGCGTGGAAAACCTGTTCGATAACCGCTATGAGGACCACCTGGCCGGTTACAACCGCAATGGCGACAGCGATATAGCCCTGGGAGAGCGGTTGCCGGGGGCAGGCCGGAATATTTATCTGGCAGCAACCCTGCACTGGTAACCTGACCATTCTGGTAATATCCGGTCATGGCTCCCACCCTTGATTCATTCATACACTCGGCAGCGCGGCAAAACCTGCGCCAGCTGAGTGTCATCCGCAACATCGCTCTTGGGGGCCAGATTCTGGCCCTCCTTTTTTTCAGTCAGATACGGGATATCGGTTTACCCATACTGGTGCTGGGAGCCATTCTCGCCCTCTACGCCATTGTCATTACCACCACCTGGTGGCGCACCTTCCGTTACCCGGTCATTACCGAACTGGAATTTTTCTGCCATTTGCTGGTGGATATTCTGTTTTTTACTGCTCTGCTGTTTTTCAGCGGCGGCGCCTCAAACCCGTTTATTTCCTACTATCTGGTGCCTATCAGTATTGCGGCAACCACATTGCCCCTGCGCTATACCTGGGCCATCACGATACTTTCACTGGCGGCCTACAGCTGGCTGCTGAACTTTTACCTGCCCATTCCTGCCCTGGCGCCGGGCCATCATCACGACAGCGTCAGCAATCTGCATATTCTTGGCATGTGGCTTAACTTTGCGGTCAGCGCTGGGCTGATTACCTATTTTGTGACCCGCATGGCCCGCACCCTGAAACAGCAAGAGGAACAACTGACTATACAGCGAGAAAATCAACTGCAGGATGAACAGCTGCTGGCCATCGGTTCACTGGCTGCGGGTACTGCCCATGAGCTGGGGACTCCACTCAATACCATGAAAATTCTGGTGGACGAAATGGTGGCAGACCAGTCCGGTTCAAACGACGACCTGAATATCTTGCAGCAACAGATTGAACAATGTCGGCTTACCCTGAAACAGCTGGTGGCCACTGCGGAAGGCAGTGCCGACGGTGGCGAAGACATTGCCCTGCGCCATTACTTTGACAGGTTATTCGAACGCTGGCAGCTGATGCGTCCCGGCGTACAGGCCAGCATCCGTTATCCGGATAATCTGCCGGATATTCACACTCGCCTGCACCCGACCATCGCCCAATCACTGACCAGCCTGCTCAATAATGCGGCCGATGCCAGCCCGGATCGGGTTGATATCCAGGTACGCTGGGATCGGCAACACATTGAACTCTGTATCAAGGATTATGGTGACGGTGTTTCGCCACAATTGCGGGGCAGACTCGGTACCGCCTTTACCTCCAGCAAACCAGAGGGAATGGGGCTTGGGCTGTTTCTGACCCAGGCCACACTGCAACGCTACGGCGGCACTGTTGACATCAAACCCGGCCGGGGATCCGGCAGTGAGGCCAAAGTGATTCTGCCAATACAGGATGCCCATGCCCGATAACCGCTATCTGCTTATCGTGGATGATGATGCCACGTTCACCCGTATTCTCGGGCGCGCCATGACCCGCCGCGGCTATCAGGTACTCACCGCAGGCAATGCCACCGAGGCCTTGGATTTGTGCCGGCGACACAATCCCCGCCGGGCCGTGGTGGACCTGAAACTGGAATCCGAGTCAGGACTTCATCTGCTACCACAGCTGATTCGGATCAATCCCAAACTCGAGGTGCTGATCCTCACCGGTTATTCCAGTATCTCCACGGCGGTGGAGGCCATCAAATTGGGCGCCCTGAACTATCTTTGTAAACCCGCCTCAGTAGAGGATATCCTCGCGACGTTCGATACCGATGCCTCCCCCGAGACAACCGGGATCAGCGAAGGTCCGCCCTCGGTGGAGCGTCTTGAGTGGGAACATATCCAGCGGGTTCTGGCAGAAAATGACGGCAATATTTCCGCCACGGCTCGCCGTCTCGGCATGCACCGTCGCACCCTGCAACGCAAACTGCAAAAACGGCCTGTAAAACAATAGCCGTACCCGGCCGCCTGTTTCTGACTATCTGGGTACCACCCATCCCTGAGCCAATAAAGCCTTTATAAGGTTGCTTTAACTGCTGTGGCATCCGCAATATGGTCAACCGTGTATCCGGACACTAAACTGATAATAAAACCGGCTCATCCAGGGTGAAGCCACCTTATTTCACACTTGATTTGACGCAACAGAGAGTAATCAGTGAATAACAAACAGCCATTGCCTTTACCCGCCGACAGTCTCTATCGGCATTGTGATCCAGCCACCCTGCCCTTCGGTGATACCACCGAACTCGAGCACCTCGACAATTACTATGGCCAGGATCGCGCCCTTGACGCCCTGCGCTTCGGGCTGGGAATCCGACACGAGGGTTACAACATCTACGTGCTGGGCTCTTCCGGCATGGGCAAACACGAGATGTTGCAGGATTTTTTGCACCAACAGACACTCGACCGGCCAAAGCCGAGCGATTGGTGCTACGTCAATAACTTCAGCGCACCCCATCAACCCAAAGTGTTAAGGCTGCCCTGTGGCCTGGCACAACAGTTACGTAAGGATATGGAACAGTGCATTGAAGATTTGCTGGTGACCATTCCCGGTGTGTTTCAAAGCGCGGAATACAAAGCCAGGCTTAACGACATTAGCGATGCCTTCAACGATCAGGAACGACAGGCATTTTCAGAGTTAAAAGAAAAAGCGAAAGCACGAAATATCTCAATGCTCGAAACACCTTCTGGCTACACACTCGCGCCACTGGTCAATGACAAAATCATTACCTCGGAAGAATTTGAAGCCCTGAGCGACGATGAAAAAACTGCCATCGAACAGAAAATTAACGAGCTTAAGGAAGAACTGAAAGAGCTTGTTCAAAAAATGCCTATGTGGGTGAAAGCAAGCCGGGAACAATTCAAAAAACTGAATCAGTCCATCGTCCAGAATGCGGTGGGCCAGATATTCAGAGAACTGCAAAACCGCTACGTCGACTACTCCGATGTGGTCGAATTCCTCGCTCTGGTGAAACAGGATGTGATTGAAAATGTGGATGCATTCCGTGAAGAGGAAGAACGTTCCAGTGTCCCCGAAAACCTGAAAAACCGGGTACACGAATTCCCGATGTACAGGATCAATGTATTGGTGGATAACGGCGGGGCCTGCACGGCACCCATCGTCTATGAAAACAACCCATCCCTCAGCAACCTGCTGGGCCGGGTCGAACACGAAGCGCAATACGGCACTCTGACCACCGACTTCACCCTGATAAAAGGCGGTGCGCTACACCGCGCCAACGGTGGTTACCTGCTACTGGATGCCGTTAAGGTCCTCACCAATCCCTTTGCCTGGGATGCCCTCAAACGCGCACTACAGTCCCGGGAAGCACGGATCGAGTCGATCGACCAGTTGCTCAGTCTGGTGAGCACCAAATCACTTGAGCCGGAACCGGTACCACTAGACATCAAGGTTATCCTGTTGGGCGACAGAACCGTCTACTACCTGCTGCAGGCCTACGATCCGGATTTCAACCTGCTCTTCAAAGTTCCCGCCGACCTGTCCGAGGAGCTACCCCGCACCGATGCCAATACGCTGGGTTACGCCCGACTGATCGCCTCACTGCAACACCGCAAGGGAATTCGACCACTCGACCAAAGCGCCGTGGCGCGGGTAATTGAGCAGGGCTCCCGTCTGCTTGAAGACGCCCAGAAACTACCCCTGCATCTCAACCTCCTCACGGATCTGCTCTGTGAGAGTGACTATTTTGCCGGGCAGGCCAATGCAGAACAGGTAGGCATCGTGCACGTTCAGGCTGCCATAGAGGCGGCCTCCAGACGGATGGACCAATTCAGAGAACGGGTCCACGAGAGCATCCTCAGGGAAATACAGTTAGTGGACACCCGCGGCGAGCACGTGGCCCAGATCAACGGGCTCTCTGTCTACCAGCTCGGTGAGTATGCATTTGGCCGTCCCACCCGTATTACTGCCCAGGCGCGGCTCGGACACGGCAAAGTGCTGGATATCGAACGCGAGGTAAAACTGGGCGGCAATATTCACTCGAAAGCCGTGTTAATTCTCTCTGCCTTTATCGCCAATCGCTATGCCAGAGACCGACCGCTACCGGTCTCCGCCAGTCTGGTCTTTGAACAATCCTATGGCGGGATTGAAGGCGACAGCGCCTCTGTGGCGGAAATCACTGTATTGCTCTCGGCAATAGCTGACATCCCTATCAGACAATCCCTCGCGGTGACCGGGTCGATTAACCAACATGGGCAGATTCAGGCAATTGGCGGTATCAACCAGAAAATCGAAGGCTTTTACGATATTTGCAATGCCCGCGGGCTGACCGGTGACCAGGGGGTGGTAATGCCCGCCGCCAACACCCAGCACCTGATGCTGGAGGAGCGCGTGATTGATGCCGTTAAACGGGGCGCCTTTCATATCTATGCCATCTCCACGATTGATGAGGCCCTGACGTTACTCACGGGACTGCCTGCGGGTAAACCCGATGATAAGGGTGAGTACCCGGCTGATTCCGTGAACGGCAAGGTGATGGCAAAGATTGAAGCGTGGATACAAGTCACCCAAAAATTTGCTGTCGGTCATACGCAGGGTGACGACCGTGCAGACTGAGCGCAGAATTCTAATCGCGCTGGATGCGCTGAGTATCACCGAAGCCAGCCTGTTGTCACTGGTAACGATGGCGAGATGGCTGAACGCATCGCTCGCCGGCCTGTATATTGAGGACAGTCGCTTGCTGGCCGCGGCGGGGTTGCCCTTTGCCCGAGAAATTTCCAGCCTCTCGGGCGAAGAGCGGTTGTTCGGTCGAGATGCCATGATCAGATCCAGCCGAATGGCGTCATCCAGAGCACAGCAGCTACTGGAACAGTTATCTTCACAGCAGAAAGTGGCCTGCACCTTCCATATTGAGAGCGGGATGCTGGCGCCCTGTGCATTATCCCACGAGGGGTACGATATTTTTTTTCCGGGACGAATCCGCACTTCGGCCAGACCTCGACCACCGGGGCTATCCTCACGACCCAGCAAACCACTGGTGTTGGTTTACGATACATCCCCACAATTTTATCGGGCACTGGAGGTGGTGAGCCGACTAGCAGCCAACGGAATGGTATCGGATGTCACCCTGTTGAGCGAGACAGCACTGCCCCCTGAGATTGCTGACCAACTGCCGGTTGATGGCATTAGAGTGCACTTTCAGCGAGTCGAATCCATTCACCCAGGAGATTTAACGTACCTGAGGCTACCGGCAGGTTCACTGATCATGATGTCAAAAATGAACTTCGAAAAGCTGTCAGCCACGGAGTTGGCCGACCTGCCCGATTTACTGCCTTACCCCTTGATGCTGATTGCCTGACGGATCCGCCACATCAATAAATCCTGGCAGCTAATTCAGCACCCTATAACCGCGGCCCCGCAGACAGTTCTTGACCACGCGTTTGCGTTCAGCACTACCGGAGGACACACCCTTGATAGCCCCGGTGACGGCTCCGACACCGGCCCCTTTCTTGGCTGTGCCGGAATCACCGACGATGGCCCCGACAACACCGCCGACCACCGCACCACCTGCTGCGGAGGTTGCCGTTCGCTCCGCCACAGGCACCTCGGAAGCATAGCGCTGGCAATCGGCAAGATCCGCGCGGTAATAGGACATATCGACGCCCTGGGTATCGATAATAATACCGTCCGTTGCACCGTAACCGGATTGGCGTTGGCTGCTACAGCCCGCTGCCATGACGGACAACAGCACAATAAGTGGTAGACGCAACGTCAATATCCTGCTCTCCAAAGTCATTTCTCCCGTCAGCTCCTATGGCAGAGGTTCGAACCTTACTCGTACAAAACGTTTTTGCCCCGAATCGGTTGACAGAAACCCGTTCCCCATTAACTCAACGGGACTATTTCGTCGTACTCATCAGTCCCCTGACCGCAGCGGGAATATCACCCGGCAACAGTACCAGCTTGGCATTCTCTGAGACGGCCAGCTCACGCATCGCTTCAACGTATTTTTCGCCCAGCAAATAAACCGCTGGCAACTCCTTGTCCTGAATACCTGCGGTCACTTTTTCGATCGCTTCCTGGGTGGCCGTTGCCAGTACCACCTTGGCCTCGGCATCGCGCCGGGACGCTTCCAGCCGGCCCTCGGCTTCGAGAATGGCCGCGGTTTTCTCGCCGTCGGCGCGGGTCACTGTGGCACGGCGCTGGCGCTCGGCAGCGGCCTGCTCTTCCATGGCCTGCTGCATGGTTCCGGAGGGATTGATATCCTGAATTTCCACCGTTTTCATCACAATACCCCAGTCAGAAATATCGTCAGATATGGAGGTTTTTAACTTGGCTTTGATCTGGTCTCTGGAGGAAAGGGCATCATCCAGATCCATCTCGCCGACAATGGAACGCAGTGATGTCTGAACCAGGTTGCGAATCGCCAGTTCATAGTCCTCGACCCCGTAGACGGCCTTTTCCGGTGCCACGATATTGATATAGGCCACGGCATTGGCAACGATAACCACGTTATCCTTGGTGATAACCTCCTGCGAAGGAATATCCAGTACGATATCCTTGGTGGAAACCCGGTAGGCCACGGTATCGATATAGGGAATAATGATATTCAGCCCCGGCGGCAGTATTTTGTGAAACTTGCCCAGCCGTTGCACCACATGTTTGCTCCCCTGGGGCACAATCCGGACACCCAACCCAACGGTAATAACCAGCAGTACCAAAACTGCCAAAACAACGACTGTGCCGCCCATGCCACCCACTCCGAAAAAAAGTTAACGTTCCAAAAACCGGTCGATTCCGGTCAGTTACTCAATCGAGCTTCACCACCACCAGGGTATTACCGGAAAACTCTTTGACGAACACCCGGTCACCCAGTGATAACGTCTGGTCGCAGATAAACTCCCATTCATCGGCACCGAGCAGCGGCGTGGTAAAACGCACTATCCCCCGGCCGTGTTCAACCGGCAGTTTTATGACACGGCCCGACTCGCCAATGGCGGCCTCTCTGGAAAGTCCGGCCAGGGTTTTATCCACCATTCGCGGTTTCAGGTATTTAAACCAGCATAGTGCGAAACCGCCGGAAGCTAGAATCCAGACCAACAGCTGGCCCACGATCGGCAACTGCGGCACCAGCCACAACAGCACACCCACCACCATCGCGCCGAGACCAAACCAGAGGATGGTGAAACTGGGTACTACGATCTCCAGTATCACCAGCAGGATGCCCAACACCAGCCAGTGCCAATAGACAATCTCCATTAACGATCTCCTCGATGGTCATTCTGTTTGGACCCCGGGGATGCCAGTAAACGAAAAATCGCCAGAACCAGAGGCAGCATCAATAAAAAACCCACAACTGTCATGATCCAGGCGGCAACACCGCCACCGTCAATCAGCTGCAGGATACCCATTGCCGCCAGCACGGCACCCACCAGATCCAGCAGGATCAGGCGATAGGGAATTTTCAATGGTTTACTGTTGCTCATGAGCATACTTCCCGATTTTATAGCAGATTCATCAGGCGCAATTCTGCCGGGTAGGGGTTCAGGTACCAGGACCGATTGATATACTCGTCCGGAGCTTTTCGAAAGTGGTGCTGCAGGAGTGTTACAGGCACGATCAATGGCAACTCACCTCGTTCGAAGCGTTCGAATATTTCAATCAGCTCCTGTTTGTCTGCGGCATCGAGCTGCTTTTTCAGATACCCCTGAATATGCTGCAGGACATTCAAATGATTTTTACGCGTGGCAATTTTTTTCAGATTGGCCATGGCCAATGACAGGTAATCCGCAGCAACTGCTTTCAGGGTATCAGGACGGGCAAGCGCTGCGATACGACCCAGTTCCCGACACTGATTCTGGTCGTGACTCATGAAGATCAGTTTGTGTCGGGCATGAAAATCCGTGAGTTTCTGTACACTGAGCGCCGGGAAGTAGTCAGATCGCCAGCGATGATAGATAAACACCCGCTGAATAAAATTCTCCCGCAACCCGGGATCCCCCAGCCGGCCCTCTTCCTCAACCGGCAGACAGGGAAACTGTTCCATCACCGTGCGGGCAAACACGCCCCGCCCCTCTGGCCTTGCCCCGGCCGCGCCATACACCTTGACTCTCGCCATGCCGCAACTGGGTGAATCCCGCTTAAGAATGAGCCCGGATAACTGACTGATCTCGGCAAACTGCTCCCGACTATAGCTGACCAGCTGTTCAGTGACATCGAACGCCTGATCTTCCGTTCGCACTGCCCTGTCACCGCTATCACTGGCAATCAGTCTGAGAGTGGGCCTGGGCACACCGAGACCAATACCGACTTCCGGACAGAATCGGTGAAAACTGAAGTGGCCCGCCAGAGTCCCATTGATATAGGCATCCCGCTTATGACCACCGTTATAGCGCACCTCATCGCCCATCAGGCAGGCACTGATCCCCACCGGAATTTTGTCCAAAGCTCACCTCGTAAAAAATGCTCCGTGACTATACCGCTTCCCGGTCATTCAGTGCACGCTTTACCGCTACAGTTGATGCGCCCGTCAATCTAGTTAACCAGACGCAACAGGGCATCCTCAGATGCAGACCGGACCAACGACCTGAATTGCCCGGAATCAACAGGTTTGCTGAAATAGTAACCTTGGAAGTACTCACAGCCCAGATCGACGAGAATACGGTATTGTTCTTCTGTCTCAACGCCCTCGGCGATCACGTCGAGGGACATAATTTGGCAGAGCTTGATGACCGCTTTAACAATGGAATAGGTATTCTCCGAAGAAGCCAGATCGTTAATAAAACTCCGATCCAGTTTGACAAAGTGCACCGGTAACTTCTGTAACATCGCCAGCGAGGAATAGCCGGTGCCAAAATCATCCAGTGCAATCCGCAGACCAAGGTCCAGCAAATCCTGGAGCTGGCCCTCGACCTCATCAAGATTATGAATCAGGCTTTCCTCGGTAATTTCGAGTACCAGCTGGTGGGGATCAATGGCATATCGGCTGATCAACTTCCGTATATCGGCAGCGAAATGCTCATTTTCCAACTGCTTCGGACTGATGTTCACGAATAGTACCCCGTCTTTTGACCAAAGCCCTTCATCAATCCATTGGCGAAGATTGGCGCATGCACTTTCGAAGATCCACAGGCCCACTTCGTTCATCATCGGCAATGTCGCCATGAACTCGATAAATTCGCTGGCCGCCACAATCCGCTGTGAGGGGCGGTTCCAGCGCAGCAGTGATTCAGCAAAGACAATATCGCCAGCGGTGTTGACGATAGGCTGAAAGTGCAAATCAAATTCCTTGTTTTCGACACCCTGACGCAGCTCGCGAATCAGGCTGACTCGGTATTCCGCCTCGACCGCGAGAGAATCGTCATAGAAACTGAACCCTTTGCGCCCAAAGTTTTTCACCCGATACATCGCCAGGTCGGCCTGCTTCAACAGGTCATTTGGTGAATAGCGATCACCCTGAAACAGCACGATACCGCCACTGACGTCAATCTCGTATTCCAGCCCCCGCTGCTTGCAGACTGTTTTACCTAGCTCCATGATTTTATCTGCAATAGAAAGCACTCTGGCCCGTGCTTTGGTCGCCTTTGTGCCAAGATCCTGTATCAGCACCACAAACTCATCACCACCAAAGCGGGCGACCACATCTTCCTTGCGAACGGCCTGCCGCAATAACTCGGCAAAAAACTGCAACACCATGTCACCCACATGATGCCCCTGGGTGTCATTGATATCTTTGAAATTATCGAGATCGAGAAAAATAACAGCGCCGAATTGATTGTTTCGCTTAGACCGTGAGATTGCAGCATCCAGTTCACTCATCATGCAGCTGCGATTCGGCAGCGCGGTCAGGTTATCGTAGTTCGCCTGCCGTTTGATGGTCTCCCGATCCTCAATCTGGGAGGTCACGTCCTTGATGAAGGAGGCAACACCGATCAGCTTGCCGTCTTTTGTCAGCGGCGTGTTATGCCACTCGCATATTTTTATCTGTCCATTCCTGTCGATGACTTCGTGCACAGCGTAATAACCCTGCCCGTCCTTTTGTATCAGGGCCTGCCACATATCGCGAAACGATTCCCGCGATCCCGGTGGTACCAGAAAATCTCCCTGGCAACCCGACACCTCTGCCACAGGATAACCGAACAGTTTTTCAGCACTGATATTCCAGCCAGTTATCCGCTGCTGACGATCCCACTGAATGGCCGGTAGCGGGGCATTTTGCCAGTGCTGCTCGAGCAGGTAACTGGTCGCTTCCTGCTGTTTAAGCAGCGCCTCAGCCTCGCTTCGAAGCGCGATGTTTTTTTCCAGGGTCCGCTGTTGTTGGCGCAAGCCGAAGTACAATACGGCAACGGTAGCTAACGCAAAAAAAATAAAATACAGGTTGGCACCGCTGCCCGCGATTGAGACTTCAATCAGCAAGGGCAGCAATATAACCACCGCCCCGAGCAGGGCAGCTTTGAGGTTATAGCTAAGCAGTCCTGCGCTGATCACGGCAATAGCCGCTAACGCAGACACATAAAGCCATTGATTTGGTTCCCTGAGATAAAACTGAACAAAACTGTCAAAGGCCCAGATCAGTCCCGTCATGAAAGCCAGAACAATAGCCAGATTGTTGATGTCTTCAACCAGTTTCTGGTTAATCCCAACCACCGCATACGTTACAGACAATCTTCGGATGAGCAGCCAACCGGGCACAATGACTCCCAGACTGTAAAGAATCCACAATCCGGCCGGCCAATAGGTTGAAATCCCGTCCCAGGTAAAAATCTGTATCAGACAAAATCCAGAGGTGACCATCAGAAAGAACGGGAGTCTTTCCAACAGCAGCTTTGCCACTTCAAATTTGGCAGCTTGTACCGCCTCATCTGGCATCGTTTCCATAACAGGCTACTTCCTTATCAATCGATATGATTATTTTAAGGAGTCTGCAGCTGAGAGAGGGTCGTAAGTAAGAAAATTGGCGACGAACGGGCCTAAAATGGCACTGATAATGCCAATTATGTGAACCAGTTCACAATTTTAAAGGGAACCAGGTAACAGATTAGACATTTAACGGGGACTGACACTCACTGAAAACTGGTGAAATCCATTGCCATGACAATGGCATCTTCCTGTCCGGTATCGTTCTGGTAATAGTTTCTGCGCAGGCAGATTTCCACCAGACCCACATCCTGATACAGCGCCACAGCCGGCTCATTCGTGACACGAACCTCGAGAAACAATCGTTCAGCCCGGTCAGTCATCAGGTCAATAAGGTGATTGAGCAATTGTCGGCCGTAACCCCGCCCCTGGTAATCCCGCCCTATCGCAATATTCAGAATCTCTGCTTCGCCCAGCACAATCGTATAAACGGCATAACCCACCAACTGGTTCTGCAGAACCATGGTCAGACACTGGTGTTTATCGAGGCTCTCCCTGAACTGGGATTCACGCCAGGGATGGGGCGTCACCTGTTGCTCAATGGCTGCGAGCAACGGCAGGTCAGCGGCCAGCATGTTGCGAATCAAGGGTGTCATGGCTGGGGGGTCATCACCCGAATCGCTCGCCAAGTTTCGCCTTTAAGCTCGGGAGCAGCCAACATTTCCTGCAGGCTTGGGGTGACGATCGCCCTGGCACCTCCGGGTAATTCCTCCATATGGCCCACGGATGACGGGTAGGCCGACCTTGAGGGCAGCAACAGTGCCGCAGGCAATTCACCCATCAGCAATACCCAAAGCACGCCCTGCTTTTTGACGCGGGCTTCAACGAACACTGACAGCATCGCCTCTGCGCCCGGCTTGCCGGTCTGATCCACCGCCAAAGGGGGCCAGTCAATCAATTGGGGCGATGAAAGTACATCACCGAGACGACCAATTGCCCGGATTATATTGGCAAGCAGACCGGATTCCTCCTGAAGGGGTACGCTGCCCGGCGCCAACCCATTGATAACCAGTAAATCCTCGCTGGGTTGCCAGCAAGCCAGCCGGAAACTGCCGATCTGTTCCTCCTGAAAATCCGTCAATTCGTCTTCGGCCCCCGGCAATTCGGGCTTTTCTGGCAGCGCAACGACAACTTCAGACGGGACAGTATTTACCACTTCTGTGACGATTTGCGAATGAAGATCCAGCACAACGGGCTCAGTATCCCTGGGCCGATACTGTACAACACCCAGGGTGCTGAGATACCAGTCACGAAGTCCCCCGGATACAGGCATCAACGCTATACCCCACCCAACTGCGGGTGCAGTCGATCGGGATTCTCGAGCACACTGAGTGCATTCAGGTAAGCTCTGGCACTGGCCACCAGAATATCGGTATCGGCCCCCTGTCCATTGACGATACGCCCCCCCTTTTCCAGCCTCACAGTGACTTCGCCCTGGGAGTCGGTTCCCTCGGTCACAGCGTTCACCAGATACAATTTGAGTTCGGCCTGGCTATTGATCAGCTTTTCGATCGCCTTGAACACGGCATCCACCGGGCCATCGCCATCCGCTGACGTGCGATAGTGCTCACCCTTATAGGTCAGACTTAACGCCGCGTTGGGTAGCTGCCCGGTCTTGGTCGTTACCGCCAGATCACCCAGGATAATATGCTCAATACCATCTTCCTTGACCTGTATTTCGGAAACCAGTGCCTGCAGATCCTCGTCGTAAATTTCACGCTTCTTGTCCGCCAATTCCTTAAATCGCAGAAAGGCTTCGTTCATCAATGTCTTGCTGTCGAACTGAATACCGAGAGCGTCCAACCTTGAGGAGAACGCAGCTCGCCCGGACAACTTGCCCAGTACAATCCTGTTGGTACTCCAGCCCACATCCTCTGCTTTCATGATTTCATAGGTTTCACGGTACTTCAGCACACCGTCCTGATGGATGCCGGACTCGTGTGCAAAGGCATTCGCACCGACGATGGCCTTGTTCGGCTGAACAGGAAATCCGGTGATACTGGATACCAGGCGCGAGGTAGCGACAATCTGCGTGGTATCAATCTGAGTCTCCACCGGAAAGATATCCTTACGGGTGCGCACCGCCATGACAATTTCTTCCAGCGCAGCATTGCCGGCGCGCTCACCCAAACCATTAATGGTACATTCGATCTGCCTTGCGCCTTGCATGACGGCAGCGAGGGAGTTGGCAACCGCCAGACCGAGGTCATTGTGGCAATGCACAGAAAAAATTGCCTTGTCTGCGTTCGGCACTGCGGCAATCAGGCGACCAATAGTATCGGCGTATTCCGCAGGAAAACCGTAACCCACCGTATCGGGGAGGTTGATCGTGCGAGCGCCAGCATTGATCACCTGTTCGATGATACGACACATGAAATCAAATTCAGAACGACTGGCATCTTCCAGTGAAAATTCCACATCACCGACCTTGTTACGGGCGAGTTTCACAGCGGAGACTGCCTGCTCAACCACCTGATCAGGGGTCATCTGCAATTTATATTTCATGTGGATCGGGGACGTGGCGATAAAGGTGTGTATGCGTGCCGAACGGGCATTTTTCAACGCCTCTGCCGCGCGCTCAATATCCACGTGGGTAGTGCGTGCCAAACTGCACACTGTCGAATCCTTGATGGTGTCGGCTATGGATTTGACGGCTTCAAAATCCCCCTGACTCGATACGGCAAAACCCGCCTCAATAACATCCACTCGCAGCTTCTCCAGCGCCTTGGCGACTCGGAGTTTCTCCTCCCTGGTCATGGAAGCGCCCGGACTTTGCTCGCCATCGCGCAAGGTCGTATCGAAAATCACCAACTGTTGTTTATCCATGACTTGCTGCTCCAGATAATCCGCCCCATCCTTCGGGACAGGACAAAATAATTACGCGAATTCTCCGCACGGAGGGAGATATTTGCAAACAGGGATGAGTAAAACCGGAAAAAGAATCGTTGCCCCTCAGGGCAGGAGCAGCACATACATAACAGCACAGTGGGACAAGATACCCTGCTATGGCTGCGCTGTTCTTGTGTGATACACGTTCTTGATCACATTAAAGACTGGCCTGGAAACCCTGTGTTTATTCAATCAGGTTTTCCATTTTTTGCCAACCACTGTTGCCCCCAAAACCTCTTAACCAGAAACAACCTTATCCCCTCTTTTTTTATGCCATAGCCACTCGAGTGGCCCGGACAGCGAATACGCCACAGCAAGCAGAAACAGGATTCGGGGTGGATCAATCAGAATAATGACCAGCGCCATGGCGATGCCGAAAATCACCACAAAGGGTACCTTCCCCTTCAGATCCAGGCCCTTGAGGCTACGGTAACGAAGATTTGATACCATCAACAGGCCCGCCACAGCGGTGACCAACGCGGCCAATAGTGCCAACTCGGTGGATGGCTCAGCATCAAAGCCGCTCCACACCATGGCTGCCACCAGAGCAGCCCCTGTCGGGCTGGCAATGCCTATAAAGTAACGCTTGTCTACCAGGTCTACCTGGGTATTGAAGCGCGCCAGACGAAACGCCGCACAGGACGCGTAAATAAAGGCGGCAGCCCAGCCGATTCTACCCACTTCATCAAGCATCCAGCTAAACACGACAATGGCGGGCGCCACACCAAATGACACCATATCGGACAGACTGTCGTACTGAACACCAAATTCGCTGGACGTATTGGTCATCCTGGCGATAAGCCCGTCCAGACCATCAAAAATCATGGCAACAAAGATAGCAATGGCGGCCGCCTGAAACTTGCCGTCCATCCCCGCCAGAATCGCATAGAAGCCACTGAACAATGCGCCGGTCGTAAACAGGTTTGGCAACAAATAGATGCCTCTATGGCGTGCGGGCTCTGCGCTCCCGACCGGCATTTCCTGCCCGGAGGCGGTATTCTCAGGGATCGCTTCCTGTTTTTCGTTGTCCGTCATCTTTTCGCCTCAGCATTGATTGTCAGTAGTATATGGTGTGTTGTTTTTATAGAAAAAACCATCTTATTAAAAATCGACGGCTACAACAAAAAAACCGCGCCAGGGCGCGGTTTTCTCGGCTGAAACAGTCCCCTTAGTTTTTCTCTTTGTCCACCAGCTTGTTGGCGGCAATCCAGGGCATCATCGCACGCAGACCAGCACCAACCTGCTCAATCTGATGGGCTGCATTATTGCGACGGTAGGCCGTCATGGACGGATAATTGGTGGCGCCCTCCGCAACAAACATCTTGGCATATTCACCATTCTGGATACGCTTCAGGGCGTTGCGCATGGCCGCACGGGACTGCTCATTGATAATTTCCGGGCCGGTCACATACTCACCGTATTCAGCGTTATTGGAAATCGAGTAGTTCATATTGGCAATACCGCCTTCGTACATGAGATCGACAATCAGCTTCAGCTCATGCAGACATTCGAAATAGGCCATCTCAGGCTCATACCCGGCTTCCACCAGTGTTTCAAAGCCCGCCTTGACCAGTTCGACGCAACCGCCACAGAGAACTGCCTGCTCACCGAACAGGTCCGTTTCGGTTTCGTCCTTGAACGTTGTTTCAATAATACCGGTGCGCCCACCACCAACCCCGCAGGCATAGGACAATGCCACGGATTTGGCCTTACCGGACGCATCCTGGAAAATTGCCACCAGATCGGGGATACCACCACCCTTGGTGAACTCGTTGCGTACGGTGTGGCCGGGCGCCTTGGGCGCAATCATGATCACGTCCAGGTCCGCACGAGGAACTACCTGGTTGTAATGGATAGCGAAACCGTGCGCGAATGCCAGCGTACTACCTTTCTTCAAATTGGGTTCGATCTCATTCTTGTAAAGCTGGGACTGGAATTCATCGGGTGTCAGGATCATCACCAGATCAGCCGCTGCAACCGCATCGGGGACACTCTTGACGGCCAGGCCGGCATTTTCCGCTTTCGCCGCAGTGGGTGAACCGGGACGCAGACCCACCGTAACATCCACCCCTGAGTCCTTCAGATTCAGAGCGTGGGCGTGTCCCTGGGAGCCATAACCGATCACGGCCACTTTCATGCCCTGAATGATGGATAAATCACAGTCTTTATCGTAATAAACTTGCATTTTTTCACCTGTCTTATTTATTAATCTGAAAGAATACGGAACTCGGAATGGTCATTTTTAACCACCCTGACATTCTGTGTAAAAGGGCTTAAAGTCGCAGTGCTTTTTCCCCCCGGGACAACCCGGATACGCCGGAGCGAACCACCTCAAGTATCTCGGCACCGGCAACCGCCTGAATGAAGGCGTCGAGTTTATCACTGTTGCCGACAATCTGTACCGTATAAGCATTGGCACTCACGTCGATAACCTGCCCGCGAAAAATGTCCACACAACGCTTGATTTCGGCGCGTTGCGGACCGGAAGCCTTCACCTTGAGAAGCATCAGCTCGCGTTCGATATGCGGGCCTTCAGTGAGATCCACCACCTTGACCACATCAATCAACTTGTGGAGATGCTTGGTAATCTGTTCAATTACCTGATCGTTGCCGTGGGTCGTCAACGTCAGGCGCGACAACGTCTGATCATCAGTGGGGGCCACCGTCAATGTATCAATGTTATAACCGCGCTGGGAAAACAGGCCCACCACCCGCGACAGCGCTCCCGGTTCGTTTTCCATCAAAACTGAAATTATGCGTCTCATCAGGTGCGCTCCGTCTTACTCAACCACATATCACGCATGGAACCGTTCGGTGCCACCAGCATGGGATACACATGTTCAGAACGGTCGACGTAAATGTCCATAAACACCACACGGTCCTTGAGACTGAAACACTCTTCCATTTTCTGATCCAGCTCATCGAACCGGGTAACCTTGATACCCACGTGGCCATAGGCCTCAGCCAGCTTGATGAAATCCGGCAGTGAATCTTCGTAGAGGCTGGAGGAGTAACGACTGCTGTACTGCATATCCTGCCATTGACGCACCATGCCCAGCGCCTGGTTATTCAGATTGATAATCTTGATCGGCAACCCGTACTGGGTACAGGTGGACAACTCCTGAATGCACATCTGGATGCTACCCTCTCCAGTGACACAGGCCACCATGGCATCGGGGTGAGCCAGCTGCACTCCCATGGCAGCAGGCAAGCCGAAACCCATGGTGCCAAGCCCACCGGAGTTGATCCAGCGGCGCGGCTGGTCGAACAGGTAATACTGGGCTGCGAACATCTGGTGTTGTCCTACATCGGATGTGACAAACGCGTCCCCTCCGGTGGCCCGATACAACGACTTGATAACGTCCTGCGGCTTGATAATATTGCCGCCACTGGCTTCATAGCGGGACTGGGTATAAATACCGTGACGGTCGCGCCATTCATTGATCTGCTTCCACCAGTCTGCCATCGCCTCCTCATCCAGCCGCTTGCCAGTGTCCTGCAGCTGATCAACCATTTCCCGCAGCACCACATCGCAGGCACCGACAATCGGAATATCCGCCTTGATCGTTTTGGCGATTGATGTGGGATCCACATCGATATGAATAATGGTTGCAGAGGGGCAGAACTTGCCGGTTGTGTTGGTTACCCGATCATCAAAGCGGGCACCGACGGCCAGAATCACATCGGCATGATGCATTGCCGTATTGGCTTCAAAAGTGCCGTGCATACCGAGCATACCGACAAACTGGGGATCTGAGCCCGGGAAAGCACCCAAGCCCATCAGAGTATTGGTGACCGGCGCATTGATCAGCCGAGCCAACTCCGTTAATTGGGAGGAGGCCTCGCCCATAATCACCCCGCCACCGCTGTAGATAATCGGACGCTTGGCCCCCAGCAGTGTTTTAATGGCCCGCTTGATCTGACCGGAGTGCCCCTTACTGGTGGGCTGGTAAGAGCGGATTTTGACTTTTTCAGGGTATTCGTAAGGCACCCGGTGATTGGGGTCTGTCACATCTTTTGGAATATCGACAACAACAGGACCCGGTCGACCCGAACCAGCGATAAAGAATGCCTTGGCAATGACACCAGCTATTTCAGTAGCATCTTTCACCAAAAAACTGTGCTTTACGATAGGACGGGAAATCCCCACCATATCCGTTTCCTGGAAAGCATCTTCACCTATTTTCTCTCTGGCCACCTGGCCGGAAATAACCACCAGGGGAATGGAGTCCATGTAGGCGGTAGCAATTCCGGTTATGGCATTGGTGGCACCCGGACCAGAGGTGACCAACACGGCACCCACCTCTCCGGTAGAACGGGAGTGGCCATCCGCCGCATGAACAGCAGCTTGCTCATGACGTACCAGGATATGCTGGACATCCGTTTGTTGGAACAGGGCATCATAGATATGGAGCGCAGCGCCACCGGGATATCCCCAGATGTATTTAACGCCGGCATCTTTTAGAGCGCGGATGACTATTTCACCGCCAGACAGTAGTTCCACTGTGCAAATCCTCAAAATCAACAGGTCACAAAGTCGGTTCCTCCGCCAGGGCGAAATAAACATAACGCTGTGACATCACAGATCTGCAAGTGCAATTACGCCACCGACGACAAAGTCGTGATACTCGGTGCGTCAGGTTTGTGGGTAAACAAACCTGTCTGGACGCCTGGCGAACGCTGTTTACGCTCACTTGGCAAGTTGGCAAGGAACCAGTTAGCGGGCAATTAGCAAGCCCACACAGGCAGATACTCTATTTACTCCTATCAAGTCAGTCAAGGAGTTGTTGTTATTCACACAGGAAATAGCACTTGTTTTGCTACCTTGTGCTCAACACTCCACCACCAAATCCGCTATGATGAATAAAAAATCAATACGGGTTTATCCGATTCAAACGGTTTACGGAAGGTTCACGGACATGAAACGTATGAACAACCTCGCACTCGCTCTGCTGACAATGGCTCTGTGCCTCCCGTTGCAAGCGGCAAAAGTTTACAAGTGGCAGGATGCGGATGGAGCATGGCACTTCTCTGAAAAACCGCCCGTAGAGCACTCTGCTGAAACAATAAAAATACCCACACCCGGCAAGGGTAAAGAAGTTAGTGCAACAACTGCTGACCAGATACCTGAAAGCAACGTATCAGAGAAGCCCCCGGACCTGAAAACCAAAAAATCTGAAGAGGTCGCCGCCGAAGATGCTGCCCTTGCCAGAGAAAACTGTATCAAAGCCAGAGAAAATCTTGAAAACCTGCAAAGGGGCAGCAGACTGAGAGTCAAAGATCCGGACACTGATCAAGTTCGCTACCTCAGCACAGAAGAGCAAAATGAATGGATGGAAAAGTCCCGAACAATGATTCAGGATAACTGTCAGTAATCGATTTGAGTTTGGGTGTGGCAGCCAGTCCGGATCCGCCGGGCTGGCTGCAGATTACCCATGATGTCCTGTAGACAACGGGAAACTCTCAGTCGGATGAACGGCCCTGAGTCCGGTGAAACCTGACATCAGTTCCATCAAGGTCCCCTGTAATCACATCCCCAGATGCAAACTGGCCACTCAGCACTGATTGAGCCAACGGATTTTCCAGTAATTGCTGTATCGCCCTTTTCAGCGGTCTGGCCCCATAGACCGGATCAAAACCTGCTTCACAAATCTTGTCCATAACCTCATCCGACAAAACCAGCGACAGCTCACGGTCCTGTAGACGTTTTCTAAGCAGGCCGAGCTGAATTTCGGCAATACCCCGAATCTGCCCTTTGCCCAGCGGGTGAAATACCACCACCTCATCAATTCGGTTGATAAATTCTGGCCGAAAATGCCCTTCCACCACCTCCATCACCGCGTTTTTCATAGCCTGATAACGATTTTCATTGGTGGTCGAGTCGTCCGACAAATTATCACCGGCACCGTCATCAAAGCTGATGGTATCGAAGGAGTGATCCTCCACCACCGCCTGGATCCGGTCAGAACCCAGGTTGGAGGTCATGACAATCACGGTGTTGCGAAAATCCACCGTGCGGCCCTGGCCATCGGTCAGTCGACCGTCATCCAGCACCTGTAACAAAATATTGAAAACGTCGGGGTGTGCTTTTTCCACCTCATCCAGCAGCAATACCGAATAGGGACGACGTCTGACCGCTTCGGTCAGGTAACCACCTTCCTCATAACCCACATAACCGGGGGGAGCACCCACCAGCCTTGCCACCGAATGTTTTTCCATGAACTCCGACATGTCGATGCGCACCATGGCATCGACACTGTCGAACAGGAATTCGGCCAACGCCTTGCAGAGCTCGGTTTTGCCCACCCCGGTGGGGCCGAGAAACAGGAACGAACCGTTGGGCCGATTGGGGTCTGACAGCCCGGCCCGGCTGCGGCGCACCGCATTGGACACCGCCACCACGGCTTCCTGCTGACCGATCACCCGTTTGTGCAGCGCATCTTCCATACGCAACAGCTTGTCCCGCTCCCCCTCCAGCATTTTCGATACCGGGATACCGGTCCATTTGGAAACCACCTCGGCAATCTCCTCCTCAGTAACTTTGTTGCGCAATAAATGCGTCTCGCGGGTCTCCGCTTCACTGGCCGCAGCCAACTGTTTTTCCAGCTCTGGAATCCGGCCATATTGAAGTTCTGACATTTTAGTCAGATCACCGGCACGCCGGGCGGCATCCATATCAATGCGGGCCTGCTCGAGATCGCTTTTGATCTGCGCGGAACCCTGCACAGCCGCTTTTTCGGCCTTCCAGATCTCGTCGAGATCAGCATATTCCTTACCGATTGACTCAATATCCTTCTGGATTTTTTCCAGTCGCTTGCGGGATGCTTCATCCTCTTCCTTCTTGACTGCCTCGCGCTCCATTTTCAGTTGAATCAGGCGACGCTCGAGGCGATCCATCTCCTCTGGCTTGGAGTCAATCTCCATGCGAATTCGGCTGGCGGCTTCATCGACCAGATCAATGGCCTTGTCCGGCAGCTGACGATCAGTGATGTAGCGTTGAGACAATTTGGCGGCGGCGACAATCGCAGAGTCCGTGATATCCACCCCATGGTGGACTTCATAGCGCTCCTTCAGGCCACGGAGAATGGCTATGGTGTCCTCTTCATTGGGCTCATCCACCTGAACTTTCTGAAAACGCCGTTCAAGCGCCGCATCTTTTTCGATATACTTGCGATACTCATCCAGCGTGGTGGCACCGACGCAGTGCAGCTCACCCCGCGCCAGAGCGGGCTTGAGCATATTGCCGGCATCCATGGCTCCCTCGGCTTTACCCGCACCCACCATGGTGTGCAACTCATCGATAAACAGGATGATCCGGCCCTCCTGCTTGCCGAGCTCATTGAGCACCGCCTTGAGGCGCTCTTCAAAATCACCGCGAAATTTGGCACCAGCCAGCAGTGCACCCAGATCAAGAGACAGCACGCGCTTGTCTTTCAACCCTTCAGGGACCTCACCGTTCACGACCCGCTGCGCCAGCCCCTCAATAATGGCGGTTTTACCCACACCGGGCTCACCGATCAGTACCGGATTGTTCTTGGTACGGCGCTGCAATACCTGAATGGTGCGGCGAATTTCGTCATCCCGGCCAATGACCGGATCCAGTTTGCCCTGCTCGGCACGGGCAGTGAGATCAATGGTATATTTTTCCAATGCCTGACGGCTGCCTTCAGCTTCCGGGTCTGTCACTGCCTCACCTCCACGAATTTTTTCCACCACCGCTTTCAGTTTGTCCTTGTCGCCAAATTTGGCCAGAGACTTGCCCAGGTCCCCTTTATCCTCGAAGGCGGCCAACAGCACTGCCTCACTGGTGATATATTGATCCCCCTGTTGCTGGGCCTGCTTGTCTGCCAGATTGAATAATCGTCCCAACTCGGGAGAAATAGCGATATCGCCCGTCGGAGTCTGGACCCGGGGCAACTGATCCAGTTGATGCGTGAGCGCAGCTTTCAACCCGGCAAGATCAAAGCCCGCCTGACTGAACATGGGCCCGATGGCACCCCCCTGCTGACTCAACATCGCCAGCACCAGATGAACAGGCTCAAGCGCCGTGTTGTCGCGGCCAACGGCCATCGACTGCGCATCGGATATCGCACTTTGCAAGTGACTGGTAAAACGGTCAAATCGCATAATCAACCTCAATAATGTTTGTCAGAACATATAGTTGGGGCTGGAGGGTGGAATTCAAGAAGAGGTTGGCGTTTAACTGATCCAGATCAGGCTGGCCATTCGTCCGGTCTGACCATCGCGGCGATAGGAATAGAATGAATCGGGGTTGGCAAAGGTGCAGTGCCCGCCGCCAAAAATGGCCGTGATACCGGATGCCGACAGCGCCCGGCGGGCAAGTGAAAAAATGTCCGCCTGCCAGCGGTCGGACCGGGTTCGGAGAAAACAGGCATCAATCTGTTGCCTGGAACCCCACCCTGGCGTATTGGCCAGAAAAGCCCGATAGACATCTTCGCCCACCTCAAAATGGGGTTGACTGATGGCCGGACCCAACCAGGCCAGCAACTGGTCTGGACGGTTTTTAAATTGACGAGTCGCATTGGCTACCACACCGCCAGCCAGCCCGCGCCAACCCGCATGAACAGCGGCAACCTCCCCACCAGCCCTGTCACAGATCAGAATCGGCAGGCAATCGGCCGTCATCACGGTACAAACCACAGCCCGCTGATCACTGTAGCAGGCATCTGCGCGCCGGATAATGCCATCACTCTGAGCATGGACCACATCGACACCATGAACCTGTTCCAGCAACTGCGGCGCGACAGGAAGCCTTAGTAACGAGCCCAACAATTGCCAGTTTTGTTCTACAGACCGGGCGTTGTCCCCCACATGGTAGGCCAGATTCAGGCTTCGCCAGGCAGACGCAGACAGACCGCCTCGACGCGTGCTGACAGCGGCCTTGACAGGGTTGGGCGCGGGCCAATCGGGGAGAATGATGGACATGGCATCAATCAGGTTGATTCATGATCGGAGCGAAGTGCATCCAGCAGATGCATAAAGTCTTGCGGGGCCTCTACCTGCCACTCAACCAACGCTTCCGTGTACGGATGAATCAGGGCCAATCTGGCCGCATGTAACGCCTGACGCTTGAAAGCCCGCAAGGTATCCTGAAGTTCGTCGGAGGCCCCTTTCGGCAGTTTTAGGCGCCCACCGTAAGTGGCATCGCCGACCAGGGGGTAACCAATCGAAGCCATGTGCACCCGAATCTGATGCGTTCGCCCGGTTTCCAGCTTTAACCGAATGTGGGTATGACCGGCAAAGCGCTCAATCACCCGGTAATGGGTAATGGCCTCTTTGCCACCATGATCCAGTACGGCCATTCTGGTTCTTACCTGTGGATGCCGACCCAATGGCTTGCTGACCATTCCGCCGCCCGTCATGACACCCGGCACTACCGCCTCATATTCACGACTCACCGATCTGTCCTGCAACTGTCGGATCAGCGATTGATGTGCAGCAAGCGTTTTTGCGACAACCATAAGACCGGTGGTGTCCTTATCCAACCGGTGCACGATACCAGCTCTGGGAATATTCTCGTTGCCTGGCAGGTGGTGAATCAGCCCGTTCAGCAGGGTGCCCTGATAATTGCCAGCGGCGGGATGCACGACCAACCCGGCCGGTTTATTGATGACCAGCAGATGTTCATCCTCATAAATGATGTCCAGGCTCATCGGTTCCGCCGACCACTCACCCTCCGGCTCCAATGTTGCCCTGACTGTCAGCTGTTCGCCGCCAAACAGCTTGTCCCGGGAACGGCAGGACTTGCCATCAACCAGCAGGTCGCCCTCCTTGATCCATCGCTGTAAACGGGAACGGGAAAATCCCTTGAACAATTCGGCAGCTATCTGGTCGAGCCGGGCGCCGCCAACGGTCTCCGGAACAATCGCATTAAGAACAACAGGTTCAGTCATTGAAGTTTTGAATCCGCTCGGGGCTGTGGTTAAATAGTCCATCTTACAGGCTTTACTTCAGCCGATAAAAACACTTTCACCGTTGACCCACCAGGATTCAATCATTCCATGCGATTTCCCGCTCTATTGCTTGTTTGCTCGATATTTTTGACCAGTGGCTGTGCCTGGCTTGGGAGCGGTGATGACAAGGATGCCAATAAAACAGATACCTCCGGTTACACCGAAACCGATTTCTTTGAAAAGATCCAGGAAGAACTGGCGTCAGGCTACTGGTTTCAGGCGATCGAAAACCTGGAGGCCCTGGAAGCCCAGTATCCATTTGGCGATTACGCTGAACAGGCCCAGCTGGAACTGATTTATGCCTACTTCAGGTCTCAGGATTATGAGGCGACCATCGCCTCCGCCGACCGCTTTATTCGTCTGCACCCTCAACACCCCAACGTGGATTATGCCTACTACCTGAAAGGTTTGGCCTCCTTTGTTCAGAGCAAGGGATTCTTTGAGCAGTTTTTGCCCACTGATGAAACCAAGCGTGATCCGGGTTCGGCACGCAACTCGTTTGTCACGTTCAATGAATTGCTCAACCGTTTTCCGGAAAGCGCCTACGCGCCCGATGCCCGCAAGCGGATGGTCTACCTGCGCAACATCCTTGCCCGACATGAAATTCATGTTGCCAACTACTATTTTTTGCGGGGTGCCTATCTGGCTGCCGCCAACCGCGGACGCTATGTGGTTGAAAATTTCCAGAAAACGCCCGCAGTGCCGGACGGACTGGCGGTCATGGCGCAGGCTTATCATTTCATGCAGATGCAGGATCTGGCAGCAGATGCGGCGGGACTCCTGGCAGCCAACTACCCCCAGCACCCCGCTCTGGATACCAGCGGTCAGTTCCAGTACCAGGACGACCCCCATTTTATGGAGCCGACCTGGCTGAATAAAATGACCCTCGGCCTATACGACCACCCGGATCCACCCAGGTTTGACTCCCGCCATGTTTTCAATGAGCGTTATCGCAATGTGTCGGGCGACAACAATCGCGGCGAAGAGAAGCGCTCCTGGCTCAGTTGGCTGACACTGGGTGTACTCGACTGAGACAGCGACCAGGCGGCAACTCGATAAGAAAATTTCAACCGGATAAGGAGCAACAGCTCCTTTATCTGTTTTTGCCGACCGGCTTTTTAACCAGGATAATCAAAACATCGTATTCCAACCTGTTTCGAAAATCCGTTATTCTTTATTACCCGTCTATGCTTGTAGAGTTCGCTCAGAAATAGCCAACCTTATTCGGAGAAAATAACGATGCAAACACCAGACGCAAAACATATTTTGCAGGAAATGAAAGTCCTCCCCAGCATTGATCCGGCCTACGAGGTCACCAGGCGTGTGGATTTTATCAAGTCGATCCTGACCGGTGCCGACTTGCACAATCTGGTGCTGGGTATCAGTGGTGGTATTGATTCAACAACCTGCGGGCGGCTGGCACAGCTGGCCGTTGAACAATTGAATCAGGAACAGGCCGAGCCGCTTTACCGCTTTATCGCTGTTCGACTACCTTTCGGCATTCAGGCTGATGAACACGAGGCCCAACAGGCTATTGAGTTCATTCAGCCCAGTGAGTGCCTGGTCGTCAATATCAAGCCCGGCGTGGAAGCGATCCATGAAGAAGTGCTTGCTGCGCTGAACAACGGGCAGCTTCTGACCGCCTCTCCGGGCCAGACCGACTTTACCAAAGGCAACACCAAAGCTCGCACACGTATGGTCGTTCAATATCAGGTCGCAGGCTTGCTGGGCGGGCTGGTGCTCGGCACAGACCACTCGGCTGAGAACGTCACAGGCTTTTATACCAAATGGGGGGATGGCGCCTGTGACCTGGCACCACTGTTCGGCCTGAGCAAACGGCAGGTCAAACAAATCGCTGCTTTTCTCGGCGCGCCTGAACGCCTCATTGAAAAAACACCCACAGCTGACCTGGAATGCCTCGCGCCACAGAGAGCCGACGAGCATGCACTCGGCATTAGCTACGATGAACTGGATGATTTTCTGGAGGCCAAGCCTGTCAGCGACGAGGTGGCCAACCGCATTATCGAGATCTATCACAATACCCGGCACAAGCGAGATCCCATTCCAACTATCTACGACCAGTAGCTTTTGCCCACACGGTCCTGGCAACACAACCACCTGATTTGAAAATAGCGGTACTGTTCATGAATCGATACTCCTTTTTCAGATAGACTCGACTTAATCCGACCAGGCCCCCGATCCTTATGCAACTCAATATCGGCAAAGTGACTGCCCCACCGGCACCGGACAGCCTGCTCAAGGTATACGGTTATTACCGGGTCATTTTGTCCAGCGCATTACTCACGATGTACCTGACAGGCGTCGCGACCCGAATCCTGGGTGCAGAGATGCCGCAGCTCTTTTTGGGAACAGTCAGTATCTATACCGTGCTGTGCCTACTGTCTCTGATCTCGCTGAAAATCTATCGAGCCACGCCCGGCATCCAGATGTTATTTTTTATGCTGTTGACCGACATGGTGGCAATCACACTGATGATGCACGCCAGTGGCGGACTGGAAAGCGGTCTGGGGTTTCTGATGCTCGCCACCGTTGCGGCTGGCAGTATTCTGGTGGCCGGCCAGCTGGCACTGTTACTGGCGGCAACGGCCAGCATCTGTGTGATGCTGGAAACACTGTCTACGAGCATGATTCTCGGGCAAAGCAGGGAATCCATTTTTCCCGCAGGTATTCTCGGCATACTGTTATTTGCCACAGCTCTGCTGTTTCAGGTATTAACCCAGAGAATCCGCCTCGCCCAAACGATTGCGGCGGAGAAAGCTATTGAAAGCGAACAGCTGCAGCAACTCAATGAATCCATTGTCAAACGGATGCGTACCGGCATCGTGGTGGTCGACAGGCAGGACAACATCACACTGATCAACAGCGCCGCCATTCAACTGCTTGGCGGACAACAGCCAGGAAAGCCACTGGGGGCTGGCCAGCCACTCAGCCTGATCATGCCTCTCTACCAGCAGCTTGATCGCTGGAAGACCTATCGCTGGCTTAGAACCCCCACCTTTAAAACACCTGCCTCGTCGATAGAAATCCAGGCTAACTTCACCTCTCTTCACCAGGGAGAAGATAAGCAGACCCTTATTTTTCTCGAGGATACGCGCTCCCTCTCACAACATGCCCAGCAATTGAAACTCGCTTCCCTCGGTCGATTGACCGGCAGTATTGCTCACGAAATCCGCAACCCACTCGGGGCCATCAGCCACGCCTCGCAACTGCTCGCAGAACAGGCCACCGACGACAGCCAGACCAAACTGCTGGATATCGTTCAGCGCCATTGTCTACGGGTAAACCAGATTGTTGAAAACGTACTGCAACTGTCGCGACAAAAGATCCCGGCATTTCAAAAAATCTGGCTTCTCCAATGGCTAAAAAAATTCCGTAACGACTACATGGATACCCAGAGAACACCCTGCACCATAGAAATCGAGAGTCTCAACAAGGATATCCAGATTTTCTTTGATCCGGGCCACCTGTCTCAAATACTGACCAATCTGGTGGATAATGGCCTGCGTTTTAGCGAACAGGCCACAGGAGAGCGCTGGGTGAGACTCGTGGTTTGCAGGGATACGGTTTCAGAGTTGCCCTTTCTGGATGTATTTGATCGCGGCCCAGGCGTTCCCCTCGATGATCAAAACGCCATTTTTGAACCATTTTTCACAACATCCCATGAAGGTTCAGGCCTGGGGCTCTATCTGGCCAAGGAGCTTTGCAGCGTCAATTATGCTTCACTCAATTATTTTGCAGAGGAGCCGGAAAACAGACACTTCCGGATTGGGTTTTCGCATCCAGACCGGGTATTACCGAGGCCTCAATCATGATGAAAAAACGCGTACTGGTGGTAGATGACGAACCTGACATCAGAGAGCTTCTGACCATGACACTTGAGCAAATGGGTCTGGAAGTCGTCACGGCCGCCAAACTGACCAAAGCAAGAAGATTGCTCGAGAGCGAGGAGTTCGACCTCTGCCTCACAGACATGAAAATGCCCGATGGCAACGGACTCGAACTGGTCGACCATATACAGGCCACGGCGCCACATTTGCCAGTCGCCATGATCACCGCCCATGGCAATATGGAAATCGCTGTCGACGCCTTGAAAAAAGGAGCCTTTGATTTTATCTCCAAGCCATTGCAACTGATGCGGTTGCGCAACCTTGTCCAATCTGCACTGCTACTAAAAAAGGAGACCCCAAATCCAGCCATACCGGAAACCGTGTTGCTCGGTGAATCGCCCGCTATCGAGATTCTCAAACAACAGATTCGACGGGTAGCACGCAGTCAGGCTCCCATCTTTATCAGTGGGGAATCCGGCAGCGGAAAAGAATTGGTGGCCAGGGCAATCCATTTTCTCGGGGCAAGGGCCAATGGCCCGTTTATTCCGGTGAACTGCGGCGCCATTCCTTCTGAATTGATGGAAAGTGAATTCTTCGGCCATAAAAAAGGCAGTTTCACTGGTGCTCACCAGGACAAACAGGGGCTGTTTCAAGCCGCCAATGGTGGCACGTTGTTACTGGATGAAGTGGCCGATCTGCCACTGTCAATGCAAGTCAAGCTACTGAGGGCACTCCAGGAAAAAAGTATTCGCCCGGTAGGGGCAGAAGAGGAAGTAGCCGTGGATGTCCGCGTACTCAGCGCCACTCACAAAGATCTGGGGCGGGAGGTACAGAACAACCGCTTCCGACAGGATCTATTTTACCGCATCAATGTTATTGAGCTGCAGGTCCCACCTCTACGGGACCGCCCGGAAGATATTCCGCAGCTGTCAGAACACTTTCTTCAATGCTTTTCCCGGGAAGCGGGAACAAAACTCCCGACTCTTTCAGAGGATGCAATAGCAGCCATCAGGCAACATACGTTTCCAGGCAATGTGAGGGAGCTGGAAAATATCCTCGAAAGGGCATTCACACTCTGCAATGGCTCAACAATTACCGCCAGAGACCTGCAGCTCCCCAATTCCGCAACCGTTGCTTTTTCTCTAGGAAACGGCACCGAGTCTGATGTCAGCAGTTTTGATTCAATCGACGACTATCTGGGCTCTATTGAGAAAGAACTGCTATTGAAAGCCCTAGAGAGAAACCGCTGGAACAAGACGGCTACCGCTCGGGAGCTGGGCATCAGTTTTCGCCAGATGCGCTATAAGTTGCAGAAATTTGACCTCGACTAAAACCGCACAAAAAATACCAGAGAGGATTCAATTTCAAGCAGAGGAGAGCATTGCGTAAAAATCCATTTTGCTACTATAGTCCAGTGTAGGTTTTAACACTCAAAGGAATGAGTGAAGGCGACACAGGAAAAGGATTTTCAAATGCCACGGGTAAATGGATTTACTCTGTTAGAGTTATTGATCATCTCCGCTTTATTCAGTGTATTACTGATAGCAGGCATCCCGGCGATGTCCCTCTGGATACAGTATCAGAAGTCAACTGCCCTGCAGTACACACTGATTCATAGCATTCAGTTTTCTCGCGCTCAATCGGTCAGTATGCAGAAAACCATCACGCTCTGCCCAGGCCTCGACAACTGCACAGCAGAGTGGGGCCAGAACTTACTGGTTTTTGTCGATAACAACAGCAATGGCTTTGTGAACAGTGATGACCAAATCGTGAGATACATTGAGCTGGATGACGCTGCCCGATTTTTAAGCTGGCGCTCGTTTAGAAAAAAGCCATATCTCCAGTTCAACCCTCTGGGGCTAACTAACTCGCTGAATGGCACATTCCATTACTGCCCGGATAAGACAGAAAATCCTTATCAATTTGCAGCTTCTGTAGCGAGAACAGGTAGAGTCCGAATAAGACCACCCGATTGCTGAATCATTGGTTATTCCAACCCTTTCAACCGTCGATCTAACCGATAAAACCGCTTGTCAGCAAGGCATTGACCTATTGTCAACAACACAATCATATTGATGATGGGCGTCAGTTTTTTCTATAACCGCCATATGGCAAACAAAGAAGGCAATGTGTACGTGAAAAATGCCAGGGACCAAAGAGGATTTACGCTGATAGAGCTAATGGTCACATTGGTGGTTCTGGTTGTTCTTCTTGGGGTAGGCATCCCCAGTTTTAACAATTGGGTAGTCAGTACACGTATGGACACTGCCACCATGAATCTGGCAGGGATACTGAAACAGGCTCGGAGTGAGGCAGTCAGTCGCCAGAGTGTCATTACCCTCGCCCCCAAAGCCGGGGGCTGGACTGAAGGACTGACGATGTATACCGATACCGACGTTGGTGGCAACACGGCTTACTCCGCAGCAAATGACACCCTGATCAAGGACCTGGAGTTCTCCATAGGTGGGATATCGGCCAGTACCAGCACCAATGCCGCAGCCTACATCAGTTTTACCAGTGGCGGGCTGCTCAATGAAGGCAACAACCCTGTGGGGATAGTCCTCTGTGACAGCACGGAGGAGGAAGGCGGCAGCGCTATTAGTGTCAATCTGGTAGGAAGAACGAGTATTTTGAAGGGAACCAAAACCAACCCGTTAGCATCGTGCACATTATGAAAAAAAAGCCTAATGACAATAAATTCCACTCAGGCGCCTCCCTCATCGAGGTGCTGATAGCATTGCTGGTGTTCAGTATCGGTCTGCAGGGCATTGCATCGCTACAATATCAGGCAATTAAAGAAAATTTTGACTCCTCACAACGCAGCCAGGCCATCTGGGCCGCGCAGGAACTTGTCGCCCGAATTCAAGCCAATGAGTTGGGGAGGGAGGCCGGCGGTTACTTAGTCAATGACTTCACTGCCGACTGCGACAGCGAACCAGATCCCTATTGTGCCGATACCGACTCGGATGCCGAGGGCTGTGACGCCACGCAAATGGCCACATTTGATGTATGGGAAACTTTTTGCCGCAGTGGCAGTTCGCCGTTGAATCTTACTGCATCCATATCCTGTGTAGATGCCGGTTGTCCCGCAGAATCCGACTATCAATTAACACTGCAATGGAGCTCAAAAGCCGTGGCGGATGACACGCAGGATATGACCGATGATGAGGATGAGAGAGAGGCTTTAATCCAGCAGCAATTTATTCAGGTATTCAGACCATGAGTGCTGATAGAACCCGACAATACGGCCTGTCCATGGTAGAACTACTGGTAGCCATGGCGCTGGGCCTGCTGCTTACAGTCGGGGCACTGCAGATGATGCTCGCCTCCCAGCAACTCTATGACACCACCGATAGCCAGTCCAGAATTCAGGAAAATGGCCGGTTTGCCCTGGATTTTCTGAGCCGAGAAATCAGCAAAGCCAATTATCAGACTGAAGAAGAAATCCCGGCAAACCAGACGTTTCTCACTGATCCTGTGGACTGCGATGCCTGCAATAAAGACACCCCTGGACTTGCCGGCGATCAGATAGCGGCTGTTTTCAAGCCGAGAATAGCCAAGCCGACATTACCGGCTGGTTTCGACCCAGAAGATCTCCGTGACTGCACTGGCAGTAACAACAATGTCGGTGAGAATGACATTATCGCCAACGTCTTTTACGTAGATACAGACGACGATGGCATCAGCGTCCTCTACTGCCGTGGATTTAACGCCGCCGAGGGGAAGGAGGACTGGATTGATGACGGTCAACCGCTGGTCGATGGCGTAGAGAGTTTACAGATTCTCTACCGCGTGGAAACGGGCGCCGGCGTCTTCTCCTACGTTGCCTTGGATAAGGTCGCTGACTGGGCGGCTGTGAGCGCTGTTCGTGTTGCCGTGCTGGTCAACAACGGTCAGCCAATCGGTTCCGGCAATCTCGAAACACGCACCTTTACCCTACTGGATGCCGACCCCTATAGCCCGTACGACAGGCACGAGCGGCAGGTTTATAGCACCACTATCCCTTTAAACAACGTGATCTACGGCGATCCAGGCAAATAAAGCAGAAAAATAATGCAGAAAAATAATGCAGTGACTATAAAAAGCAACACACCCGCTCCAGATCGCAAGCAGGGCGGCGCTGTGCTGATCGTCTGTCTGGTGATGCTCACCATATTGACGATTATTGGTATAGGGACCACCACCGATATCAGCTTTCAATCGAACATGGTTCGCAACAGCCAGTTACGTCTAAACGCCTTTAACACGGCACTGAGTGAACTAAATGGTCAATTTTACAAATTAGAGTCCGCTGATGCAGGTGCTGAAGACCTGCTTAATGAGGCGGAGCAAAACGAAGGGACACAGATTCCTATAGTTGATTTAACCCAGACATCGGCCGACAACCCTTTTTCACAGTCGGTGACCATTGTTTCTCTGGGCGAAGTACCAGGGCAAGCAAGCGGTAATAGGATCATCTCTGGCGCTAGCGGTGGACCTACCTTTAAGTTTGAAATTCACAGTATCACCGGGCTTGATAACACCGGCGTTGGCTCAAATCAGACGAGCGGCATTGAGCGACTTAAACCCATCACCCCTGAATAACCTGAAAAAGGTCTATCGCTATGGACATTAAAAAATATTTTTTACCCTTGATTGGTGCGGTCTTTAGCATGCTGCTCACTGCCAACACGGCACTAGCCTTCGGGCCAATCATGGTGGAGCTCGTTCACACTATCGAAATCGCCAGGATTGAGATCAAAACCACTGACGGCATTCAGGGGATGGGCACGGTGATATCGTCACCGGTCCAGTGTGCAATCGATTGCGAGCCGCAACATTACACATTCGACGGCACAACGACCTTCATTAACGCGTTTGGTGCAGAGCGCCCCATTATCGAATTGCAGACCTGGAGCGGCTACCACGCCAGCTTTACCTACCGCAAAGAAGACGACCATGTGGTAAAAATCAAAATTATTCCCAGAGAGAGGATAGCAGAATGAAACTTACCAGATTTATTCTCTTTGGCCTGCCACTACTTGCCGGCATCTCTGTTTCCAACCAACTGCTGGCTGACGATATAGAGATATTCTTCAGCGAAGAGGTTCTGTCCGACACCGAGGAATTCCAGCCCAACGTGCTGTTTATTTTTGACTCCTCCGGCAGTATGGATGACCCCATCGAAACCCAGGCATCCTACGACCCCGACTTCGACTACGGCGGTCTGGGTGACGGCACGATATACGTGTACAACGAAGACTACAGCTACCGCAACGTCAGCATAGACCCCGGTAGAAACAGCTGTAAAGCCATGACAGACCACATGACGGACTCACCCGACCTTCCGGTTTATGCGGGAAAACGGGTTGCCGAATGGCACGAGAGCACTGTAGAACAGTGTACGGGGTGGTGGTGGTGGAGGGTCTGTGAAACCATTTCAGTGAACTACTGGCGCGATGTCACCAATTCGAACAAAACCGTAGAGTGCCGGGATGATGCAGGGGTACACGGTATCGACGACAGCTCCTCTGATCGCTATGCCAGAGACGGCAATAACGGCCCCTACTCCACCAGCAACCAGATCAACTGGAACCAGAACGGCATTACCGATCGCAGGCTCTACGTTTCGGCCAATTATCACGAATACCTGCAGACCGACCCTTTTCAAGAGCGCACAAAACTCGATGTCATGAAGGAAGCGGGTAGCGATCTTGTCAGCAATTTTACCGGCCTGAATTTTGGCCTGATGCGCTTCAATTACAGTCAGGGTGGCTCCGTACTGCACCATTTTTCAGATATTGAAGATGACCGCGACGCCATTATTGATAAAATCAACGATATTCCCGCGGACGACTGGACCCCACTGAATGAAACCCTGTGGGAGGCCCACCGGTACTTTAAGGGCGATTCGGTCTATTATGGGACTGCCTCGAACCGCGACCCCGCTGCAGTGACCCGGAGGAATGGCACCTACTATTACAACTCCCCCATCGGCGAAAGCTCCTGCCAGAGCAACTATGTTGTCCTGCTCACCGATGGTACACCATATCGAGATAACGACCGGGACAGCACTGTCTCCAATCTGACCGGCAATAGTTGCTCCCACTCTGACGATGCCTCCACATCGAATCGCACCTGTCTCGATGAAATGGCCGAGTATATGGCCAACTATGACTATAACGACACGCTCGACGGCACCCAAAGCGTCAGGACCTATACCATTGGCTTTAATCTTGACCTGGAACTGCTTGAGACAACGGCGGATAAAGGACAGGGACAGTATCTGACGGCCAGCTCTTCCCAACAGCTAAAAACGGCATTTAACCAAATTATTCTGGATATTCTTTCAACCTCCACGACGTTCACCGCACCGGCAGTATCAGTAAACGCCTTCAACCGGCTCCAGCACCAGGATTCACTCTATTTTGCCATTTTCGAGCCGAATATTTATCCTCGCTGGCACGGCAATATCAAGAAATACAAAATCAACACAGACGGCGACATTGTCGGCTCAGACGACGCCGTTGCCATCAATCCGGACACCGGCTATTTTCATTCCAACGCGATCAGCTACTGGAGCCAGAACACCGACGGCAATGCTGTAAAAAAAGGTGGGGCCGCCAACAAGCTCACCAACAGCCGGCTGGTTTACACCGTCTCGGGCGATGCCAGCACCAACAATATTGTGCTGAACAGCGCAGAAAATATTATCGCGCTCGACAACGATACCATTACCAATGAGCTCTATGGCCTGAGTGACGATGCCAGTCAGGCTCAGCGCGACAAGCTCATAAAGTGGATACTCGGTGTTGATGTCAACGATGATAATGATAACGGCAGCACTATAGACGCATCACGTTTCATGGCTGATGCCCTCCACAACCGCCCGGTCGTGGTTACCTATTCCGGGGATTCTGAAGAAAACACCACAGAAGATGTGCTGTTTTTCACCTCCAATGACGGCGCATTCCGTGCCGTTGACACCGGCAATGGTGAAGAGCTGTTCGCTTTCGTTCCCCAGGATCAGCTGCAAACACAGCATGCCACTTACATTAATGATCCCGATGCCTCGAAAATCTATGGTCTCGATGGCCCCATGACTATCTGGCGCGAAGAAAACCCTGATGACGATGACATCACTATTGATGCTTCAGATGGCGACCACGTGTACAGCTACTTTGGCATGCGTCGCGGCGGTGATAACTACTACGCCATGGACATTACCAACACCAACAATCCGAAGCTTCTGTGGACCATTTTTGGTGGCAGTCCCGGTTTTCGTGATCTGGGACAAACCTGGTCAAAACCGGTGCGTGGCCGCATAAACTGGAGCTGTGACGGGGATGGCGACGACTGTACTACCAGAGATGTGCTGATTTTCGGTGGCGGCTATGACACGACACATGATGCGGCAACTACCCCGACAACAGGTGATATGGGCGCGGCTATTTATATGGTAGATGCCCTGACAGGCCAGAAACTCTGGTCCGCCGGTAATAACGACACCAGCGAGGATATTCACAACCTGGATCTGCCAATGAGCAACAGCATTCCCGGCGATCTGACCATAGCTGACATGAATGGTGACGGTATTGACGATATCATCTTTGGCGTGGATATTCAGGGCAGCGTATGGCGTATTGATATTAATAGTGCCACGACTGCGGCAAACAACCTCGCCCAGGGTGGAAAGATTGCGAACCTTGCCGAAGCTGGAGAATTCCGCCGTTTTTATGTGGGGCCCACTGTGTCCCTGTCACAGAAAAAAGGCCGTGCACCCTTCTTTGTGCTGACTTTTGGCAGTGGCTATATGGCCCACCCAAAAAATACTGCGATAGACGATAGACTGTACTCACTCTTTGAATACAGTGTGTACGGGCCACCCAAAGACGAAGATGGCGACGTTGTATACAACAGCATCGATAACGATGATTTGTTGGACATGTCCAGCCCCGACAGTGTCCCTGCCGATCCTCAGACAAATGCACCCAACGGGTTCTACAAGGATGCTATCGACCTGGGTGAAAAATTCATGCGACCGGCACTGACGATTGATGGCACATCTATTTACACCTCCTATCTCCCGGAAGGAACCGGAGAGGTTGACACCACCTGTGGTGCCGGTTATCTCGGAGGTGGGCGACTCTATGCCATGAACTTTGTCACTGGCAAAACCGTACTGCCCAGCCAGTACATCAATCTGAAACAACCGGGTAACCCACCGGAAGTCGTCGCACTGTTTGTGCCGGATGAAGATGGTAAAACCTCGATAGAATTCTATGTGGGAACTGAAAAAGTTACCGATACGGAATGTGAGGGTGAAGACTGTCCCGAAGGACTGCCGACAAAGGTCGATATCTACAGAACCTATTGGCGGGAAAATCAATAGTGAAGCAGCGTACAGAAGGATTCAGTCTGATTGAGCTAATGATTGTGGTGGCAATCATCGCATTACTTGCGATGATTGCGTACCCGTCTTACATGGATACTGTCAGGGAGACTCGCCGCACCGAGGGTGTTGCCCTGATGAATAAAGTGATGCAGGCCCAGGAACGCCATTTTATCAACAACCTGACCTATACGACGGATCTGACTGATCTGGGCTTCGCGGTAGCCGCCAACCTTCCCTCTGAAAACGGACACTATCAGATCAGTGCGCAAGCTTGCGCGGGCGGACTGCCAACGGATGAGTGCATTAACATCGTGGCGACGGCACAGGGAGGCCAGGCAGTGGAGGGAAACCTGGGGCTCAGTAGCCGAGGGGAAAAAACCGGCAACTGGGAGGACTAGCTCTGGTTTTGTGTTCTTGAAACAGCCTTTCCAAAACAAAAAACCGGACAATGTCCGGTTTTTTCTTGGCTCAGAACTTATCTATTTCATTAGCGAAGTTCTCTCGGCATTGAGAAACTGATACTTTCGATGGCACCTGGAAGCTCTGCCGGAGGGCGTGCACCCAGGGTTTCAAGTTTATTGACGACATCGCGAACCAGCACTTCCGGCGCTGAAGCACCGGCAGTCACACCGATGGCTTTTTTGCCCACCAGCCAGCTCGGCCTGATATCCAGCGCGCTATCGATCAGGTAGGCGTCGGCACCACATCGATCGGCAAGCTCTCGCAATCGATTGGAGTTGGAACTGTTTGGCGAACCGACCACCAGCACCAGATCACACTCCAGCGCCAGCTGCTTGACCGCATCCTGACGATTCTGGGTGGCATAGCAAATATCGTCTTTTTTGGGGCCGGATATGGCGGGAAAACGCTGCCGCAGCGCATCAATCACCCTGGCGGTATCATCAACCGATAGCGTTGTCTGAGTGACATAGGCCAGATTACCCGGTACCTTGACGTCAAGTTGACTGACATCTGTCTCATTTTCCACCAGGTAGATATGCCCACCATTGACCTCATCATATTGCCCCATGGTCCCCTCCACTTCAGGGTGACCCTGATGACCAATCAGGACGCACTCGCGGCCCTCACGACTGTAACGCACCACCTCCATATGAACTTTTGTGACCAGCGGACAGGTCGCATCAAAGACCCTCAACTGTCGTAACTCAGCCTCCTGCCTGACAGACTGGGGTACACCGTGGGCACTGAAAACCACAATCACATTGTCGGGTACTTCGTGGAGCTCCTCAACAAAGATGGCACCGCGCTCGCGGAGAGCATCCACCACGAACTTGTTATGCACCACTTCGTGACGGACATAGATAGGGGCACCAAAGATATCCAGGGCGCGATTGACAATATCAATGGCCCGATCAACGCCGGCGCAAAACCCACGTGGATTGGCAAGTTTGACCTCCATTAGTGGGTCACCGCCGGTATGACATCAAGAATTTTTACGGCGAAGGTAATTTGATGGCCTGCGAGAGGGTGATTGAAGTCCACCATGATATGTTCATCATCCACTTCAACCACGACGCCGGGCAACTCGGCCTGGCTGGCATCGGCAAATGACAGCATCAGCCCCGGTTCCAGCTGAACATCATCGGCAAAGTCCCCTTTTGAAAAGCGCTGAATGTTGTTGGGATTGTGAGGCCCGAAGCCCTGCTCAGGATCAATCTCCAGCACGACCTCATCACCGGTACTCAGACCAAACAAAGCAGACTCGAAACCATTCAGCAGACTTCCATCGCCCACCACAAAGGTCGCCGGCTTGCCGGAAAAGTTGGAGTCCACCACCGAGCCATCTTCCAGCGCCAGCGAAAAATGCAGGGTCACCTTGGTATCCGGCCCAATGGTGACAGGTGCTGTTTCATGGGTATCAACCATCAATTTTCTCCTTCATGTGACTGGTCGCGATGGCATAGACTTTCAATGATTAACAGGATAGCACCCACTGTAATCGCAGAATCCGCCACATTGAACGCGGGCCAGTGATAATTCAAATAATGGACGTCGATAAAATCAACCACATAACCGAGAAACACCCGGTCCAGTAAGTTACCCAGCGCACCACCGAGCACCAGTGCCAGTGCAATACCCAGCAGGGTTTTCCTAGGGGTCAGGCGCGCCATCCAAAGCACAATGAAAACACTCACCGCCAGCGCGATACCGGTAAAAAACCAGCGCTGCCAGCCACCTGCATCACTGAGGAAGCTGAAGGCTGCACCCCGGTTGTGGAGCAGCGTCAGGTTCAGCATAGGCAGCAACTCCACCGCCCGGCCATAAATCAGTGACGCCGAAGCCCAGTATTTGGTGGACTGATCGATCAGAATGACCAGTACGGACAGGAGATACCAGCCAGCGCGAGATTGCATGATCTTTACCATTGGCATCTGGTCACGCAAACAGACGCCGTTCGCCGGCACCTGTGACGTTTTCCACGCAGCGACCACACAACTCCGGGTGTTCAGCCACCGCACCCACATCGGCGCGGTGATGCCAACAGCGGACACATTTATCATGGGACGTGCGGTCAACATGCAAAAGCAAACCCTCAAGTTCCGTAGCTTCGGCGCCGTTTGCCTCACCGAGCGGTGCCAACCGGGCCTCAGAGGTAATCAACACAAAACGCAATTCATCTTTTAGTTTACCCAGCGCACTGGCCAGCGCACCGTCTGCGTACAGCACCACTTCCGCCTCCAGAGACTTCTGGATACCCGTCTCTTTTTTGCCTTCCAGTACTTTGTTAACCGCATTTCGAGCCCTGGCAATTAGCGTCCAGTCGCTGTCGGGAATCGCATCTGCGGCAGCGGGTGGCAGCGACCACCACTCCGCCATAAATACCGACTCTCCACGCTCCCCGGGCATGACACGCCAGATTTCATCCGCAGTAAAGCTGAGCACCGGGGCAATCCACCGAACCAACGCCTCGGCGATATGATAAATTGCCGACTGCGCAGATCGTCTGGCCCTGGAGTTCTCCTGACAGGTGTATTGGCGATCCTTGATAATATTCAGGTAGAAACCACCCATATCGGTGACACAAAAATTGTGTAGTTTCTGGTAGATGGGATGAAAATGGTAGCTGTCATAGGCAGCGAGGATATCCCGCTGGGCGCTGGCAGCCCGGCCCACAGCCCAGCGATCCAGCTCCAGCATATCCTCGACCGGCAACAAATCCCGAGCCGGATCGAAACCGTTGAGATTTGAAAGCAGGAATCGGGCAGTATTGCGGATGCGCCGGTAGGAGTCTGCAGTGCGCTTGAGAATTTCCTCGGAAACGCTCATTTCCGCACTGAAATCCGTCGCTGCAACCCACAGACGCAAGACATCCGCACCCAAATCGTTGACTACCTGCTGGGGCGACATCACATTGCCCAGGGATTTGGACATCTTTCGACCATCGGCATCTACCGTAAAACCGTGCGTCAGGACGGCCCGGTATGGGGCGCTCCCCTTGATGGCAATGGCCGTTTTCAGTGAAGACTGGAACCAGCCACGGTGCTGATCGGACCCCTCCAGATAGAGATCTGCCGGATAGGCGAGCTGGTCGCGGGCATCCAGTACAGCGGCATGGGTGACCCCGGAATCGAACCAGACATCCAGAGTATCCGTGACCTTGGTATAGTTTGCGGCGTCATTACCCAGCAACTCCGTTGCATCCAGATCAAACCAGGCATCAATACCCGACTGCTCAACACGCTGGGCAACCACCTCAATCAACTCGGCAGTGCGCGGGTGCCAATCGCCGGTTTCCCGGTGAATAAACAGGGTTATCGGCACACCCCAGGTGCGCTGACGGGAAATACACCAGTCGGGGCTGTTCTCCAGCATCCCCTCAATGCGAGCCTGCCCCCAGGACGGATACCAGGTGACGTCCTTCACCGCCTTGAGGGCTTTATCCAACAAGCCGTTCTGCTGCATGCCGATAAACCATTGCGGTGTGGCGCGGTAGATCAGCGGGGTTTTGGTCCGCCAGCAGTGTGCATAGCTATGGGTGATTTTATGGGTGGACAACAGCGCACCCCGCCGCTCCAGTAGTGCCAGAATGGCTTCATCCGCCTTGTAGACATGCTCGCCGGCAAACAGCGGCACGCTGTCGCGGAAAAGGCCATGATCATCAATATAATTGAGTGTGCCAATACCGTATTTATTGGCCACTACGAAGTCTTCCATGCCGTGATCCGGCGCTGTATGGACACAGCCGGTACCGGTTTCTGTGGTGACATGGTCGCCCAGCAATATTGGCACCTGACGATCATAAAAAGGATGCTGTAGTAACTGATTCTCGAGCCGTTGCCCTTTGACACGGCCGACAACTCGATAGTCTTTTACACCCCAGCGCTTCATCACGGCAGGCACCAGCTCTTCGGCTAACAGAAAGCGTCCGACACCCTCACCGACACCCTCACCGACATCGCACTGCACCAGCACATAATCCAGTTCGGGGTTGAGACTGACCGCCTGGTTCGAAGGCAGCGTCCAGGGCGTGGTGGTCCAGATGGCCACTGCGACCGGCCCTTCGCCGGTCACATCGTCCATGATCGCCAAAAAGGCTTCGGTATCTACAACCGGAAACGCTACATCGATGGAAAAAGACATTTTGTCCTGATATTCGACCTCGGCTTCTGCCAGGGCCGAGGCGCCGACCACACTCCAGTAGACCGGCTTGAAGCCACGCACCAGATGGCCGTTCTCAATGATTTTGCCCAGCGCCCGAATAATATTGGCCTCAAACTGGTAATCCATCGTCAGGTAAGGGTTTTCCCAGTCGCCCAGCACACCGAGACGCATGAAATCCTTTTTCTGCCCGTCCACCTGACGGCGTGCATACTCCCGGCATTTTTGACGAAATGTTTTGGTGTCCACCTTGACGCCAGCCTTACCGATTTTCTTTTCAACCTGGTGCTCGATCGGCAGCCCGTGGCAATCCCAGCCGGGCACATAAGGGGCATCATAGCCACTCAAAGTACGGGACTTGACGACGATATCCTTCAATATTTTATTGACCGAATGACCGATATGAATATCGCCATTTGCGTAGGGAGGGCCATCGTGCAAAATGAATTTCTGTCTGCCGTGACGTTGCTCACGAATTTTTTCGTATAGCCCGGCGCTCTGCCAGGATTTAAGCATGGTCGGTTCCCGCTGGGCCAGATTGGCCTTCATGGGAAACTCGGTAAACGGCAAATTGAGAGTGGCTTTATAATCAGTCATCGTTTTCCAACATCGGGGTTACACCTCGGCAAAGTACTGCCGGGCCAGCGCAATATCACTGTGAATTTTCGTTACCATTGCCTCGAGAGAATCAAACGTCTGCTCTTCCCGTATTTTCTTTTTGAATTCCACATGAATTCGTTGACCGTAGATTAGCTGATCAAAATCCAGCAGATGCACTTCGAGCACCGGTTTGATCAAGTCACCCACGGTGGGCCGCACGCCCACATTTGCAACTCCGGGCAACCGTTTGCCTTCCAGCAGCACCTCCACCACATATACGCCGCTCAATGGAGCGCGATAGCGATAGAGCTGCACATTGGCAGTGGGGATACCCAGCTGTTGCCCCAATTGCTGCCCGTAAACCACCCTGCCGGTAATATGATAGGGTCGTCCCAGCAAGGTTTCAGCCAGCGCAAAATCGCCGACTTCCAGCACCTGGCGAATGCGTGTACTGCTGATCCGCTCACTGCCATACTGCAAGGTATGCGTGTCGATCACGTCAAAACCCTGCTGTTCCCCAACCTGTCTGAGCAGCTGGTCATTACCGCTGCGATCATGACCAAAGCGGAAATCGTCACCGACCACCAGACAGCGAACACCCAAGCCGTCAATTAACACCCTGTCAATAAATTGACGGGCTGACAAACTGCGCAGCGAGCGGTTGAACTGCAGGCAGAGAACCCGATCTACGCCTTCGCTGACCAGTGCTTCCACCTTTTCGCGTAAACGCATCAGTCGGGCCGGGGCCTGCTCGCCTGAAAAAAATTCCTGAGGCTGCGGTTCAAAAATAATCACCACAGAAGGCAGGTTGTATATTGCTGCTTGTTCACGCAACTGTTGCAGAATGGCCCGATGACCGAGATGAACGCCGTCAAAGGATCCAATCGTCGCGACACAACCTCGATGTTCCGGACGCAGATTGTGCAATCCGCGGATAAACTGATGCTTTTTTCCGGTCACTGGTTCGGGGTCACTGGTTTGTAGTCACTGGCGGCTTTCATCACAAAACAAAGGCGGCAGTATAACCCAGCCCAATAGGGGAAAAACAGGCGAAGCACCTTCGGGCCAACACTTTTGTGACAGCGCCCTAGCGATGGCGAAGGTCTGAGGGCCGCATACCGCCCGCCAGCAAAAACAGTGTGTATACCAACATGCCGCTGAGACAGATCAAGAGCATCCAACCGACGCGCTGCCAACCGTCCCAGAAGAGCCACTGATTCAGGTAAGCCGTGAATCCCCACAGCACCACCGCCATGACCAGATTGGCACCCAGTAATGTCAACAAGAAGCGGGGCCAGCCGGGAGCGGGTCGATAAATACCAAGCCCATACAGTCCGCGGAACAGTAGTCCGGCATTCAGCATGGCCGCCAACGAGGTCGCCAGCGCCAACCCGACATGACCGATGCCGAGATAGTGATGCAGCGGCAGCGCAAACGCCAAATTGAGCACCATGTTCGTTACCAGGGCAATAATCCCGATACGCACCGGGGTTTTCATATCCTGTCGGGCAAAATAACCGGGAGCCAGTACTTTGATTAACATGAAAGCAATCAGACCAATCGCGTACGCCTGGAGGCTGAGGGTCGCCATTCCGATATCCCGCGGCGTCATCACATCACCATAATAAAACAGGGTCGTGAGAATCGGCTTGGCAAGTATCATCAATGCCACCGCCGCTGGAATGGCAACCAGCAGCACCATACGCAGAGCCCAGTCGAGAGTGCGACTGAACACCTCCGTGGTGCGGGCAGCATGTTGCCGGGACAGGCTCGGCAGAATCACGGTGGCGATAGCAATGCCAAACACACCCAACGGGAGTTCGGACAGCCGATCAGAGTAATACAGCCACGAAATACTCCCCGTTGGCAGAAACGAGGCAATCACGGTATCCAGCAGCAGGTTGATCTGACTGACCGAGACACCAAAGATTGCCGGCACCATCAGGCGAAGCACCCTGCGCACACCGTCATCCCGCCAATCCACCTTAGGGTTCGGCAGCCTGTCAATCTGCGCGAGAAACGGCAACTGAAACAGCAGTTGCACAACCCCGGCCACCAGCACCCCCCAGGCCAGTGCGTAGACAGGCGCATCAAACCAGGGAGCGGCCACCAGCGCAGCGGTTATCAAGGTTAGGTTTAACAACACCGGCGTAAAAGCGGGCACGGCAAAACGGTCGTAACTGTTGAGAATCGCCCCAGCCAGGCCTGTCAGGGATATCAACATCAGATAGGGAAAAGTGATCCGCAGCATAGTGCTGGCGGCGTCAAACTTGTCCGGGTAATCGAGCCAGAAACCGAAGGCGAACAGTGCAGTGACCAACGGTGAAGCAATAACCACCAGAACAGTGAGCACAATCAGCGACGACCCCAGCACACCGGCCACACTATCCAGCAAAGCCTTGACCGCTGCCGGGGTGCCTTTTTCGCGATACTCACTCAGTACCGGCACGAATGCCTGGGCAAACGCACCCTCGGCAAACAGTCGTCGAAAAAAATTCGGAATCTTGAAGGCGACAAAGAAGGCATCCGCCAGCGCATCGGCACCGATCACCCGGGCAAACACCATATCCCGCAGCAAGCCAAGCACCCGGGACAGCATGGTCATACTGCCGACCACGCTACTGGAACGCAGCAGCCCCGGCGCTACCGGGGGTTCTGCGGCTTTGGACTCCAAAGGATTATCGTCTGAATTCTGTGGTTGCAAACCGGCATGGTCCCGACAATGGCTAAACGCAAGGGGCAAATCATAGTGATTTTGGTGACGGGATGATAGCGGCGCCGCCGATTGGAAAGATTCACACACTAGGCTCTGACAACCGGACCGACTGCCGGGTATTGCGCCTGAACGCGCCGCCAGACGCCCAGCTATCAAGCTAAACGCAATTTGCGGACTTTGTGGCCTTCGGCCTGTTGATAAGCCGCCCCAAAACCTGTATATTTCCGCGCCTTGAATCAAGACTCACGATTGAGAGGAGCACCCAGGTGGCCAATACACCCCAAGCACGCAAACGCGCACGTCAGAATGAACAGCGTCGCCAGCACAATGCCGGCCTGCGTTCTATGGTACGCACCTATATCAAGAAAACCTACGCCGCCATTGCAACCGGCGAAGTGACCACGGCGACTGCCGCCTATAACTCTGCAGTGCCCGTCATTGACCGGATGGCCGACAAAGGTATTATTCACAAAAACAAGGCCGCCCGTCACAAGAGCAGACTGAACGCCCAATTGAAGTCAATGGCAGCCAGCTAAGGGTTTGTCATTGCAATCAAAAAACCGGCCGATGGCCGGTTTTTTTATGACCGACCATTAATCGGCGATCAATAGTCATTTTCTAGCGACCTTTCAGCTCCAGACGTCGAGCCATTTCCGCCATCACCAGCATATAAAGCTCATCCCCGAGATAGACGTCCTCCACTTTGTAGTCAATATTGGGGTTATCGTTGATTTCAATTACGTAGGCCTGCTTGCCCTGATGTTTGATATCGACACCGTATAAACCACTACCGATCACCCTGGCTGCACGCAATGCGGCATCCAGCACTTCTCTCGGCACTTCGTAGGTTGGCAGGGTTTCAAATCCGCCCGAGTTAAAACGTTTGCTGCCATGATTGTAGATTTGCCAGTGATTGCGCGCCATGAAGTAGCGGCAAGCATACAAAGGCCGGTTGTTGAATACCCCGATGCGCCAGTCAAAATCGGTATAGAGATACTCCTGCACCAATACCAGCGCAGTGGTTTTCAACAGCTCAGTCAGATGTGCCAACAACTCCTCCCTGTTAGCAGCTTTGAATACGCCTTTGGAAAATGAACCTTCTGGTATTTTTAACACCACGGGGTAGCCAAATTCCTTTTCAATGGCATCCAGGTCGTCTGGGGTGTGCGTGGAAAACACCTGGGTTTTGAGGGCGGGGACACTATTGTAGGTAAAGGCATCCTGTAAAAAAACCTTGTTACAACAACGCAAAATGGAGGTGGGATCATCAATTACTACCATCCCCTCTATCTCCGCCTTCCTGGCAAAGCGGAAGGTATGATGGTCGATAGCGGTGGTCTCACGAATAAACAGGCCGTCATATTCGCCGAGGCGCGGATAATCCCTGGCAGTGATCAACTCAGCATTGATATTACACTTGGCGGCAGCCTTGATAAAACGACTCAGGGCCTCCTTGTTACTGGGAGGCATGACCTCCTTGGGATCCACCAGCACACCCAGCTCCCAGCGATAGGATTTCTTCTTTTTCGGGCTCTGCCAGCGTTTTTCGTTAAATTTGAGCATCGCTTCCACAAATTTCGGGCGCTCCGCTTTTGGCAATTTACCCAGTGAGATGGCAACAATACTTTTTACTTGCCAGCCACCAGACCAGAACAACACAACTTTCAGCATGGGGGCCGGATACACAGAAAACAGTCGCTGTCCGAACCGGGAAAAACCGGGGTCTGATGCAACCCCAAAATTCACATAAAATGTTTTTTTCTCCCCTTCTCCCCCCGTATTGGAACCGGATAACAGCAGCTCACCCGTGATACGCGACATGTACAACAACTTGCTGCGCAGATCGTTGATTGTGTTCACAGAAGGCATCACCCGATGCCCCCGGGCCTCCGCCAGCAGGGAACAATAGTATCCCCTACTCAAATACTTTTCACTGTCACACAGGTTGATCAGGCTAAGCTTTTTCTCGCCTTTTTTCGGGTGATCCTCCAGATATTGTGCAAAACTGATGGCCAGGTCATCGAAGCCAAAGCCGTTGATGTCCTCGAGATCGTCCACCACCAGCAAAAGATTGGACATAAATTGTTTACTCTGTCTGTGTATTGTCAGCAAATATAGATAGACGCTCCCAAGCTACCGGATCCCGGCAACCTGCCGATTCATCAGATCTACCCTGTTAACCAACTGAAGAAACCCACTATCAAGCCGCTATTTAAAAAGCTCATCAAGACCGAGGTTATCGAGTTCTAAGCGCACCAATTTCCGTATATCAGCGGGATAGTGGCATGTCAGCGAATCGTGCGCCAGACGCTCGGCGGTAGCAATAGGCAGTGTACGAATCAACCATTTCATCTGGGGTAATTTAGCGGCACTCATACTGAGCGTACGCATGCCAAGACCGAGCAACAGTACGACCGCCACTGGATCCGAAGCCATCTCACCACAGAGACTGACCGGGATTCCAGCATCTTTGGCCAACTTGAGAATGCGCTGAATTTCCAGCAACACAGCCGGATGCACATGATCATAACGGGCTGACACTCGGGGATTGTCACGATCCAGCGCCAGCAGATACTGGCTGAGGTCATTGGAACCGATGGAAATAAAGTCGATTTTCCCTGCCCAGAACGGGATTTGGGAAATAGCCGCCGGAACCTCCACCATAACACCCAAATCGGGCCTGGTAACAGCGTAACCCTCCGCTGTCAGCTGCTCTAAGGCATCAAGAAAAATCTCGGAAAAGTCGTCGAGTTCACTGGTGGAACTGACCATTGGTAAGAGAATTCGCAGATTGTCCATGCCCTCTGCTGCGCGCATCATGGCGCGGACCTGGGTCATCAGTAACTGGCTGTTATCCAGGGTAAAGCGCACACCACGCCAGCCCAGAGCCGGATTTTTTTCGTTGTCGACCGGGAAATAGGGCAATTGCTTGTCGCCACCAACATCCAGAGTCCGCATATGGACCGGCTTGCCTTTGTAAGCATCCAGGACTTGCCTATAGACCCCGATTTGCTCTTCCTCGGAGGGGAAACTGTCGTGCACCATGAAAGGGATTTCTGTGCGGTACAGCCCCACACCCTGGGCACCACTCAACAGTCCCGGAGAGATATCTGCCAACAACCCGGTATTGGTATAAAGGGTTACGGCGATACCATCCCGACTCACGGCGGGCAAATCGCGCATTTTTTCCAACTGCTTCATCAGGGCGCGGCGATCATTCACCAACCGCTGATACTCTGCCAGAACCGCATCACCGGGATTGAGCAGTACCTGACCATTGTTTCCGTCAACAATAATCTGGGCGTCATCAACCAGCCGACGCAACCGGCCGGTGCCCATGACAGCAGGAATGCCGAGCGCATTGGCCAGCACGGCTGTATGTGACAGGCCTGAGCCATCAAAACAGACCAGCCCCACCAATTTGTCACTGGGGATCAGGGCAATATCGGAAACACTCACCTGAAAGCCCACCAATACGATATTTGTATCGGGGGGAATGGCCACAGGCTTGATTCCCCGCCAGGCGTTGAACAACTTGTTACCCAGATGGTGAATATCTTCGTGACGGGCTTTCAGATAAGGGTCATCCATCTCCAGAAACAGTTCGGCAAAATGCTGCACCGCTTTGCGCAGTGATCCCGGCAACCAGTTGCCGCCACGAATCCCCTTCTCGACATAATTGCAGAAGGCCGGATCCTCCAGCAGCATGTTGTAGGCGCTGAAAATACCGGCGACACTGCCGGATATCTCTTTGCCGAGAGACGCCTGCTCGTGATCAATTTGCGACCGCACCACGGCAAGCAGTTTCTGCCAGTCCTCCACGGCACCGGGAATATCTTCACAGGGCGCATCGAGCACAGAGTACAGTTCGCCGTGATCGCTTATTTTGATATGACCGATACCGATACCGGGTGCGCCCTTGACACCAGACACCCGCTCGTTGAGGCCGATCATATCGCCCTGAGCGAGCGGACTGGTACCCAGCAACAATGCCAGATGGGCTGCCAGCGTCACTAAAAAGCCCTGCTCTTCCTCAGATAGCTCGCGAATTTCACGCCCCTGAACCACCAGAACACCAATAACTTTGCCGGCATGCACGATAGGCACACCGCAAAAACTGTGGAACTGCTCTTCCCGTGTCTCTGCGACATAACAATAGGAGGGGTGTACTGTGCCATCGGCCAGATTGACCGGATGGCGACTGGTGGCGACCAGCCCCACCAGCCCTGTGCCAGGCGGCAACTTGACGTTACGTACGGCTTTTGCGGCCAGACCGTGGGACGCCAGCAACAGCATTTCCCGCTGATCATTCGCCAGGTAGAGACTGCACACATCCACCGCCATGGTCTGGCTGATAGACTCAACGATCAGGTTAACCTGATCAATAGGTGTATCAGCCGTCGCCACGGTCTGGACGATACGCGCTAACTCATGAACAACACTTTTCATAGCAATAATCGTTAACCATCAACATCCAATGGAAAAAACCTTTCAGACTACCGTTCGATCCAACAACACTCACTTCGCTATTTAAGAGGATTGCGAAAAAACCACAAGGGGTATTTATCAAGACTGCCTGCCCACAAGCGCCACAATATCTGCAAAATCAGCGTGAAGAAAACCTCGAACCCATTTACAGCAATCCACCTTAGATCCGATAATCGCACACCTCAATCCGGTTAGCACCAACATGACATCCATCTCTGTCGACACCTCTGACGAACAGGAAGTCGAAACTCTCCTGTTTTCACAGATTGCCAGTGATCTCACCGGGAAGGGCTACACGGTTATTCCCAACGCACTGCCCGGACTATTGTCGGAAGAATTGTTTGGCCAGATACAATCGCTTCACAGCAATGACTTCAGCGAAGCAGGCGTGGGCCGCAACTGTGATCAAACCCTGAACCGGTTTGTCCGACGGGATGCCATCCGCTGGATTGCAGGGGCAACGTTACCGGAGCAGCGTTGGCTGGAGTGGAGCGGTCGACTACAGACCTATCTCAATCGGCACCTTTTTCTTGGCTTGTTCTCTTACGAGAGCCATTTTTCACATTACCGTCCAGGGGATTTTTATCGCAAACACCTGGATGCCTTTCGGGGTCAGACCAACCGTCGACTCTCGACAGTGGCTTACCTGAATCCCGGCTGGATGCCAGACGACGGTGGTGAACTGATTCTGTTCAGTGAAATGGGGGAACGGGAAATCCTGCGGGTAACGACAGCTTACGGAACGCTGGCCATCTTCCTGAGTGAAGTATTTCCCCACGAAGTTTTGCCCACCAACCGACACCGCTACAGCATCGCTGGCTGGTTTAGGGTCAACGGATCTGTCAATGATCAGTTGGACCCGCCAGCCTAGCTGCACAGAGCAGACTAGATCAAAACCAGATTGTCCCGGTGAATCACTTCTTTATCATCACAATAACCGAGGATATCGAGAATCCTGTCACTGCTCTTGCCAATAATCAGACGACTCTCGGCAGCACTGTAGTTGACCAGACCGCGGGCAACCTCATTCCCGGCCGGGTCAACACAGCGCACCAGATCACCTCGATGGAAATCCCCAACGACCGCTCTCACCCCGACCGGCAATAGACTCTTACCCTGCTCGCGCAGCGCCCGGCAGGCACCCTCGTCCAGCGTCAGTGACCCACGCACTTGCAGCCGACCGGCCAACCACTGCTTGCGGGCAGCTATCGGCATCTGTTCTGCCAACAGCAGCGTTCCAAGATCTTCCGCCTTTGCCAGTCTGGTGAGCACCTGCTCGTTGCGACCACCAACAATCACTGTGCTCGCTCCCGAACGGGCGGCCAGGCGGGCGGCACGCAATTTGGTAATCATGCCCCCCCGGCCCAACGCACCGCCTTCACTGGCCAGTTTGTCCAGTGCGGGATCACCTGCCCGGCCCAGGGAAACCAGCCGGGCCTTTGGCGAGGTTCTCGGGTCGGCATCATAAAGTCCATGCTGATCAGTGAGAATCACCAGCAAATCCGCATCGATAAGATTGGCCACCACCGCCGCCAGCGTGTCATTGTCACCAAAACGAATTTCATCGGTAACCACCGTATCGTTTTCGTTAATAATCGGCACCACCCCCAGCCCGATCAATGTCTGTAACGTGTTGCGGGCATTGAGGTAACGCTCGCGGTTCGACAGATCATCGTGATCGAGCAGCACCTGCGCGGTGTGGCGGTTGAATTGTTGAAACTGGAATTCATAGGCCTGCACCAGGCCCATCTGGCCTACGGCTGCCGCTGCCTGCAACTCGTGAACAGCCGATGGCCGCTTCCGCCAGCCGAGCCGGGACATACCCTCGGCAACAGCCCCGGAAGAGACCATCACCACTTCAATGTCCTGCTCGAGTAATTCTGCCACCTGGGCCACCCAGGCGCCGATAGATTCCCGATCGAGACCACGGCCATCGGCAGTCAACAGGGCACTGCCTATCTTTACGACCCAGCGGCGGGCATTGCGGACAATCGTTCTATCGTTCATGGCTGGTCTGCTGTCTGGTGGATCGAATCCTGGTTGAGAGTGGCTGATTTCCGGAATTGAATCGATAACGATTCAGGGGCTATAAACGACTTCCACATCATAATCATCGTCGTCAAAGTCATCATCCTCGTCGCTGTCATCCGATTTTCGATTCCGGCGCAGGGATTCAATTCGGTCACGTGCCTCATGCTGCATCTGGTGCTGAACATCCAGCTCCCGGCGGGCTACCTCCGGGTCACTGCGTTCAGTCTCCCAACAGGCTTCCAGATACTCGAGAATGTCATCACACAGCTCGGCCGTACCTTGGGCGGACAAGGCAGACACCTGATACACCGGCCCTTCCCAGCCCAGCTGGGCGACCACGTCGCTGCAATATTGCTGGCGGTCCGACTCGGGTAATAAATCCACTTTATTGAGCACCAACCAACGATCCCTGCTCCACAGAGTCGGGCTGAACTGATCCAGTTCATCTTCAATAATGGCGATATTATCCGCTGGATTTTTTCCATCGGGCGGCATCATATCCACCAGATGTAACAGCAGGCGGGTTCGTGTCAGGTGTTTCAGAAAACGAATGCCAAGACCGGCACCTTCGGCAGCACCCTCCACCAGACCGGGCACATCAGCAATCACAAAACTGCGATACTTGTGGGGATTGACGACACCCAGATTGGGAACGAGTGTGGTAAAGGGATAATCGGCAACCTTGGGACGCGCAGCCGAGACAGCGCGAATAAACGTCGACTTACCGGCATTGGGCAAACCAACCAGGCCCACATCCGCCAGTACTTTCAGCTCCAAACGCAGATTGCGCTCTTCACCCTCTTTGCCGGGTGATGTCTGGCGCGGCGCACGATTGACACTCGACTTGAAACGGGTATTTCCCAGGCCGTGAAAGCCCCCATGAGCCACCATCAGGCGCTGGCCATCATCGGTGATATCACCGAGCACTTCCTCGGTATCTTCATCAATTACCGTGGTGCCCACCGGCACTTTGAGAACCAGGTCATCGCCACCCCGACCGGTACAGTTGCGACTGCTGCCAGCCTGGCCACTCTGGGCGCGATAATCCCGCTGAAAGCGATAATCCACCAGGGTATTGAGGTTGATATCGCCTTCCAGATAAACCGAGCCGCCGTCACCACCGTCGCCACCGTCGGGCCCACCTTTGGCCACGAATTTCTCACGGCGAAAACTCAGGCAACCGTTACCACCGCGGCCAGCATGTACGTGAATCGTTGTTTCATCGACAAATTTCATGACGGGAGTATACCGCGCTCTGAGGGGTTGGGATTAAATCGTACGCCACTGGCAGCACGAACACATACAATCCACTCGATATTCAAATATTCAAACACAAAAAAGCCCCGCCTGGGCGGGGCTTTTCAATAAAGCCAGCCTCAGGCGGTGACAATATTCACATACTTGCGATTATTGGGACCTTTCACTGTGAACTGTACTTCACCGTCTGCTGTAGCAAAAATGGTGTGGTCGCGACCAATGCCAACATTGTTGCCGGCATGGAACCGGGTACCGCGCTGACGAATAATGATATTACCCGCTGTGACCTGTTCGCCACCAAAACGCTTGACACCCAGTCGTTTACTTTCGGAATCGCGCCCGTTACGGGTACTACCACCAGCTTTCTTGTGAGCCATGACGTTCTCCTATCTGATCTTAACCGGCACTGATGCCCGTGATTTTCACTTCGGTGTACCACTGACGGTGGCCCATCTGCTTCCGGTGATGCTTGCGGCGGCGAAATTTGATGATTTGCACCTTGTCAGCACGACCATGGCTAAGCACTTCACCTGTTACCTTGGCACCTTCAAGCAACGGTGCACCAATCTTGAAATTTTCACCATCGGCAACCATCAGCACTTCATTGAAGTCAATATTGCCACCGGTGGGGACTTCCAGCTTTTCGAGGCGCAGGTATTCGCCTTCCTTCACCCGGTGCTGTTTGCCACCACTCTTTATAACTGCGTACATAATATGCTCCGTATTCGCTCATGCCAGTTCGAAGCCTGCAGGAACGATTTCCTCAAGGCCGGTTTTGCGAGGGGCGGGATTTTAAGGGAAACCCCCTGTTATCGCAAGGGAATATTCCATTGTATAGGTGATCCAAGCATCGGAAACTTGACAGTGACAGAGGCCCTCTCTAGGATGCGACGCGCCTATCGTACAAGTCCCGCGTGCATTGGCTGTTTACACCTATTGTTGCTGGCCAGGGTTACGGCATGTTGCCATTCCATCAGGTAGTTAAATCCGAATTTGAACAGGTGAATGAGCTGATCATTCGCCAGCTGCATTCTGACGTCGGGTTAGTGGAAAATATTGGCCAATACATCGTCGACGCCGGCGGCAAACGACTTCGCCCACTACTGGTGTTACTCATCGCAAAGAGCTTTGGCTACCGGGGGACAGAACACATCTCACTGGCCGCCATTATCGAGTTCATTCACACCGCCACGCTACTGCACGACGATGTGGTGGACACCTCCAGCCTGCGACGTGGAAGAGCCACAGCCAATGCGCGGTTCGGCAATGCGCCCAGTGTGCTTGTCGGAGACTTCCTCTATTCCCGGGCGTTCCAGATGCTGGTTGCCATCGACAGCATGGCGATCATGCGAATCATCGCCGATACCACCAATATCATCTCCGAAGGTGAAGTGCAGCAACTAATCAATGCCGGCAACCCCGATACATCCGAAGCGGCCTACCTCAATGTCATTCACAAGAAAACAGCTCAACTCTTCGAGGCAGCAGCACAAACCGGCGCCATACTGGCAGGGGCCCCGGCCACCCAGGAAGAAGCGGCAAAACATTACGGTTACCATCTTGGAATGGCATTTCAACTGGTAGATGACGTGCTCGACTACAGTGGTCAGGCGGACGAACTTGGCAAAAATATCGGTGATGACCTCGCAGAGGGCAAACCGACACTGCCTCTGATTTGCGCTATGCAGAGGGGGACACCAGCTCAGGCCGCGATGATTCGGTCAGCCATTGAGAAAGGTGCCCTGGAACAGCTCGACCAGATTAGTGACGCCATCCATTCGACTGGCGCACTCGACTATACACTCACTTGTGCAGCTCATCATGCAGAACAGGCAAGAGCCTGCCTGGCAGATTTTACAGACTCACCGGAACACCGGGCATTGGCAGAACTCACAGAGTTTGCCCTCCAACGAAAATGCTGACATCCAGCACAGGAATATCTGCCACGAGCGCCAATACAATATAGTGTGTGCTCTGATCTGATGGATGAGGATTGATAGGGCAATAATGCCCTCTACATCCCCCTTCTTTTCTGGACTTAATGAGCAAATCCGCTAAAATTCACCGCTTCGATGACAAACCAGCACCGGGTAAAACCCACCAACCAGGACAGTCCACTCAATGACGAAATTCGTTCCACAATCACAGAACGCGTATACCCGCGAGGAAATTGTCGCCTGCAGTCACGGCGACCTGTTCGGTGAAGGCAACGCCAAACTCCCCGCTGACAACATGTTGATGGTGGATCGAATCACCCGCATTCATGCCGAAGAAGGCCGGTTTGGCAAGGGCCTGATAACGGCAGAACTGGATATTCATAAAGACCTGTGGTTTTTTGGTTGCCACTTTCATGGCGACCCGGTTATGCCCGGCTGCCTTGGCCTTGATGCCATGTGGCAGCTGACCGGCTTTTTCCTGGCCTGGAAAGGCAATCCCGGCAAGGGACGGGCGTTGGGCTCGGGCGAAGTGAAGTTTTTCGGTCAGGTACTGCCAGAAGCAAGCACCGTGACCTACCAGATTGATATTTCGAGAATTGTCGAAAGAAAACTGAAAATGGCTATTGCCGATGGCAGTGTTTTTGTGGATGGTCGCGAGATTTATACGGCGAAAGATCTGCGTGTTGGACTGTTCGAGTCAACTGACAACTTCTGATTTTTTCTACTACAATAGCCGAACCTGACAGTCGGCATAGGTATAAACGATGAAACGTGTAGTAATTACCGGAATGGGGATAGTTTCCTGCCTGGGTAATGACAGGGAAACCGTCACCACAGCGCTAAAGGAAGGGAAATCCGGCATCGTCTTCCGGGAAGATTTTGAAGAAATGGGCCTGCGCTGCAACGTGGCTGCCCGGGTCGACCTTGATCTCGCGGAGCTGATTGACCGCAAGATTCTCCGTTTTATGGGCCCCTCTGCGGCATACGGCTATATCGCCACCGAGCGCGCCATTGCCGATGCCGGCCTCAGCGAGGACCAGGTATCCAATATCCGCACCGGCCTGGTGATGGGGTCCGGCGGCGTATCCGGTGAAATGTTCACCGAAACCATTGACGTCATGCGCGCCAAAGGCATCAAAAAAGCGGGTCCTTACCGGGTAACCCAGATCATGGCCAGCACCGTTTCGGCTTGTCTGGCGACACCATTCAAAATCAAGGGTACCAACTATTCCATAGCCTCCGCCTGTGCCACCAGCGCCCACAGCATTGGTCACGCAATGGAATTGATTCAGATGAACAAACAGGACATTGTCTTTGCCGGTGGTGCCGAGGATATGCACTGGTCAATGGCAGGCATGTTTGATGCCATGGGTGCACTGTCGACCAAATATAACGATACTCCTCAACTGGCCTCCAGGGCTTATGACGCTGACAGGGATGGTTTTGTACCGGGAGTCGGTGCAGGCTGCCTGGTCGTGGAAGAACTGGAACACGCCCTGGCGCGGGGCGCCACAATCTATGCCGAGCTGGTGGGCTATGGCTCCACCTCGGATGGTTATGACATGGTGGCACCGTCCGGAGAAGGTGCCGCACGCTGCATGAAAATGGCGATGCAAACCACTCAGGGGGATATCGACTACATCAACACCCATGGTACCAGCACACCCGTCGGTGATTTGCAGGAATTGAAAGCCATCAGGGAAACTTTTGGCGAAAAAGTACCCCCCATCAGCTCGACCAAATCGCTGTCCGGCCACGGACTCGGCGCCGCAGGTGTTCAGGAGGCGATTTTCAGTCTGCTGATGATGGAGCACAACTTCATCTGCGCTTCAGCCAACGTCGACAATCTTGATCCCGAAGCGGCAGACTTGCCCATTATCACCAGACGGGTGGACCAGGCCAATCTGCAACGTGTCATGTCCAACAGCTTTGGTTTTGGTGGCACCAATGCAACGCTGGTCTTTCAGCGCTACAACCCCTAGTTTGCCACTGAAATTATCTTATCCTTCACGGGAGAGCCGGTTTTGGCTCTCCCGTTATATAACCCCAAGACGATAAATTGATGGCGACCAGCTCACAGCCCTCATCCACTTCCAGCTTTGCGCCACTCATTGCCATCGTTGATGCCGTCAATGTGATTTTTGCCAGCACAGTGGCCCACTGGCTCCGTTTTGGCTCCGTCGACATGTCGGCCAAATTTGAAGTATTGACCGGTGGCACAGCACTGCTGCTGGTTTTTCTCCTCACAATTACCGGCGTCTACGACTCATGGCGGGGCAGACGACTACTGCCCCTGCTCAAACGCTATACTTTCTCGCTACTGCTGACCGTGGCAGTGCTCATGGCCTTCCTGGTGTTTACCAAAACAGCCATCGAGTTTTCCAGACTCTGGCTATTTTACCTGGTGACACTGACCTGGTTGGGAGGCACGCTCTACCGATGCGGGTACCACTTTTATCTGAAACGCCTGCGAAGTGCCGGCAAAAACCTGCGGTCGGTACTGGTCATTACCAGCAATCACCACCACGCCAAGGAACTCTTTGACGAGCGGGAAATGCAGCAGTCCGGTTACCGACTGGTTCATCATGTTCATGCCAGCGAAATAGAGCGCTGGACTCACTCCGGTCAGGTGATAGAGGAACTCAGTAAATATTCGGCCGATGAAGTGTGGCTCGACCTGCCGCTGAGTATGGGAAGCTTCATCAAAGACATAGTCTATGCTCTCCGCCATGTGACGGTGGACATCCGCTTTTTCCCCGACTTTGAAGACATCCAGCTCCTCAACCATAAGGTATCGAGCATACTCGGTCACTACGCCATAGATATCAGCTGCACCCCAATGAGCGGCTTTAATCGCGTCCTCAAGCGCTGTGAAGATCTGGTGCTCGGCATACTGATCTGCGCACTGATCACACCTGCCTGCCTGGCCATTGCGCTGCTGATCAAATTTAGTTCGCCCGGCCCCGTATTGTTCAAGCAGTATCGTAATGGCCAGGATGGCAGACGTTTCAAGGTTTACAAGTTCAGATCCATGACGGTTCATCAGGAAGCCAATGGTGCGGTAACCCAGGCGAAACTCGATGACCCGAGGCTCACCAGACTGGGGGCTTTTCTGCGACGTACCAGCCTCGACGAGTTACCGCAGTTTTTTAATGTCGTGCAGGGCCGCATGTCCATCGTGGGTCCCAGACCCCATGCCCTGATCCACAATGAGTATTACATGGACCTGATCGAATCCTATATGTGGCGCCACAAGGTCAAACCGGGGATTACCGGGCTCGCCCAGATCCGCGGTTATCGGGGGCTGACCGATACACTGGAAAAGATGGAGCGACGGGTAGAATGCGACCTTGAATACATCAATAACTGGTCGCTGTGGCTCGACCTGAAAATCATTACTCTCACTGTGTCCAGCCTTTTTCGCAACAAAAACGCCTACTAGCCCACCGCTCCGAACACTGCCGACTAACCACGCCGATGAACCGGGGGTTTCCCTGCATCCTCACAACCGTTAGCATCAACAAACAACTTCCAGTCAGACACCATGCTCACTAATAACCAGAATAAGGAAATGCCATGAAACTCTATGACTATCCCGGTGTCCCCAACCCACGACGGCTGAATATCTTCATGGCCGAAAAGGGCATCAATTTTCCGCGCATTGAGGTGGATTTGCTGAAAGGGGAGCAACTTACCGCAGATTTTCGACTGAAAAGCCCCAACTGCGATGTGCCTGTACTGGAACTTGATGATGGCACTTGTATCTCCCAGACGAATGCCATTGCACGCTACCTGGAAGCCCGTCATCCAGAGCCACCCTTGTTTGGTGCCACTGACCAGGAAATTGGATTAGTGGAAATGTGGAACCAGATTTGTTTTACCAACGGCTTTCAGGCAGTGGCAGACCTGTTCAGAAATGGGCCTGACTGGTTTGATGGAAGGGCTCTAGTCGGGCCGCACAATTACGATAAAATCCCGGCCCTGGTGGAACGCGGTCGGCAACGCATCATGAATTTCTATGATGACCTAAACCAGCATCTAGCCCACCGTTCCTACCTTGCCGGGAACAATTTCTCCATGGCCGATATCACCGCACTGGTAACCATCGACTTTGCCGAATGGGCAGGGGTAGCCATGCCCGACGGGCACGAGCATCTTCACTTATGGCACCAGCAGATATCGCAGCGTCCCAGTGTCGTGGCCAACAGCTAAGTACGAGAGCTGAGCCAATGACAGGACTGTGCTTCCGAGGTAAACTGTCGTCCTAATTTTAGTCAGTGGAGCAAGGCATGGCTCGGGGTATCAATAAGGTTATTTTGATTGGCAATCTGGGGAAAGACCCGGAAACACGGTATATGCCCAGCGGTGGTGCAGTGACCAACCTCACACTGGCCACCAGTGAAACCTGGAAAGACAAGCAGACAGGCCAGCCGCAGGAGCGAACCGAGTGGCATCGGGTTGTCTTTTTTAATCGTCTGGCAGAAATCGCTGCCGAATACCTGAAAAAAGGCAGCAAGGTATATATTGAGGGCTCCCTCAGAACCCGCAAGTGGCAGGACCAGAGCGGTCAGGACAAATACACCACTGAAATCGTGGCGAATGAAATGCAGATGCTGGATAGTCGTGGCGGGGCAGGCTCGGGCTCAACAGGCTACGACGATAGCATGCAACAGCAAGGCCCATCAGGTAGCGGTCAAGGGGGTTACAGCAAGCCCCAGCAACAGCAACCGCCGGGGTCCAGCAATAACAGCAACAGCACAGATCCCGGATTCGACAGTTTTGACGATGACATCCCGTTCTGACAAACCAAATCGGATAAAAAAACCCGCTTTTACGCGGGTTTTTTTATGCCGTTAAACCGGTGTCTCCAGCGGACGTCCCAGCGCTGACTCCATGTCCGTCTGACAGAAAAAGTCCTTGTCCACTTTAAAGTATGCCAGCCGGTGATCCGGCATAATCACCACGTCCTGAACACCCGGCACCGGCCCGACAAAGTGTTCCGCAGCGATCACCTCCCCCGGCAGCAAAGTAACCACCAGACTCTTCAAGTGCGCCGGCTTCTTCATGGTCACTGCAGCAATCAGCCAGACCAGAACCGATACGGCCACCATCCAGAAAACCTCGGCATAACCAAACCGCCAGGCTACATAGCCACCGACCACACCACCGAGAAAAGCACCCAGAAACTGGCTGGTGGAATAAATCCCCATGGCGGTTCCGCGACCGCCGGCCGGCGCCAGCTTGCTGACGAGCGACGGCAGCGACGCCTCCAGCAGATTAAAGGCCATGAAAAACAGGAATAAACCCACGATAAAGCCATAGCGGTGACTGGTATTGGCGGCAAGAACCATTTCGGCTAAAACCAGCAGAGTAACCGCGCCAATAAACACCGGTTTCATTTTGCGGCGCTTTTCCCCAACGATAATAAAAGGCAGCATGCAGAGAAACGACAAGCCCATCGTGCCAAGATAAATCATCCAGTGATCGCCGCGGACCAGATCCAGGCTCTGCTCCAGAATCACCGGAACTGCCACCCAGCTGGCCATCTGGGCAAAATGCAGGGTGCCGATCCCCAGATTGAGCCGCAACAACTCAGCGTCTTTTAACAAGCGGCCAAACATTGCCGGTACCGCTTCTGCTTCCGCATTGTGAAGCAAGGTCACCGGTGTGGGAATCACCAGGGCCAACACCCCAAGACTCACCACGGACATCCCGGCCGCCAGCCAGAACAACCCGGACAGCCCCCATTGATTTGCCAGAACCGGCCCGAGCACCATTGAAAGGGCAAACGAAATACCGATACTGCCACCCACCACTGCCATGGCTTTGGTGCGATTCTGCTCCGTCGTCAAATCAGACAATAGCGCCATGATCGTGCTGGCCACAGCTCCGGCCCCCTGCATCGCCCGACCGGCAATCAGGCCCCACATGGAATCAGACAAGGCAGCGATAACACTCCCAGCAAGAAACAACAACAACCCGCCCGCAATCACCGGTTTTCGGCCAACCCGATCGGAAAGAAATCCCAGGGGAATCTGGAATAGTCCCTGGGTGAGGCCATAGATACCCAGAGCCAAGCCCACCAGCAAGGCCGAGCTGCCACTGTAGTCGCCAGCGTAAAGGGCCAGTACCGGCAACAACATGAATAACCCCACCATGCGAAAAGCATAGAGTGAGGCCAAACCAAACAGGCTTTTGCGTTCCAGTGGATTCATGGGAATGACAGCATTGATATCAGAGGCGCATATTATAAAGGGCTGACAAAGGAATAAGTAGGGTAGCCAGGGCGTGTTTGCGATCAACCAAATTAATATCTGACCATACACGAGGCCCCAACCTGGACAATCCAGGCTAAATACCCTTCAGGTGCCCGGGTTATATAACATGGCACCACCTAAAGGCATATCTATGCACTCTGATGGCATGCAGATAGAATGGGCCAACCGCCGATAAAAATAAGCTAATAATGGAATTCACGCCAGATCGCTATGAAATGCTAGTGCGAACGGAACAGACGCACTTCTGGTTCTGCGCCCGACGCTCAATGGTACTGGAGCTGATCCGGAGATTCTGCCCAAAGCCGGTTGAAACCCTCGCTGATATTGGTTGCGGCTCCGGCTATAACCTGACACATTTGCAAGCCTACGGTGAATACCTGGTCGGCATTGATCGTCTGGTACTGCTCTCTCCCCATATGAAAACCCTGGCACCTGACACACAGCTCATAGCCGGAGATGTCCAGGAGTTACCGCTGGGAAATGAATCAGTGGACATGATGACATCGCTTGATGTGCTCGAGCATGTTGACGATCACAAAATGCTAAAAGAGCTCTCCCGTACACTCAAACCCCACTCAGTATTATTCATTACTGTCCCGGCCCTACCCTGGCTATGGAGTAGTCGCGACACCCTGGCTGGCCATAAAAGACGTTACACCAAAACCGCCCTCACTCAAGCGGTTGAACAGGCTGGATTCAGCATCAAATATATCAATTACCACCAGTTTTTATTGTTTCCACTGGTTGTAGTTTCAAGATATTTAGGGAGAAAAAAACAGCGTCAGATGCAAGAAGAAAACCCCGGCAAAATCACCAATCATGTTTTACTGAAAATTTCGATGATCGAAAACTGGCTGGCAAAGAAAGGGGCCAAGTTTCCCTGGGGATCAAGCCTGGTGGTTGTAGCAAAAAAGTGTTAAGAGAACGTGTGATGGAAAAAGACTTCGATCTGTTCGTCTTCCACAGGGACGCAATGTCAGATATGGACTGCACTAAGGCAGGATGTCGAGGTGTGGTTGTTGATCTTGAAGTCAAAGGCAAGCATGAGCGACAAGCCAGCTATAACACTCAGATCAATCAACACTCGCTGGAGGACATCACCAGCCTGAAGGCAAGGGATATTGGCGTTATTTGTCGTATTAATGCCATCGATTCGGGTTCTGCAGATGAAATTGACCGTGTGATTGATGCCGGTGCCGATGAAATATTGGTGCCAATGATAAGGACCCGCCAGGAAATCGAACAGGTATTCAGGCAGGTTGACGGGCGAGTCGCCATCGGCCTGATGATTGAAACCACCGAAGCCCTGAACCTCGCGCCTGTCGTCAATGATCACGATGTCCGGAGAGTATTTGTCGGGCTGAATGACCTGCATATTACGCAGGGAAAGCCAACACTGTTCCATGTACTGGCGGATGGCACCGTCGACACGATTCGTCAACAGATCCGGTATGCAGCATTCGGATTCGGCGGACTGACTCTCCCGGGCTTCGGGCACCCTCTCCCCGTCGATTACTTTTTTCACGAGCTGGCACGGCTGGACTGCCAGTTCACTTTCCTCCGGCGCTCTTTCTTCTCCGATAGCCAGCAGATCCCCGCATCAGAAGCGATACCGGCTATTCAGCAGGAAATTCACAAAATCAGGCAGCGGCAGACTTCACAGATAGAAAGTGATCGACTGACGGATCAACAACAACTTTTCAGGTTGCTCAACACACTGACATGAACGATACCTTTAGCCAAAAAGCTGTACTGGTGACCGGTGCCAATGGTTTTGTCGGCGCTCACCTGGTCAAGACCCTTGAAAAACAGGGGGCACAGGTCTTTGCCCAGGTACGTCAGGGCTCTGATACCTACCGGTTCGACCGCTTGAATACCAACCCCACACGAATAGAAATGGACCTGTGCGACGCAACCACTGTCCAGCAACAGCTCCAGGCAATACGGCCCCACTACGTCTTCAATACGGTTGTTAATCGCAACTACGATGATGTAACAACAACGATTCGTCTTAACACTCTGGCGCTGGTTAATTTACTGGAATCTGCTCAGGGACCAAAGTTAAAAGCATTTGTCCACTGTGGCAGCTCCACTGAATATGGCAACCTGCCAGGCCCCTTCCATGAAACAGACTTGCCCGCCCCCTGCACCCTGTACGGGGGTGCTAAGCTCGCAGGAAGCCAGTTATTACAAAGCCTGTCCAGATCACAAAAAATTCCGGTCGCCATCCTGCGGTTGTTCCACATCTACGGACCCCTGGAATCAGACAATCGACTAATTCCCACTGCTATCCGCAACATCAGCGATGATAAACCGGTGAAGCTCACCGATCGGGGTTGCACACACGACCCCGTCCATATCGACGATGTGGTGAATGCCTGCCTTCTGGCGGCCCATTCGTGCAACTATGGAGATATTTTCAATATCGCCAACGGCTGTAAAACCAGCAATGAAGATATCGTCAATACCATTGCCTCAATTCTCGGGAAAAAACCCTCTATACAATCAGGGGCCTTCCCTAGAAGGGAATGGGATCGCGATGACTGGTTTGCCAATGTCGACAAGGCACGTCATGTACTCGGATGGACCGCGACCATGGACCTTCAACAAGGACTGTCGAAGACCATAGATTGGATGAAAAGCCATGCAACCTGATTCCTCGCACGTTGCACCTAAAAAGTCACTTACGGTTGTTCTTCCCGTGTACCGCAATGAAGCCAGTATTGCCGAATTGGTAACACGACTGGAGCAGGCATGCGCCCCGCTAGATATCGGGCTGGAGTTGCTGTTTATCGATGATGCGAGCCCGGATAATGCCTATGAGCTTATTCATAACCTGAAAAGCCGCCACCGCACCATCAGGATCATTCGACACGATCACAATCGGGGGCAACAGGAGGCCATTCGCAGCGGACTGAAAAACAGCAACAGTGATTATGTGGCCGTGATGGATGCGGACCTGCAGGACCCCCCCGAAGTTATTCCCCGGCTGTATCGGGAAATTACCACCCGACAAGCCAATGCCGTTTTCGCCGTTCGTTCCAACCCCTACCAAAGCACGGGGCGGATGACCACGTCCAGAGTCTTCAAATGGCTGGTCCGCCAGATGGTCAACCTGCCAAGAGGAGCAGGTTGTTTTGTGCTGATGGACCGAGCCATGGTCCACGCCGTGCTTGGTTTCGAGACGAAACGTTTTTACCTGCCCGGCCTGATCTGCAAGGCAAAACTGACGATCAGCACACTGGCAGTCGAGCGCGAACAACGACCCCAGGGATCATCCTCCTACACTTCGGCGATGCGCCTCAAAACCGCCCTCTCAAATATCAAATGCTTACTTGAGTGAACAACTATGAATAATGACGACAGCTGTCAGCAAAAACACAACCTGGTACAGCGCGATTATTATGAGTCGCGAACACAACAACAGAACTGGCGGGTGCAGCCCGGTAATTCCAATTATATTGTGTCCCATGTCAGGCGTGTGCTCGACAGTAACCTTCTCCTTAAGGGCGACAAGGTGCTGGACGTTGGCTGCGGTATGGGTAAATTCACGATACCGCTGCGCTGTGAAGGCGTCGATATCGAGGGTTTTGACCTTTCTCCCTATCTGCTAGAAAAGCTGGTATCTGCTTGCCCGGAGGCTATTGATATTGCCACCCATTGCGGCGACATTCTGACACCACCGGCATCACTGCATGGCCAATTTGATGCCATGACCGGTTTTTTCATGCTGCATCATCTGATCGATATTAAAAGTGCATTTATCGGGATGAAGCAGGTCCTCAAACCTGAGGGAAGGCTACTTTTCGTTGACGTTAACCCCTTTTGTCCCTTCTATTATCTACAGATTTCCCTGTCTCCCAGCATGCGATGGAAAGCCGAAAAGGGGATTCTCAATCTGACAGATGCCAAGCTCACAGCGGCATTAACTGCGGCGGGCTTTCAGGACATTGCTATCGATAACTACGGCATTTTGCCCCCGCCCCTGAAAAACCTGCAAGCAGGGAACTGGTTTGAAAAACAATTTGATCGAATTGGTATTCTGAAACCCGTGGCGGCATTCAAATTCATTTCCGCCAAAGCCACTTGAGCAACCTGAAAGATTCATAGTATGAGCGAAACCAACACCATGACCGGCAAGCCACACCATGTATGAGGCAAGCATGCTTTACTGCATATTCATTGCAGCGGTGATTATTCTGTTGCTATGGCTGCCAGGAATTCGTGTCAAACTGGAGACTGCCGACGAGGGCTACCTCTGCTTTGGCGCACAGCAATATGCACGAGGAAAGATTCCTATCCGAGACTTTCGTGCTTATGACCCTGGCAGGTATCTGTGGGTTGGGCTGTTCATGAAACTGCTCGGTCAAACTTTTCACACACAACGGCTGGCTATGTCACTGGTCATGATCGCCACTCTCTCGACTGGCGGCTGGCTAATCTATCAGATCAGCCATAACTGGTACGCAACGGCGCTATCTCAAGTACTGCTTTATCTCTGGTTACATCCCTACTACAAAAGTTTCGAAGTATTGACCTGCCTTCTGACAATTGCCAGCGGCTATTTGCTACTCAACGATCCGGGCGGGAAAACGCTGCTTTACGCAGGCATCATTCACGGCCTGGCCTATTTTCTTGGTCTCAATCTGGGCCTCTATGCCAGTGCCGCTTTCCTTGTTATCTGCCTGATATGCCTGATATCCGGCCAACTGGATTTTCTCGTCACGGGCGGCGTGTTTACAGTCGGAACCATGATCGGTCTCATGCCTTTACTGTACATTGCCGCTCGCTATTCCGGCTTTGCCAATGCCTACTGGCACGAAAAAGTCCTGACCATTTTGAAACGCGGGACAACCAACCTGTCGTTACCATTACCATTTTGGGGGCGACCCACACCCCATTGGACACGCCAACCTCGGGCCAAACGGATACTGTTCAAGACGCTGTTCAATGCGCTACCTCTCATCTATATCACTGGCATGGTTGTCGGACTAGTACAGATCGACAGGTCTCCAAACCTGTCTGCGCTAATTATCAGCGGCAGCACGGTGGGTATGGCGTACTTCCACCACCTCTATTCGCGCTGTGACTTTGACCACCTGTGCATGAGCATACACCCCTGCCTGATAACCATTGTCGCCCTCAGTGCCCTGCTATTTTCATCGGCTATCATTCTACCTGTTCTCGCTCTTCTGACCGCCAGCTCAATTCTGCTGAATAATAAAAATCTACAAAATAGCGCACGGCGCCTAATCAAGCCAAAATCCGATGTAAAACTTGCTCTGAACAACGAATTTTTCCTGCTACCTCCCCCCCAAGCGAACATGCTTGAACAGATGAACAAGTTTATAAATACCTGTTCCAACAGTGATGAAAAATGTTTTTTTGCACCCTCGATACCCGGATTCTACGCGCTCTACAACAGAGATCCCGCTGCCTACGACACCTATTGCGTCTACCCTGCCGGGCCAGAAAAGCAGCAGAAAATGATACAGGAGCTCATGACAAACAGGACAAAGCTGGCAATTATCTTTGACGTTTTACTGGATGGCAGGGATGATTTGCGTTTTTCCCGTACACACCCGGACGTGTACGACTACCTTCGGCAGAATTTTGCTTCACGCTGCTACGAAAACATACCCGACCATATAAAAATATTCACCCGCCATTAACGTTGCATGAATTCGTTTCAACAGCTCGAAAAACAACCTTAATTGCGCTTATAGATATCCTCGAATCTGACGATATCGTCCTCGCCCAGATATCCCCCGGACTGTACTTCGATGATCTCCAATGGAATAGACCCCGGGTTCTCCAGGCGATGTGTTTCGCCAATAGGAATAAATGTCGATTCATTCTCCGATAGCAGAAATGTCTCTTCGCCCTTTGTCACCAGCGCCGTACCACTCACCACTACCCAGTGCTCTGCCCGGTGGTGATGCATTTGTAAGGAAAGCCGCCCACCGGGTTTGACCAGAATCCGCTTTACCTGGAAACGTTCACCATTTTCAATGGCATCGTAATACCCCCAGGGTCGAAAAACCTTGCGATGGGCCTCTGCTTCGGGGCGTTTTTCCACCCGCAACTGGTCAACAATTTGTTTGACCTCTTGCACGCGTTTTTTGTCGGCCACCAGAATGGCATCGTCACTTTCGATGATCACCACGTCCCGCAGTCCCATTGTCGCAATCAATTTTTGATCCGCCTGGATAAACGAGTCATGGGTGTCCAGTGCCATCACATCACCTTTCAGAGTGTTACCGCACTGATCTTTTTCAGATATAGCCCAAAGCGCTGACCATGAACCCACGTCACTCCAACCACAATCCATTGGTACCACCACGGCATCGGGGGTTTTTTCCATGACGGCATAGTCGATGGAATCCGCGGGGCAATCGAGAAAAACACCTCTATCAGGTCTGAGAAAATCACTGTCTACCGAAGCCGATGACATGGCTTTTTGGCAAGCCGACATAATTTCAGGGCTGTGCGTCTGCAGCTCCTCCAGATAACGACGCGCACTGAACAGAAACATACCGCTGTTCCAGAGATAGCCGCCCTCGGTCAGATATTGCTCAGCGAGAGCTTTGGCCGGTTTTTCTACAAACCTCGATACAATTTTTGCAGGCCCCCTACCGACCAAATCACCACACTTTATATAACCGTATCCGGTTTCAGGTGCGCTCGGCACAATGCCAAAAGTCACCAGCTTCCCCTGCTCGGCAAAGGGCAGGGCCGCAATCACCGCCGCCTGAAATGCATCGACATCCTGTATCGCATGATCTGCAGCCAACACCAACAACATCGGGTCATCGCCGTCCCCGGCATTCTCCAGAGCATAGCAAGCAGCCAGCGCCACCGCAGGCGCTGTATTCCTGCCCTCTGGCTCAAGCAGAATCATGGCCGGATCACAACCTGTCAACCTGAGCTGTTCTGCCACAATAAACCGGTGGTTTTCACCGCAAACAAATAATGAGGGTTGTGTGTCTAGCGCTCTCAAGCGACCGTAGGTTTCCTGCAGCATGGTGCACTCCCCCAACAGTGGCAGGAACTGTTTTGGATATAACTGTCGTGAGAGCGGCCACAAACGGGTTCCTGAACCACCAGCCATCACAACGGGGATTATTGGCATAACACAGCTCTCTATTTAGCGCTTTCACTCAATGATATGGCACCGCTGGTCTTATCCGATAAAACACCAGCTTGAGGGTAGCTAATATCAGCAGGGCAACTTGAATCGCGACGTTTACCCTCCATGACCAGCATACTAAAGCCCAACATGTCATAGTATGGTTTTATAGTTTATAACTGGAAAATAAGTAACCGATAACTCAAATAAGGGATCTATGGCTGGCTTTTCCATCAAAGGGTTTTTCCCTGAAAACCATAGGAAAGATATTTAAATTATTAAAATATCGACGCCACAGCCGCTTGGGATCCTGCAACAATCTGAACAACCACTCCAACCCCAATCTGGAGAAAATCCTAGGGGCTCGCCTCTCCTGCCCGGACAGAAACAATAGCGATGCCCCGATACAAAGTCCAATCCCCTTGCAACCCGACGTGGAACTCAGAAATGAGGCGAGGATTTCCTGCTGTGGCGAACCAACAGCGATCAACACAAAATCTGCCGGATGATCTATGACAAACTGACAGCATTCCTGAATAGCTGAGTCATCATGGATAAACCCCATCTTCGGGTTGTGATGATTTATCTTCGACAGGCCATAATGTTCCTTTAGATAATCGACAACACGAAGCTCACAACCAATAACAGTAATACGATGCCCGGCATCAAAAACTGATTCGAATAAATTACGTGTTAACTCACTACCAGTGACGACTTCTTTAATCGGATAATTTTTGGCGCGAGCCAAGCGAGCAACAACTTGGCTATCACAAAGGCTTAACCACGCGCGCTCATAAATATCTAACAACTCCGGTTGCGTGTAGTTGCGAACAACATGATCTGAATTCGGCGTGACAAGATATCGAAAGGGAAGATCAGCTAAGTCAGGCTGAGATAGCATCGACAACACCTTTTCTTCGGATAACAAATCAAAGGGAGTTGCTAAAAAGTGAATCCGTTCAACATATTCAGACACAAGAGCTCCTGGTAGTTAAGACAACAAATCTCGCACGATCAAGCTACTGACCACTGTCAGAACTCATCCACTTCTGATCGAGCAATACTTTCATGAGACCATTACCAGAAGCAACTTTACATCTGTGATCCGCACTAATACGTAAAAAATGGTCTACATTTTACGTAACCACTATATTTCACTAAGGTAAAAATCCACTATTTCAAAATATCCAACACATTCCAGCCTGTAAATTTTCTCTTCAGAAATCATTTCAATACTCTAACCGATCAGAAAAAGAACCATCTTTCTTAAAGCTAACAATATCTGGCATCCAGAGACATAAAAGAAAAATTAAAAGGAAAATCGGTAAATTGAATGTATGCAAAGGAAAAGAAAACACCAATGGCAATAATAAAAATGCAGAGATACCTCGCCTTAACCCAAAGCGACGCACCAAAAAAAACAGACATAGGGAAATAAGAAGCATTAATGTGAAAAATACTACCCCTCCACCAGTAAAGGCAAATTGAAGCGGCATGCTTTCAAGTCTAACATTCCACGCTCCATAGGCACGCGCATCAACAAAGCCCTCACCATACAGACTGACAACGCGATCAAACCCTATTTTATAATTCAAAATATGCTCTCTTATCGACCCGGTCTCATCCTTCAAGACACTATCTATGAGAAAACCAAAATACTCCAATCTGACAAAAAAAATAAAAACAATTGGAAAAGATGAAATCAACAGAATCTTATACCACCTAGCAAAGATGCAATAGCAGACAAATACCGCAAGTGACAAAATAGCACTTCTAGAGAGCGCAAAAAACACAATAATGGCCAGCAAGCTATAGAGAAGCCTATCTCGAATATTAGCAACATACAAAAATACTAATAAAATCATAGCTGAAAACGCCGATGAAAGCGGATTAAATAGAAGCCCATACATTCGCGGAATACGTCCATCCATTAAGAGGCCACCAAAATTATTACCTTGTCCATAAAATATAGCAGCCACATCATCCCAAAAATAGAAATGCATTATTAACGAAAAAGCGCAATACAATACAACAAAAAACCTTAGCCATGGCAATGACCGGTCCGAATTAATTGACAACTTAAATCTAGAAAAAAAAATTGAAAATGCCAAAAATAAAAATACTGAAAATGCTTGATAAAATAATTCCTGGTACTCTTCACCTTCGATGAAGAAAAAACAGCTAAAAATACTTAGCAGGCAGAAAAAACCTATAAATGCAACAAGAACTACAGACTTTTTAATCTTATCCACCCAAAGAAACACAACAGAACACATGAGCAATACAAAAAACTGCGTGACAGGAAAGTTTATTTTTAAAAAGTTAGCCGAAAAAGCCTGTATAATAGCAAGCAGAAAAGACACGGATAAAAGAGCGTCCAAACTTATCGAGTTTGTTTTTATCGGCGTGATCATCTGCCTTTAGACTCTCTGAAGTCGACATAACAGTTTCGAAATTTCTCAATCAAAATATGATGAATACCCGCAATATGAGGATCCGCCGACCCACCACTTTTATCCAATAAATCATAAAGCATTGAATAGCTCTCAAGCTCAAAGACACCCCGAGAATAAATTATAGTATTGCTCCACATCCCGACAACGCACCCAAATCGCCACTTGCAAATAAGTGCCTCCGCCGTCAACTGCGTACTTACAATACTCAGGCCAGAAGCCGTCAACCGATCAATCTTCTCCCTACATGAGCGAGGATGTGGTTTAAAATACACTTTACCTAGGAAACGGCTTGCGTCTAGATAAACGCTAATCTCATCCTCGAGAGAGCAGATACCATCTTCATATAACGTCTGTCCTATCATAAGAGCGGACGTCCCAGGATTTAAAATACACAACGCATCATCATTTTCACTACTCGCACAAATTAATTTAATTTCATCTTTGGCTTCTAACAAACTGAAAAGCTCTTTCGCCGACCATTGCGGGTCAACTTTTTCTGGGAAAAATAGATAGTATTTAGCTGTCTCCTCAAACAACCAACTACAGGACCTACGGTAGAGATGCGACTTCCCGCAAACTAAAGCCAGAATATTCTTCGCTCTTTTCTCCAGAGACCCATGATGCATAAAATTGAAGGGAAAGTAGTCGCATACCCCATCTTCGACTCGATACATATTTACTAGACTACTACCTCTTAGCTCATTCAAGAATGCTCTAGTCAAGGGGCTGTAAAAATTAAAATAGTACACATTTGCAACTTTATCTGTAGCATACAGAGCGCCTCTTACAGACCGAGCAGATCTACTGACTCCAGCAAACTCATCGCGCATGGATGTAAGAAAACCAAATAATCCTTTTTTCTTAATTGTGGAAAATCTAGTTCTATCATGAGAGAAAACAGCATGCACATTGCTGGCTTTCAGTACATTCATAATTTGGGCATAAGAAGAATCGGAAATTTCCTCGACAATGAACAGAGGTTTTTCAACAACCTCTTTTTTTATTAATGCCTTGGCCACAATTGCATGCCAGGGACTACCTACGATAAAAATATTCACACCACACCTTGAAGTTTACCGCTCAACCAACTCATTAAGAGTTTCTCATTAGCCAACAATGTCACTTAACCCTGAAATGATTGGAATCTCAATCGGTAGCCACTCACCTAAGTCTCTGACCTCACTCCATTTATTTGCAAACACAAAGTCTAGGCTCGCCCTCTTAGCAGCTTCATAATCATAGCGGCTATCGCCAATAAAAATACCCGGACTTTTAATATTTGCAGATGCTATTTCACGCGACAGAATCAAATCTTTATTATCTGGACTACCAAAAATTCCGCCATCAAACAAGTAATCAAGCCCTCTAAACCTAAACACCTGATGCAATTCTTCCTGATTTCCACCAGAAACAATTAGCCAATTGGCATGACTAGTCATTTCTCTTAAGGCCTTGATACCAGGCGCAACTTCGCACGTCAACAAACCTTGCCAGACCGATTTCGCATACACTCTGAGCAGATCGTCTATATCCGGCCCGCCACTTTCATCATTTATGATTTCTCGCAGAAAGTATTTGAATTTTTCGTAACGTGAAATACCGCCATTTCTAACGTGATAAGTGACTAGGGCTTGTGCCGCATCTTTCCCATAAGGGGCGGCAGCTTCATAAAATGCTTGGGTTTTTATCTGATTAGAGTTTAGAACCACGCCATCACAATCAAAAACCAGTGTTTTATAGTTATCTAGCTTCACAGCTTATGTATCCGTTTCAATGCATACTCCACAGGCCCAACGTCCTCAGGTATATCAACTGCCAGACTACCCCCCGAAGTTTCTACCATATGAATTTTCTTGTTAAGTTCCAAAAAGCGCAATATCTCAATATCCTCACAGGCTTCTAGTTCACTTTTGCGCCCGAACGCTTTAAATGCCAATAATTCTTCTTTGGTAAATGCGTAGATACAGACCTGTTTCTTATAGCGACTGGGAGCCTGCTCTTTTTCCTTGAACCCGGGCAGGGCACAGCGCGACATGTACACTAAGCCCCCTGCCTCGTTAGTGATGACTTTAGGAATATTCACACTGGCAGGATCTTCATCATTGCCAATCCAACAGTAGCCATTGGCGATGGCTGTCATGTTGGACAGTTTATGATCGCGAACCCTAATGATATCTTGCGGGCACAGCACAGGTTCATCTCCCTGCACATTTATATAAATATCAGCATCAATCTGTATCGCTGCTTCAGCTAAGCGATCCGTACCTGTCAATGCCTTATCGCTGGTCATTACCACATTGAACCCAGCAGACTCTACTACACCAAAAATTCGCTCATCCTCAGTCGCGACATATACATGTGTCTTACCCACGGCCTGGGCCGACAGTTCCGCCACCCACAGAATCATTGGCTTCCCAAGTAATGGAACCAGAGGCTTACCGGGAAAACGACTGGACTTGTAACGGGCAGGGATCAATACGACACTTTTCATGTAACGAGCTCACATTGCGTAGATTGAGTGCACAGCTATCGAATAGCGTGTTGGCGTAACTGATGTGAATTCCACGCCTGCTGAATGAGCTGCGTATATAGAGAAAAGTTGTTGCATTTCGGCCGTACGCGGATCACCCGCACCATACCCATCAAAGCCTGCCAGCCGGATCTTACTCGCTTGCCCACTCGTGGCAATGGCAAGGGCATAGGCAATCACTAATGAAGTAGGTAGAACAGCGTGTGTGTCGAAGAAGCCAAACGTATCTCCTTGAACCTCTAACCCAAAGTCGAGCAGCTGCTTTCCATTTAGGGCCTCCAACACATCGTCCGGCAACATGGATGCAGGGGTGATCAATGGCTGTGGTAGTTTTGTATGAGCTTCGCAATCGGCAAGGAGTCGTACCGGATGACAGGCTACGCGCGCATCAATCAACTCTGCGGTGATCTGAGACTGAGTATTCAGCGCTAACACGAAGGGTTTAGCTTTACGAATATATGCTTCCAGCGCTTGCCGGTGACAAGCCACACCGGGACCAGAGCCAAGCAAGAGCACTTCACGCCCCCTAATCAAGCCCGTCGGCTCCCATGTACCACGCGGACTACCATGATAGAAGTGCCTTGCTGCATCCAGGGTATTGAGGCTGAATTTCTTCCCGCCTTCAACGCGTAAATGCTCAATCACTGCGAAGATATCTTCTTCACTATAGCGGGAGTCACTGAGCATTTCCTGGATATATGTCGGATGGATACCATGCTTGCCCGCAAGGTAGTAGTAGGTGTTGGTGCCCCAACCACAGCGGTGTTGCATCGGCTGAAAAGCCCGTTTAATCAGACTCATCAATGGCACAATGTTACACGCCGTGTCCCGCAACTCAGCCAATTCGATTGCTAGATATTCGGTTCTGGCATTTCCAGGACCGCGGCCCATACCGGTGACGGTTGCATCGACCCAGGTTACCCCCTCATCCATCGCTCTCAGCGTGTTCTGCAAAGCCATACCCATATTGTCATGAGTATGAATGCCAATTGGCCCCTTCCAGTATTTGCGCAGCCAGCCGATAATTTTGGCTGTCTGCTGCGGATTCAGGCTGCCCATGCTATCGGCGAAATACAGAGCATCCAATGGCCATTTTGACGCCTGCAGGGACAGGCTCTCGATTTCCTCCTGACCACGATCCGCCACTTGCATCAAATTAAAGCCGACCGTAAAGCCTCTCTCTTTCAACCAACTACTAGCTGGCAGTGCCTTGTTGAACTCATGCACATGGCATGCAATGCGTACTACTGACACCGGAGATAAACTGGCCGGTTGCGGAAACAGTTTCTCTAGGGTAGCTTCCAGAGAAGTCCGATCAGCCACCAGCTCTACGGCATTCACCATGACGCCGACCTCGAGCCCCCTGGGCAATTTTAGACTACGAATGAAGTTATCCGTCGTAAAAGCGCAGGCACCTTTGAAGCCTTCATTTCTCAAAGACCGCATTCCAAGCTCGACAATATCAACGCCAGCAGCTTGCATGGCTTTGAGGTACGTATCAATTAGCTCTTTGGAGAAATCCCAATCATTGTAGTAACCACCGTCACGAAGAGTGCAGTCAAGAAAAACTATAGAATGGCTAGTCATAGTTCATTCACCTCAATGGATGGCCAAATACTGCGCGATGCTTGATTCTAAGTAGAGTGCGAAGATCCCTATCAAACCAATCCATCAGGTAGTTGGCAAAAAAAGTGCAAAGCAATGTTGCCAAAGCAGCTCCCAGTATTCCCATCGTGGGGATAAGCAGGTAATTTAAAACTACATTCAGCAGCGCCGCCAATGCTGTACGCAGCGCAAACTTCCGCTCCATATGCTCTACGTTAAAATAGCGAGCACTGACAGAGCCAATAGCGGCAAACACCGTAGTCCACATCACGATACCGACAACTGGCGCCGAAGCCCTGTACGCCTCGCCAAACGCAAGTACCATAAGCCACTCACTTGCAAGATTGACGACCAATGCCGCACAGAAACTTGACCATATAAGAATGCGAAATAACTGGGTGAGCCGACGATGGTACTCTTCTTCACTCCCCTCTTTTGCATTAATAATCAGAGGCAGCAAAGAAACAGATATTACAAAAGGCAACGTCATCCAAGCTTCATAAATTCTGGTTGCAGCTGAGTAAAGACCAACTTCGTGCATTCCAAGCATATTGCGAATCATTACTAGATCAATACGCATGTAAACCAAAACTGCAATGGCACTCAACACCATCGGCCAAGCGCTTCGCAGCAACTCACGTGCAAGCGTAAAATCAAAAAATCTGAAAAATGCCAAATTTCGCCTAGCCATAAGCATGGCAACAAAAGAAAAGGCCAACAGAATGTGATCAGCAAGACTGGCGACAACAAACCAAACTAACTCGGCCCCCATAAATATCAGCATCAACTTAACCAGCGACATGGCCAACAGAACTACACTTTTACAAATCGTCGAGTACTTCGCCTTAACTTCCGCCTGAAAGCTATAATCACCGACCAAGAAAGCAGTAAAAAACCCACCTATCGAAACCACGGCCATGTAGAGCTTGACCTCCAATTGCTCGTCAACGCCATATAGCCCTATTAATACCAATAAATAGCAAATAGCTGCAGCCATAAACATCAACCAGAAGGCTGTACCCATTAACTGATCACGGCGTTCTGGCTTGCTTATCAGCTCGCGCACAAGTATTGCGTCCATTCCCAGACGAGCAATCGCCATGATAAAGGCCGCGATAGCCAGCACATAACTCAAGACCCCAAATTGCTCCGGCCCCAGATAACGCGCTATATAGATACCAACAAACACAGCAGATATAATTCGCAGTGTCTGCTCGGCCAGCATCCACGACGAGTTAAACATGTAACGTTTAACAATCGGGTTATTCAAAGTCTTTCTAATCAACTACAATTCATTCCTTACCAAATTTGCTGCGTTATAAGACAATCGCAAAACATCAGAAAAACTCCGCCTTCGCAGAACTCGCCCTGAACAGCCAAGACCGGTGTGCATATATCAACGTCTTTTCC